>Ga0074044_10003814_pt1 | contig 12674 bp, 13 predicted proteins | sample BogForMeECP23OM1_FD_94443 | JGI IMG/M metagenome (GOLD analysis project Ga0074044, IMG submission 94443) | Bog forest soil microbial communities from Calvert Island, British Columbia, Canada - Bog Forest MetaG ECP23OM1 | ecosystem: Environmental > Terrestrial > Soil > Wetlands ...
ATACAATACGAACTTTGTGAACGTATTGGAGTTAGAGTCCATGTTCGACATTGCCGAAGTCATCCTAGTAGGCGGCCTAGCTAGGACCGAGTCAAGAGGAGCCCATTCACGCCTAGACTATCCAAACCGGAATGATCAGGAATGGTTGAAGCATACACTCGCTTACTGGTCTCCATCGGGACCTAGGCTTGATTACTCTCCAGTAACCATCACTAGATACACGCCAACCGAACGTCACTATTGAGGACCAAGAAAATGCCGAATCAAGCAGAGCCGCCGCATAAACCGATCATGCTTCGAATACGAAGATGCAACCATGCTACGGAAACAAAATCTGAATTGAAGAATTATCAAGTACCTGCCGAGCCGGGAATGACCGTTCTCAGCGCTCTGCTCTATGCGAAGGAGAAGATTGATCATTCGATCGCAATCAGATACTCCTGCCGCATGGCATGCTGTGGCTCTTGCGGGATGAAGATAAATGGCGTCCCAAAGCTCGCGTGTTACACGCAGGTTAAGGAGTATGGCAACCGGCCAATCACCATTGAACCCTTCGAGCATTATCCGCTCGTTCGCGATTTGGTAACTGACTTTGACGGCTTCTTCCAAAAACACAATAGCATCTCGCCGTTTCTCATTCGCAAAGACCAGAACGAACAAGAATCCTTAGAATCGGAGTATCAGCAAAGCGCGAGCGAGTTGGATGATTTTCTACAATTCTCCGGCTGCATCAAGTGTGGTCTCTGCAACGCTGCCTGTCCCACGGTTGCAACTGATCCACTCTTCACGGGCCCTCAGGCCTTGGGTCAAGCTTACAGGTATGTGGCCGATTCACGTGATGAGGGAACCAAGGAAAGAGTCGGGCTGGTGGATCAGCGTCATGGCGTCTGGCGTTGCCACTATGCTGGAGCATGCAGCTACGTCTGTCCGAAGGGAGTTGATCCGGCACTCGGCATCCAGAGGTTGAAAAAAGTCACAGTAATGGCTAAGGAACGTGTTGGAGCGCCTCTCATGCCAAAACGAGCCGTTACTTCACAGGCTTGATTCCAGTCGGTTGAAGGGAGCAATGGGAAGGTTCTTCTCTACTTATGATATGGTGAGGCTCGTGATTGCTGGGGCTGATTTAACTTGAAGGGCTTGGACAAGTATGATATACTCTCAGATTTGGCAAAGAGACGCGGATTCTTCTGGCCCTCTTTCGAAATTTATGGCGGCGTCAGCGGATACATGGATCTGGGCCCTCTCGGATCGCTACTCAAGCGGCGGATAGAAGATCTATGGTTAACGCTCTTTGTTCAACAACACCGCTTTGTCGCAATCTCCACCCCAGTGATCACTCCAGAACAGGTTTTCGCTGCCTCAGGCCACTTGCAAAATTTCAAAGACTTGATGGTCACTTGCAACAATTGTCATAGGCACTTCAAAGCAGACTTAGCAATCTCCGAGGCTATGCCTGGCAGGTCGGACATAGCAGTAGAGGCGATGTCGCCAAAAGAAGTAGACGCACTGATCAAGGAGAATAACATAAGCTGCCCAGAATGCGGTGGAACACTTGGACCGACCGAATTGTCCTCGACAATGTTCAAGACAAATATTGGTCCATACGGAGACGTAACCGGTTACGGGAGACCGGAAGCGGCTCAGGCAATCTTCACAGATTTCAAACGTATCTACGATGTAAGCCGAGAGAGGCTTCCGCTGGGGATCGCGCAGGTTGGCACCGTGATGAGAAACGAGATCTCCCCACGTCAGGGACCAATTAGACTGCGTGAGTTTACAATAATGGAGATGGAGGTCTTCTTCGACCCAGCCGAACCAAACTGTCCCTATCTAGATCGAGTTAACGATGTTGAGCTACCTCTGCTCTTGGCGGGAGAGAGAGAAAGGGGAAAGTCAGACGTAGTACGAGTTACAGTTTGGGAGGCTCTCAAACGGGGCTATGTGAAGACCGAATGGTCAGCCTACTTTATGGCTGTATCTCTCGCATTCGCCAAGACATTGGGCATTCCTTACGAGAAGCAGAGATTCGAAGAGAAACTTCCTGCTGAACGTGCGCACTATTCGGCTCAAACATTTGATCATCAAATATTACTAGACCGATGGGGATGGGTGGAGATTGCAGGGCACGCTTACAGAACTGACTTTGACCTCAACGCTCACATAAAAGGATCAAAGACTGATCTCAGCATCTTCAAACCATACGCAACGCCAGTTGAGACGAAGTCCACCGTCCTCGTACCAATTGATTCTGTGATAGGACCGTTATTACGCCAACGGACCCAAGTAGTTTCTGAAGCGATAAAGAGCTACAATCCTGAAGATGCAAAAGCCGCCTTCGCGTCAAGAGGATTTTTCGAAGTAGAAGGATTCAAGGTTACCCCAAATCATGTCAAGTTTGAAGAGCGAAATATCCGCGAATCAGGCAGGCGAGTTGTACCGCACGTAGTGGAACCAAGTTACGGCGCGGAACGACTCGTATACTCAACATTAGAATACGCATACACTCGAGTTGATGATAGAACCATTCTGAAACTGCCCGCTGCACTTGCTCCTGTGCAAATCATGGTCTTCCCACTCATGCCTAAAGATGGGTTAGACAACGCGGCTCTGAGCATTGTAGAGGACCTGATAAAACACCAATTTGATGTGGAATATGACGAGTCCGGCACCATAGGGCGAAGGTATGCACGGGCGGATGAGATTGGCGTCCCCATCTCGGTAACCGTAGATTACAGCTCCATTAAGGATGATTCGGTAACTTTGCGAGACCGAGACAGCCGAAGCCAAGTACGAACCGATCGGAAGTTAATTGCGAACCTGACTCATGAATTTCTTATGGGCAAGATGCAATTCTCTCAACTTGGACAACCGGTTATAACCAAAGCCGAAGAATGAGAATTTAATGAATTGCCTTCTGTCAAGTTGTCGTCTGCTCTTCAGTTTCACTCACGTGTTTGTTTTAATTGTGTATGTCGGTCATTCAGTGTTCAGTCATCAGTTGATGAAGCTTGGTCAATGACGATATGTGGGCTTTTGGCCCGAAAGAGCCGACCGAGCCGAAGTTGGGTAACAGGTTGCTTGGACCAAGCGTAAAACCCTGACTATGCGAATGGTCTAGCTGGCCTAGTGAATGCTGGGCGAGAGCCCTGAGGTTCGGGGCCGTCGCGTCTGCAATTGAAGCGATGGTATGGGAATCCGAGACTGACGGTAATCCCTCAGTCGATGCAGATGAGTCAAACAGACGAAGAATCGACAGAACCGGCTATGTTTTAATCCTATCCTGCCTATACGCCTACCGTTGGTACCTTGCATGTCTTTTTCCATGGAAACTGAAGCTAACATAAAACGAAGAATGCTCGACCTATGTCAGACGCATGCGAGGAACGTTGTTGAGATTACGAGGCAGCTGGTTCTTCTGGTGGACAACGTCGCTGCCGGTAAACCAAAACTAGCTAAAGAGAATTATGCGAGTATCATGAAGACGGCTGAAGAGAATGAGAAGAATAAAGCCACATTTCTGGTGGAAGTTGCTTCAGTTGGAAGCCTACTGATCAGTAGAGAGGATTTCTTACGAATGCTATTTCGGTTAGGTGAAATTACGGACTATTGCGAAGCAATAGGAGATCGACTGATAGCTGTAACGGATTTAAAGTGGAAATTTGATCACAAGAAACTAGAAGGATTATCCACCCTGATGGGTCTCGTGCTTAAGGAAGTTTCAAAACTACGCGAGACAATCCACTCGTTATCCTTCGACCCTGACAAGGCAATGGAAACCGCAAAGTCGGTGGAAGAACTCGAACGCCAGGTTGATATTGAGTCTAGAAAGTTAGACCTTGAACTACTTAGTAGTAAGCTTCCTCTTCCAACAATGCTCTTTCTACGAACTATTGTTGACAGGGCAGAACGAATCGCAGATATAGGCGTCGATGTTGTCGACCACATCAGAGTCCTCGCTCTAACGTCATAGGTAGCGCCAATGACCAAGCAACAGATTATTGCAGAACTCATTGGCACAAGATTGATCGTCTGGGATTCTGAAAATGGAGTAGCCCTATACCGAATGGGATTCTTTGGCAAACCTGTTGGCATACCCAAACCCAAGCCTGATCAGGAATTCAAAGCACCCTTGATGCTGGATCTAATGGAAGGCCTCTATCTGCTCGACCGTAAGCTCATCCAGGTCGTAGACTCGAAAACATCCAAGCGTGTAAGTCGCTCACAGCTCTTGAAGGTAGCGAACTCAACGTACAAGTTGTTCAACCTGGGCTACTCAGCATACGAGGACCTACGAATGAAGGGACTCATAGTTACGCCGGGTATTCGTTTCGGCTCTGATTTCGCGATCTATGAACACGGCCCCGGGATCGATCATGCGCCGTTCATAGTGACCGTCAAGACAGAGAAAGATACGATGGGCCCCTTTGAAGTGGTCTTGGCAGGACGGCTTGCCACAACCGTTAGGAAGCAGTTCACGATCGCCGTTCCCAGGAAGAATCAAAAAATGAACTACTTGGTATTCAAATGGTTCAAGGCTTGAACGTTTCAAACCCGTGGGGATTCATTTTTCATCTCCACAGTTCTTGCAACCTCGGTAAATCCGCGTTTCGAAAATAGTCGGACTGCAACCTTGTTCTCCGAATCAACCGTCGCCCATAACTCTGCCACTCTCCTTTTCAGTAATCTGTTCATTGCCATGCTCAGCTCTGTGTAAGCGAATCGTCTCGCTCGATAGAGGGGATGTGTGAGGAGCTCGACTACTTCTGCCTTAACCTGACTCCCGCATACTAGGCATGCGCTCACTACCTGGTCCCTAGCACTGCTAATGAACGAGCAATCATTTAGAAAATCTTTTGCGTTCACAATATTTCGAAGATGCTTTTCAGCATCCTTTGCGTCCATATATCTTCCAGAATAGACCTCTACCATCAACTTCGAGATTGCCTGCAGATCGCTGCCTGTTGGATTCGTCAGAGGCAATAGTTGTATAATGTTTGATTCCTGGGGTTTTCTAAAAAATTGAACCTGCGTAACGCCCTTCTGGAATCCATGGCGTGTCCAAACGTCTGCTAATTCCAAAGGTGAGTTGGCTTCTATCACACTCAGTCCGCTTAGAATTTCAGAGACCACCAACTCCCCAGCTCCCGACTGGATACACAGGTTGCTTAATCTCTTGATGGATCTATCGATCGAGAAGATTGCGAGCACTCGATCTTGGACCACACTGCGCCATTCAGAAGTAGGCTTCAGTAACGCAGTTGCAATCTGCTTCGTATCTTCACATGTAGGAAAGCAATAGCGTCGGTATGCGTCGTTCCGGAGAATGAGTTCTGCAGCTTGATCAACGAGCTCAGGTTCAAGTTCAACAACTTTTCTTATCATCAAAATTCCCTATGAGAAAGTCAATATCTATCCAGAATTCATACATGGTTGATTTGCATGTACAGGGGTCTTGTGGTCTCCGGCATCATACTCTTCATCTTTGGGGCATTCCTGACTTCTATCGATCTGTATATTCCTCTGGGTGCTTCTGGTTTTGGCCTGCCGATTCTAGTTGTTGGCGTAATAATGTTCTTTGTAGGGTTCTGGCGTCCCGAGCCAGCACCAGTTGAGGCTGAGGCTGGAAAGAAGTTCTGTTGGTATTGCATGTCGCAGATACCTTTGGATTCCAAGGAATGTTCAAACTGTAGTCTACCTCAACATGATGCAAGCAACTGATTTCAAAGATGCACGTTCACGGACTAATGTTTCTCATCAGGAGGAGGTTTCGGTTGATCTTCACGAAGTTGTACATGTATCTCTCCCTGCATTATTTTCAATTGCAAGGCCGTGATGAGTTCATCAATTGCATCATGATCTAACCCCAAATTTCGCAGCGCAGCTAACGTTTCATCGGAAAGCGTGGCCAAAACGTTGGGGCCTCCATACTCATCCATCATTATGCCGTCAAACTTTAATCTCGTCTGCTTAACCTCGAAGTATCCAGAAAGATAAGACGCCTTGCCTTGCGGATCGTAAGATTCAATGTACACCTCTAACCCTTCTGGAAGCGGTGGTCGACTCAATGGGTCTCACTCTTTGAATGGTAATTCAAGAGTAATATTAGGATTGACCGTTAGTGTAAATAGCGCAAGTAGATGGATCACAAATCCTCGTGAAGTGATGAAGTACGCTAACGAAACTCACAGATCATATTTCCATCCTTGATACTCTTGCGTTGGGGCATCCCAGCGTAGTAGCAGCATACCTTGTCACCGGTAAGAAGAGTGCTCTGGTGGATATGGGATATCAATCATCCACCGAGATCGTGCTTCGAGACCTTGAAGGACGGTCGATTGATTACCTTCTGCCTACGCATGTCCATCTAGACCACTCCGGAGCTTGCGGCGCATTAGCAAAGAAGTTTCCAAACGCCGCGATACTAGTACACCCAATTGGCCAGAAGCACCTGATAGATCCGTCGCTCTTAATCCAAGGAGCGACCGAACTATTTGGGACAGACTTGATGACTCAATACGGATTGCCAGAACCAATTGACTCCAAGCGAGTTCAGGTCGCGAGCGATGATGATCAAATTGACTTGGGAGATGGAATTGTTCTAAGGACAGTTTGGACTCCAGGCCACGCCTCACACCATTTGAGTTACTTTATCGAATCAACTAGAACGATGCTCACTGGGGACTGTGTTGGAGTTCACTTCCCGGAAGTACCAATTCTTGCTCCCACCACTCCGCCTACAAGCTTCAACTTGGATAAGGCGCTCTTATCGCTTGAACGAGTCGAGAAGCTTAATCCCGAATACCTCTGCACCCCCCATTTTGGGCCATTGCGAAATCCCCAGACCTGGCTGGAAGCAAACAAGCGTATATTGCGAGAGTGGGAGGCGCGGGTCGCAGATTCATTAAAAACTGGAAAACCGGTCGAACTGATTGCTAAAGAGTTAACGGACGACATCTCCATGAACCTTCACAGGCTACCGGGCGATCTGCCGGCTCATTTTAAGACCTTAGTGAGGGTAGACGTGATTGGGATGGTGCGATGGTTACAGTATGCGTCCGAAAGGAAGCCATAACGTCACGAATCCAGTCCCTGCATCTATGTGACAAAGGAGGTGGGTAGACCCACATAGGATTTAGATGAACAAGCTGACATGTTTTAGGGCATAGATGCGACTTAACCGGCCGTTAATTAGGCTCCTTAGCCTACAGACACTGAAGTCTTAAGTAATGTACGCATGAGTTACATAGTGACCAGAAAAGGGGAAAATCATCGCATTATGAATCAGGTTGAGGCAGTGGAATGAAAACTATTCGAAACTCCATTGTGTGCCTCTTAATTGTTTCAGTGCTTCTGGCACCTATTTTGAGCATTGTCGCGGGTGCAATCACTCCACTATCCGCGGGAACATTCCCTGCTGGAACACTCGTTGTGCCGATGGATGACAAGCAGAATGACCGGGTTCACGTGTACGGGTTCATTCACGAATTCCTTAGAACTCCAAGTGCGCAAGTTGCGCGAATTATTGAGCCTCCCGACGTAAGCATGCAGACTGCTCTCAGCCCTGCTGGCGAACTTTACCAAGGTGGGCCATTCCTTATTGACCCTGCACTCCAGCCATCTGTGAATAGTCTGTTGAGCAATTCTACTTTTGCTCAGGTCACTGTCACCCAACTCACTGCTCCGTTTACGTCGAATAACATTTTCTTCGTAAGACAAGCTACGCGCATATTGGTAATCTTCGGAGTCTTCGGCAGGACAGATCTCACTCTCACTAGGATGGGAATTAGTTACACTCTGGTGCAACCGAGCGATGTTGAACAGAACCCATCCATCCTGAACCAGTATACTCTCATCGTCGATGACTGTCCAGGATGGTTTGGCAACCCCTCATCTTACGCACCGGCAAGAAGTGCAAGTATCCAAGCCGTTTACAACACTATCCAGTCTCGGGTTCAGGCCGGGAACGAAGTGATTTACACTGACATAGCGCTGCAGGATCTGAATTCAACATTCCCTGGCTACATCAACCTCGCGCCGGGTGGTGCCGGATCATGGGTTAGTACTGTGCATAATCCGCCGGATGGTTTCTCCGGCGAATTCCCAAGCCAGTACTATAACCCAGGACCAGATGCAAATACCATCAAAGTCTTCACGGAAGGTGGAGGATACGTCGTTTCAAGCATACAACCAGGCCACGCGTCAGATGTTCGAATATTGACTGACACTGACAAGTTCGGAGTTCCATTCCGTCCTGCGATTCTAGCTTTCTACTTCCCATATGGCAACGGCATAGTTGAAGGATTGGCGTTCCATCCGTATGAGCAGCTGTTCCCCACATACGCTGATGAGAATGGTTACTACGCTACTTATGAGATGTACGGGAACAAATTCGTGCACGGTCCACAGAGTGACTTTTTCGTCAATCCAACTCCAACAACTATTACCGTTAATCAGGGTCAAAGCGCATCCTATACGATCAGTATCACTTCAGTCGGCAGCTTTTCTTCACCAATTCAGTTACAAGCAACTGGAACTCCTCCTGGCTCTGTCGGAAGCTTCTCTCCACTCACGGTTACTCCTCCTCCAGGCGGAACTGTTTCAACGCTTCTGACGGTTCCCACGTCGCTGATCACCCCACTCGGATCGTACACCCTCACCATAACTGCAAGCTCCACGTTACCGCAGATCACTCGAAGCGTTACTGTCACACTGATCGTTAGATCCGCTCCCACGGACTTTGTGCTCAATGCCAATCCAAGAGCACCAACCCCGCTTATAGTGCGGCAGGGTCTATGCGGAAACATATCTGTCTCGGTGCAGTCAATTGGAAACTTCAGCTCACCAGTAAACCTCACACTCTCGTCAATTCCACAACGTGTTACCGCCCAATTCTTACCCAACCCGGTGACTCCAGGGCAGGGCGGAACTGTGTTCTCAACTTTACGACTTTGCCCCGCCGCGAATGCTCAGTCGGGAGACAACGCGATGACGATCATTGGAACAGGCGGGTCGATCACACATAGTGTTAACATTCTTCTACGAGTCCCCGCCGCGCCAGCGCCTCCCCCGGCTAGCTTCAACCCATGGCTCTTCTACTTGCTGCTCTTGCTTCTCTTTCTAGGACTCGGCATCGGCCTATTTGCTATCCATATGTCGAGAAAGAGTGATGGTCGAAGGCGTCCAATGGCGCTTTACGTTCTCCCACTTCCAGCGGTTCGTTGCAGATATTGCAACCGATTGATGCCGGTTTCGTCAGTCTATTGTCCATATTGCGGAAGACCGCCAGCGATGATTCTGCCAGGACGACCCCGCGTTATAAGAGAGCAAAGAAGGTCGGGATCTATAACTGGATTCGCATTATCGCTGGTCTCTGGAATTCTTGTACTATTGAACGGTGCAGCGCTTTTGGCACCATCGTTCTACCGCGACTGGTCATCAATATTTTGGTGGATACCCATATTGGGGCCAAACTATGTGTTCATGCTTGGTCTCATAATTGGATTAACGCTAATCCTTAGCTCGATAATAATGGTCTTACGAAGCGGAGCTCTAGCGGCGTTGCTCATCTTCCCATTTGCTGTCTTCAGTTTGATTATTGGCGGAGGTTTCCTAGCTGGAATGGTTCTTGGAATTGTTGGCGGAATCATTGGAGTCCTGAAACGGTAAGTCTATCGAAGATTCTCGACATTTTCACTAAATTTCTAAATGTATGAAGCCAAGCTCGCTTTCGGTAGAATTAGTGTCTGTCAAGTAACGCTGCAGTGACGAAATTTAGTTTATTATGATAATAAGTTTTCATCGCATCGCTCCTTCAATTGCTTAAGCTTCTATATTGACATCAACCACATGCACTTACCCTGTTAGAGATTGACTGAAATTTGCAAGTTGGACGCTCATTTTTCGGGCACAATGGTAGAAATTGCAACTTCAACCATGATTAATCCCTAAGTCAAGCGATCACCAATTACTTTCGGTGGTGGCACGAATGGAAGCCCTAGAATACTACCGAGACCCAAACGGATTCTGGCGAATCAAGAATTTCCGAAGACGTCGGAGAGCCAGAATCTAACCAATTTTTTTAGTATCCCCACGCCACTAATGGTATAAGAATGGCGCGGGCGGAGGATTCATATCACGCAAAGGAGCGAGCGTGACAATGGTGTTGGCTAACCTATCGCCCACTCTTCGCCTCTTCGCCGAAGTCAAGATCAAACCTCCTCCCACGAGATAGAAGAAAGGAAGCCAATCAATCAACCTCATCGCATTCCTGATTAGAGATGCCTTAAGAGAACAAGGGTCGCCGTCAGTTCCAAGCACACGAAGTTTCATGACATATTTACCCACCGAAGCCGCGAGTAACCACTCGGTAACGAAGTAGTAGACGAATGCGAGCGCAAGAAGAGAGACCGAATGAGGGAGATCCAAACTCAATTCTGAAGGGATTCTCATCAAGGACAAGGTTCCTAGCCAGATGGATATTACTAATGCCGAGTCGATGATGCATGATACGAGGCGTCGACCAAGTGGTGCAGGTCGAATGTCCAGTGGAGGAGTCGATAGTGTTTCGATTGTGATCTCGCGCTGGATTTTTTTAGTTGGATCTTGATCTGGCAAGATTCAATCGATCTCTTCGCGTCCTTCGCCTTCAGAGGCTAAAGTTAAATACTCTTTGGATCGATATGCGAATCAACTGTATAGGAGCATTAGATCGAAATAATGGCGGAAGTATGCCCAACCTGTGGGCTTCCAAAAGACTTGTGTGTCTGCAGCACAATTAGCATGGAACAGCAGCTTGTCAAGGTCCGCCTAGAAACACGCAAGTGGGGCAAAGCGACGACAATTATTGAGGGAATAAATTCCAAGAGCGTAGACCTTGGCAACCTTGGAGCAAAACTGAAAACCTATTGTGCTTGCGGCGGAACATCAAAAGAAGGACTTATCATCCTCCAGGGCGACCACCGCGGAAGAGTAAAGAAACTACTCGTTCAATTCGGCTTTCCTGAAGCCTCAATCGAAGTCCATTAGTTGTGATTGGTAACGAACCGTTTCTTAGAAATTTTTAAAGACCTAAAATACACCGGACATACCAGCACCAGATTGGCCTGTCCCTCATGTCGAGGTATGAAGATCAGGATGACCGGCTCATTGAGTGGCTGGCTAACCCCAGCGACTTACACTTGTGATGAGTGTGGTTATGTTGGTTCTATAATTTTAGAAGTCGGCGATACTGCCGAAACTAGAACCGAGTAATTAAATAATTAAAAATGGGGAAACGGTGTGAGGCGACCTAAATGGCCGTCTCAACCGATTAGATGTCTAGCTTTAGTGCGTCTTTAAGTCCCTTGTATCGGTTTCTCACGGTAACTTCAGTAACGTTTGCAACTTCAGCGATCTCTTTCTGAGTCTTTTTCTCTCCCTCGAGGACGCATGCCACGTACAGTGAGGCCGCTGCAAGACCCATTGGGTCCTTCCCAGCGACGATTCCTTTGCGTTTCGCTTCGTTGATTATTCTAATTGCACGTTGTTGGGTGGGCATTGAAATTTCCACCTTGGTTGCAATCTTCGAGATGCACTTCACGGGGTCCTCAACTGGCATTCGCAAATCCAGTTCACGAATTAGAAGTCTGTAGCATCGTGCCACATCCTTCTTACGAATTCGGCTTGCAGCTGATACATCTTTGAGAGTTCGAGGTGTCTCGGACATTCGACAAGCCGCATATAGCGATGCAGCCGCAATCGCAGCAATTGATCTTCCGCGCACTAGTCCATTGTCAAGCGCCTTTCGGTAGACTATTGCAGCGCGTTCCTTGATGGAAGCTGGGATGTGTAACATGTCAGTGAGGCGATCAAGTTCTGACATTGCTTGAGCGAGATTGCGATCTGCGGACGAGTGAACACGTGTTCTGATTTGCCATTTCCTAAGCCGGAGCATTTCCAGCCTCGTGGCGAGTGGCAGTTGTCGTCCATACGCATCTCTATTGACCCTGTCTATGACTGTTGAAAGACCTTTGTCATGAATAGAGAATGAAGTTGGGATACCAACGCGACCTCTCTCATCTTTCTCTTCCTTCGTAAATGCACGCCATTCAGGTCCCTGGTTCAAAGCATGCTCACTCAGAACGAGGCCGCAGTCATGGCAAATTACCTCTCCTAGATCATAGTCCTCTACAAGATTTGCACTACCGCACTCGGGACAGTTAGTGACTTTACCTACTTTCTTAGTCGTTGTACTTGCACTCATTTTTTTCACATTTTTTCTCGATGCTTACCGCTCGAGCCATCTGCCTCTCTTCAGTAGAACGTACGTCGTTCTGCTTCAGAACATCATCCGGCCCGAAATCTATAATAAGGAAGGCTACTGAGTACTTAAACCTTACCCTGGCATCAGAGCATTTCACTTGTAAAACGTCAAAAAATGGTCGTTTTTAGCTATTGTTGCCTTGAAATGCCAGTTTTACGCTATTTGGCGGCGATACGCCTGGTTATTGACTTGAAATTGATAATTACCCAATTTATGTTCCGGGTAAATTGAGTGAACTCAGTTAAGACGGTTCAATCTGTTTTCGGAAGTAAATGTCGTCTCCTTCTCGGCGGACAAATCTGGAATAACGGCCGCATTCGGTAACGAGCATCGGTTGTTGATCATCGGGTGATGTGATAACCTCGATGTTAAC
>Ga0074044_10003815_pt1 | contig 12671 bp, 4 predicted proteins | sample BogForMeECP23OM1_FD_94443 | JGI IMG/M metagenome (GOLD analysis project Ga0074044, IMG submission 94443) | Bog forest soil microbial communities from Calvert Island, British Columbia, Canada - Bog Forest MetaG ECP23OM1 | ecosystem: Environmental > Terrestrial > Soil > Wetlands ...
GCATGGGTCAAGTCCAACCGTTCCTGTAAAAGCGAAGTCGCTTGGTCGCGGCTTTGTGCCGTGGAGTCCTTGCGTGAACCGATTCCAGCAAACCGCACGAGTCATACCAATTCCCAGTGGTAATCGGTACATTGGTAGGGCGCGCCACTCCGTGCGCGCCGCAATTGTTGTGCGGATGAGCGGCGGGCAGAGGACTGCCCGCCCTACCGAGGTTTGTTCCGGTTTTCATTGAGAAATGGTATCAATTCTCAATTCCCAACGCCCACGCGATAGAAGAACGGGCCGGAGCCGACCGCATTGGTGTCCCTGTAACTCGTCGTGCCGGCTTGGCCGACTATGTTGCTTTGGATGGTGAAGAAGGCCGGTTGCGCCCCAAGATTGGTGCTGCGTTGGAGGAAATAGGTGATGTTGCTCACGCTCTGCCAGCTTACCACCAAACCCAGTGGATTGTTTGTGGCTGCTGGTGCAAGCATCTTCAAAACCGACAAGGCGTTGGTGGGATTTGTGCCCGCAATCCACTCCTGCCAGTTGTTCATCCCGTCGCCGTCGGAGTCTGTGAAATCGGCCGAACCGTCGGTCGGCAGGCCGTATTGCTGGAGCCAGGCATAGGAAATGATGGAAGCCGGTGTTTGATATTCGTAAGCCCCGATGTCCACCGTGCCGCCGACGATGCGGGGATTGCCGTCCAGGTCGGTGCTGCCGACGACGTAGGCGTTGTTGCCAGAGTTGATGCAGGGCGAATTGGATTGCAGGCGCAGGTTGCCACCGGCGTAATTCACGAACAGCGGCGCGCTGGTGATGTTACCGACACCGTTAGGGGGCAGAGGCGTCGTGCAACAGTAATTGAGAACTCCACCGCCGTACTGGTCTTGATAGTAGTTGGCCCCGTTCACGGCGGTGTTGAAATAGACGATGCAGTTGTTGAGCGTGCTCAACATGGCCCCGCCGCCCCAGGTGGTTAAGCCAGAACCATTTATTGCCGAGTTGCCGGTCAGGGTGCAGTTGTTGAGCGTGCCGCCGTAGGCCCCGCCGCCGCTGCCATCGTATGCCGTGTTTCCTGTCAAGACGCAGTTGTTGAGCGTGCAATCCCCAGCCCCGCCGCCGCAGCTGCCGCCGCCATCGGGGTACGGTCCACCAGCCGAGTTGCCGGTCAACGTGCAGTTGTTGAGCGTGCTGTCACAAGCCCCGCCACCAAAACCGGGGCTAGGGCCTCCACCACCAGGATTCCCGCTACCGAACGCCACGTTTCCGGTCAACGTGCAGTTGCTGAGCGTGGAATTCTCAGCCCCGCCGCCAGAGTTGGCCGAGTTGCCCGTCAACGTGCAGTTGTTCAGCGTGCCGCCGTAGGCCCCGCCGCCGCTAGAGTTAATACCGGGTGTCGAGTTTCCGGTCAGCACGCAATTGGACAGCACGGCGCTAGTGGCTTCGCAATACACTCCTCCGCCGTTGCCGTAGGTGAAACCATTGGTCAAGGTGAAGCCCACCATCACCGTGTTGTTGGTGAGGTAAAGGCACCGCACCGCGCCACCGCCATTGATTATGGTGACGTCCGGGCCGTTGACGCTATTCAAGACCAGCGGCTTGTCCACCACTACACAGGTGTAGGCAAAATGTGGGTCCAGACGACTGGCGCCGGCGTAGATGCCGTTGGTCACCACAATTTCGTCACCCGCCACGGCCGCATCTACCGCATCCTGAATGTTCGTGGCCGCGGTGACCCAGTTGGTGTAGGGCGGCGTGGGGTTGGCGTTGTTGACGTTCACGTAGCGCACGGTGGCCAAGGCGCTGCTCGTGGCCGCCAGGAACAGCAGCAAAAGGACGATGGAAGATGGAGGATGGAAGATGGATGTTCCGGGGAGGGGAACCTTGAACCCTGAACTTCGAACGTTGAACTTTGAACTAAGCGTTGGATTCGTTTTCATAAAGTTACTTTCCCGTTTTCCGTCGGATTTGGTTTCTCAGTTGAATGCTTTGCCTTCGTCACCTCCACAGGGCCGGTAGCGCAGACGAATGTCAGCGCACCTGGGCACGGTAAAACTGGGCACCCGGGGATGGATTGGGGCTGACAAAGGAATTTGTCCCGCCCTCCAAGAGACAGGTGCCGACCACTTGCCAGATGGACAGGTCACCCGAAGCCTCGATGTTCACGGCCAAGTTGGGGATGCCCGTGATGCCAAAACCGAATTGGCCGGCGCTCAGGCTCGGCGGCTGTAAAATCGGCGCCGCTACGGAGCTGGCGGGAAATCCTTTCCGGATAGTGTTATTGTATGAGTCCACCAGATAGACGTTGCCTGCGCTGTCCAACCTCAAGATGTTAAGATTACCAAACCGCGCGGCGCTCCCCGTCCCATCCATCTCGCCATAACAGCCCACCTGTCCAGCCAAGGTCGTCACCACCCAATTTGTTCCGACTGGCGTCATTTTGCGGACTGTGAAGTTGTCATTATCCGCCACATAGAGATTGCCTGCGCTGTCCACCGCCACGCCACTGGGATAAGCAAACCGCGCGGCGCTGTTCGTCCCGTCAGCGCTGCCAAGGCTGCCCGGCAGTCCGGCCAGGGTTGTCACCACCCAATTCGTTCCAACCGGCGTTATTTCTCGGATCGTACAGTTGAGTTGGTCTGCCACATAGATATTGCCTGCGCCGTCCACCGCCACGCCCTCGGGATAATAAAGCCGCGCGGCGGTGTTCGTCCCGTCCGCGCTGCCATGATTGCCCGCTAGTCCGGCCAGGGTCGTCACCACCCAGTTCGTTCCGACCGGCGTTATTTTTCGGATCGTGTGGTTGTCTGTGTCCGCCACATAGAGGTTGCCCGCGCTGTCCACCTCCACGTCCTCAGGATAATTAAACCGGGAGGCGCTATTCGTCCCGTTCGCGCTGCCCGCACTGCCCGCCAGTCCGGCCAGGGTCGTCACCACCCAATTAGGTCCGACCGGCGTCACTTCCCGGATTGTGTTGTTGGCTGTGTCCGCCACATAGACATTGCCGTTTGTGTCCACCGCCACTCCCTGAGGATAATAAAACCGGGCGGCGCTGTTCGTCCCGTTCGCGCTGCCCGCACTGCCCGCCAGTCCGGCCAGGGTCGTCACCACCCAACCAGGTCCGACCGGCGTCACTTCCCGAATCGTGCAGTTCACTGCGTCCGCCACATAAATATTGCCCGCGCTGTCTACCGCCACGCCAAAAGGATAATAAAACTGCGCCGCATTCCCCGTCCCGTCAGCGCTGCCTGCATAGTAGCCCGCCCGTCCGGCCAGGGTCGTCACCACCAGCGACCGTGTCACTTCCCGGATCGTATTATTGCCATAGTCCGTCACATAGATGTTGCCTGCGCTGTCCACCGTCACGCCACAAGGCATTTGAAACCGCGCGGCGCTCCACGTTCCGTCATTGGTTCCTGTATTGCCTGCCTGTCCGGCGTAGGTCGACACCTGGCCCGCCGAGGTCACTTTGCGGATCTCGTTGTTACCTCCGTCCGCCACATAGATATTGCCCGCGCTGTCCACCGTAACGCCAAGAGGATAGTGAAACCGGGCGGCGCTCCCCGTCCCGTTCACGCTGCCCCAATTGCCCGCCAGTCCGGCCAGAGTCGTCACCACGCCCGCCGGCGTCACTTTGCGGATCGTGTCGTTACTGGAGTCCGCCACATAGACGTTGCCGGCGCTGTCCACCGCCACGTCCTGAGGTTTATAAAACCGAGCTGCACTCCCCGTCCCGTTCGCGCTACCCGCACTGCCGCCCAGTCCGGCCAGGGTTGTCACCACCCAATTCGTTCCGACCGGCGTCACCTTCCGGATCGTGTGGTTAGCTGTGTCTGCCACATAGACGTTGCCGTTCGTATCCACCGCCACGCCGCCAGGCCCGTTAAACTGCGCAGCGTTCCCAGTCCCGTCATTTGTGCCAGCGCTGCCCGCTTGTCCGACCAGGGTCGTCACCACCCAATTCGTTCCGACCGGCGTCACTTCCCGAATCGTGTGGTTGGCTGTGTCCGCCACATAGAGATTGCCATTCGTGTCCACCGCCACCCCCTCAGGATCATAAAACCGCGCGCCGCTCCCCGTCCCGTCATTGGTTCCTGAACATCCCGCCAGTCCGGCCAAGGTTGTCACCACCCAATTCATTCCGACCGGTGTCACTTCCCGAATCGTGCAGTTCACTGCGTCCGCCACATAAATATTGCCCACGCTGTCCACCGCCGTGCCGAAAGGAAGAGCGAACTGCGCGGCGCCATTGGTCCCATCCGCGCTGCCATAGAAGGTTTTCCCGGCGATGGTGGTGAACGTGTAGGGTGTGGCGTAGTTGGCCTGCCCGAACGCGGCCAGAGGCAGGACGGCCAGCCAGAGCAGGACGCCCGGCAAAGTCCCAGCAAGCCGCCGGAAAAGACCCTTGGGATTCATCATGTATCCTGTGCCGAACCAGCGTCCGGCCCGATTTGAAAAGGCAATGTTCGTTTTCATAAGTTACTTTCTCGTTTTACGTCGGATTTGGTTTATCAGTTGAATGCTTGTTCTTCGTCACCTCCGCAGGGCCGCTTTCGCAGACGATTGTCAGCGCACGTGGACGCGGTAGAATTGGGCGCCCAAGGCTGGGTTGGGGTTGACAAAGAAATTTGTCCCGCCCCCGAGGAGACAGGTGCCGACGACCTCCCACTGGGATAAATCACCCGAAGCCTCGATGTTCACTGCCAGGTCGGGAAGACCGGTGATGCCAAAACCAAACTGGCCGGCGCTCAGGTTCGGCGGCTGTAACATCGGTGCAGATACTGAGCTGGCGGGAAATCCTTCACGGATCGTGAAGTTGCCCCAGTCCGCCACATACAAATTGCCCGCGCTGTCCACCGCCACGCCAGCTTGGCCATTAAACCGCGCGGCGCTCCCTGTCCCGTCTATTTCGGCAATATAGCCCGCCAGTCCGGCCAGGGTCGTCACCACCCAATTCGTTCCGACCGGCGTGACTTGCCGCATCGTGTCGTTGAGTGCGTCCGACACATAGACGTTGCCCGCGCTGTCTACCGCCAAGCAAGCAGGCCAGCTAAACCGCGCAGCGCTATTCGTCCCGTCCGCACTGCCAGCGCTGCCCGCCAATCCGGCCAGGGTCGTCACCACCCAATTCGTTCCGACCGGCGTCACTTCCCGGATCGTGTTATTGCCTGAGTCCGCCACATAGACATTGCCGTTCGTGTCTACCACCGCGGCGTTAGGATAATAAAACCGTGCGGCGCTATTCGTCCCGTCCGCACTACCATGATTGCCCGCCAGTCCGGCCAGGGTCGTCACCACCCAATTCGTTCCGACTGGCGTCACTTTCCGGATTGTGTTGTTGTTAAAGTCCGCCACGTAGAGGTTGCCGGCGCTGTCCACCGCCACGCTGGCGGGCCAATTAAACCGCGCCGCGCTGTTCGTCCCATTTGCGCTGCCAGGATTGCCCGCCAGTCCAGCCAGGGTCGTCACCACCCAATTCGTTCCGACCGGTGTAACTTTCCGGATCGTGTCGTCATGTTCGACCGCCACATAGAGGTTGCCCGCGCTGTCCACCGTCATAAAGCTGGCCCCATTAAACCGCGCGGCGCTATTCGTTCCGTCCGCGTTGCCAGGATGGCCCGCCAGTCCAGCCAGGGTCGTCACCACCCAATTCGCGCCCGTCGGCGTCACTTTGCGGATCGTGTTGTTACCTCCGTCCGCCACATAGACGTTGCCCGCGCTGTCCACCGCGATGCCGTCGGGCCAATAAAACAGCGCGGCGTTCCCCGTCCCATCCGTGCTGCCTGCATTCCACTCCAGTCCGGCCAGCGTAGTCACGACTCCCGTCGGCGTCACTTTCCGGATCGTGTTGTTACCTGTGTCCGCCACATAGACGTTGCCTGCGCTGTCCACGGTCGCGCCGTTAGGAAAATAAAACCGCGCGGCGCTGCCCGTCCCGTTATTCGTGCCATCGCTGCCCGCCAGCCCCGCCAAGGTCGTCACGACACCCGCCGGCGTCATTTTGCGGATCGTGTTATTGCCTGAGTCCGCTACATAGACATTGCCGTTCGTGTCCACCGTCACGTCGTATGGATAGTAAAACCGCGCGGCGCTCCCTGTCCCGTTAGCACTGCCTATATTGCCGGCCAATCCGGCGAGGGTCGTCACCACGCCCGCCGACGTCACTTTGCGGATCGTGTCATTGGCTGAGTCGGCCACATAGACATTGCCGTTCGTGTCCACCGTCAAACCGAAAGGAAAATAGAACCGCGCGGCATTTCCCGTCCCATTCGCGCTGCCGGCACTGCCGGCCAATCCGGCCAAGGTCGTCACCACCCAATTCGTTCCGACCGGCGCCACTTTGCGGATCGTGTCGTTGGAAGTGTCCGCCACATAGACGTTGCCCGCACTGTCCACCGCCACGGCAGCAGGGCCATTAAACAGCGCGGCGCTGTTCGTCCCGTCATTTGCACCAGCGCTGCCCGCCTGTCCGACCAAGGTCGTCACCACCCAATTCGTTCCGACCGGCGTCACTTTGCGGATCGTGTGGTTGACTGTGTCCGCCACGTAGACGTTGCCTGCGTTGTCCACTGCTACGCCGTTAGGATAATAAAATCGCGCGGCGTTTCCCGTCCCGTCATTGGTTCCGGTGCAGCCCACCTGTCCGGCCAGGGTCGTCACCACCCAATTCGTTCCGACTGGTGTCATTTCTCGGATCGTGCAGTTCACTGTGTCCGCCACATAGAGGTTGCCCGCGCTGTCCACCGCCACGCTGCTTGGATACGCGAACTGCGCGGCGCTATTGGTCCCGTCCGCGCAGCCATAGCCGGCGCTCCCGGCGAGGGTAATGAAGGTGTAAGGTGTGGCGTAATTGGCCTGGCCGAGCGAGGCCAGAGGCAGGACGGCCAGCCACAGCAGCACGCCCAGCCCAGTGCCGGCCAGCCGCCGGAAGGGACCCTTGGGATTCATCATGTATCCTGTGCCGAGCCAGCGTCCGACCCGATTTGAACAAGCAAGGTTCGTTTTCATAGGACGTTTTTAAGCGGATTAAGGGACCAAATAACCCGTTGTCCAGACTGGCGGCGCGAGGCCTTCGACTTGGCTGGGATCCACGTCGGATGGGAAGGTGCCGACGAGAATGCCTACCCACTCATCGTCCGAGAGCCGACGCGGAGCCCCGATGACTTCGATTTCGTAGTGGCTCAACACTGGTCCAGCGCAGATAAAGCGATCAGCTCCATTGTCCACCGCGATCAGCAACAGGTTGACGTTTCCGATGCCTTCGTGGAGGACGCTCCCCGGGTCACCACAGTCGTCGAGGTCCGGCACATCGGTATGCACGTCGGCGATGATGGCGTCGTTGGCTGCCGAGCCGTAGAGGGAGTCGAATGAGGTTACATCCCAATAGATCGTCCGATAGAACAGTTTCGGGTACCAGCCACTGTAGGTCGGAGGGCCACCACCACAACCACCAAGTCCTCGTCCACTCTGGACCGCCACCACCAGAGCTCCGACAAATTGCTGGTCGTTCGTAGTGAAGCACTCCTGTGCCAGTTCCTTGGCCGCCAAATCTCCCAGGCGGGCGGCAATGCCCGCAAAGCGCTGCAAGTGGGCGACCTGGCGACTGAGAATCGTCTGCAAGGCGACGGTGTTGGTGCCCGAAGGTCCGGTTATTATTTCTTCGCCCGTCACGGGATCGATCTGCGGTGGAGGCGGGCCAACATACGTGTAACTGCCTTGGCATGGGAGACTCGCGATGAGTTCCGCCGTGCGCGCGGCCGTTTGGCTCAGCCGATTCCAGAACTCCACGCGAGGTTCGACAAACCCCGTCGGATAACTACACTGACCACCGCCGGTGGTGTAAGACTGCTTGGCGTAGAGAATCGTGTCGTGCCGCAGGTGCGCCCAGGAGGCGAGTTGTGTGTTGAGGGTCTTCATCGCCCAAGCGCGCGTGCGCATCGCTTCGGGATACTTCGCGTCGGTGGTCGGAGCAGAAAGTTCGCGCAGACAGGCGAGCCAGCTCATGTAGATGTTGCTGTCCCAGGCGTCGGGCGTCTGCTGATCCATCACCGCGCGCGTGGCAGCGAGATTGTGTTGATACGGCAGGCCATCGCGCCACTGCATCGCATGAGGGCGGTTGGTATCCGGGAACGTGCCCTTCATTTGCTCAACCAACTCCGGCACGACCTGGTCGTTGCCGAGCACGGCGAACGCGGCGTCGAGCGCACCGGGCACGCGCCGCATCACTTTATTCGTCTGGCCATTCTGCGCCCACAGGATGCTGTCATAGACCGTTTGCGAAAAAGCCCAACTATCCGGCACGAACTTCTGGCCAAAGACCGTGAAAGACTGCGGCAGGGCGTAGCGTGCGGCCCCGCCCAGGGGCGATTCAAACCAATCGCTGCGGATGTTCTGCACGCCCAATGCGCCGTTCGCAATGTTGGTCTGTAACTGACTCAGCGTCGCGACGTCTGGCACGTCGGCCAGCGTCCAGATGCCCGCGCCAGCCAGCAAGCCATTGAGCTGTCCGAAGTTCAACGAGTCGGTCCACCCGACAAAGACCGACGTGATCTTCTCCATGTCCGCCCAGGTCTGGAACTGCCCGGACTGGTTCAGCAGATGCCAGAAAACGACGGCGTCGCCCAGCTCGCGTGGTGACGCCATCCGCACGTCGCCGTCACACCGCTCGAACGGTCCGCCGGCCACCGGCACGTCAATTCGGCCCAGCCACATCACACATTGGAAGTAACGGCCCAAACGTTCTGAATGCGTATAGTGGCCGCGGATCTTAAACTGCGAGAAGTCCACCATCCGACAGAAACCCATGAAGTCGTCCACCTCCATGAGTTGTTGACCGTTGATGTCCGCCAAGGTTTCGGCCACGCGCGCGTCCTGCCCGAGCACGGAAGCGACCGGGGGTTGGTTGGTGCCCGCGAGCAGCGAGCGCGCGACAGCGAGAAACCAATCCGCGTCGCGCAGACTGTCGTGAAGCGCGCCGTTGCCAACCGTGGCATCCGCCGCCGCGATTTGCGCCGCCATGCCGTCGAGCATTGTCCCGACGGAGTTAAAGAGGTAGGTTTCCTCGATTTCTTCCAGCATCGCGTCGTAGGTCCGATGCCACGCCTCCAACAGCGCGTCGGTGGAGATGAACACCGGCAGGTCGCTGTAATACAAATTGTAGAAAACGTCCGAGAAACTGCCACCACCAAACGGTCCGAGTCCGCTCACTACAAAACCATTCTGCTGGAAAATCGCGAGTTCCGGCGCGTTGAGCCAGTAGTAGGGATTGGTGTTGAACAGGTCCCAGAATTGGGCCGTCGTCGGATCCCAGGTAATGCCGGGCAGATAACTTGCGGTGCCGGGAAACCTCGCGGCGAACTCATCCGGTGAGATTTGGCCGATGCCTTGCAGCGCTTGCGTGAAGGCATCACCGTAGCCGAACACTTCCGCCCCGCCCGAACCAAGCTTGCCGAGGGGAGGTGGCTCGACCACCAATAAGCGGTAGAAGGCGCACGGTTGGTCAGTCCCAAGCCCCAGGTCGAGGCTCAGGTCGGGCAGCGCTGCGGAACCACGCTGGCGCTCGCCGAGCGGTTGCCAATGGTTCAAATCGGTGCTGCGCTGAACCTCGAACCAGGGAAAAACCGCCGTGCCGTCGTTGCCAACGGATTGGGAGGGCCAGTGCATTTTAAGCTCCGGGCCGTCCCGAGACAGGGTTAGCTTGATGTTCGGATCGTAACTTACGCTTTGGGCGAGCGAATGGGTGACAGTTGCGGCCAGCACCGCCAGGCTGGCGGCCACGGGCATCACCAGCGCAAAGTCGTTGAGCCAGGACTTTCGGATTTGTGTTTTTTCGTTTGGATTCTTCATACTTTTCCTTTCTGCTTCAGGTGGCTTGCACAAGTCTGAGTTTGGTCAGCGAAACACTCGCAAACCATTTGGTTTTGGTCGTTTTCATAGGTTTGCCGGTTTGAACGAATTTCTCTGTCCTAATTACATAAGCGCCATTTCTTCCGAGTTTGGGCCAAATAAAATTGAGATTTTTTTAACGGTGCCTCAGCGCGTTACCTCCTTTCGCGGCAAGGACGAAGTTGTTACAGCCAATTTCAAAAATTGATGCTGGCTGGGTTGCGCGATATCGCTTGCCATTTCTCGGAGGCAGCCATTCGGAATGAACGGATTTGCATTCATGGATTCTTGGGGGTCACGTGGTTGGAGGTTGACGGCAGATCATTGATCAAACACTCCGCTTCACGCAGAAAAATTTCGGCGGCGATCACCACGTCCCAATCCTCTCGGAACACGGCCAAGGGGTTTAGGGGCTTCATTTCCTTGTTGGCAACTTGGCGCGCCTGGTCAAACGTGGCGCGGGCGGGCAACGGTTCTCCCGCCTTGGATTGAGCCATGGCCAGCACGCTCATCACTGCCACTTTTTCGCCGGGTTTGAGATTTCCATCTTTCAGGGCATCCTGTCCGCTTTCGACCGCATCGGTGAACTGTTCATTGCGGAATTCGGCAAGGCTTTTGACAAATTTGGCCCTGGCAGAGGGGCTGACGGTCCCGTTGACACCATTGGCGAGGGCGGTGGCTTGCCGCAGCATGTCTCCGTTGGCAGGCGTGAGCAGGCAAGCAATGACCAGATTCATCGCCTGCCACTGATCTCTGGGAATTCGGAAGTGTGCAAGCATGGACTGGCGCGCCGTTTCGTAGCCGTCATGGTCGCCACCGGCCACCAGCAAGGTCGCGAGTCTAATCCGGGTGTAATCGTCGTCAGGGTCAATCTTAATGGCCATGGTTATTTCCCTTGCTCCGTCCAAAAATCTCCTGCTTTGCGCGTAATATTGGGCACGGAAGAGCAATAGTCCGTAGTTTTTGGGATCGCTCTCGGCTTCCGGCGGGACAAGCTCCTGATACAACCGATTCACCTCATTGGTCCTTTTTAGTTTGATCAATGCTTGGGCCAAGTTGCCAGCCGTAACCACGGACTCGCCCGCCGCGTAGCCTTGGCATTTTTTTCGGATTGCGAGCGCCTCCTTAAGAACAGGCACCGCCTCTGCGTCCCGACCGAGGCCTGACAATGCAGCGCCCAGATCGGTGAGCGTCAAGGCCACCGTGGGATGGTCAGCGGGATAGATCTTTCTCTGCTCCGCCAGCACTTCCCGAATGATCGGCTCGGCTTCCGCAGAACTGCCTTTGTAAATCAATATTTTGGCGAGCGCCCGTTTGGCATCCAAAGTTGCCAAACCGGATGGTCCGTCATGGGTTTCATAAATCCCGACGCCCTCACGCGACAAGGCTTCCGCCTCGAGGAGTTTCCGGGCGTTACACAATCCGTCAGCCAAACATACCAGGGCGCTCGCGAGCGTCTCTGACTCCGAATCCGGCAGGGTTCTGGCGATGGCCAAGGCTTCGCGGCCGATCTTTTCCGCCTCTGGCCCTCGCTCTTCTTCGGTAAATACCGATTCCAAAGAAACCAAGGTGTTCACGAAAAGTGCTGTGTTGGTCGCCGAAAGTGATCTTTGAATGGAAATGGATTGCCGCAGCAAGTCATCTGCTTCGCGGTCCCGGCCGCGGTCGTGCAGCAGATTACCCAGGTCGTTCATGGTTTCCGTCAGCGTGAGATTTGTTTCTCCCGACGCATGGTGGCGAAGATCAAGGGTTTCCCGCAGCATTTGCTCGGCCTCTGGATACTGCCCCAGTGCGTAATAAGTATTGCCCATCGTTTGTTGCAAATCGGCTCTGACCTCAGGTTGATTTGCCAATTCCGTTTGGACCCGCTTCGCGGTATCGTCGAGAACCTCACGCATCAGGGTGGTATCGCGCCCTTTGGCAACTTCGGGGGCCATGCCTTTAAGCATGCCCTTTAAAAAGCGCAGGACCTGCTGACTCTTCTCCGCCTCGGATTTCGCATTTTTCTCGGCCAGCTCGGCTTGCAGGCGCGCCTTCCGTTCCTTGTTGAGCGACCCAATTGAAATCCCAAGACCCATCAGCAGAGCGGCGGTCACAGCCGCAGTGGCGGCGAAAACGAGTTTATTCCGCCGAACCAATTTTTGAAACCGGTAAAGTCTGCCTGGCGGGCGGGCCTCCACCGGTTCATTGTTGATGAATCGCGTGAGGTCCGCCGCCAACCCATTGGCGGTTTCGTAACGGCGGGTGCGGTCCTTCTCCAGACACTTCATCACAATCCAGTCCAGATCTCCGCGTACTAGATGAATCAGTTGCGGCGGATCGGAATGACGTCGCCGGGCCACCGTGGTCTGATCTGCGGCCTCCAAAGTGCTGATGCGGGTCGAAGGCCGCATCGGCTCCTGTTCCCGGATGATCCGCCGCATTTCGTTCAGACCTGCTGCCACCAGTTCCTGAGCATCAAACGGCGTCTGGCCGGTCAAGAGTTCGTAGAGCAACACGCCCAAGGCGTAGATGTCGCTGCGTGTGTCTATATCCAGCGTGCTCATCTCCGCCTGCTCCGGACTCATGTACGCCGGCGTGCCGATAAATTGCTCGAACGCCGTAAACAGCGTCTTGTCCGTCAACACTTGCCCCGAGGTGGCCTTGGCAATCCCAAAATCAATGATCTTGGGCAGCGGCTTCCCGTCATGCACCGTGACCAGAATGTTCGAAGGCTTGATGTCCCGGTGGATGATGCCCTTCTGATGCGCGTGCTGGATGGCATGGCAGATTTGCACAAACAGGTCCAACCGTTGCTCGGTGGA
>Ga0074044_10003816_pt1 | contig 12670 bp, 6 predicted proteins | sample BogForMeECP23OM1_FD_94443 | JGI IMG/M metagenome (GOLD analysis project Ga0074044, IMG submission 94443) | Bog forest soil microbial communities from Calvert Island, British Columbia, Canada - Bog Forest MetaG ECP23OM1 | ecosystem: Environmental > Terrestrial > Soil > Wetlands ...
CTTGCGGACAGGGGACATGGTTCATTTCCCGACCTCGCACGAGTCGGGCCAGTGAACGACGACAGGGACGGTGGTGTTGGCGATCGGACGTGGTCCAGCATCGGCCGTGCCGACCCATCAGGGGATTGTCAGCTTACCGACTCGATCGAGACGTCGACCGACAACCTCTACTCTTCACAGAGGACATCGCGATGACCAGTGCGGTTCTAGTTCTTGTCCTGAGCCTGCCAGGACAGAGCCCTCAGGCTTATCCTGCGGCTCAGGCTCCGGCGAAAGTCGCCCCGGCTCCTCAGGCTCCGGCCAAGGTGGCCCCGGCTCCCCAGGCACCGTCGAAGGTCGCCCCGGCTCCCTACGCTCCGTCGAAGGTTGCCCCGGCTCCTCAGGCTCCGTCAAAGATTGCCCCGGCTCCCTACGCTCCGTCGAAGGTTGCCCCGGCTCCTCAGGCGGCTGCTCCCTATGCTCCGTCGAAGATTGCCCCGGCTCCCTACGCTCCGTCGAAGGTGGCCCCGGCTCCTCAGGCGGCTCCCTATGCTCCGTCGAAGATTGCCCCGGCTCCTCAGGCGGCTCCCTATGCTCCGTCGAAGGTTGCCCCGGCTCCTCAGGCGGCTCCTTATGCACCGTCGAAGATTGCCCCGGCTCCTCAGGCGGCTCCCTACGCTCCGTCGAAGGTTGCCCCGGCTCCCTACGCTCCGTCGAAGGTTGCCCCGGCTCCTCAGGCGGCTCCTTACGCACCGTCGAAGGTTGCCCCGGCTCCTCAGGCGGCTGCTCCCTACGCTCCGTCGAAGATTGCTCCAGCTCCTCAGGCTCCGGCCAAGGTTGCTCCGGCTCCTCAGGCTCCGGCCAAGGTTGCTCCGGCTCCTCAGGCTCCGGCCAAGGTTGCTCCGGCTCCTCAAGCGGCTGCTCCCTATGCTCCCGCCAAGGCCGCTCCCCAATCCTGAGCAAGTCATTGAGCACGAGTCGAGCTTGGTCTTTCGCATTGATCCCGCGAGACCAAGCTCAATTCGTTTTCACGACCGATTCGCAGGCGACGGGTTCCATTCCGGGGCACGTCGCCTTTGCGTTTGCCGCCTTCGGCTCCACATCTACTGGCCAGGAGAGTGCTGGTGGCACCAGAGGTCGTACCCGGCTTGAAGCTGCTCGGTCGACTTCAAGATGGGGCCGGTCAGCGGGATCAATCCGTGGGTTCGCGCCACGGACTGGTAGTTCACGATACTTCGTCCCCCCACGAAGACGGGGACCGTCTGGATCGCTTGCAGTTCTTGAAAACGCTTCTTGATGTTTCGCGAGAGGATGAACGAGAGAGCCAGAGCCGAGGGCCGCAAGCGCTGAACGGCCAAAACATACTCGCGAACCGGCAAATCGACACCCAGGTTATGAACCCTCCAACCGCGCAGCTCCATGACCATGTTGAAGATCAAAACTCCGCCCTCGTGGCGGTCGCCTTGGACGGTTCCGGTGATCACGCTGTGCACCGGCTGAGTGTTGGCCTGCCGAGCCGCCGCGATCAAGGCAACGAGTTTCTGTCTCAGGAAGACGGTGATCAGGCGCTCCTCGAACACTGAATAGCTCTTGCGAAACCATCCTTCGCCGGCTTCGATCAGGGCAGGATGAATGACCTGATTCACGAGGCCGAACGGGTCAAACCGGCTGACAAAACCGGCATACTCGCGTTCCGCTTCCTCGCTCTCCCCGGCGATCAGCCGGCAAACAAGCTTGGTACGAACCGCCTCATCGATGGCACCGTTCGATGGTGACGCGGGTTCTCCCGGTTCGAGAACATCGGCGTTGAGGCGCGAGATCAGCTCGCCGATCGGCTGCCGGCCCGAGCGATTCAGGTCAGACAGGCGGCAAAGCAACTGCACCTGCATCCGGTCGTAACGGCGGTGGCCGGAAGGAGAGCGCTCAGGAACGGGGAATCCGTAGCGGCGTTCCCAGACGCGCAAGGTGTGGCAACTGATTCCCGTCAGCTTGGATACCGCGGCGATGGAGTATCGAGGTTGAGGCTGTGCAGGCAATGGGGATCCCTGCTCGGGGTCCGATTTCGAGTCGGGCTCGGGGTTTGTGGGGAGTGGGCTATCCTGCTGGGGATGAGGGTGGGTTTCCATTGGTCTTGTATCCCCCGATGGACCGTCGGACGGTGACGGCGCCAGTGGGACACTCGCACCTAACTCTCAACTCAGTATAAGGCTTGCAAGCAGCGGTGCCAAGAAGCCTGTGGGAATTGCCGAAAGTGTCGCGCCAGGATTCCGGCGGCGGACCTGATCCTTCCGTGTTTCCGCTTGTCATCACATCGCCGACGGCGCTGAAAGGGACCTAGGATTTCCTTAGAGACCGGCAGCACTCGAAGGCCTCTGTCTCAGGTGGGTTCGCGAGCCGTCTACCACGCACTGTCCTAACCTTCTCAAGTCCGCGTTGCATCACGTGCGGCTGAATCCATCAAGGAAAAGCAGGGAGTTTCCGAATGTTCGCATACCTGCGCAAGTCAGCTTTGTCATCGTCCAATCCGTCGGTAAAACGGTCGGCTCGCCCCTTGCTGGAGAATCTGGAAGACCGTCTCCTGCTCTACAGCACCTACGGCGGCACGTGGGTCTACGGCAGCCGCATCACTTACAGTTTCATGCCCGACGGCACCAGCGTCGGCGGTACTCCCAGCGCACTCTTTCAGACCATGAACGCCAAGTTTCCGACGGCGACCTGGGAGTTGCAATTTCAAAAGGCCGCGGCCGTCTGGCAGGCCGTGGCCAACATCAACCTTGCACAGGTTTCCGACAACGGCAGTCCGGAATCCTGCAACGGCGATCAACAGGATGACCCGCGTTTCGGCGATATCCGCATCGGCGCAGTCAATCTCGGTACCGGTGTTCTGGGTGAGACTTTCCTGCCGCCGCCGTTCAACGGCGGGACCGCCGCGGGCGACATGTTTCTGAACTCGAACCCGGTTGCAACTTGGAACATCAACTCGGCCTACGATCTCGAGACGGTGGCGATCCATGAGTTCGGCCACGCCCTGGGACTGGGCGAATCTCAGATCACCACGGCCTGCATGTACGCCTACTACAACGGCACGAAGCAGTCGCTGACCAGCGACGACATCGCGGGAATCCAGTCGGTCTGGGGAGCGCCGCAGTACGACCAGTTTAACAGTAACGGCCAGAGCAACGGCACGTTCACGAAGGCGACGAACCTCAACTCCTACATCGACAGCAACGGGCAGATCGCCGTTCCTAGCCTGCGAATCACCAGCCCCACACAGGTCGAATGGTTCTCCGTCACCGTGCCGGCGTCGACGACGGGCACGATGGTCGTGACCGATCAGTCAACCAACCTCAGCATGCTGAGTCCCACGTTGTGGCTGTACAAGGCCGGCTCGGGCCTTCCAGCGGCGCTCGGCTCGGTCATTTCTACCGCCTACGGAGCAACGGTGAGCTACTCGCTCTCGGGTGTGCAGGCCGGGCAGACTTATCTGATCCGCACATTCGGCACCGCGGCGGGAGACCCGACCGGAGGCTTCGGGTTGGAGGTGAACTTCGGCTCCGTGTCTCAGCCTCCGATTGCTCCACCCAACACGGTCGTGGCGCAGCAGCCCGATCAAGGTGGAGCGAGTCAAGACGCGAGCGTCGGGCTGCTCCAGATCGGCAACCTATGGGGCAGGGGCGACGTGCTGGCCGGGATGCTGCCGAACATTGGGCCTGGCGTTGTCGAGGTACCCGTGAACCCGCTCCAGCTCTCGGTGCAGACTTCCGACCAGTTCTCGGATACTGACGGATTGGCCGCGCTGGTTGCCAGTGCGAACTCCAGTCAGTCTCAGTTGTCGGGCGGCGGGGTGAGCCTGACGGTGACGGGGTCGCAAACGACAACTTCACTCGATTCGGGTTCAACGCCATCAATACTTCAGGCTGTCGACTATCTGATCGGGAACTGGAATGACCAGGATGGCCTGTCCTCGTTCACCGGGTGAGACGCGCCGAACGGTTTCCTGCTCTATAGTTGAACCGGTAAAGCCTCAAGAAGGAGTTGGGCATTGCAATCCTGGGAGCAACGTTCCACCTCCTTCCGCGGGCCAGCAGTATCTTCACAACCAGTCCCAAACACGTTGTGTGGTGCTTCCATGAACCGAGTTCCTCGACAACCCCGAGCCATGACCCTGCGCCGACTCAGCCTCGAGCGGCTGGAGCCACGGTGGCTGCTGGATGGCTCATACACGACTCTTGCTACCACTGGAGCCTCATGGAGCCCCTCACAAAACTCCCTCACCATCGACTTCAACATGAACGTGGATGGTTTCTTGAATCCCGGCGACGTTCAGCTCGAACCGGACAACCCTGCTGTCCCAACTCCGCTCCTCGGAGACCCGACGTACCCTCAGGAGACGGCGACAAGCTGCGTGGCCGCGATTCAGGTTCTGACCCAGCCCCTCCCGCCTGGCCATTACAGTATCGTGCTTCTCGCTGATGATAACACGGAAGGCATCTGGGGTCCGAGTCTGACCGCCGACCAGACCCTCGCTGATTTCACCGTGCTTCCGCCCCCGGTGGTTCAGCCCCCGGCGACATTGTACGACGCCACCGTACTCCAAACACCGATCGGAACCCAGGTGCAGAGCGAGACGGGTTCGCTCGATCTCTCCAGTCAGGAGAACGTCGACCTTTACCAGATCACACTTGCTCCCGGCCATTTCTGGCGTCTGGGTGTGGAGCTGGACGCCAAGCGGATCGGTAGCGGTTTACTCGGTGCACTGACCCTCTTCGATTCCAATGGGAAGGTCCTGGCCACCAGAGATTCCGGCACGGGACTGCCCGATTTTCCGGACGACCCCTACCTTTTCGCCGGCTTGCCTCAGGGCGTTTACTATATCGGAGTTTCAGGCGCGGGGAACCTGGGGAACCTGCCGGGGCAGTCTGGTGGCTACGATCCCGTGACCGGCACAATGGGCACGCTGGGAGACGCACAAGCCGGCGGCTCGTACAATCTCCAGATCGTTGCCGACCCCGCCGACAGTCTCACCCAGGTTACTGGCTTGTCACTGCAGCGAGCCGACCCCCTGGACCCCACGCCGACCGGGTTGACCCTGACCTTCTCCGGCGCGATCGACCCCAACAGCCTGAGGTCGAACTCGCCGGTTCTCGTCTACGACGCGTCAGGTAAGCCCTGCCCAATGACTCCGAGCAGCTACGCGGGGAGCCAGGTGAGCTTCGTCTTCAACCAGCCGCTGCCGCCGGGTCAGTACACGGTTGCCCTTCCGCCTTCCGGCGGCCTGACGGATTTGACCGGCCGGGCCCCGGTCTCCCCAGGTAATACTCCAGGCGTTCTAGCGACCTTCACCGTGAAGTCCGAAACGTCGTCGGCCGTTGCCGGGAATCTCGGCATTCTCTGGCCTTCCGCGCAGGCGGAAGTCTCGCAATTCCCCACGATCGCGCCCGGTCAGACGGTCGTGAGCCGCGTGGTCATCCCTGCCACGGGCTTCTACGTGCTCTACAGAAGCTTCACCCAGGGGTCTGTAGCGATCACCCAACTTGGTCCCTACGGGTCGGCCGTCGTCGATCCCGCAACCCTGGGGCCGTCTCAGTCGTATAGATTGCCGCTCGCGGCGGGAATCTACTATTTCAGCTTCAGCGCAGCGGGTTCGCAATCGGCGCAGGTTCGCTGGACTCTCGTACCGGGACAGATCGACTTCGAATGGCTGGTGAACAATGGGGTGAGTCAGAGTCCGGCACTCGACTTGAGGCTGGTCGATGCGACTCCCTGGAGCTCGACCCTCGTTTCCCCTCCGAGCACCGGTCCAATGTTGTCCGGAGACGTCGCGCCGGTCTCGTCGCCCACCAACCCCCAATCCGGAACGGTCATCGTCTCCGTCCCGACCTCGGGAGCGAGCGGCGGAGCCGTTTCAGCGACGGGCCTCGCCCCGATCCCGGCCAGCCTGCTGGTCACGGTGAACACCGGATTACTCGGATCGCCAACGGTGCAGAACGAACAGATCGGGGTCGTGGGACCCGTTGTTGCCGGTGGCTCGGTTGCCCTGGCCAGTAGTTTCTCGGGGCTTCTTCCCGGCATCATCTACAGGTCGCCCGGCTCGCTCGACGAACGTGCGCCGAAGCAAGTCGATCAAGGTCCGGTTGTGGGGAATTCGTCTGCGACGGCGGAGGAGCTGGCCGAGGCGGCAACCTCGTCATCCGCAAGCCCCGGGGGCATGCTTGCCAGCTCTTCGAGCGCAGATGCTCTGGCCCTGACCAAGGCCGATCGGATCACGGAGCTGGCCGGGCGGCTGGGCCGCTGGTTTGGGCTGAAAACCGGCCAGGAGGGAGCGACAATCGACGGCGCTCTGGCAGAGTCGGATCTGCTGGCCCGGAATGAGACAGAACCCGGCCGGGGCCCGGCGGATGGCTCCGCCGAGAGTTCGACGGAACGAATGACCGAGGCAGACCTGGGGATGCCCACCGGACTGGTTGTCGTCGCGGCGGCCGCTTACCGTTTGCGTCAGCTCGCGGGCCGCTGGTGGCGGCGAACTCGCGGTCAGGTTCGGGACCGTCACGACCGGAGGTGAGCCCGCCGGGGCCCAAGTCACGTAGCTTCCGCGGCAGCCATGGAAGCCATGCCGGTGCAACCTGCGTGCGGACCTCTCACCGCCGCTGAATCGGCGTCACGGGGTTGACGGAAGGCGGGCCGTCTCAGCCTGACGGGTGCCGTCCGCCGGGGCGGTCCTTGTCCCGGTCGCGCTCGACCGGCTGATAGGCTTCCTCGGCGGTCAGGATCATGGCCGCCACCTCGACCAGCTTGCGGTTGCGCTCACTGGCGAGCTTTTGCAGGCGGCGAAAAGCTTCGTTCTCGTCCAGGCCCGCACGCTTCATGAGCAGTCCCTTGGCTTTCTCGATGAGCTTTCGATCCTCAAGGGCCTGACGCAGGTCGGCTGCTTCCCGACGAAGAGCCTGGAACTGCTCGAACCGCCGGGTCGCGATGGCGATGGCCGGCTCCAGGTCTGCCTGCTTGATCGGCTTGACCAGGAACGCCAGGATGTGGTCTTCCTCGGCACGCTCGACCAGGTCGTGATCGTGATAGGCCGAGACCAGGATCACCGGGATCGGGAAGTCCTTGCAGATCTGGCTGGCGGCGTCGATGCCGTCCATGTCGGGCATCTTGATGTCGGTGATCACGAGGTCCGGACGCTCTGCGCGGCATTTCTCGACCAGCTCGCGACCTGTGCTGGCGACGGCCACCACGATATGGCCGAAGCAGGGCAGGATCGCCTGCAGGTAGTCCCGCATGTCGAGTTCATCGTCGGCCACGGCGATCCGGAGGTGACGGTTCATGAGCTAGCGTCCTTGTTGCCTGGGCAAGGTCAAGATGATCTCGGCTCCCCGTGCCCCGCTCTTGCCGACCCCGACGCGGCCGCCGTGGGCCTCGATGATTCGCTTGACGATGGCCATACCCAGGCCTGTCCCGCGGGTCTTCGTAGTATAGAAGGATTCGAAGATCTTGTCGTGCTGCTCGGGGGTCAGGCCGGGCCCGTTGTCCCGGATAGCGAGGCAGATCGCCGCGCGGCCGTCGAGACTGGCAGCAGACCCCGTGATCGCGATCTCGACGCCGTCGTCACGGGACGTCAGCGCGTTGTCGAGGATATTACGGAACACCTGTTCCAGCCGAAACGGGTCGACCTGGCAGCTCAAGTTTAGCCCGCCGTATGGTTCATGAAGTATGGCCTGCTTGCCTTCGCGCAGCGGCTCGAGATGCGTCCACGCCCGTCGCCAGATCTCTGCCAGATCACAATCCCGGAGCACGAGCTTGATCGGGGCGGTATACTCGCGCACGTCCTCGTAGAGCCGGTGCAGATCGTCCTGGGCTTGCTGGACCCGGCCGATCAGCCCGAGCGTGTCCGGGCGGTCAACCAGCTTCAGCGCGAGCATCTCGAGGCAGGCCTGGCTGCGCTGCAAGGCGTTGCGGCTCTCATGAGCAAGCCCTGCGCACATCTGACCGATGGCGGCCATGCGCTCCGCGTTGAGTGCGCGCTCCTGCGCCGCCTTCAGCTCGGTGATGTCGTGGTCCACGATCAGGAGGGCCGGGAAGCCGTCGTAGTCAGGCAGACAGCGGACATTGCGAAGCATGACCCTCGTCCTGCCGTCGCGACAGCGGATCTGACTTTCGATTCCGCGCTGGGGAGAACCTCGCAATGCCTCGCGACAACACGTCATGAGCCGGGGCCGATCCGCATGGGGAACGAGCAGTTCCAGGAAGCTTTTTCCCAGGACCTCGCCGGCGGGGTAGCCAGTTAGCTGTTCGGCGAACGGGCTGAAGTAGAGGATTGCGTGGTCACGGGTACGGAGCATGACGATCATGCACTCGGCGGCCTCGACCAGGTTGCGGAAGATCGAATCGCTCCGCTCCCTGGCCAGCGACAGGCGCCGCCGCTCCATCAGCCCCTCGGTCCGGATCCGCAGCGTGTCCGGGTCGATCGGCTTGACGATGTAATCGGCGGCTCCCTGGCGGAGGGCCTCGATGGCTCCTTCGAGGTCCGAGAAAGCCGTGACGATCACCATGGCCGACTCGGGCGCTCTCTCGCGGAGAACCGGCAAGAAACCGAGGGCATCGCCGTCGGGCAGCCGCCGGTCGAGAATAATGACCGCCATCTCCGCCAGCGAGGATCGCGCCAGCGCCTCGCCGATCGAGCTGGCGGTCTCGACCGCGTGGTGATCGAACTCCAGGATGTCGCGCAGGTTGGCCCGAGCGTCAGGATCGTCCTCGATGACCAGGATTCGTCCAGCGGGCCGAGCGGTTTCCATCGGGCCGAGCACCACGGGAGAGGGTCGGTTCGGGGCTCACGCATCCGTGCCCCGATTCTCCGATGATTCTAACAAATGTCGAGGGGAAAACCTTGGTTCTCGCCGGAACACGCCCCAGCGGGCTCTTGATACTCTCGCTCCGGCGAGAGTCGACGTGCAGGGTGCCGGTTCCCGAGATTCAATGGGCCTTCTCGATAGCCTCAACCGACCACACCAGTCCAGCTCGATGGATACCTCGCCTTGGGCCAGGTCCGTCCTGGAATGGTATTCCTGACCGGTTCTCTGAAGCTGCGAGCTGATGTTCTTCAAAAAAAAGTCGCTTTTTTTGTCTGAAGTGCTCCCCGATGTGTCAACCTGGAAATGGGGAGATGAAGGCGGTTGAGGCTCTCGACGGGACGATTGCCCTGCCGCCGCTAAGGTCCTCCGGCCCATGTCTTCGCTGCGTCGAGCCGGCGGATTGGATTTCCCGAGGAGTGCCCTTGCATGAGCCGTTTCGAAGCAGTGACCGTCTGCCTGAATTACGCCGATTTCCTCGAACACGTGATTCCTGCCAACCAGCCGCATTTTGACGATTGGGTGGTCGTGACATGCCGCAGTGACGAGCCCACCTTTCGGGTCTGCGAACGCCATGGCGTCCGCACGGTCTTCTGCCCTTACTTCGCCAAGAACGGCTCGCCGTTCAACAAGGCCCTCGCCATCAATCTCGGGCTGGCTCATCTGAAGTGCTCCGACTGGATGATCCACATCGACGCTGATACGGTGCTTCCCGGAAACTTCCGCAAGCTCGTCGAGAACGCCGAGCTCCGGAAGGATGCGATCTTCGGGATCGACCGGGTCAACTGCCCTTCGTGGGACGAATGGCAGCGCTATCGGACGAGCAACTCTTCCAATCAGAAGCACTACTTCATCCAGCCGCCGGGCGGCTGGCATATCGGCACCCGGCTGAGCCACTATGACTACGGCGGCTATGTCCCGATCGGTTTCTTCCAGATGTGGAACCGTGAGTCGAACATCACCCGGTATCCGACGATCCAGGATGGAGGAGCCGAGCACACGGACCTTCTGCACGGACTGCAATGGTCGCGTCCGAACCGGATCCTGATCCCGGAAATCATCGCCGTTCATCTCGAATCCGAGCCCTCTTCGATGGGAGCCAACTGGAAAGGTCGAACCACGAAAGCGTTTGGGCCCGAATCAAGTGGATCCTCCATGATGGCTGGGAAGTCAGTTCTGCGTTCGGCGCCGCAGCGGCCGGCCGAGTTCTTTACTGCCGCGCACGGCTATGCGCAAGGAAAATGATCCTTGCTCAGTGGAGACGAATTCCTCACGACCGGCCGATCCGGCACGCGAGGAAGAGGGGCCAGACGTGGATGGCGCTGGCAGGCTCTGGCGGTGCGGTCTCGCCGTTTTCGAGGTGCCAGGCGTCCCAGGCAGCGATCGTGTCGGGTGCAAGAAGGGTCTCGACGGAGAGGGGATGACCGCGGCGGACCATCCAGGTGAGGTGACGAACGATCGTCGGCGCATCGAGACCTCGGATCGCGGCGGCTTCGGCGATGGTGAAGCCGCGGTCAATCAGGCGAGAGGTCCACTCCTCGGTCGGCACGTACTTCGATGCCGAGTCGGTGCTGGCCTGCGGGGAGGGAGAGATCACCACAGTCCCGGCAGTCGGCGGAGAGACGGGATTGCGAGGCTCGTGCCGGGTCCCGACGGCATTCGGCTCGGCGGAGGCCTCGCCTTGCCGGCGAGGCGCAGCGGGAAGAGACTGGGGGGACGCGGCGATTGCGTGCAGCAATGCCGCTCCGTGGCGCTCGATCCGGGCTCGTCCCAGTCCCTTGATCCCGGCCAGGGCGGCCGGGGTCGAGGGTCGATCTCTTACCAGGGCTTCGAGGGTTTCATTAGTGAAGATGCAGTAGGGCGGTTGCTTGAGCTCGCGTGCCAGGTCGGACCGCAACGCCTTGAGCTGCTCCCACAGCGGATCGCCTGTCAGTTCGTCATGCGCGGCTTGCTCCGGGTCATCGATGACTTCTCTTACCGAGGCACCGGACTGCGGCAGCCGCGGCGGTGGCACCTGTGCGTCTTCCCTTTTGCGGTGAGTATTGCCGCCGCGCCGGAGCCGGCCCAGCAGGTCATCGGGAAGTTCCAGGATCAGTTCGGCTGGTTCCTGGCTGCGCAGCCAGCGCCAGCCTGCGTCGGTGAGAATCACCACCGGCTTGAAGCGCTCGACCTCCTGGGTTTCCACGAGCCCGGCCCTGACCAGGGCGTCAATGATCTCCGAGACTTCCTTTCTTGTGAATCCGCCGTCCCGGAGAATTCCAAAAGTCGTCAACTGGTCGAGCTTCCATTTGGACATCCGCTCGGATTCGGACCCGGTGAGCATCTGGGCGACGACGATCTTGCCGAAGCGGCCCTTGGCCCGTGCGACACCGGAAAGGATCTTCAGGACGATTTCTCGGCCGCCGGGGGTGTCGATCGGGATGGACGACGGGGCGGCCAGCGCGAATCCATGTGCCGGCACGCAGTTGTCGCATCCCCCGCAGTGGACCGACTCGGCGGTTTGCTCGCCAAAGTAGTTGAGGATGTGCGACCGCCGGCACTGGCGGCTACGGCAGTACTGGATCATTCGCTCGAGCTTGGCGTACTCGTTCCGCTTGCGTTTCTCGAGGTTGGCAAAGTCGATCTTGAGGTCGCGCGGCGTGCGCGACCGGTCGATCACGCGGATGGCATTGCCGCGAAATGGAGGAACGTAGTCAACAGGCAGCTCGGCGGTCAGTGACTTGAGAGCGCGAATCAGGGCAGGGCGGTCCAGTCCGAGGGCAGAGGCGAACTCGTCGGGCCGGAAGTAGACCGGTTCGCCCAGGCGATCCCGGACCAGGCCCTCCAGGCCGGCCAGGACGGTCCTCTGCACGTTCGCCTGCGGACTGAGCCGGCCGACCAGGCTAGGGCTCGCACCCGTCTCGTCGGGCTCGCCGTTCAACCGGATGATCGCCATGTTCTCACGCGGCAAGAACTTTTCGATCGCCCCGAACTTGTCGAGAATCTTGAGGACCGTGCCCACCGCCGACTCGTTGAGATCAAGGCTGGCCGCCTCGCGAATCTCGGCGTGAGTCATCTGAATCGGGTCGTCGTCGAGGCGCCGGAGGAACTCGTAGACCTGGTAGATGGCTCCTCGCGACGGGTACTCGTTCTCGATGAACAGCTCCTGCAGGAAGCGGTCCGCGGTCGAGTAGAGCAGCAGGCAAAGAGCGGGAAGACCGTCGCGGCCAGCCCGGCCGGCTTCCTGGTAATAGGCCTCCAGAGTGCCCGGCATGTTGAAGTGGATGACCGAGCGAATCTCGGCCTTGTCCACTCCCATGCCGAACGCATTGGTCGCCACCACGATCTCGGCTTCGCCGCTCATGAACCGATCTTGCGCGGCGGTGCGCTGCTCGCGGGTCAGACCGGCATGATACACCACGGTCTCACGTCGCAGCTCGTCGCTCAGGAAAGCCGCGACGGTCTCGCACCGCGCCCGGCTGGAGGTGTAGACGATCGCCGGTCCGTGGTTCTGATCAAGCGCCCGGCTCAGTTCCTGCAACTTGGCCTCGTCGCGCCCGGCCTCGATCACGGCATACCGCAGGTTGGGCCGGTCGAACCCGGTGATGAAGAACTCGGGATCGTCCAGCGAGAGCTGATCGGCGATGTCGCGGCGGACGGCGTCGGTGGCCGTGGCCGTGAGTGCGATGCAGGGCGGCGAGCCGAGCTGGCGGCGAGCCAGGCCAAGACGGGCGTAATCGGGACGGAAATCATGCCCCCACTCGCTGATGCAGTGGGCCTCGTCCACCGCGAGCAAGCTGGGTTTGATTCGGGCCATGATGGCGAGGAAGCGGGGGCTGCGGAAGCGCTCGGGCGCAACGTACACC
>Ga0074044_10003817_pt1 | contig 12667 bp, 12 predicted proteins | sample BogForMeECP23OM1_FD_94443 | JGI IMG/M metagenome (GOLD analysis project Ga0074044, IMG submission 94443) | Bog forest soil microbial communities from Calvert Island, British Columbia, Canada - Bog Forest MetaG ECP23OM1 | ecosystem: Environmental > Terrestrial > Soil > Wetlands ...
CCCGAACTCTTCATAGCGTTCATGCCAGCGCCGCATCTGCCGGTCGCTAATGCCGATGATCTCGGCCGCCTGCCACCACGTGATCTTCTTCGCCAGGGCCCGCAAAATCACTTCCTGTACCTTAATCGTCCGCTCCATCGCGGCCTGCGTGTAAGAGAGCATGCCTTCCATGGTCTCCTACCCCCGCCGCCTGCAAAGCGGACAGATCACTTGCTATCTCAACCGGACATATCATGTGCTAACGACATGCAAGAAGTTGCAGATGCAAGAAGTTGCAGATTGACAGGGCAATAACCATAGAGCATAATCCCCGCTACGTTTTGGGCCTACCCACCCTTCCTCTGTTGCCCGAAGCCTCATTTCTGTACCGGCTTTTTACGTAGGCATTCGGCGCCATTTCTGGAACCAAGGATCGGTTCTCGCAGGAAACATCTGGAGCGTGCCAGCAGAACTTGAAGATAAGAAAATGTGGACCTTTTTCCATGGTTTTTTCACGTTATTAGATAGGGACCGAATCTGGATCGTGGGGACGGAAGATGGCGGCAAACATGAAGGCTCGCGAATCTCAGCAGCGGCCCAACCCAATGAAGTGGACCCACAAAGGAGCATTTCAATGAAAAGCACACGGCAAAATCAGAACTGGATCTCGAGGGGCGCGCTGGCGTTGACGGCCGTGCTCATGTCGGCGGTCATTACAGCCCAATCGGCGCCAGCGCAGACCTTCACCGTGCTCGACGACTTCAACAGCACCGACGGCGGCGATGCCTCCGCGACTCTTGTCCAAGCCACCAATGGAAACCTCTACGGGACCACCCCCGAAGGCGGAGCCGCCGGCGCCGGGAACATTTACTATGTCACCCCCAGCGGCACCCTGACCTCCATCTACTCTTTCTGCCTGCAAGGCACTCCCCCCAGTGATTGCCCGGATGGTTACAGGCCCCTTCCCGCGCTGATCCAGGCCAGCAATGGGGACTTGTACGGCACCACGCTAGGGGGTGGGGCCAACCACGAAGGCAGCGTTTTCAAAATCACCACCGGTGGCTCGCTGACCACGCTATACAGCTTTTGCTCGCTCAGCGGTTGTGTAGACGGCATACAGCCCTACGGCCCGCTCTTCCAGGCCAGCAATGGAGACCTCTACGGCACCACCAGCTTCGACGGGGCCAACAGCGGCTGGGGCACCATCTTCAAGATGACGCTCACCGGCAAACTGACCACGATCGTCAACTTTGCCTATACCCCGGGCGGCAACATGCCCGCGGGCGGGCTGATCGAGGCCACCAACGGCGACCTGTACGGGATGACGCCCACTGGCGGTGGTTACGGCGACTGCACCTACAGCTGCGGAACCGTTTTCAAGATCACTGCCGCCGGCAAGATCACCTATCTTCACAACTTTTGCTTCCTAAGCGGCTGCGCGGATGGCGGAAGTCCCCAAGGAGCGCTGATTCAGGCCAGCAATGGCAACTTCTACGGAACCACCTCTGTCGGCGGGGCCAACGGCTATGGCACGGTTTTCGAAATAACCCCGGCTGGCAAGCTGACCACGCTTTACAGCTTTTGCTCGGTAAGCGCCTGCGCCGACGGCTCTTCTCCCCGCTCCACACTGATCCAGGCCACCGATGGAAACTTGTACGGTACTACCGAATACGGCGGGTACTTCTATAGCGGACCGGATGGCTACTGCGGGGCCTCCTATGGCTGCGGGACGATGTTCGAAATTACGACCGCAGGCAAGCTGACGACGCTTTACAGCTTTTGCGCAATAAGTGGTTGTACGGACGGCTTTTTTCCTACATCGGGATTGACCCTGGATACCAATGGAACCTTCTACGGAGCTACGCCCGTGGGCGGTACCATCAACTGCCCCGCAGAAGGTGGTGGCTGCGGCACACTCTTCAGTCTGTCCACCGGCCTCGGCCCGTTCGTGGCCCTGCGGACTATTTCCGGCAAGGAGGGTTCCAAGATCGGAATTCTTGGCCAGGGCTTCAGCGGCTCGTCAGTGGTGGAGTTCGGGGGCACGCCAGCTTCGACTATCGTGTTGACGGGCGCGACCTTTATCACCGCGACTGTTCCCGCTGGAGCGCTCACCGGCTCCGTCACAGTTACGACTGGCTCGACTACGCTGACCAGTTCGCTGCCGTTCAGTGTGCTGCCGACGATTACCAGCATTCCGTCGAGCGGATCGGTGGGAACTCCGGTGGCGATTGAAGGCACGGGATTGACGCAGACAACGAAGGTGGCGTTTGGCGGCGTCAAGGCGACGAGTGTCACGGTGAACTCCGATACGCAGGTAACGGCTGACGTACCTACCGGCGCGAAGACAGGCAAGATTGCGGTCACTACCCAGGGAGGCAGCACCACCAGCAAGACGACGTTCACGGTCAACTAAGTTGTGCGCCGAGCTTCGGTCGCCCAACCCCGGAGTTCGGCAGCAACTACTCGCGAACAAGCGTGCAGATAACTGACGAAACCACGCGATAGCGCTCAAAACCCCGTCGCTGGGGTCAATGAGTGCTATCGGGGTTTACACCAACTGAGAGCCACAATTTATCTCGCTGATGGCTGTGGTTTTTTCCAGCTCCCCAGCGGCACCCATCCACTCCCTGTGCTGCAATCGCCCTTCGCGCAGACCTCAAACTTGTAGATCGGGTGAATCTCCCACAGGGAAACCCGGGAGGGATCACTTGCTCCCTTGCTGGTCACGGGATTCCCGCCCACGCACGGGGTGTGACTCGAATCAAACATTAGCTGTCCGGTAACCCTAACCAGCAGCTTCGCGACTCCGACCTGATTGACGAGATTGGGATTCCAGGAAGATGGGCGATGGTGCGGAATCATTTCGACAACCACTCCCGAGCATTCAGCGTCACCAGGGTTTGCCACGATGGAGATGTGGATGTCGTGATACGCAGGCCGGTTCGGCACACTACTGCCGCAATTCACGGTTTCCGCTTCTTCTTGGCGCGCGGTTTTGACGTATCCGGTCAATACGACTTCTTTCCCTTCTCCCAAAGCCTGTAAAGGTCCGCGATCCTGGGCAGGCCCGGGCTTGTTTGTGAGCGGGTGCAGATCGGAGTTGCCGAAGGGAATGGCGTTGTTCTTCTGCACATCGGCCTGAAGACCGGCCATTTGAGCAATCGTCATGGGCTGCGATCCAGCGGCACAAAAGTTATTCTTCGCCTCGTTCTGCGTGGCTTCCTCTACACCGCTGCCTTGAACACCACACTTGGAATCTATCGCTGTGGCCTTGGCGTTCGGATAACTCGGGGTGGAGCATGACGGTTTGAATTTCTGACTGACTGCGGGCAGGACGATCAGAAAGAGGCTTGCCAGTAAACCTAGTCTACTCATCGCGATTACCTCCATCCGGCTGGGCAAGCAGTTTACACCCGTTTGTCCAAGCGGGCATCGTCGGGCGTGGAAGATTACGGAAAAACGGAAATCCTGGCTTTGGAAAAGAAATCTTGGAACTCAAGGGGTATTACAGGATTGTTGATGTAACCGGCGTCATCACCAATTGATCCACTTTCAGGCGCTTCCATCCTGGACGCCAAATTCACCAGCCGGCTGCTCCACAAACGCCCGTCGTTGAGTTGCACGTTCCCCCTCCTACCGTGGATACTGAACATACTCCATCATGAATACGAATCTCTCTTCCTCCGCCCCGTCTCAATTGGAAACCGAATGTCTGGTCGTGGTAACGCTTGATCGCAGCGAACTTGATCGCAGCGAAAAAGACCACGGCGAGAAAGACAAGCCCGTCGTAGAGGTCGAATGCGCCGATGCGGCCGTGCGCGCTGCCGCCAAGGACGTAATTGCCAGCGGCGAAGTCACCGCTAAGGCGTTCGAAACCACGCTGCTGCATCGCCCGTCGGGATTGAAGGCCAAACGCCTGCTCCTGGTCGGCGGCGGCAAGGCCAAGAATTTCTCTGCCGCGGAATTGCGGAAGCTCGCCGGTGCGGCCGTGCGCACGCTGAAAGGGAAAAGCGTCCGCAGATTTGCCTTCGCTCTCCCCGAGAACGGTATCGCCCCGGCCGAAGGCGTGCGCGCCATCGTCGAAGGCGCCTTCGTCGGCAACTTCGAACCCGGCTACTACAAGAGCGACCGCAAAGACAACGACCAGAAGATCGAAGCCGTCACCATTGTCGTGCCCGGCGATACCAAGCCCTTGGAGGGCGCCCTGCAAGCCGCCCGCATCGTCGCCGAGTCGCAGAACTTCACCCGCGACCTGGTCAACGAACCCTCTAATCGCATGACCCCAACCATTCTGGCCGAGCGTGCCAAGAAGATGGCGGCTGAAGTCGGCCTGAAGTGCGAAGTCCACGGCGCCGACAAGATCAGACAACTAAAGATGGGCGCGTTCTGGGGAGTGGCTCAGGGATCGGACGAACCTCCGGCGCTGATCGTGTTGCGCTATGAACCTGCGGACGCGGCAAAAGATGTGCACCTAGGTTTGGTCGGCAAAGGCGTCACCTTCGACACCGGCGGCATCTCCATCAAGCCCGCCGACGGCATGGAGAAAATGAAGTACGACATGGCCGGAGCCGCCACCATGATCGGCGTCATGCGCGCTCTGGCCCTGCTCAAGCCTAAAGTCAAAGTCACCGCCATCGTCTGCGCCACCGAAAATATGCCGTCCGGCAAGGCGCAAAAGCCGGGAGACGTGCAGATTGCCATGTCCGGCAAGTCCATAGAAATTATCAACACCGACGCCGAAGGACGCCTGATCCTGGCCGACGGCCTCTGCTACGCCCGCCAACTCGGCTGCACCCATTTAGTCGACGCCGCCACCCTGACCGGCGCGGTGGTGGTAGCCCTCGGCTATGTGAACGCCGGAATCTTCTCCAGCGACGACCAGATGTACGAGCGCTTCGCCAACGCCAGCCAGCAAGCCGGCGAGAAACTGTGGCGCCTTCCGCTCGATGACGAATACAAAGAGATCATCAAATCGAACATCGCCGACATGGTGAATTCCGGCGGACGTTGGGGCGGAGCCATCTCCGCCGCCATGTTCCTGAAAGAATTTGCTGAAGACACGCCCTGGATTCACCTCGACATCGCCGGCACCGCCTGGATGGAAGAGAACAAACCCTGGATTGCCAAAGGCCCGTCGGGAATCGCCCTGCGCAGTCTGGTGGAGTTTGTAAAGGGATGGAGTGCGTGAGACTCAGTTCCGCGGCGGACACACAATCGGAATCACGTCTCTCCCGTTTCTTCGATAGACGCGGAAATCCCTTTCATCGACCGTGAACACGGGCAGATTTTCATACAGTTCGCTCATGCGAACCAGACACAGGTCCGCTAGATCCGGTCTGCGGTCCCGATAGCGCGCGGCCAGTGCCCCGACTTCCTCAATGTTGTCTGTCAGATCAAAGGCAACCTGGAGCAGTCCCTCCTGCACCAGCCCGAGAACTGCACTCGCCGACTCCACTTGGAAAGCGGCTTCTGCCAATACCGCTTCGCATGTCAGTAACGGCTCTGAAATTTGCATCCCGATTCCGTCGGCCCATTCGTGATGCCGGTCGGAGCGATTCAGAAATGCCACGACAAAGCCGGTGTCAACAATGCCCTTCATTTTCTGGAGAATCCTTTGCGCGAGGAGAGATCGGGAGGACCATCGATCGACCCGGAAAAGCGCATGAAAGACTTGGTTCCGGTCTCCCGCTTCGCGCGTTCGAGTTGCTCGCGAACCAGTCGGCCAACCGGCACTCCGCTCTTGCGCGCGGTGCTCCTCAGCCAATCCGCCAGTTCTTCTGTAAGACGAATTGTAATCGTGTCACTCATATGACAATATTGTAACACACATCTGTCTATATGTTTTACACTACACTAAATTCAAGCTCCCATGGATCTTCCCGCCAAAATCCGCACCCTGCCCACCTCCCCCGGCGTCTACCTCTACAAGAACGCCGAAGGCGAAGTGATCTACGTAGGCAAGGCGAAGAACCTGCGCTCGCGTGTCTCTTCCTATTTCCACGAAGGCCGATGGGAAGACGCGAAAACCGGCACGCTAGTCCGCGAGGCGGTCGACGTTGACTACATCGTCGTAGCCAATAATAAAGAGGCGTTAGCGCTAGAGAATCACCTTATCAAGCAGAAGAAGCCGCGCTTCAACATCCTGCTGCGCGACGACAAGACTTACCCTTACGTGAAGCTGACCCTGGCCGAGCGCTTCCCGCGCGTGTACGTGACCCGCCGCTTGCGCAAGGATGGCAGCGCCTACTACGGCCCATACTTCCCTGCCAATCTCGCCTATCGCATCGTCGACCTGATTCATCGCCATTTCATGGTCCCGTCGTGCAAAGTGGATTTGACCCGCTCCCATCCGCGTCCGTGCTTGCAGTACTACATCAAGCGTTGCCTGGGTCCGTGTGTAAAGGACCTTACGACACCCGAGATCTACAGCGAAGCCGTGCGCGACGTGAAGCTTTTTCTCGAAGGCCGCCAGACTGACCTCGTCAAGTCTCTGCGTGAGCGCATGGCCGAAGCCGCCGAAGCGCAGGAGTTCGAGCGCGCCGCCCGCTATCGCGACCTCGTTTCGACTGTTGAGCAACTGCAAGAAAAGCAGCGCATCGCCGCCGCTGAAGGCGACGATGCCGATGTCTTCGGCTATCACTACGAAAACCAGATGCTGGCCGTCAACCTTTTCCACATGCGCGGAGGAAAAGTCCTGGACCGCCGGGAATTTTTCTGGGAAGACCTGCCCGACTTTGGCATGGAACACGTAGCGACGGCCGCCCCCAGCCGTCCAGACGAGCAAAGCTCGCCGGCGACTTACTTCCACCCCGGCGAATTCTTCTCCGCCCTGGTCAAGCAGCTCTATCTCGCCCAGCCCTACGTCCCGCGCAACATCTACCTCCCCGTCGACTTCGAAGACCGCGAAGAACTGGAGGAAGCGCTCAGCGAGCAACTAGCCGGAGAAGGCGGACGAGCCACTAGAGTCCACATCATCGTCCCGCAGCGCGGAGACAAGCGCGAACTCATCGATCTCGCCGGCACCAACGCCAAACAATCCTACGATCAGCGTTTCCGAGTCCTGAAGCCCAACGCCAGAGCCATACAGGAAGCCCTGCAAGAGGCCCTGGGCCTACCCGAGCCGCCCAAGCGCATAGAGTGCTTCGACATCAGTCATATTCAGGGAGCGGAAACGGTGGCCTCGATGGTGGTGTGGGCAGACGGCAAGATGAAGAACTCCGACTATCGCAAGTTCATCATCAAGACGGTCGAAGGCGTAGACGATTTCGCCTCCATGCGTGAAGTAGTGACGCGCCGCTACCAGCGCTTGCAGGAAGAAAAAAAGCCCATGCCCAGCCTGGTGCTGATCGACGGCGGCCTGGGACAACTCCACGCCGCCGCCCAAGCTCTCGAAGCCCTCGAAATCATCAACCAGCCGCTAGCCGCTATCGCCAAGCGCGAAGAAATCATTTATGTGTACGGACAGGAAGACGACCCCGTCGCACTCGACCATCATTCTCCCGTGTTGCATCTGGTGCAGATGATCCGCGACGAAGCGCATCGCTTCGCCGTAACCTTCCATCGCAAGCGCCGCCAGATTCGCGACCGCGCCACCGAGCTAAGAGAAATTCCCGGCGTGGGAGAATCCACCACCCGCCGTCTGCTGGAACATTTCGGCAGCCTGCAAGCCGTGAAACAAGCCGACGTAGCCGCGCTGTCAGCGGTTGTGACCAAATCTCAAGCTGAAGCCATCCTCGAACATTTTCGGAAGGCAGGTCTTAGGTCTTAGCTGTCAGCTGTCAGCTCTCAGCTCCCACCAATTTTGTCATCCTGAGCGAAAGCGAAGGACCTGCTTTTGGCGTTCTTAGCCGCTGTGTGCGCACAAGCGCCACCTGTCGGCGTACAATTCCAATCGTAGCTCGTGATCGCGATCGAGCGGGAGGTCCCCATGCCCGTGTACGACTACGTCTGCAACGATTGTCACAAAGCTTTCGAAGTAATCCTCACCCTGAAGGAACACGATGTACAGGTGAAATGCCCCAAGTGCGGCAGCAAAAACGTGGAGCAAGAGGTGACCGCGTTTTTTGCCGTGACCGGGAAGAAGAGCTAGGCAAGGATCGAGGCAAGAAGCCAGGTCCGGAATAACCAAGTCTGCTGCGCTACCATGTTGGCGGGCTTGTTGTGCCCTATTCCTCGCATCATTGTCATCCTGAGCGCAGCGAAGGACTTGCTTTTCGCTACCGCCCATCCATGAGTTTCGTCGCTCGAAACGACTTCACCACAATCTGATTGGGTTGCATGCCGACCGGGATGATGGTCAGCAAGGAATATTCCGAGGGCTCGAATTTCTTTTCCGGAGTGCGTTTCTGAATTACGACCAGGTCCCCGGAACCGGAGTCGAGTACCAGCAGATAGTTCTGATTCTGCGAAAGCGCAAGCGCATCGGGATGAGTGCCGACGGGTAGATACGCGATGATCCTGCCCAGGTCGATATCATAGACCGCGATGTTATTCGATCCGAAGTTAGAGATGTATAAGCGCGAGTTATCGAGCGAAACTACGCCGCGCGTAGGCTGCGTGCCGATGAGATAACTGCCCGATACTTCGTTCGCCGCGGTCTCGATGATGGAGATGGAGCCGGCTTCGAAGTTGAAAGCCACCAGTTCTCCGCCGTCCGGTTTCAGCGCCAGACTGACCGGAGATTTCCCGACATCGAGCAGCGCCAGCAGTTTGTCGTTCTGGGTCTGGTTCTTAAGAGCGATGCTGGCAACCTGCCCCGATCCCGAACAGGAAACGAACGCCTTGCTCGAATCGGGCAGGATGGCGATGTCTTCAGGATTGATGCAAATGTTGATGGCGGAGCGCACGGCCAGTCGCGCAGTGTCCAGGATGGAGACAGAGTTGTCGGCGCGATTGGCGACAACGACGGTTGCGCCGTCGGGCGAGACGCGGGCGAGGCCGGGATTTCCGCCGACACGAAGCGTGGCCGCGACGGCGCGACGGTCGAGGTCGAGAACAGAAACGTTGTCAGAACCGGAGTTGGCGACGTAGGCGCGGTGCCCGTCAGGAGAAACCTCGATGAAGTAAGGGCGCCCGTAGACCCCGATGGTGGCGACAACCTTATTCTGCTCAGCGTCAATCACGCTGACGTTCGAAGAGCCGGTGTTAACCACGTAGACTTCGTTACGCTTCGGATTCGCCGTGACCCCGGTAGGCTCGTTGCCGACCTGCAGCGTTCTGACCGGCCGAAAACTGCGCAGATCGATAACCGTAACCGTGTTGCTCTTACCATTCGTTATATAAGCGTACTCGCGGTAGAGCGGGCCGTAGGAGGGGAGAGTGCGCTCGTGAAAATACCACCAGCCACCGGCTAGGACGAGCGGGACAACGACGGCGATGAGGAGGAGTCTGCGCAAGAGATCGAGTGGCCCTGGAACGAAAGACTACGCTACGAGTAGATAACGATCAATAAAGGCGGAAGCTCACTTCCACCTGGACACGGACTGCAACCGGCTCTCCCCCCAGGGTTGCCGGTTCGAACTTCCACGTCTTGACGGCTTCCATTGCCTTCTCGTCCAGTTCGGCACCGGCGGCCTGCGCCAGGCATAAATCGGTAAACCCACCCTGCGGATCGACTGTTCCAGCGATCAGCACCACACTCATATACTTTTCCCTGCGTGCTTGTTCCGTGTACTCAGGGTCGGGAGAGTATGTTGCTTTTGGGGGCGTGACGCCATTGCCGATGTGATGCAGGGCATAAGCCGCCGGGTGTGCACCCCAATCAGGGCCATCGCAGAACGGCGCTTTCGCGCTAGCAGGCCGGTCGTAGCCAAAATGCATTCTCATTTTCAGTGCCTTCTCGTGGTAGGCCCAAGGTAGGCGGGCAAAGGGCGCAGACGAAGAAATCGCTTGCGCAGCAGCAGCATCTAGGGAATCATCCCCGGCAGACCCGACCTTTGTCACCCTTCCCAGCGAACCATCACGGCCTATCTCAATCTCGATTACTGTGATGCCCTGTTTCCGTCCGGTCGACTTCTGCAGCTCTGGTATCTGCGGGTACCACTTGCTTCGAACGCCGGCTAAGACTTGGTTCGGGTAAAACCCCAGGGCGTCGGGATCTTTTCCTTGGTTTAATATCTCAAAACCACTCACATATATCCCGTGTTCGGCTTCGGATTCGCTGGGCGAAAGTTTTGTCGCAGCGGTAGCATCAGCATTCGAAGGCAAGTTCTGGCCTGAGAGGGATATTGATGCGACCAATATGCCGGAAGAAATCAGAAGGAAAGTGCGCATTTCGGCAAATTACCTCGCCCTTGCAGGTTCGGCAACATTCCTCGGTTCGGTGGCCATCGGCATAATCTCGCGTCCCAGCACCGCAGCAATCTGCCGTACCTGCACCATCAGCGCGTCGAACTGATCGGGGAACAGCGACTGCATGCCGTCGGACAACGCGCGGTCGGGATCGTGGTGCACTTCGACGATCAGGCCATCGGCTCCAACGGCAACGGCGGCCCGCGAGAGTGGCGTCACTTTGTTGCGCTTGCCGGTGCCGTGGCTGGGGTCCACGATGATGGGCAGGTGGCTGAGGCGTTGAACAGCGGGCACGATGCTGAGATCGAGCGTGTTGCGAGTGTGATCGGCAAAAGTGCGCACTCCGCGTTCGCAGAGGACGATGTTGTAGTTGCCCTCGCTCATGATGTACTCGGCAGCCATGAGAAATTCTTCGAGCGTGGCCGAGATGCCGCGCTTCAGCAGAACGGGCTTGTGGGCGCGTCCAGCGCGCTGAGCAGAGAAAAGTTCTGCATGTTGCGGGCGCCGATCTGGATGACATCGGCATATTGGTCGACCAGGTCGAGCGATTCGTAATCCACGGCTTCGGTGACGATGAGCAGGCCGAAGCGGTCGCGGACTTCGGCCATGATCTTCAGCCCTTCTTCGCCGAGTCCCTGAAAGGAATAAGGAGAAGTCCGCGGCTTGTAGGCGCCGCCGCGGAAGAACTGGGCTCCGGCGCGGGCCACGCGCTCCGCAATGGTGAAGGCCTGATCGCGGCTCTCGATGCCGCAGGGACCGGCGATGATGGCGAGGCTGGGGCCTCCGATGGTGGCGCGGGAGCCGGAAAACTTGATCACCGTGTTGTCGGGCTTGGTGTCGCGGCTGACCAGTTTGTAGGGCTTGGTGACGCGGATAACTTCCTGCACGCCGGGCATTTCTTCCAGCGAGCCGGATTCGACTTCGCCTTTGTTGCCGGTGATGCCGATGGCGGTGCGCTGCGCTCCGGGCATGGAGTGGGCGCGGTACCCGAGCGCTTCGATTTTCTGGCAGACGGCGCGGACCTGCTCTTCCGTGGCCTGCGCTTGCATGACGACCAACATAGGGAATACCCCGAACGATTCAGTTTAGCGTCCGGGAGCGGGACAGGGCAAACGGCGGGCGAGGAGCTTGGCCTGTTTTCCTCGCGTGTGAATTAAGGTCACGGGCCTTTGATCTACTTCTTTTTCGCGGGCAAATATTTCTTCTCTATCGAAGCCACCACCACGTAGTTCGGATCCACCATTTCGTTGAGATGAATCCTCGCGACTTGCGACAGCAGCTCATAAGCATCGAGTTCCGACAAACCGTAGTCCTTGTGGATCCAGTGCACAAGTTCGGTGAAAGCGATGCGCAGCGCATCATCCAGAGGACGATAAGCGCCCACGGTCATAATGGCGTTGTCGTTCTCGAACTGCGGCCAGGCGATAGTGCGGCCCTTAATCACGCTCAACTGCACGCGCGCCTTCAGCGGAACCTCGATGGCGGTGCCGGCAACTTCTCCATCGCCCATGGCGGCGTGGCCGTCACCGATGTAGAACAGTCCTCCCTTGACATTCACCGGAAAATACACGGTGTTGCCCACGCTGGCTTCGGGCGAATCCATGTTGCCGCCGAATTCTGCTGGCACCACGGAGCTGCGCGCCTCGCCATTGGCGGGCGCGACTCCAATGCAGCCGAAGAAAGGATGCAGAGGAATCTTCACCGAGAAAACGGAATCGAGCGCCTTGAATAGGGCCGTATTCGCAGCGTGATCGATGTGGTAGAACCAGACGCGTTCGGGCAGCGGCGGATGCAGCATGGGCGTGTAGTTGGTTTCGTTGATGGCGCCGAATCCGGGGGCGAACGCGCCCACGCCCGTATCGCCATCGACTTCGAGAGCGAGAATCTTGACGGCGAGCGTGTCTCCGGGCTCGGCGCCCTCGACGAAAAATGGCCCGGCCAGCGGGTTGTCGCCTTTGACCAGGCTGAGCGGGTCGCCGGGCTTTTTGAGTGCGTTCCCGAAGCAGTCCAGCGTGTTGGTGTCGAGAACGTCGCCCGACTTAAGATGCGCCACTGGTTCAGCCGTGGCGAACAGATACTTCACGTTGTCGATGGTGGTGGTGTAGCGGACAACATTGGCGGTCTGCGCTGGAAACGTCTGTCCGTGAAACATGGCCGACGCCGCCAACACCACGCCCAGCAGCGCCAGAATGGCGTTTTTCAGCTGCATGTGTTTTGCCTCATTCCGGTTGTAGCGAATCCGTAGCTGCTGCGCGCGCAGACAGCTGCCGCGCTTTGCTCGGCGTGGACGGGGCATAGCCCCGTCCCCACACGAGCACACACCTGTCAGAAAGAATACTTCAACGAGAACTGAATCAGACGCGGCGTGCCTACCACCGACGTGACCGCAGCGGAGCCA
>Ga0074044_10003818_pt1 | contig 12664 bp, 10 predicted proteins | sample BogForMeECP23OM1_FD_94443 | JGI IMG/M metagenome (GOLD analysis project Ga0074044, IMG submission 94443) | Bog forest soil microbial communities from Calvert Island, British Columbia, Canada - Bog Forest MetaG ECP23OM1 | ecosystem: Environmental > Terrestrial > Soil > Wetlands ...
GCGGTTTGCGGGTCGAACAGGATGGTTTTCACTTCTTCGCTGATTCCATCTTCGTAGCCAACCAGGCACTCGGCGAATTCGCGATTGGCTTTCAAGCCTCCGGGAATGTGGCCGGCGCGAACACATTCGAGCGCGCCTTCGAGCAGCGGAATTCGATGGGCATGGAGGCGCAGCGAAACGCCGGAGGCAAGGGCGATTTCGCGGGCGTGTCCGATGAGGCCGAAGCCGGTAACGTCGGTCATGGCGTGGACGGCGAAAACGTCGTTGGTCCTTTGTCGTTGGTCGTTGGCTGCGGAGCTTTGCTCCGCCCGACCGGGTCGAAGGCCCGGTCCCACACGGCCCGTGATGATAGCCGCGGCTTTCTTGTTCAGGGTGGTCATGGAGGTAACGGCGGCGTCGATCCACTGTTGTTGGGCTGCTTTTTTCTTGATCGCGGTGGAGATTACGCCCGTGCCGAGAGCCTTCGTGAAAAGGAGACGATCGCCCGGTTTCGCCCCGCCATTGGTTAGCACTTTGGCGGGATCGATCAGGCCGGTGACGGAATATCCAAACTTCATCTCCTCGTCGCGAACGCTGTGCCCGCCAATGACCGAGCAGCCGGCCTCGATCATTTTGGAAAGGCCGCCGGCCAGAATGCGTTCGAGAATCGCCAGATCGGCTTTTTCTGGAAAACATACCAGGGCAAGTGAACTGCGCGGCTCACCGCCCATTGCGTATACGTCGCTGAGTGCATTTGTGGCGGCGATCTGGCCGAAGGTGAAGGGGTCGTCGACCATGGGCGTGAAGAAATCAACGGTTTGCACCAAGGCAGTGCCCGGCCCGATTAGATACACTCCGGCGTCGTCGGCCTGATCGAAGCCGACTAGAACGTTCGGGTCATGCTGCCGGGCTAATTTCCCAAGCACCGTGTCCAGCGCCGCCGGACTCAGCTTGGACGCTCAACCCGCAGCTTTGACCGACTCAGTCAAACGAATTGGCTTTGCATCGGCCATGAGGGCATTCTAAAGGAATTGTAGGTTTGCCACTCCAAACAAAGAGCTATAACCACGAAGGACGCGAAGTAACACAAAGGGGCGACTCAAAAACGATCTGTGAGAATTCGTGGCACTACCGATTTGCTTCTACTTCAGCGAGACATCGGTGACCTGCAGGTCGGGATAGGCTTGGTTCCAGTCGCTGCTGATGTGTTCGAAGGTGAGACGAAACGGTTTGCCCTGGCCCGGTGCCAGCGGCGAGAGGCTGAGATCGACAGCATCAGGGTAGGGTCCACTGGTCTGCAGAACATGCAGCGGAACGTCTTCGGCCTGGGCGACTTCGCCAAGGGAATTCTTGAACGCGACATGCACGATTGCGTGCGTAACCGTCTTATCGCCAGTGTTGGTGACGGTGCCGTCGATGTAGGTTACGCTGGCACCGACAAAATTCTCGGCGGCGCTCATTTTCAGATCGGAAAGTTTGAGGCTGGCGGCGTAAGGATGGGGAGCGGTAGCGCTTTTTGGACTGCCACGAGTGAGCAGGGCAATCACGCCCACGACCACCACGACTAGCGCCACTCCCAATAGAATTGGGCGCAAGTTCGAGTCGCTTTGCTTTTCAGCTAGCCGAGATGGTTCGATGAGGCCGCCCATGCGACGATTGTACTACTCACTCTTGAAGGGTCAGGGCGTGACTACTATCTACGACAGAGACACAGAGTCACAGAGAGAACTCTTTCTAAGAAACTTCTCTGTGTCTCTGTGGTAGACGATTTCTTGTTGGCGGGAATCTACTCTCCTCCGACTGTGAGCCCGTCGATTCTTATGGTCGGACAAGCAACTGCGCCACGGAACTCGAGGTCGTTGCCGATCTCAGAGATATTGAAGAACATTTCTTTCAAATTGCCGGCGACGGTGATTTCTTCGACGGGATAGGCAAGTTCTCCGCCGGAAATCCAAAGGCCCGAAGCGCCGCGGGAATAGTCGCCCGTGACGAGGTTGGCTCCGTGGCCGAGAAATTCGGTTACGTAGAGGCCGTCTTTGATCTCCGAGATGATCTTCTGCGGCGTCTTGGTCCCGGGCTGCAGGAAATAATTCCCTGGACCGATTCCGGGCGTTCCCGCCAATCCGCGGGAAGCATTGCCGGTGGTCTGGAGGCTGAGCTTTTTCGCGGTGTAGGTATTCAACAGGTACGACTTGAGCACACCGTTCTCGATCACGATGGTGCGCCTTGATGGAACGCCCTCACCATCGAACGGGCTGGTGCCGAAACCGCCTGGGATGGTGCCGTCGTCGACCACGTTGACGCCATCGCCCGCGATCTTCTGTCCCAGCTTGCCCGCTAGAAAAGATGCGCCGCGATAGACGGAGTCTCCATTCACTCCCTCGAAAATATGCTCGAGGATCGAATTGGACACCATGGGATCGAGAACCACCGGGACTCTTGCGGTCTTCGATTTGCGGGCGCCGAGACGACGCAGAGTCCGCTGGGCGGCTGTCTTTCCTACGTGCTCGGGAGATTCAAGCCGGCTCAGGCTGCGGGCGACCGAAAACCAGTAATCGCGTTGCTTGGCGCCGTCATCGGACTGTGCAATGGGTACGGCTGCGAGGGAGCAATAGGAGCGCTGGTATTCGCCGACGAATCCATGAGAGTTCGCCAGAATCTTGTGCCCGGTCGCGGCTTCGAATGAACCGCCTTCGGAATTCTTGATGCGAGGATCGTAGTCGAGTGCGGCCCTTTCCGTACGGCGCGCATAGCTGATGCGTTCTTCTCCGGGAAGCGAATAAACATCGGCGGAGTAGAGATCGAGGTCGCCGGCGATCGAGCCCAGCTGCGAGGGTTCTGGGATTCCGCCGTACGGGTCTTCCGAAGTGATTTTCGCAAGCTCCAGCGCCGACTTCACCATGCGGTCGAGGCCGGAGCTGGAGAAGTCGCTGGAATAGGTGCTGGCAGCGCGTTTTCCGTAGAAAACGCGCATGCCGATTGCCTTCGAGCCGGACTCTTTCAGGGTTTCGACTTGCCCTAAACGGACGACGGTGGAGAACTCGTCGCCTTCGCGGATGACGCATTCCGCGGCGCTAGCTCCGCCGGATATGGCACGGCGGACGATGTCCTGCGCAAGTTCGCGGAGATCGGTTTCTAGTTTCTGGTTTCGCGTTTCTAGTTGGGTTTGGGACATAGAATTCTTACCGACAGCATTCCTTTGCGCACCTTCGTTTCCTTTGCGGTTAAGACAATATAAAGGCATCAACCACAGAGGTCACGAAGGCCCACAAAGGAAAAAAACGAATACCGGCCTAGACAAAGAATTACCAGATCTACTGCATGAAGCCGCCGGCATCTTTCCTGGCTGTGCCGCCTACGGTCAAGCGATCGATTTTAATTGTCGGAATGCCCACGCCAACGGGTACGGCCTGGCCGTCCTTGCCGCAGGTACCAACGCCTTCGTCGAGTTTCAGGTCATTGCCCACCATGGAGACGCGAGTGAGCACGTCGGGACCGTTTCCGATTAAGGTCGCACCTTTGATTGGGGCGGTAATCTGGCCGTCTTCGATCAAGTATGCTTCCGAGGCCGAGAAAACAAACTTCCCATTGGTGATGTCTACCTGGCCGCCGCCGAAGTTCACGGCGTAGAGGCCACGCCGTACGGAACGAATAATGTCTTGCGGCTCGTCTTCACCCGCGAGCATGTAGGTGTTGGTCATGCGCGGCATGGGAATGTGTTCGTAGCTTTCGCGACGTCCGTTGCCGGTGTCGGCCATTCCCATCAAGCGGGCGGAGAGCTTGTCGCTCAGGTATCCCTTCAAGATTCCCTTTTCGATGAGCACGGTGTTCTGCGTGGGTTCGCCTTCATCGTCCACATTGAGCGAGCCGCGGCGCCAGGGCATGGTACCGTTGTCCACCACGGTGCACTTTTCGCTGGCCACTCGTTTTCCGATCAATCCGGCGAAGGCGGAAGTCTGCTTACGATTGAAGTCAGCCTCGAGGCCATGACCCACGGCTTCGTGCAGAAGCACGCCGGGCCAACCGGGACCGAGCACCACTTCCATTTCGCCGGCCGGAGCCTCGCGAGCGTCGAGTTGCAGAATCGCCTGGCGCGAAGCTTCTTTGGCGAAATACTCCGGAGTCTTTTCGCCGAAGAAGAAGTCAAGCGCGACGCGTCCCCCGCCGCCGGCACTGCCACGCGCGGAATTGCCGTCGGTCTTAGCGATGCAAGAGACGTTTACCCGCGCAAGGGGCTGGGAATCTTCGGCGAAGGTGCCATCGGACCCGACCACCAGAATGTTTCGAAGTTCATCCGCATAGCTGGCGCGCACTTCTTTAATACGGGGATCGTAGGCTCGGGCCGCATGATCCGCCCGCATCACCAGTTCGACCTTGGTGGCAATTTCGGCATCCACCGACGGAAGCGTGATCGGGTACAAACTGCGGGCAGGCTTTTCCTGGAAGCCGACGGCGGGAGTCTTGGCTGGTCCGCTGGCAATCAGAGCTGCTGTGCGGGCGGCGTGCAGGATGCGCTCGGATGAAAGATCGTCAGTGTACGCGTACCCCGTGCGCTCGCCCGCGATCACGCGGACTCCGCATCCAGCGGAAATTCCCTGGGAAGCGGACTTCACCATGGACTCGTCAAGCATCAGCGAAGTGGAAGAAAGGTACTCGAAATAAAGGTCGGCATAATCGCCACCTGCGGAAAGCGCCGCCGCCAAGTAGCGTTCGAGGTCGTGTTCAGTCAGGCCGTAATGTTGGAAAAAGAATCTGTTTTTGTCCACGTTGATTAGATGCCCTGGGAGTCTGAAAAGCTCCTCACGTCATTATCACACAGGGACAATGTGGCGCAGCGCGGGCACTCCTGCCCGCGTTATTCTTAGCTGTGCAACTGTTTGGCGCGTTTAAGATCGTGTTCACTCGTCACAGACGAAATACCAGTCAATTGAAACAATTCCGCTGTGACTCCGGAATCCCTGGTACGCACGGTCGAAGACTTTCTGGTATGCGCTCGTGATGCCGTAATCATTGAAGATGGAGCGGTAGTTTTCGATCTCGCGCAATCCAAGTATTCCATCTCTGGGGAACGGAACAAATGCCTGCTGCATCTGTGGTCGGCGGAACGGAACTTCGTGCGGCGAGTGTTGGAAGCCGAGGTCAAGAATGAAATCCTTCGGCTCTCGGTGCAACGGATGGGGCAGGCTAAACCCACCAAGCTTGAAATCTGCCGCGAACGAGACCGGCGCACACCCACGGCAAAGCGGGCAGCGCGCCTGGCTTACCAGCGGGTTCTGCAACGAGTGCTAGAGCGCCGGTTCCCTGGATTCACAGTGGACCGCCTGAGCAGCTCCATGGATTTGGAGCGATCGTTTGGCCCTGTCTACGCGCGCGGATTGCTGCATCGAGGGCAATCTGCTTTTGCCGTGCTGGGGGTAAACGGAGAAGAGACGCAAGGCTCCATCGATGCGGCGTTGACATTCGGCATTCTGTGGCTCGATGCCTGCCGCGTTGCGAAAGCGGGAAAATTCGTAGTCGAAGGGCTGAAGCTGTTCTTGCCTGTGGGAGCTTCCGCTTTGGTTCGAGAGCGCATGGCGCATTTGAATGCGGAGGCGGCCAAGTGGCAGTTGTACGAACTGGAAGAACGCGACGACAACCTGAAAGAACTAGATATTTCCGATTGCGGCAATGTGGCGACCCGGTTGGTACACTCGACGGACGGATCGGTGGTACAGGCGAGGTTTGCGGCTGCGGTCTTGCAGGTTCGCGAACTGATGTCCGAAGCGGAAGTTGCGACTTTGTCACCCGCAGAAATTGCTTTTCGTTGTCATGGGTTGGAGTTCGCTCGGGCCCGGCTGAGCCATGAGCCAGGCTCGTTTCTCAGCACATCCGAGATTGTTTTCGGCTTGGGTGCGCAAGAGAGAATTCTCAGTGAAACGAATATTGGGGACTTCGCCCAGTTGGTGCGAAGCATCGGCGAAGTGCGCCATTCCGAGGGCCCGCGCGATCATCCACTGTGGCGGCTGCATCCGGAACGCTGGCTGGAATCGCTGGTCGTGCGCCAAGTGGCGGCGGTGGACGAACGTTTGGATCCAGCCCATTTATATTCCCAGGTACCGGCGTTCTCGGCGTCCGATCGCGCCATGATCGATGTGCTCACCGTTACTACGGAGGGACGCCTCGCGGTGGTCGAACTCAAGGCCGATGAGGATATTCACCTGCCATTGCAGGGCCTGGACTACTGGGCGCGAGTCGCGTGGCACCACGCCCGAGGCGAGTTTCAGCGCTTCGGATACTTTCCTGGCAGAGAATTGCGTGCCGACAAGCCGTTGCTCTTCCTGGTGGCTCCCGCGCTGCATGTGCATCCGGCGACAGATACGCTGCTGCATTACGTCTCTCCACAGATTGATTGGGCGTTGCTGGGGATTGACGAGAGATGGCGCGAGGGCGTGCGGGTTGTGTTCCGAAAGCGGCCCGTGCGAAATATGCAATGCAGCAAAGTAAGCTAATCCAGCTATTCTTGCCAGAGTTTGCAGATCCGCGTTCATCCGCGCAAATCCGTGGCGAAGTTGAGGTGTTTATTTCTCCGGCCATGCGTCCAGCAGACGGCGCGCGTCTAACATTTGCCCCAGATGATATGCGTTGTGATCGGCCACCAACAGGGCTTCGCGGAGAATGGTCTGGCCGTCGCCCCATGGGATTCGGGCCAGCAGGTCGGTCTTGGGATCTTTTACCAGATCCTGCATCGCCTTGAGGTCTTGCCTGAATTTTTTCACACTTGCATTCCAAACGGCGGCGGTCGACGGAGCTTCTGTCTTCGGCCAATACCCTTCGGGCCATTTCGGAGAGACGTGTTTCGCGTTGCGGCTGAATTCCAGAATGTCCCATTGCGCGATGCGCAGGTGTTCCAGCAGCATCCAGAGCGAGTGGGGCAAGCTGGCAGGCTTCTCTCCAAGCAGTTTGTGCGGAATGTCGGCGACTACTTCTTCGAACTTGGCGTGGGCGCCACCTCCATTGAGCAGGTAAATCACATGCTCGCGCAGCACCTTGTCTTTATCCTTATCTTTGCGGTCTTCTTTCATGGTTCACGACTCCTCTCCATAGTTGCTTCCGAGCCAGCGGACAGGTTGATGACCTTGAGTGCGTCTTGCTCTGACTTCTCGCCGCGATACACGCGCGCTATGCCGCGCACGATGCGGCGCATTGGCAGCGAACCTTTTTCGTCCAGAAAAAAGACTTCGCCTGCGTGGCTGCTGCGGCAGTACCAGCGCTTCAACAATACGAGGTGTTCCATGGTTTCGAGCGCGGTACCTGTAGTTGCGGCTGGAAACCAGGCTAGGGCTTCCTGCACTCGCGATTCCATCGACTGTGACTTGGCGTGCTCTACGGACTGAATGGGAAAAGTTACTGGACCCGAAATGCGCCCAGCAACGATGCGGAAGAAGTTGACCGATTCCGCGCTGGCGCTTCGCTGCACCATCACACCCGCGAGACGATCGATGCGGTGGACGATCTCCGGGAGTTGGCTCAGTACAGGCTTAAGCTTGTCGAGGCGCGCATGCAGCGTGGAGGCATCTTCAAAGTTCAGATTGGCCGAGGCGGCATCGCGCTGCACTGAGATTTCCCGCACCAGGGATTCACCACCAGTGTCGAAGTACGCCTGCACGCGAGACACTTCGGCTTGGTATTCCTCGTCGCTGCAACCCTTAAAACAGGGCGCGAGACACATTTTCATCTCGGAGTAGATGCATCCGGGAAACTTGGGATCGGGATGCAGATCATCGACGCAGCGGCGCATCTTGAAGAAATCAAGCGAGTCGCTGGCAAACTTTTCTGCCGCAGTGCGCGAGGGAAATGGTCCGTAGTAGATATTGCGCCCGCCGAGACGGCCGAGACGGGTGGTGACGGAGGCGCGCGGAAATTCGTTTTCCAGATGCAACTTGACCAAAGGCGCGAAGCGTAACCGCAGGCGATTGCTGTAGGTTTGCGGAAACGTCGAACGCAGGAGCCGGTAGACCAAGAAGCCAGATTCGAAGTCTGAACCGGTAGAGGTGTATTCGATCCAGCGGACGCGATCCCGGAGGTTCAGTTTCTTGCTGTGCTCCGCGGGTGCGCCCAGCAACCGCTGCAGACGGCGGCGCAGGTTGGCAGTTTTGCTGACGTATGGCTCGGATTGCGGGTCGGCGCCGCGGAGGAGAAACACCGCAGGCGCGGCTGGCACAACGGCAAACACTTCCACGTCGTGAGCTGGGACGAACTCGAGCCGTTCAGGGAGCACAACGTCATTCTAGGCTGGATTGGCCCGTGTGGCGGGCATTCCCGTCACGAAAATCTGGCGTTAGGCCGGACAGTTTGATGATGCGGCACATTTCATGGATGCGGGATCGCATGCGGTCGCCGACGCGATCGCCCAAAGTATCATCGCGGGTTGAACGTTGGGGTCCCTCGACTCCTTCTGCCAACGCGCTCGGCCCGTCTGGATAATTCGTAGTTATGATTACGGTTCGGTTTTCGTTATAGCGAGTGTTTAGGATAAGGCTAACTGCATCCCATACCCAGTCCGTTCGCCTGGACGCGCCCAAGTCATCCAGAACTAACACCTCGGACTCGAACACCGGTTGGAGAATCTCAAGCTCTGTCGTTTGCACCGAAGGGTTGTACGAGTTCTGAATCTGCTTCAGGAGTTCGCTGTAATCGTAGAACACACAGCTAATACCCTTCTGGATGATGAGTTCCTTAATGATACCGATCGCGAGGTGTGTCTTACCCGTACCGACAGTCCCAAAAAAAAGCAGGCCTGTCTTGTCCAGGGGATATTGATCGACAAACCCTCGGGCCTTCACCAGCGCTTCCTGTACCACGCGCTGAGGACCATCTGTTTTGAAATTACGCAGGTTAGAGCGTTGGTAGCGTGCCGGAATACGGGCCTTGGCAAGTAGGTAGTCAGCACGTACCTGTGCGGTACAGCCACAACGCGTAACCCGTTTGTCGACCCCGACAGTAACAGTTCTCCAGCCAGTTCCTCCACAAGATTTGCAAACTGCCAACTCACTAGGCTGGCTGACATCCACTAGCGTACTTGGCTGAGTAGCACTCCCAACATGCTCCTGACTGCGTGCGACGAGATCCTGGATGCTGCGCACACTCTTCTCGTCCATTTTTTTTCCTCCTCTCCCAAAACTCCGGCTCTTTCAAGTACTGGCCCTCGGTGTAGAACTTAACCGGGTTGGGAATAAACCGCAAATCGGCTGACGGCCAGTTCACCACTTTATCCGCGAAACCCTTGGTTCCAGAAAGGACTTGATCAGCTCCATCCCTTGCAATCGCCTCAGCAATGGCATCTTGCTGCACCTGCGGAAGCGAGCGTCCTCTCATGTGGCTATTTGCTGGATAGAGATGCCCGATTTGATCGACTGATAAACTCAGAGTGTCGATCTTTTTCTTTTCTTCTTCAAATTCCTCTACCTCTACAAATAACTTACTTTGACTTTCACTTTCATTTACAGACATCGGTGTGACACGTGTGTGACTATAACGTTCTTTACGTTTTCTCTCTGTAGCTGATCGACGATTCTGCTCATCTCGAACCATGCGTCGCGAGAAAATAGCCCCACGAGTATCTCTCTGGGCCACGCCCTTCGACACTAACTCCGCGATGTGTCCTAAATTCGCGCCAATGTCGCCACCGATGGCCTCTGCAATTTCCTCATCGCTCCAAGGCTTACCGCGGGCATCAACGAACACGCCGCGAACCGGACATTCAAAAAGCAAACAGAGTAAATCCATCCAGACACCCTTTGCTGCCTTCGAACAGCGGCGAAGACAAGGGTCCTTCTGCCAATCTCCCGGGTAAAACATGAAAGCAGGTAACTTTCCCATTCCTACATTTCCTTTATTATTCCGCCAGAGACTCAACGGATGGAAAGGCTATGATTTTAGGGTGCGTTTTGAAGGGTGCCCGATAGTCCTGCCTCACGCAATAGAAAAAAACTCTTGGGCTGTGCACATGCTGTGGAGATGTGGTCCAGGTTGTGGAGAGAGGCGGAAAAGAAGGCTAAGCGAAACCTGGCGGAGTTTTGATGGGCAGTATGGAGAGACTCGCTCCGCTACCTCGAATGCTTTTTCTTCTTCCTGACAGGATTGGTTGCCGTGGAATCTTCATTCGCCGCTTCTCTGACCATTTGGAGAAACGCCCGTACTTCCGCCCTCAGCGGACGATGGCGAGGATGGATCACATCGAGGCTTCGCCGCAAGGGTTCCGCATCGAGAAGTTCCACGGTGGTGAGCTTATGGGTGCGGAGCTCTCTTCCCACTGCCATTTGGGGCAGGAAGGAAAGACCTAGTCCGCGTTCCACCATCCGCTTTGCTGTCTCGATGGAGTCAACCTCAAGCGCTATATTCGGAACCAAGCCAGCGGTGCGAAACAGACTTTGGGTCAGCGTCCAGTCGCTCGATCCTCGTTCGTAAAAGATCAGCGGCCAACTGGCTATCTGCTCCAGACGTGCTCGCGGCAAATGTTTGGGGCCTCGCTTCGGATGCGCGACCAGCAGCAAGGGATCATCGCGGAGACTTATGGTTTCGACCTCGGGATGGTGCAGCGAGCGAGCCAGGCCGATTTCTGCCTCTTCGCTCAACACCATATCCAAAACCTCTTTCGAATGGCCCGTGCGAATGCTGATGATGACGTTGGGGTGAGCACGCTGAAAGCGTTTCAAAACGTCCGGCAGAAAGTAGACGGAGATCGAAAGGGCAGTGGCAATCTGCAACGGAGTGCCGCTTGCCGGCTGCGAGTCATGGACAGCCTGCCGGGCCATCGCGGCGGTGCGCAGGAGCAGTTCGGCATGAGGACGAAACGTGCGCCCGGCGTCGGAAACGATCAGGCCGCCTCGGGAACGCGAAAACAGCTTTACCGCAAGCGACTCCTCCAGCGCCTTGATGCGCGCGCTCACCGCGGGCTGGCTGATGCGCAGGGCTTCCGCAGCACGATGAAAGCCGCCGAATGTAGCGACCGCGAGAAAGGTCTCAACCTGATCGATTTCCATGGTTACGTGTTCGCCGCTTCCGGCATCTAACAACGTCCTATTATCACAGAGCGAGAGCCTGATAACAATCCTTTATCAGCATGATAGAAAGGTTCCGTTTGACCGGACGCGGCCTGTGCCCCACAATCCACAAAGATGTGGGCCCTTCGGGCCAGCATTGCACGCGGGAAAATGCCCCGATCTTAAGCAGCAGTGAGAGCCAGCCAGCATTACAAAAAAGGAAAAACAAAATTATGGCAAGCAACGGAAACGGAAAGAGCTCAACGATGGGAACAGATTGGAAGTCGAATACGCGCTGGGAGGGGATTACCCGGCCATACAGCGTCCAGGATGTCGAGCGTTTGCGTGGATCCCTTCATGTCGAACACACTCTGGCTCGGCAAGGCGCGGAGCGGTTTTGGAACCTCCTGCAAAGCGAGTCTTACGTTCCGGCGCTGGGCGCGATGACCGGCAATCAGGCTGTACAGCAGGTAAACGCCGGCCTGAAGGCGATCTACGTGAGCGGCTGGCAAGTTGCCGCCGACGCGAATAATGCGGGCCAGATGTATCCCGACCAGAGCTTGTATCCCGCCGATAGCGTTCCTAATCTGTGCCGCCGCATCAATCAGGCCCTGACGCGTGCCGACCAGATCCATCATGCCGAAGGTCACAATGGCGTGCACTGGTTTGCGCCGCTGATCGCCGACGCCGAAGCCGGCTTCGGTGGCAACCTGAACGCGTTCGAGTTGATGAAGGCTATGATCGAAGCGGGCGCCGCATGCGTTCATTTTGAAGACCAACTATCTTCCGCTAAAAAGTGCGGACACCTGGGCGGTAAGGTCCTGGTGCCGACCGTGGAGGCGATTCAGAAGCTGGTTGCGGCGCGCCTCGCGGCCGATGTGCTGGGCGTGCCCACGCTGATCATGGCACGAACCGATGCCGACAGCGCGCATCTTCTGACCAGTGATGTGGATCCGCGCGACCGTGAATTCCTCACTGGAGAGAGGACGCCAGAAGGTTTCTACGGCATCCGTGGCGGCATCGAATCAGCCATCGCACGCGCCATTGCCTACGCGCCATACGTGGAACTCATCTGGTGCGAGACTTCGCATCCTGACTTGGAAGAAGCGCGCCAGTTCGCAGAAGCCGTGCACGCAAAATATCCGGGCAAGCTGCTGGCCTACAACTGTTCGCCATCGTTCAACTGGAAGCAGAAACTGGACGACGCTACCATCGCCCGCTTCCAGACCGAGCTCGCGGACATGGGATACAAATTCCAGTTCATTACGCTGGCGGGTTTCCACGCCTTGAATCTCAGCATGTTTGAGCTGGCCCGCGGCTACAAGCTCAGCGGCATGACCGCGTATTCCCGGCTGCAGGAAAAGGAATTCAGCCGCGAATACCAGCACGGTTATGAAGCGGTGAAGCACCAGCGTTTCGTAGGCACCGGCTATTTTGACGCAGTCACGCAAGTGATTGCCGGCGGAACCTCGTCGGTGACCGCGTTGGCGGGTTCAACTGAGGCTGAACAATTTGCCGAGATGAAGCCTCAGGTGCGTCCAAAACACGGTCCCGACGCGGCTTGCCAGCCGATTCTGGGTGACTGCCCATCAGTCGGAGCCATGGTCCAACTGGAAGGTGCAGAACCCGGTCCGGAAGAAAGCTTGATGCCTTCGGGCGATTAA
>Ga0074044_10003820_pt1 | contig 12660 bp, 13 predicted proteins | sample BogForMeECP23OM1_FD_94443 | JGI IMG/M metagenome (GOLD analysis project Ga0074044, IMG submission 94443) | Bog forest soil microbial communities from Calvert Island, British Columbia, Canada - Bog Forest MetaG ECP23OM1 | ecosystem: Environmental > Terrestrial > Soil > Wetlands ...
CAGGAGACTTTTGTTTGGGTTTCCGATAGGTTTTACACCCTGCCAAAACCGATTCAAGGTGATTTGAGCTTAAACTATTGAGTTTTGTTTTCATGGTTGCGTTTGCGAGGTATATAACCCCGCTTTATTCGATGGTCAAGAGACGTTACCGCCTTCTATGTTTTCTGGCGATTCTCGTCACCAGCTAGCGACGCTGCCAGAATGTTTGATCGCTACAATGATGATAATTGAACCGTTCATGAAGTTTTTTAAATAGAACCACCCTTCGCCGTGACATTAAAGGCGTCATCTCCGCCCGTCATACCACAAAGTGCAGGATTCGCGGCGGGTCAGGGCACGGCGGTTGAAGAGCACGCGCACCAGCAATTTGAGGTGGTCTCGCATCGTGTAAAGCCGCATCTTCCGCGCGGAAGTGATCAGCGGATGATGGTGCAAAATTATAATTTTCCGGTTCGTTTCCCGCGCCAGCCGCCGCAGCCGCCGGCTCAACTCCAATTCCTCCGCCGCAAATAATTCGTTGCTGAAACCGCCGATTTTCCGGAACGCCGCCGTTTCGCAAAAAATAAAAGAGCCGGCGAGCAACCGCCCCATCCGGCTGGCGCAGTTCCAAAGCCACGTGGCGAACCCGGCCGCCAGATGTTTCTCATCCATCCGGACCGTGACCCCGCCGGCCAGACAGCGACCGGAACTGATTTGCCCCGCAACTTCGGCAAACAGTCCGGCATTCGGACGCGAATCCGCGTCCACAAAAATCAGCCAGTCGCCGGTGGCCGCCGCCGCGCCGGAATTCCGGGCGCGGGCGATTTGATTGACCGGCTCGAACACGACGGTTGCGCCCGCCGCCCGCGCGATTTCCGCCGTGCGGTCGGTGGAATTGTTGTCGCACACAATCGTCTCAAAGTCCCAGCCGCGCTGCGCGAACGCATGGGCCGCTGATTTGATTTGTGCCAGCGATTCGCCGAGCAACCGCTCCTCGTTAAAGGCTGGAACAACGACGGAAATCTTCACTACGCGCAATTTGCTTCATCCCCTGCCCGGTTTCAACGCGGAATCCTGGGAGCGCCGGCGCTCCTAGGTTGGGCGAAGACAAATTTTAGCGTGCTTTTTTGGCCAAATGGTTTTTATTTGTGGGTATGACCATTTGGATTCTGGTTTCGGTGATGCTGCTGTCGCTGGCCGCCCTCGGTTACCGGCAGGGCGCGGTTCGCGTGTCGTTCTCGCTGATCGGCATTATTGTTTCCGCGTTGCTGGCCGGGCCACTCGCCAAATACGTCAAGCCGATGCTGCCGCACGTGGGCATTCATGACCCGACCGTCCTCTGGCTGGTGTCACCGTTGATCGTCTTTTGGATTTTGTTGATTCCATTCAAATCGGCGGGGTTTTTTGTGCATCGCAAGGTGGAAGTTCATTTCAAATACAAAGAAGACAGCCTGCAATTGATCCGGTGGAACCGGCTGAATGCCCGGCTCGGCCTCGGTCTCGGCCTGGTGAACGGCCTCGCCTATCTCGTGCTGATCTCGTTCATCATTTTCGATTTGAGCTACTGGACGGCCCAGGTCGCCACGTCCGACGACGAAGGCCGGCTGGTCAAACTGCTGAACCGGCTGGGGCATGATTCGGAAGCCACCGGGTTCGCCCAGATTGCGCGCGGCATTGACCCGATGCCGGACAGTTATTTCAAGAATGCCGATCTCGCCGGACTGCTCTGCCAAAACCCGCAGTTGCGCGACCGGCTGGCGGATTATCCGATGTTTATTTCGCTGACCGAACGCGATGACTTCAAACAGCTCGGCCAGAACACCGAGTTTCAAAATGCGTGGAAGCAACACGCGCCCATCCGGCAATTGCTCGACAACGACCAGTTCAAAGCCCTCTGGGAAAACCGGGAGACGGCCGACCTGGTCTGGGGCATTATCCAAGACAATTTTGACGACCTCTGCGCCTATTTGCAAACCGGCCAGTCGGCAAAATATGGTTCGGAAAAAATTATCGGCCGGTGGGATTTCAACATCGCCGCAACCACGAGCCGGCTGCTGGAGACGCAAAAGGTCATTTCGTCGCACGAAATGCGGATACTGCGCGCCTGGGTGACGCAATCGTATGCCAAGACCGCGTTTGTCGCCGGCGCCGATGGCCAGGCGTTCCTGAAAAATCTGCCTCATCTCACTCATCTTAAAACGCAGCCCGGGAAGCCGCCAGCCACCGAAATCGCCACGTGGCAGGGTAAATGGAAAGCTGACGGGGCTGATTACGAATTATCGCTCAACAGCGGCGGCAAAAAACAATCCATGCCCGCCCAGATTGACGGCACGCGCTTGACGATCACGGACGACAAAACCACGCTGGTGTTTGACCGCGAATAATTAATTGCGGACGGCCTTGTCCGGAAGGTCGTCATCCGGCCCAACCGGCAGTTTGAAGTGGACTTCGGCAGCCTGAATCTCGCGTTGACGCCGCAACTGGCGAAGGAAAGAAATGGTCGGGGCGGTGAGATTTGAACTCGTTCAGGCACTTTTCACGAAGGCATTGAAAACAAAGGACAGTCAATAGAATCAATGGTTTCAATGAGTTTGCGCGTTTTCGTTAAGATGCAACAAAATGAAGCAAAATCCGTTTCAGGTGATAGAAAAAGATAGATGGATTGCCAAAACCCTGCTGCTCTTGACGCTGTAATTCATCAGCTTGTGCCCGCTGAAGCATTTTATTTATTTCCGCCTTCAGTTCAGCCTCCTCCACCACCGTTTGCCATTGAGCGGATGACCCGGCGCAGGTCCGTCTATTTTGAGGCCGGCGCCAAGACTTGGGCCAGCGGCCTGTTGAACTACGCGGTTGCCCGGGACGCCACCTGCTGGCAGTTGGATCGTACCGAGGCCGAGGTCTGGTCCCTCCTCGAAGGCATCGAATCATGTCTTGAAGATCTCCAATTGAAACCGGTGACGTAATGCGACCTGGCGTGACAATGACGGTTCGCCCGTCTGCAAATGCAGAATCGAAATTCTTGTATTATCGCATCGCCGTTGCCATTCTTCGCCAGACTGGTTTTACAGGCGCCGGTTGGTTAACTTTGTCGTCGCATGAGTTGGGTCACCATTATCTGGTCCATGATCGCCTCTGTGAGCTTCACACTGGCGACGATCTATTTGCTGATCTGGTTTCGGGAGCGGCGTTCGTGGGCTTATCTGTGTTTCTTTGTCTTGGCGGTTGGAGTGATCGGGCTGGCGACGGGCGAGATGGCCGCCATGTATGCGAAGTCGCCGACAGAATACGGGACGGCAGTCCGGTGGTCGCATTTTGCCTTCGGGTTTGTCGTCTTGGGCAGTCTGGGGTTTATACATTTCTACTTTGGCACCGGGAAAGGATGGCTGCTCGGGGCGGCGCTCGGTTTGCGTCTGCTGTCGGTGGTAAAACAAGGGTGAACAGCAAACATGTTGAACACCCATCACAAAGGAACCTTCATCGCCCTGGCAATTGTATTTACTGGCGCGTGCGCTTTTCTCTTTGACATCTTTTACACGGAGGCCAAGAACACCGCCATCACGAAGCTCAATGAAGAGCAGAGAATCCATGCCGAACAGGCGGCCCGGGGAATTGAAGATTTCTTCGCCACGTGGACTCGAAACTTGAGCGCTTTGGCAAAGATAGATGAGGTCATGGATAACGAAGCCGCGGGCCAGCGTTATCTGAAACTTTTCTATGAGGCCAATCAGGAGCAGGTCATGGCGATCACCCGCTTGGATGAAAGAGGCGTAATCATCCATAACTTTCCCGCAAGCAGCTCGGTGGGGACTGATATTTCAGAACAGAAGCATGTGCGTGAACTGTTGCGGGATCACAAGCCGGTGATCAGTGATGTCTTCCAATCAGTTGAGGGTGTTGACGCGGTTGCCCTCCATGTGCCGATCTTCAAGGGCTCTGAATTCAAAGGGTCCGTCGGCATATTGATTAACTTCAAGACCATCGCGAATCGCTATCTTGATGTGATCAAGATCGGCGAAACCGGATATGCCTGGGTTGTCAGCCGTGACGGGACGATTCTCTACACTCCGATACCAGAGTTCACCGGGAAATCCGTGTTTGAAACCATCAAGGATTCTCCTTCGCTCATGGTCATGGTAAACGACATGCTCAAGGGTCATGAAGGTGCCGCAATCTACACCTATGACCGGATCGGCGACCGGAATGTCGGGCCAACCCGGAAATATGCGGTGTATATGCCGGTTCATGCCGGAAGATGTCCGGCCCCGTCACGATTACCCCGGAGCAGGTCGCGGTGGGCGGTGGAGAGCCACAGGCCTTTCCCCGCGACCAGTTGCAAAGCCTCACACCGGCTGGGTCCAAGGAACGGGATTACTGGTCGGGTATGATGTCGTTGGGGCTGACCATGCGGGCGGGCAACACCGAGCAAGCCGAATACAGCGCCCAAGCCCGCCTCCAGCGCCGCACCCCGGCTACGCGCATCAGTCTCGATTACATCGGCAACATCAGCAGTATTAACGGCGTCGAGAGCGCCAACAATAACCGCGTGAACACCGAGTTCGATCTGTGGCTCTCGCAGCGGTTCTATCTGATCCTGCCCGCAGTCGAGTATTACCAGGACCCGTTTCAGAACCTGGAGCATCGGATCACGGCCGGCGCCGGCGCCGGCTACGACCTCATTGACCATCCGAATCTGGAATGGAATATCTCAACCGGTCCGGCCTACCAGCATGCTTGGTTTGAATCCAGCGAGCCAGGGGAACCGACGCAGAAAGGCACGGTTGCGCTCATGTTTGGCAGCCGTTTCGACTGGGACATCACCCAGCGCATCGAGCTGATCCTGGAATACCGCGGCCAATACACCAGCCGCGAAGTCGGCGAAACCACCCACCATGCCGTCGGCACACTGTCGCTTGAACTAACCAAGCGCTTCGACCTGGATATGTCGCTCATCTGGGACCGCATCTCCAATCCCAGGGTCGGCTCGAACGGCGTCCAACCCAAGCCGGATGACTTCCGCCTCGTCGTCGGGTTGGGAGCGCATTTCTGAACCGAAGGGATGTGCAGAAGCCGCCGGCCATCCGCGCATCCGTCTCACCATCACGTCTCACTTCTCACCGATCTGCGATTACCCATAGCGCCACCGTCGCGCCAGCACCACCGCTCACAAGCAGAACCAAGGCAGAGCCGTGATCTGGTCATGTAGTTGCAACGGGCGCGGGCACCGGCAAATCACATAACCGTGCTTTGCCTCTTTCTTCTTTTCTTGCAGAAAAGTTAGCAGATGCCGCGCATCGTTCAGGGTTGGATTCTCCGTCCACTTGACTTCGATTGGCGTCAGACCGCCGCCGTGCTCGACAATGAAGTCCACTTCCGCGCCGTCGCGTGAGCGTTGATGATACAGCTTCCCCTCGCCGAGGTATTGCAGGCGCTGCCATAACTCGATGCCCACCCATTGTTCAAAGATCGGGCCCGGATTCGATTTCACCGTCTCAATTGATGGAATCAATCCCGCCGCCGCGTGCCGCACGCCCAGATCAAAAAATATAAATTTCGGCGTCGAAAGCAGGTTCTTGCGCGGACTCTTGGAATACGCTGGAATCCGGATGCCCACGAACATGTCTTCCAGCAGTTGATAATAGCCCTTCACCGTCGGTTGCGAGATGCCCGCTTCCTGCGAGATGTTCGAATAGTTCAAAATCTGTCCCGACTCGACGGCCGCCAGTTGCAGGAAGCGCACGAAGGCACCCCAATCCCTCACCAGTGCTTCGCGGCGGATTTCCTCCTCCAGATGCACGAACGCGTAAGCCTTCAACAACCCTTGCCGGTCCTGCTTGTCAGCCGTCACGATGCCTGGCAGCGCGCCATACGTCAGCCGCGTCAGCAAATCCCACTCGGGAAACGGATGCTTCGCCTGCTTCCCATCACTCCACGGAAATGGCAGCGGCGAGGTCGCGTGCGGTATTTTCCCCTCTTTCGCCGGATGTTCGGCCAACGTCAGCGGATACAGGTGGTGGACCAGACTTCGGCCCGGCAGCAGGTTCGCCCCGGTCAACCGCAGTTTTCTGGCCGAGCTCCCGCATAGCACAAAGCGCCACCGCGTTTTGTCCGCGTCATAAAGCGCTTGCACCGCGTCAAAAATCGAGGGCACGGATTGCGCCTCGTCCACAAAGACGAACTGCCCCTTTTTGTTCGCCGACAGGCTGCGACAGGCTTGCGCAAATTCACCGGGATTTCCCAAATGACGCGAGCGTTCCTGCGGATCCGCAAGATTGAAGCGGAGGGCATCTTCGGGTATCAGTCCGTTGAGCAGTGTGGATTTGCCCGTCTGCCGCGCTCCAAACAGGAGATGCACGTAGGGACGGCTCAACTTCGTCTTTAGTTCGTCAGCACACCATCGGTCATACATGCACTTAAGATATATCGCCTATTTCTAAAGTCCACTTTAGATTTATCGCTTACCCGTTGTTTTCACAAATGGGAAAAAACGACAATAGCGGTGTTTCTTGTTTTCACGGCGGGGTCGCTTGCTTCAGGATCATTTGTGCGTGGTTTGAAATTCCGGTCACACGCCGCCAGGTGAATTCGTTTGTCACCTGCAATTTCAACCAGCCCTCAACCTCGTTCGTCCCTCAAAGACAAAGTTGGTTCGCTTTGCTCAACGAAACTTTGGTTCGCGCTGCATTGCTCGCCGGTGCGGCTCGCACTTCGCGTGCTCAACCAATACGAACCGCGCAACCATTCACGGTTTCCATTTACTCATGTCAACCGGCAGCAACTTGGTTGGAACCTCGTGCATATTGCGCTTGGCGTATTCCCTCGCCGCCTCCAGCAACGACGCTTTCCCGCCAAGAACCTTCAATGCCTCCACGGCATCCTTCACCAGCAGATCGAGCGGCAATCCGGTCTCCTTGGCCATATCAACGCAATGAATGTAAATCCGGACATCCACGGAACGGATATCCAGCGCATCCAATTCACCACGGGAAAGAGTATTTGCTTTGGCCTTTGCCTCGGCGTAAGCCTCATCGAAATCGGCAAACATTTTGAGCCTGCGTTTGCCGTCGGCGTGATAAGAAACCGTATAACTGAGCCGGCCCTTGTTCTCGACGTCATAGATTTTGACGACAACCGACCCCTGTTTGACCACCATAGGAAACACCATGCGCTTAGAGCTCATGGGGTGAATAGTGTTAGGAATCTGTTAGGAAAACAAGAAAATTCTCAAAAACCCAATAAAAAATGGTCGGGGCGGTGAGATTTGAACTCACGACCTCTTGCACCCCAAGCAAGCGCGCTAGCCAAGCTACGCTACGCCCCGGACCATTGAAGCACTGATTCTAGCCTGCCGACCGCCGCTTTCAATCACGAATAATTTTGTTTGGCGTTCCGTCCCCAGGGCCGCTCTAAACAAACACGCAAGTCGTTGGGGCAGCATAAATCCGAAGGTCAAAATCCGAGATCCGAACAACAGAAGTGCCTGCGTCGAGTCTTTCAAATTCGAGCTTCGGATTTCGGATTTCTTTCGGGTTTCAGCCTTCGGGCTTCGGGCTTTGTCCCCAGACAGTTAGAGAGAAGCTCAGAGCAGCGCTGTTCCGTCCCGCTCTGTGAGGCGGTTGGGCAACAACCAGACGTTGCCGCGTAAACGCGGGACTCCGAACCTTCACCGCCGGCCTCGGGTCGGAATGATTTTGGGGCGAATCGGCGGCGGCAGCGGGATTTTCGGCGGGACGACCGGCGCGGCGGGCAAATGCGGAACCTGCGGCGCGGGCGCAGCCGGAGCCGACGGCTGGGAAGGTTTGATTTCCAACTGCCCGATTTTCTGCGACAGCCAGTCTTCGGCTTTCGTCACCACCTCGCCGATTTTCGCTTCGGGGAATTTCATTTCGCCGATGTTGAACGCGGCGAACGAACCGAGCGCCTCGGCCATCGGCCCGGCGCCTTTGATCGCCTCGCCTGGGCTGGGCAACGTCTGCCAGGCTTCGTAACCATTCACAATCCATTCGAGCCTGCCGGTTTCGATGTCCACCAAAAAACCATGCACCGGGATTTTTGGGCCGATAAGCGGGCTGTGCCGGACGATGTCGCAGGCCTTGATGACGTTCTGCCGTTCGCTGCCGAACATGCCGAAAAATTCATTGATGTTTTCCGGCAACAAATGCCGCTCGACGCCCAAGGCCTTCAATTTATCGAGCAACTGCATCGCTGTCGTCTGACCAACCTGGCAGTCCGTGTGGCCGATGATGGCGATTTCCTTGCCGCCCTTGATGGCGCACGCCAGCGCGAGCGACCGCAGGGTGCTGCTCAACGGCCCGGTGATGATGTTCCCCGCGTTGCGCAGCCAGATGAACTGCTCAGCCGGTAGCGCGAGCGCGTTCGGAAAAATCGCATTCAACCGCGGGTCAACACACGTCAGCGCGATGACCGGCAGCTCATCCTCGAAGTCTGCCGGGTGCAATCCGGCTTCCTTGTCACCGGCCACCGCCCGGTGGTTCGCATCAATGATGGCTTCAAAAAGGCGCATAAATTACAAACTTTCTTAAAACCCGCCGTTCGCGCTTCTCGCATTACTGACGGAAATCCTGAACGAAACATAGCCATTTGTCGGTGCTGTTGGAATGAGCGAAACCCGAAAGGCCGTGTCGTCGTGTGGCTGCATGGCACCGTAACTGTGTCCGGTGTCAGCATCCAGCATCACACCATGAGAATCAAAAAACCGACAATCAAACTCAACTTCTCTCCAAGTAACAGGACTTGTATTGGTCAGCACTCCGGTTATGAAAATGCGCAACCCATCGCGGGTCTGAGCCCAGTTCATGTGTGACTCCTGAACCTTGAGCGAATCGGGGAATTCACTGTAGTAGGGTTTGGGATTCTGGAGGCGGTCCAACAACGAGAACATTAACATCGCCGACCCGATCCAAAGAACCAAGATCGGAACGACGTGGGTAAACATCATAACCAGCGGGTGACGAAAAGACTTCAGAGTCAGCCACTGATGGCAGCGCGGACAGAGCTTCGCCTCTGCCTTGATGAACTCGGCGCAAAATGGGCATGTCCGTTTTTCCGGGTCGTTCATGGTAATCGCGCAACTCAGTCTGGTTTCAACGGGCGGTCACCATCAGTCGCCATTTGAACTCGCACCTGATGGGTGATGTTATTGTTCGTAAATACCAACCTGTTCAGTTCCACCCTGAATCCATGTTCTTGGCGAGGCTGGACGACAAACAAATCCTTCACGTCGGGATGGCGCACATCCAGCAGATTGCCTTGTTCGTCCAAGAAGCGAACCTCTAGTTCATGGATCCGCCACGGATATTCGCCTCGATTGGTCACAATACCAGTCAACCAGATATCCGACTTTGTTCCGGTGCGATCCAGTGATGTGCTCAGCACGATCAAATCACTCCGATGGCTGTCAAAACTGCGCCCGCCGACACCCTTTTCATCCGGCACAAGCCAGGAAATCACCACAATTGTCGTAACAATTACAACCAAAACTGGCACCCCAAAAAGCAGTTCCTGTCGTAATAATGCATGCCGAACCTGTTTCGAACGACAAAACGGACAAACTTTCGCCGCCACTTTAATCGTTTCAGCGCAAAACGGGCAGACTTTGGTTTGTTCGTTTTCTGCCATAACTTCTTCAAGCCGTCTTCTTCCACGGCTGCAACACGGCGGGTTCAAAGCTGGGGGCGGGCGGCGGTTCTTCCGGCAGCAAATACCAAAGCGCCAGATATAAAAAGATGCCTGGAAATGCCGCGCTGAAAAGCGTTCCCAAAACCCAGACCACGCGCAGCTTCGATGATGGCAGATCAAAATGCTTCGCCAACCCGCCGCAAACCCCGGCGAGCCGGCGGTTATCGTGTGAGCGGCAAAGTTTCATAATTTTCAAAATGGGCGGAGCGGTAACTCCGCCCTACCGAATTTGGTAGGGCTGCGCTGCCGCGCAGCCCAAACTTTCTATTTACCTTTATCGTCATCCTTCCCCATCGCCTTTTTCAGCGCGGGGACCTGTTCGAGCAATTTTTCAAACTTCACGCCGGTCAAACTCTCCAGCACCGGCGGCAACTGGCTGATGATGGTGGTCACGTCGCCGGTCAGCTTGCTCGCGCCGCCGCCGGGGCCGTTGCCGCTGTTGATGATGACCATCTTCTCGGTCTTGCTGAGCGGCTCGCTGATCTTGCCCGCGATTTCCGGCAGCACGCGCACGATCATTTCGATGACCGCCGCCTGGTTGTATTGCTTGAATGATTCGGCTTTCACGCGCATCGCCTCGGCGGTCGCCTTGCCTTGCGCCTCGATGACGGACGCCTCGGCCAGACCGCGCGCCTTGTTCGCATCGGCTTCGGCCAGACCCGTGGCTTTCACGACGTCGGCCCCGGCAAAACCGGTCGCTTTCGTCGCGGACGCCGCACCGGCCGCCTCGGTTTCGAGCTGGAATTTCTTCGCGTTGGCCAGCGTCTCGACTTTGTAGCGCTCGGCGTCGGCGGGTTTCTGGACATTGGCTTCGAGTTCGCGCTGTTTGCGCTGGATTTCCTGCTGCTGCAGCTCGATTTGCTTCTGCTTCTCGATGATTTGCACCTGCACTTCCTCGGCCTTCACGAGCTGGCCGGTCTTGAATTTCTGCAAATCATACGCCAGGTCGGCCTGGGCCTTCTGCTGGTTCACCGCCGCCTGGTATTGCGCGACGTTGGATTGGTAATTGCGTTGCGCCTCGGCAACTTTCGTGTCGGCGACGAACTTCGCTTCCTGCCCCGCCTGATTCGCCTGCGCGGATCGAATCTGCGCATCGCGGTCGGCCTCGGCCTGGGCGATGATGGCGTCGCGTTTGACCTGGGCGATGCGCGGTTTGCCGAGGGCGTCGAGATAGCCTTGGGTGTCGCGGATGTCGCGGATGGTGAAACTGACGATGCCGAGGCCCATGTTGGCCATGTCGCCCGCCGCCACTTCCTGGACTTTCTGGGCGAAGGCGTCGCGGTTCTGGTAGATTTCTTCGACGGTCATCGTGCCGAGAATCGCGCGCAAATGGCCTTCGAGCGTTTGCATGGCGATGTTTTTGATGTCGTCAACGCCTTTACTGAGAAATTGTTCGGCAGCCGTGGCGATGGAGATGTCATCGCCCTTGACCTTGATTTGGGCCACGCCGTCCACCTTCACCGGCACGCCTTTGCTCGTGTAGACCTCCGGCGTCTGCACGTCGATGGTCAGCAACTCGAGCGAGAGGATATCCACCTTTTCGTACACCGGCCAAACGAACCGGCCGCCGCCTTTGACGATGCGGAACCCGACATCACGCGCGGTGCCATCGGGATCGATGATCCGTCGTTTGCGGCCGGAAATGACCAGCACCTGGTTGGGACCGACCTTGGTGTAGCGGCTGGCCCAGAGGCCGAGCAACATGAAAAGGACAATGACGACCGCGATGACTCCACCGATGACATAGGCGGTGAAGGTAATGTCGGCCAGGAGGATTGGGGTAAACATGGTGTTCCTTTAGTTGTAAGTTGTAATTGGGAGCGGCGGTTGGGTGGTTCAGTTTATAACATCAACGTAATACTGTGTGCCGGCGACGCGGGTAATGCGAACGGGCTTGCCGGCGGGAATCGCAGAGCCGCTTTCAGTCCGCGCCGGGGCGGTATAGCGGGATCCGCCCTGGATGTAGGCGATTTCACCGACGCCGTTTTCCGGAATGGGCGTCACAATCGAGGCTTCCTGGCCAACCAGGGAGGCGACACGGGATTCGCTCGAACTTTCGGTCTGCTTGAACATCCAATTGAAAAGCAGAAAGGTGACGAACGCCATTGCCAGTCCGGCGATTGCCGAAATCGGGGCGCTGACCCACACACTTCGCGTCGCCTCAACTTTGCTCAGAATGAGTCCGCAAGCGCCGAAAGCGGTCACAAAGCACGCCAGCACGGTGGGGCTGAAGAACGAAATCCCCGGCACGCCGCTGTGGTCATAACCGGCCTCCGCGTGGCCGCCCGTCCCGACGGCCCCGCCGCCATCGTGGCCGCCAAAGAAGTGACCGGCGATCGCGCTGATGAAGGCGAACGCCAAACCCACCACCAAGCAGATCGTGTAGATAATCATAAATCCTCGCTGAGTTGTTGTGGGAGCGAGTAGAAACCCAACCCGCTTTCAAAGCAAGTCGGAAAGGCATGCTGGATTTTGCCATTGTGTTTCATGCGCCGCGCTAATCAAACACCGGGTCTAGCAAACCTGCATCTATAATTTCGCATGAGGTTTGTAAATGCCCGGAGTCCCGCTTTCAGATGTCCGGGCCAAATCCGAAATCCGAAAGAAGCCCGAAACCCGAAATCTGAATGCAAATTGTATTCGTTTGGTGAGTTGCCGGACAATTGAACAGCCACCGAAAGCAGCCGAATTCAGCCTTCGGTATTCGGATTTCGAACTTCGGTTTTTAGGTTTGACCGACCCGCCCCGCTTTTCCATTGTCCCGTCATGCATTCCTATGAATTGTTGCGCGAGGTTTTCGACAAAAAAGCCCCCAAACAGGTCGCCGCCGATCTCGGCCTGTCGCTTTCGATGGTCTATAAATGGGCCGAGCCGCCGAACCACGCCGCCGGCAGCGGCACCAGCAACCCGCTCGACCGCATCGAAGCGTTGTTGCAAAGCACCGGCGACCACCGGCTTGTCCAATGGATTTGCCAGCGTGCCGGC
>Ga0074044_10003821_pt1 | contig 12659 bp, 9 predicted proteins | sample BogForMeECP23OM1_FD_94443 | JGI IMG/M metagenome (GOLD analysis project Ga0074044, IMG submission 94443) | Bog forest soil microbial communities from Calvert Island, British Columbia, Canada - Bog Forest MetaG ECP23OM1 | ecosystem: Environmental > Terrestrial > Soil > Wetlands ...
CCCCACTCCGCCAGTCGTGCGTTGCAGTGCGGCGATACCCGCAGAAATGCCCTGAAAGTTTGGGACCTGGAAGTTGCGCGCGAAGCCCGCGTGCAGGACCATGCCACAACACGGCTTATAGACGAAATTGATCGTCGGACTGAACTGACTGTCGTTAACCAGGCCGCTTACGCGGTCCCATCGCGACCCAACATTAACATTCAACGCCTCATTCAGTTTCCACGTATCTTGCAGATAGACGCCGTAAACCAGATTGATCTTATTAAGATTGCTCGTGACTGCGGTGGGAAGATCGGATGGAACTCCCGCTACGAGAGGGAACACCCGCGACGTGTCGTCTCCTTCAACCCCGTACTCGCCGAAATAGAAACCGCCGCGCAGGGTATGAGCGCTTCCCAGGTTGTAAGTAAGGTCGCCCTGCAGGCTATTGGAAAGATCACTATTGAAAATCGTCGGGGCGATGCCTTGATAGATTAGATCGCCGATCGGATCCGGATTGAAATTCTCGCGATTGTAGTGCGAGGAATACGCAAGTTGGTAGTCGCTATTGAGACCGATGACGCCGTCGAGCGCGAGTACCCCATAATAATCCTGCTGGTCCAGGCTGGAGTCGATCGCACTCGATGGATAGTTAGCCGGGTTCGCGCCCCTGAGCACGAACATCGGGACCTCGTTCGGCACATTGGGGAATTGATTGGTGGCCACTGTCATGCCCGAAATCAGACTAAGCCTGGTGGTCGGATTTACCGCATATGTCAAGTACGCGAACCCTTGTCCCTGGTCGGTATGGTCATGGATAGGATCCGGCGCGGGAGTCGCCGAACTTAGCCCGAGATTGGAATGCAAATAGACTCCGGTGAGATAGTAGCTCAAGTTGCCATGACATCCGCCAACCTCGAAGCTAGGCTGCGCGGTATCGCGCTGGCCTCCCAGGATCGTGAATTCGTTGTCGACACCTTCACATCCGTCCTTGGTCTCGATCTCGATCACTCCGGCAGTGCGGTAACCGTATTGAGCCGGCAGGACTCCATCGATAAGGCTTATGCTCTTCACGAAATGAGCGTTGAGAAGTTGGGTAAATGTGGGGTCGTTGTTGATGTCGAGCGGCAACAGGACGCCATTCATCTGATACTGAATGCCCGCATGTTCACCGCGAATATGAATCTCCTGATTCTGATCGAGCGCCACCCCGGGCATCTGGAGGAGAACCTCGTTTAGCGGCGTGGCCTGTCCTGCCGGTAGGTCGTCGATGTCGCGTTGGGTCAGAATGTATTTGTTGGTCCCGGTCGACGAGACGCCGTTCTGTGCGCGCAGTCGCTTCGCCTTAACCACCACTGTGAGTGGCTTCTCCGACTCAAGCACGAAATTGACCGGGTTCAATGCGCGCCGCGAGATAACAACCACCTTCGCCGCGGGCTTATAGCCTTTCTTGCGCGTCAATAGCACATAGGTGCCGGGTGGGACTCCATTCAGCACGAAGAGCCCTTGCTCGTCGGTCATAGTGCTCGCGATATCTGCACCACTCGGAGCTTGCAGGATGACCGTCACTTTAGCCGCCGGCCGTCCAAGCGCATCTTTTGCCTGCCCGGTGACTATTTGTGCAGATGATTTCTGAACGCCGCGTGCGATTCCTTCCTGTAGGAAAGAGATCGTCAACACAAGCAGACATACCACTGCGGCGCGCTGAAACACTTTGTTTTGCGCAGGCACAACACTATCCTTCGACGCTGGTGTAGATTCACCGCTGTTACCGGGTACACACCCAGACTACGACGAATGAAGCAGTCAGCGCTGTCGATTCAGAATGTCGCGAGAATTTCTGGGAGTACTATGCGGGTAAGGGTGGTGCTCTAGCTGAGGCGCATGATTCCCGCGAAGGGAAGATCGCCGCCAAGTTGCTAACAGCAAGCCATATGGTTGAAAACGCGACTATCAGAAGCGCGAAAAGTCCGCCGACCTGACGCGCGGGAATCGCAAAATGCCAATGCCCTTCGCTCCGTTGATGGTGCGCTTCGTGCGGATGATGACGATCGTGATCGCCTGATTCGTGAGGGTGGCTATGGTTGTGATCCTCTATGTGGGCGTGTGGTTGGTCGTTGCCGGGATGCGTATGCCACACCGCGACGCCCCCGCGCGGCACCGCACGCGCATACAGGAGCAGCAACTCAGACGGACGGAGAGCGCGGAATACTCTCGTCCATTGACTCTTGGCTTGGCGGGCTAGCTTCATGACGAACTGCGATACTTATGCAGAGTTACCGCTATGATGGCGTCCAATTTGATATAGCACCTGATCTGAACAGACCATCCACAATGCCGATCTGATAGGCCAGGAAGAGTCCGAAACCAAGGCTCAGGAGTCCCGCACCTACGAGCAGAGTCCTGTTCAAGCCACCGAGCCGAGCGGCCGTCAAAGCCATCGGCAACCCAATGGCGGTGGTGATGATTGCCATTCCAATAATAGTTCCCAGCCCAAAGATGGCGAGGTAGGCAAGGCCGAGAATCGGGCTGGGAATCGCGCTCAGAACCAGCAATGCGATCGCGGCGCTACCTGCCAGCCCGTGAATGAGGCCAACCCCGAACGCTCTCTCATGCGATCCGCTCGCAAACCGCTGCGCGCGCTTTTCAACCGGCTGCAGATGGTTCTCGTGGCGATGCTCATCCCCGCGGACATGTGCATGCGGATGCAAATGACTGACCCCATGATGTTCATGGGGGTGCATGTGCGCGAGGAGATCGTTTGCTTTAAGGCCGAGCAAACGTCTGAAGATGGAAGAGGATCGCGCCAGGGTGGAAAAACCCAACAGGATTAGTACCACCGCCACCGCGAATTCCATTCCCATGCTTAGTCGGGGAGAAATCGTCAGCTTGAAAAGAATTATCGCGCCGCCCACGAGAAAGACTGTCAGTGAATGACCAAGTCCCCATGCGATTCCGATGCGAGTTGCCGCGCTCATCCGTTTTTCGGCGCTAACGATGGTGGTAACCGCGATGACGTGGTCGGTGTCGGTCGCGTGACGCATACCGAGAATTAGTCCAAGGAGTATAATCCCCAACGGAGCGAGGTGGCCTGAAATCAACATTGACGTCATCAGAATAGTCCTGTCGTGATGAGCGATCTGAGTGCGATGACTATTCCTACTGTGGTTATCACTCCTGAGGAGGCAAGTGGAAGCCATCGCGTGATGATCGGTCCGTCGGTTTGGTAGCGATCCATGAAACGTCGCGCGAACACCACGACCAATCCGGTACTTATCAGCGCGGCAGCCAGGCCGACGCTGAAGGCCACGATCAATAGCAGTCCGAAGCCAACCCGTCCTACCGCCATAGCGCCCAACAGAACCACTAGCGCTGCCGGGCATGGTATGATGCCGCCGGTAATGCCAAGCGCGACTAGCTCGCGACGAGAAATCGGCCGCGGGGTGGTTTTTTGGGAAGGTCCGTTATCGTGAGAATGAGAAGGGCTGAAGATTCCGTGACTATGAGGCTGCCCGCCATGATCGTGATCATGGGAGTCCACACCTTCGAGTCTTCGCACGAAAAGGACCATTCCAAGAACCGCGATGATCAGCCCTGACGCCGCACCCAGCCATGGATACAAGTGCTCCGGGACAATATAGCGAGATGCATAGAGGGTAATAAGTCCTAGCACGTACACCCCACCGGTGTGCGACGCAGTCACGATCAAACCAAGCATCGCGGCATGGCGGGCCTTGCCCCGCGAGCCGACCAGGTAAGCGGCCACCACGGTTTTTCCGTGCCCGGGTTCCAGCGCATGAAACGCCCCCAGCGTGGCAGATATAAGCACTGCCGTCAGCACGAACCACAAACTCATTTTTCGCGTCGCGATGAGCTCGGTGAAAGCGCTCTTCGGCGTTCCTTGCCGATTGGCGCGCAAAACTGGTTCGCTGAGGCTGGGGGTGGTATCACCACGCGCTTGCGTCGGGGGCGCCTGAGTAACTTCGATCCTGGCATCCAGGAATTGCGGCGGACTGTTGAGCAAGTTCGTTGTATAGTTACTCAACCGATCGCTACGGTCCTTCTCCGGAACGGAACTAGACGCGAGGTGGAGGCCCGACGAGGCCGTGGCCACTATTTCCTTCCATCCAGCACGTTCGGGGAAATTCCGATCGTGATACTCAAGGTGTCGCGGCGCTGCGGCGGATTTGCGCGCTGCCGGTGTGCCCTCAAGGCGCATCGCAATCTTCATGGTCGGCAGTCCGCCGGCGCCGGGCGGAAAGATTACCTCATGAGAGACCTCGCGAAGCATAACCTGCGATCCATCGACGGAGAGGCTCAGGCCCTTGCGAAAGCCCTCCGCGGTGCGCGCGACATATTTCTGAGTACTTTGATCATCGGGAAGCGCTGAGATCGAATTGCTACGAAGCTCCTGAAAAGTAGGGATCTCAGCCATGTCGATGATGTACAGTATTTCGACTTTCGATGGCTCGACCCGAATTCCGGAATAGTGATTGATAGAAAAATTTCCCATTGGATGCGCCGCCGCCGGGCTGGACACCACGAAGGTGACGGATAGCACCACGGCAAACGCAAGAAAATACCGTTTCGCAAAGTGAACCATAGTATTCAACGGGAAGTGAAATTCCCGCCGGCGTATTGATCCGGTTGGTGGTTGTTAAGGATCGCGTATTGGTGCTCAGCGAGGTCATCAAGGATGGGCTGAAAGTGTGGATTAACCTCGAGCGCTCGCTTCAAATACGCGCGCGCCTGCCGGCTGCGGCCCAACCGCGCGTTAATCATTCCAGCATGAAAATAAAGTCGCGCATCAGCAGTGTTGAAGCGCAAGGCGGCCATCGCATAAGGTAGCGCTGCGCGCGCTTTGCCATCACGGTATAGCGCCCACGCCAGTGCATCTTGCCCGTAAATGTCATGACGAATTTTGAACTCGCTCGTTGCCAGATCGAGCGCGGCCTGATGTTCAATATCATGGTCGGCGTAGTAATCGACTAGCACGCGATTGTAGAGGACTCGGTTCAAGGCATTGAGCTTTGCAATGAACTCGACGAGCTGACGCTGTTGTAGCGCGTCCTCCTGATTGCCGAGTTTTGTTTCTACATCAGCCAGGGCAGCGGCGTATTCGGGGAGCGGAATCACCGCGATGGCGCGCCGATAAGAATCCGCGGACTGCTGGAATTTCCTCTGCGCAGCTTCCACCTCGCCTAAGGCCGCAAACGCGCGATGGTAACCAGGGTTGGAGCGGAGAGCCGCCGCCCCTTCAGCGCCCGCATCATCAAGCTTGCCCATCAGGAAATAATCCTGGGCGAGCGTTACCTGCGCCCACGCGATTGCCTCTGCCGGTTCGCCGGCTCGGACCCCGAGCTCGATAGCTCGCTTCAGATCGGCAATGGCGAGGTCATTGGCTCCGCGTATCGTCTCGAGACCTGACCGGCGGCTATAGGTATACAGGTCGCCATTGATCGCAACCGCTTTTCCGTAGGTCACGGCGCACTCATCGTACTGTCCAGTTTCCAGTTGTGCGTCGCCTAGTACGCCGTAAGCGTAGGAATCGTTTGAATCAAGCCGGATAGCTTGTTGAGCTTCAAGGGTGGCGCCGGCGAAATCGTGCAATGAGTAGAGGACGAATGCCAGATGACGATGAGCAGCCTCGAATTGAGGGCTGCTGTTTATTGCCTCGCGCAACGAACTGTCCGCGAGGTTGAAATAGGTTATATCGCCGGTCTGGCGGCCTTTTTGGACGTAAAGATCGCCGAGCCGGTAGTATAAGTCAGCATTCGGATGTTGCTTGAGAACCTTCTGGAGGATCGCGATATCTCGATCTACCGTCTCGCGTTGGGCGGCAAACCCGGTAGAGCTTAATATTCCGGCGAGTAGTACTAAGGCCAAGCACAAGCCTGCTGCCGAGCGATGACTATGACGATCTGCTAGCACGATGACTCCGCGGTTGGGTAGGTTTGAAGTGGATAGTAGAGGGGCGATCGGTCTCGCGACAGATCGCCCCATCCGGCTAATCAGATCAAGTGCCACCGTTGGCGGCGCCACTAACCGGCAGTCCATTGTTCAACGGCACATCGCCATTAGGAGAACCAGGAATTGGAGTCTTCAGGTACGGAAACGCATCGTTAAAGAAGCTGTCGTTGACGAGGGCGCCGTCGGTGAACGGCAGGCCACCCGAGGGAGCCTGACTCGGCGTTCCAAAGCCAAAGCTGCCGGCGTGGATCAAAGCACCCATCGCAACGTCGAGAGTGATATCGACGACGTCGTCGCCAGGCCTCCGTCCATTTGGAAATCCGGCCAGGTCGCCTCCTAATGCACCCAGTCGATTCTGCGATCCCATAGCTACTGGTGTGGTAGTCGTGTTCAAGCGCAACATTTCGGATGGCGTAACATTGGCCGGCTGATTGACGCCTTTGATTCCAGTAAGGAAGGTGGCTATCAGGTCGGCGCGGGGGAACAATGTTGGCGCGGTCACACTGGGAAACACGGTCTGAACAATGGCCGGGAACGTGGGGTTGGTCACATAAGTGAGAAACTGCTTGTCGTTTTGAGGTTGGCTGGAGTTGAAGCGATCTTTGTCATTGATTCCGATGACCAGTTCATTAACCAGTGGCATGCCGAGACGGGAAACCTGGACCATTGAAGCGCTTCCGGTTTCCACCGGCTTACCTTCTTTGGGAGTCGGATTTAACGTGCGGCTTTTAGGCACGCTCGCCGTGGTCCAGCCACCGATGATTGGCTGGGTGGAACTGGCTGTCAAGCAAGCCGCCGGCACTTCCACTTCGAGCGCGGTTACGTCTTTTGCCGCGAGCGCATCGGTAGCCTCGTCGGGAGCTCCGATTGGATTAGAGTAGTTGATGAGGTCGAAGGTCTCGCCCAAATTTACCACAAATGGATCCTTGCGCTGACCCGCGAAGAGCTTCCCTGGCGTCGGGCAACCCGGGATATTCACGTTGTAAATGAAAGTGTCGGCATAAGTCTCGTACTCGGCCGTGCTGCCGAAGGTCTTATTGCCGATATTGTCGGTCGGCTTGGTGAATACATTGGAGCCGCCGTTCGCGTTGGTCAGGAATGCATGTTTCTTCCCGTTGAACAGTTCAACGGTGTAGGTCTCCAGGACGTTAGAGCCTGAGGTGTCAGCGGCTGTGATCGGCGCAACATTCACCAGCGGAACCGTAACATTGGTGCCGTTAATCGGCAGCGAGATATTCTTGTAGGTGTTGGTGAATTTGAATTCGAAAACCAGTTCGGGTTTGGCATCGCCGTCGTTGTCGATGTTGATGTCGTAGGTTGCCTCGGGGTCCATGGTGAAGTAGTTCGGGCCGCCGAAGGCATCTTCGAGTGGCTGATAGTCGGCCACAATTGTGACAAAGCCGGTGCGGCCGGGTTCGTAGCTGTTGAACATGTAAAAGTCGGTGCCGTCGACCTTGGGCATCGTTGTGATGAGCGGCGCCTCGCGATGGCTCGATGCGCGGGCGACGACCGGCAACGTCAAGATGGCGGCCAAGCCGATAATCCATGGTGCGGGGTTCATTCGTTTCATGGGGATAAAGTTTCCTCTCCTGTGGAAATTTAGAGCGGTCAATTCGCCAGACACCCGATCGAGTACGCAATGGTGAGTACGGACGGTCAGCGAGATCGGATTTGCGGAGAGGACAGGCTGGTTTATGAAGGTAGAGGAAGGGCCGAAACGTCGGCGACTAAATTCAAGTCTCTTTGAGGGGCTGGCGCTCGCGACGGGAAAACGAACGCGGAAAATATACCACCGTGCCGACCGCGAGCCCGAAGAGCGAATACAAATAGTAGAGTTGCTGGAGAAAAAAACCAGCGAGCGCGAGGCGCAGGCCGCCCTTTGCCAGCAACAAACCGAATAAACCTCGATTGAGGCAGTAGGCGGCGCCGAGCAAACCGGCAACCACCACCCATAGACGCGGATTGACGACGGCCCAGACCATTGTGAGCACCAGCGCGACGCTCACCAGCGCGGCGATTCGCTGGATGTGGGAGAAGTTCAGATCCTTTTGTAGCCCGCGCCGCTCCATCCATAACCGTGTCCATGGAATCGCGCGCCGGGTCACGTCGGTTGCGACCAACGATGCCAGGGTCCATTTCTTGAGATGCTTTACCTGCAGCCCGGGATCGAGGACGATCCGCACGCCCTGATCCCGTAGCCGGTAGCCCAGCTCGACATCCTCGATCGATGGCAACTTGAAGCGTTTCTCGTCGAAGCCGCCGGCCGCGAAAAAGTACTCGCGCCGGACTGCACCGCAAGCGCCCCAGAAAGTGGTCGCCTCGGGGTGAGAATGCTGATGGAAATAATGATGGGCGAGATTCTTGAACTGGCTTACGATCGAGGTGTCATCGGGGGCCGCATCGTAGGAACCGATGAGGGCGCCGACCTCCGGCTGCGCCATCGTGGCGAGCACGCGGTTGATTGCGCCGGGTGCCAGGATCACATCGGCGTCGAGAAAGAGCAGCACCTCGCCGCGGGCCGCTTCGGCGCCTCGGTTGCGCGCCGCCGAAACTCCCGCGTGTTGCCGCAATGCGATTACCGTTACCGGGTAGCGCGATGCGATGGCCGCGGTATTATCGGTCGAGTGGTCATCGACCACGATCGTCTCGATGTCGGCGGAGGTCTGGGCGGTCAATGAATCGAGGCATCGCGCGAGGGTCCGCTGCGCATTGCGGGCGGGGACGATCACGCTGGCTCGCGGCGTCTGCGACAAGGTTAGCGAAGGACTCTTTGTTCAGCGGCGACCAGGAGGTGGCGGCGCTGCATTGCGAGGAGATTCTGCCGCGCGAAGGCTAACAGCGTAATCACTCCGGCGGCAATCGCGCGCCCAATCGTCGCGTGGCGATGCATGATCTGCACGATAAGCATTATCAGGCCGATATTGATGAGATAACAATCCGCGCCATCGGCCAGCACGATCAAGGCGCGCCGCGACCAGGGCAGGGTTCCCAGATCTTTGCGGCTGGAATGTTGGATCGCGGCGCCGACCAGGCAGCTGACCGCAAACGCGATCGGATACCAGACGTGAAAGTAATAAATCAGCACCTGGTAAACGGTGATATCGAAAATCAAGGGAACGCCCGCGGCGCCGATGTATCCCGAGCGCGTCGAGATTACATCCAGCGCCGGGATTCCCCACACCTCGCCCTTGTCGTCGATGGGGTTGGGAACCGCGCGGCCGCTATCGGTGACGGTGTCCTCGCTCTCGAGGTATTCGGCGTCCGAGTTGACCCGCCACAAATCGTAGGCACCACCCATGATGTTTCGCGCCGCCATCAAGCCGGTCATCATGGCGTGGTCCTGGTTGTTGTATTTATGCATGCCGTTGCGCCCGGCGACTTGCAGGTTGGGCGCCTCGAGCTCGAGGAACTCGCGAACCTTGGCGACATTGGTTCGGTAGTCATGGTCATAAAGCGGATAGGCCTTGGGCTGCCGGACCACCGCGCCATCAACGACTTTGAACTTGTCGGCGAGGCCGAGGATTGCGACTTCATCTTTCGCGATCTCAATCAGCTGCGCGTCGGACGACGACCACAGCGCATCGTTTTCGTTGCAGAAGTATTCCAATCCCAAAACCGTGAAGCGCGGATCGGGCACCATATCGGCGCTCCAATTCTTGAAATTCTGAATCCGTCCGACCCGCACGCCCGGATCGTGGATATAAATCCAGTTGTCGGGGAACAGCTCCGCCTGCTCGATGATGAGCGCCACCGTGATGAAGTCGCGATAGCGCAGTCCGCGCGCGCTGGCCAGCACCGCCTCGGGCGCGGGCGGATTGAATCCCGCGATTAGATCCGCCAGCGGCATGGTGGAGACGAAGCTGTCAGCGCTGTGAAGCTGCGGCTCGGCGCCGTTTTGGCTGGTGACTGCGACGATGCGACCATTGTCGCGAAGGATTTCGCGCACCGTCTCTCCCATCCGCACCGCGCCGCCGGCCTGCACGATCGCGGCGGCGGTTTTTTCCCACATCTCGCCCGGCCCCTGCACCGGATATCTGAAACGATCGACCAGGGTTTTGATGACCGCGCCATTGTGACTGGGCCCCCGAAGAAGGCTGCGCATCACCGAGACCAGCGACAGGCCCCGGATACGCTGCGCCGCCCAGTCGGCGCTGATCTCGCTGCACGGAATGCCCCAGACCTTTTCGGTGTAAGTCTTGAAGAAGATTTCGTAGAGGCGCCGTCCGAAAGCGCTTACCACCCAGTCCTCGAAGCTGGTGATATGGGCCGGTGGGTCGCGCTGGACCTGCACATAACTGATGAGGCTGCGGATCGCCTCGATCGGCCCGAGGTTCTTCAACGCGTCGAGCGGTTCCAGTGGATATTTAAAAAATCGACCATGATAGTACACGCGCGAGAGCCTCGCGCACTCGCGCATCCGGGGGCCGAGCAGCTCGGTCCAGAGCGCTTCTATTTCGCGATTCTTCGAGAAAAAGCGATGGCCGCCGATATCGAAGCGGAAGCCGCGATACTCGACCGTTCGCGCGAGCCCGCCAACGTAGCGCGAATCGGCTTCCAGCACTTCCGCCTGATAGCCATTGCGCGCGAGCTCATAGCCCGCGGTGAGACCCGCCGGTCCGGCACCGATTATAACGACCCGATGATTGTGGTTGGATTCCGACAACAACTCCGCCCCCGCGTAGGTAAACCCGCCTTGAATCGAGAGTCAAGGCAAACCGCCATGCCCGCTAGAACACTGGGAAATTTCCCCGCCACAGTACCACTGCAGCAACCATCGCAAGATACGCTCGATCGGGTCGATGGGCGACTAGAAGCGGCGCGCACTATGAGCAAAATCCGCCGCGAAGGAAGCTGATTGCTTTAGGCTATCGCACGGCTGCCCACTTCGAAACAACCAAACGGTAACCACCAGTGAAGTTGCGGGGGTCGAGCAATTCTCTTTAGTCGGGTGGTGGGTTGGTTTTTCGGACCGGGGTGAGATGTGGGTAGACGGCGATATTGCGATTATTCACCGCGCTCACTTCGGCGCGGTAAAAACTCCACCGGCTCCCGCTCTTCACCAGGCGCAGCTGCCCCCGTCCGATGAGGCGCAACAGCGTTACCCGATGGCAGTTAAGAAACGAGGTCGCCTCGTTTACCGTCATCAGCGGTTCGTTCCTGGGTTTGAACGACGGCAACTTAAGGCCCGGCTTCACCGTTGGAATGACAGGCGGATGGACTTTCATAGCCTGGCTCGCTCTTTCACTAAGGCATCCATTCGCATCCCGGTTTCCTTGTCGTCGAACTGCGTTTGATGCTGCAGCCCGATGACCCCCACACTCCTCGTCCGCAACGGCGCCGCTAACGAACGCAGCCTAACTCTTTTGCGAGGCGGCGGATAGGATGGGTTTGATGCGAATGCCGGGTGGAGGAGGGGTCCGCCTCAGAGTCGGGAAACTCGTCAGGAAGTTAATCCTGCGGCAAAATTAATTCAAGGCCCCGGAGCTTTCGAAGGCGAGGCCGGCGAAGGTGCGCTAGCTGTTTACGACGCCGTTTTGGCCGAGGGGCCTGCCTTTCAACGGGACTGCCCAATCCCAGGAGTAATGCTGCCGGGCGGAGTCCGCCTGGACGCGGCCCATGATCGAATCTCCGCATTGCGCGCAAAACATGTAGATGTTGTCCTGGCCGACCGCGGCGCTCAGAGTGCGCTCGCCAGCGGGCGCTTGCGCAAATTCCTTACCGCAGGCTACGCATCCGTCGAGCACGACCTGCGCGCGGTTTACGATCAGATGCGGGAGCGAATTCCCGTTCATATCTGGCATGACGAAACTCCTTGCGTGTTCAATTCTCCAAAACATTGCGCATACTTAAGGTGTCGCGAGAATTTGAAGATCCCCGCTCAAAAAGTCGGGCGGAATCGCGTAGCGACAAATAAGTTGGTCATCGCGTGCTAGGCCATAATAAAAGGCTTATGAGCAAAAGAAGATATCCACAATTCCGATCGAGAGTCTACCGCGCCGGGAAGGGCCGGGATCACACGCCGGCTTCCTCCCGTTGGCGGATTGCGCCGTTTGTGGATTGCGGGCCGACCGGAGTAAGAATCCCTACCAAGGCCGCGACGCACTTGCGCGAGCCGATCACGAGGCGGAGCGCGGCGGACGCGCTGAGGAGTAATAAAAAATGGATAACCGATTAGGCTTCGGCGTATTTCTCGCGCCACATCATCCCACCGGTGAAAACCCCACCCTCCAGCTCCAGCGCGATTTGCAACTCGCCACGCTCCTCGATGATCTCGGCTATGACGAATTCTGGGTCGGCGAGCATCATTCCGGGGGATGGGAAACCATCGCATCGCCCGAGATGATGCTGTCCGCCGCCGCGATGGTCACCCATCGCATCAAGCTCGGCACCGGCGTCGTCTCGATTCCGTACCATCATCCGTTCACCGTCGCGCAGCGCATCGTGATGCTCGATCATCTGAGCCGGGGGCGCGCGATGCTCGGGGTCGGTCCCGGCGCGCTCCCGTCGGACGCCTTCATGCTCGGCATCGATCCGATGACGCAGCGCGACCAGATGGACGAGGGTCTCGGCGTCATCCTGCGGCTGCTGACGACCGACGAGCCATTCAGCCACAGCGGTTCGTGGTTCGAGCTGAACAACGCCGCGCTGCAGATTCGGCCGCTGCAGGAAAAAATCCCGGTCGCAGTGGCGTCGACGATTTCGCCGTCGGG
>Ga0074044_10003822_pt1 | contig 12657 bp, 11 predicted proteins | sample BogForMeECP23OM1_FD_94443 | JGI IMG/M metagenome (GOLD analysis project Ga0074044, IMG submission 94443) | Bog forest soil microbial communities from Calvert Island, British Columbia, Canada - Bog Forest MetaG ECP23OM1 | ecosystem: Environmental > Terrestrial > Soil > Wetlands ...
CTGCGGTTGGCAGTCCGTCGGGTCCCCCCAGACCGGGTTGCTCCCTCCCGAGCGGATCACGAAATTGACGGTAGGCGGGACGGGGGCGGTATAGATGTGAAACGTCCAAAGAAGCACGCCGGCGACGAGGGTGAGCGCGACGAGCAGGACCGCCCCGATGATCTCGGCGACGCCTCGGCGGCGAGAGCGGTGCCAGTGCCGGCGCAGATACATTGACGTATCCATGCGGATAACGAATAATTAACCTTCCTACCGTTTCTCGCGCGTCCAGGAGGGTGCCGGCAGGCCCCCGGCGCTCTTGCCCCAGAGGGATTGCCACCTCCAGCACTAGGTGGTCGGAAAGGCAAGCCGCCAAGTCCCCGGCTTATTATCCCCAGGCCCAATTCCTGGTCGGGGAGCAGGACGATGACATTGCGTGCTCGCCCAGGTCGGTCCGACGGGGCGAAGCCCGGGGACGGCGAGTTGGACGCGCCCCCGTCAATCAGCAAAGAAGGGGGCCGTCCGCACCGCCTCGCTCAATTCCCGAAGGGAAATGTCGCGGATCGATTGCTCCTGGTGTCGCTCCGGTTGCGACTTCCGGAGCAGAACTGGTTCGGACCGTTCACTCGCCTCCACCCCCACGTTCTCATCGAAACCCTCAGCATCGGCGAAGTGAGCTCGAACACCTCGGTCACTGACATCTGGATCAGCGGCCACCCTCCGGGAGCTTGGGGCAAGGAGATCGCCGCGTTCCGCGATGTCGTCAGCGTGGACCCCCTCGCCGAGGTGGGCGATGGCACCCTGTACCGAGTCACGATGGAGAACCCGCCGATCATCGCTCTCTATCGGCGGCTGCAGCTGCCTCTCCCACTTCCGATCCGGATGCAAGGTGGATTCGTGCGTTGGGAGGTCGTCGCCCGGGAGAGGGAGTTCAACGAGGTCCTCGAATACGCGAGAAGGTTCACCCTCGAACCGCAGGTCGTCTCCATCCGACGACGGCCGTTGCAAGATCACCTCCCTCTATTGTCTCCCCCTCAGCAGACGCTTCTCAATCAGGCGATGGACGCCGGCTACTTTGCCGTCCCGCGCGGGATCACGCTGACCGCCCTCGCGCGAAAGTTAAGCCGAAGCAAGTCCGGGATCTCCGAATCGATGGCCCTGATCGAAAAGAAGCTGCTCGAGAGCGCGCTCGAGCCCCGAGGGCTCTTCTCACGGAGCCCCCCACCCGGGGGAGACCCTTAGGTGCCTCGGACCGAGGACTACCGGACTCCCCGCCCGACGACAGTCCGGTCGTTGAAATCGGGCCAGACGCCTCCCGCCCGTTGGCCGCAGCCGCCAGAGAGAGTCGAACTCCCGACCTGCTGATTACAAATCAGCCGCTCTACCAACTGAGCTATGGCGGCACGCTCAAACAGATTCCGGTCGTCCTTCTTAAGGAAAGAGCATCCAGCGGCTCCTCCTGTCGGCAGCGGCCTCATCCGAAAGCCTACTTACGGGTCGCTCGTTTGCGTCGGCCAATGACGCGAACTCTCGAGTCGGACCGGGTCGTCCGGGCTTCGAGAGGCACCACTCTGTCCTGCCTCGGATGGGGCCAAGAAGCAGCTTTGCGGCTCTTGGAGAATAACCTCGACCCCGAGGTGGCGCGGGACCCGAAACGGCTCATCGTTTACGGAGGCCGCGGAAAAGCGGCCCGCGACTGGGAGTCGTTCGACCTCATCGTCGCAACGTTGAAGAGTCTCGGGAATGACGAAACCCTACTCGTGCAGTCGGGCAAGCCCGTCGGCGTCTTTCCAACTCACTCCGAAGCGCCCCGGGTGCTGATCGCAAACGCCCTGATCGTCCCTCGATGGGCCACGGACGAAGTGTTCTGGGATCTGGAGAGCCGGGGACTCACGATGTACGGCCAGATGACGGCCGGAAGTTGGGTCTACATCGGCACTCAAGGGATCCTCCAAGGGACCTACGAGACGCTCGCTTCCCTCGCCCGCATCGAGTTCGGCTCGGGAGACCTCGCCGGGCGATGGACCCTAACTTCCGGCTTAGGGGAGATGGGAGGGGCCCAACCGCTCGCGATCACCATGCTGGGCGGCGTAGGCCTCATCGTCGACGTGGACCCCCAGGCGATCGAGCGCCGTTTGAAATTCCAATACCTTGACGAAGAAGCTCGTGACCTTGACGACGCCCTCGCCCGGGTCGCCCGAGCGGTCCGCGAGCGTCGACCGCTCTCGGTCGGCCTGCGAGGGAACGCCGCGGACGTCTATCCCGAGATCGCCCGTCGGGGGACCGTGCCGGACATCGTCAGCGACCAGACCGCGGCCCATGACCTCCGAGTCGGGTACATCCCTCAGGGGATGACGGTCGAAGAGGCGACGGTGGCCCGGACGGCGGACCTCCCCGGCTACCTCGCGCGCGTGAAATCCTCGATCGCGCTCGAGGCGCGGGCGATCCTGGAGATGCGCCAACGCGGGGCCAAGGCGTTCGATTACGGGAACAACTTCCGGACCCAGGCTCGCGACGCCGGCGTCACGAACGCCTTCGATATCGAAGGATATGTCCCCCGGTACATCCGGCCGTTGTTCGCCGTAGGAAGCGGCCCCTTCCGCTGGCTCGCGCTCAGCGGAGAGCCGGAGGACATCCACCGGATCGACCGGATGATCCTGTCGGAATTTGCGAGCAACGAACACCTTTGTCGATGGATCCGCCTCGCCGCGGAGCGCGTCCGATTCCAGGGTCTTCCGGCGCGAATCTGCTACATGGGCTACGGAGAGCGGGAACGATTCGGACACCGGGTGAATGCGATGGTGCACGACGGTGAACTGAGCGCTCCGGTCGCCATCGGTCGGGACCACCATGACACCGGGAGCGTCGCGAGCCCGTTCCGAGAGACCGAGGCGATGCGGGACGGCTCCGACGCGATCGCGGATTGGCCGATCTTGAACGCTCTCCTCAACGTCGCGAGCGGGGCGACGTGGGTGTCGGTGCATCACGGAGGCGGGGTAGGGATTGGGAACTCCATCCACGCCGGTTTGGTCATCGTCGCCGACGGGACCCCCGACGCGGACCGCCGGATCGGCCGGGTCTTGCACAACGACCCCGGCCTCGGTGTGGCCCGCCACGCGGACGCCGGATACCCTTCGTCGATCGCTCTCCTGAAAGAGGCCCGATTCCGGGTTCCGGGTTTCGCGGACCTTCCCGGGGAAGGGGGCGAAGGCGCTTAGGACCGGCACGGTTACCTCCTTGCATGACCGACCCCTCCCCCCAGGAAGCCGACCGACTGGCGCGTCAGGTGCTCACCTCCCGACTCCATCTCAAGCCCAACGAGAACGTCACCATCGAGGTCTACCCCACTGCCCTTCCCTGGGCTCTCGGGTTCGTGCGAGAATCGCGCCGACTCGGCGCTCGACCGCTCCTGCACTACGAGGACGAATCCTCGTACTGGTCCGCGGTGGAAGAGGGTCGATCCGAACTCATTGGCACTCCCGGAGAACACGAATGGGCAACGCTCTCAAAAACGGACGTGTACATCTATTTCTGGGGCCCTGAGGACAACGGGCGCCTCGCGCGTCTGCCCGAGGCCACTTCCGAGAAACTTCTCGCGTTCAACAGCAAATGGTACGGGGCGGCGCACCGAGCGGGGGTTCGGGGGGTCCGGATGGGTCTCGCCCGAATCACTCCGGCCGCGGCCCGGCGTTGGGGCGTTCCGTTCGATGCCTGGAGGAAGGAGCTCGTTCGCGCGACCATGATCGACCCGAAGCAGTTCGTCCCCGACTCCCAAAAGCTCCGCCGGTCGCTCGAAGGCCGACACACGGTCCGGATCTGGCACCCCAACGGGACCGATCTCATCCTCGCTCTGGTGGGCCGAATGGCCCGAATCCCTCTCGGCTGGGTCACGCCGCAGTCTATGCGCCAACCGTTCGGTATGATGGCCACCGTCCCCGACGGGAGCATCTTCGTCGCGGTCGACGAGTCGACCGCAGAAGGAACCCTGGTCTCGAACCGGATGTCGGGACTCTTCGGCGACCCCGTTCGGGGCGGGCGATGGACCTTCCGAAAAGGCCGGCTCGTGGGCCAGCAGTACTCCTCCGGGGCCGCGAGCGTACGACGCGCCTACTCCACCGGTGGCAAGGGTCGCGACCGCCCGGCGATGCTCGAGGTGGGGCTCGACCCGAACATTCGCATCGCCCCCAATCTCGAAGAGAACGAGCGCGGCGCGGTGAGTGTCGGAATCGGAAGCAACGCGGGGTTCGGGGGCACTACCCGGACCAACTTCGTCGCGCACCTAACGGTGGCCGGGGCCGAACTCAGCATCGACGGTCGGACCATTGTCCGCGGCGGTCGCGTCGTCTGACCGGTTCGGTGCGCGCCCCCATGCGACGCCGTCGCATGGGGTCTAACGACCGCCGTTACTCTCGGAACACCCCCTTATGTCGAGGATTCGGGACTTCTCCTTTCTGACGGAGTGACCTTCGTCGGAAGGAAACATGGCGAAAATCGGCGGAACGAAAGGTTGGGTGGCAGCGGCGGGCGTCGCGCTCCTCATGGCCTTCGTGGCGGTCCCTGCGCTCTCGGGCGCGGCGATCGCCGCCCCGGTCACGAGTGCGGTGTCGGTCAATCCGTCGACCCAATGGGCCTACGGAGGGCAGGGCTGGTCGAATAACACCCTCCAGTACGGGAATGTGACGATCACTTGGGACGCGTCGTTCGGATGGACCGTAGTGTTCACCGTAACGCCGACGACCCCGGGCACGTGGATGCTCGAGGAACAGCGGACGGTCGGGATCACGATCGCTGCGACGTACTCGGGTCCCATCCTCCACGCGACCTACAACTACCACGGCCAGGAAGTGGACGTGGCGTTCGCGAACCTGACGAACCAATCGACCGTCTACGTGAACGGCCAACCTGTCCCGGCGCTCGGCATCGACAACGCGTCGGCATCCCTCAACGGGGCGATCTCCGAGGCGGTCACGAAGACCATCGACGGCCACACGGCGAGCGCTTCCTTGGACGTGAAGGGCGTGGCCCAAGTGGCCACCTCGTTCAGCCCATCCCTCGGGCTGATCCCGCTCAACCTGACGGGAGTCAACGAATGGAACTCGTCCGCGATCGCGAGCCCCTCGGCTTCGTGGAACGTGAGCTACTCGTGGGCGGATCAGGGCTTCAACGGAACCACCGGTTCCGGATCCGGTTCGAAGGCGGGTTCCCTCAGCGGGACCGGCCCGGTCAACCTGACCGGGTACAAGGTGCACATCCAGCCCCAGATCTTCCACGACGGGAAGGACCGCACCGCGATCATCCTGGTCGTCCAGGGCGTCTTCGACAACTACGACGGGTTCATCTTCGTGCCGCACGACTTCGACCTGTTCGGCACGGCGACCCACGACTACGACGCGACCTCGTTCGGCTCGGCGGGGATCTCCGCGGAGACCCTTTTCGTGAGCTCGGGTCCCGGCGGTCCGAGCGTGACCGCGGCGTCCTCGACCTTCGGCTCGAACGACCTGTCGGTGAGCGCCCTCGCGACCCCCTCCCCCCAGGTCGGTCCACCGGCGGGGTCTGCTTCCCCGGCCTCCCCCGGTGAGACGGTCCTGGGTCAGCCGATGAGCGTGAGCGCCGCGAACGCGGAAGCGAACTGCCTGACCAACGGCTGCGGCGGTGCCGCGGCCGCGGGAATAGGCGGTTCCCTGCTCGTCGCCCTGGTGGGCGTCGCCGCTGCGCTCGTGCTCGGAACGGTCGGCGTGATCGAGTGGCGTTCCTACGCCCGGCGCCAGTCCCACAAGGGCTTGGTCGGTGGGTACAGCGAGAGCTGGCCGAACGGCGTTCCCCCCGCCGCGGCCCACTCCCCCACGATGGGTCCGTCCGACGGGAAGATTCCCGAGGACGACATCATCCGACAACCCTGAGGAGACCGCGCGCCCCACGGTGGGCCCCGAAGGGCCCACCGAACCCCTTCCTTCTTTTTCTCTTCAAGAACGAGGCTAGCGATGGCTCGACTATCGGACGGTTCGCGACCTCGTCCGAAGGACCGCGTCGATCACCACGCGGTCGGTCGGGTACTTGACCCGCTCTCGAGCCGTCTTCAGGTCGACCCATTCCGCCCGGTCGAAGATCTTCTCGGGGTGCGGGGACGCCTCGGAGGTATAGGCAAGAAAGTAGACGGTCGTCTTGTGCACGTTCTCTTGAGTCTTTGGCCGGTAGAACCGGTACGAGACCTCGGCGACCTCCTCCCCCAGACGAACGTCGGTAAAACCAGTCTCTTCCCGGATCTCGCGGACCGCTGCGTCCGCGAGCGACTCCCCGGGGTCCACATGGCCCTTCGGAAAGCACCAGCGGTCCTCGTCCCGCTGGTGGAGGAGGAGCGTCTCTTCTGCCGAATCCCGCAGGAGGACAGCCCCGGCAGCGAGCTCCGCGACGATCGTGAGCTCCGGCCGATACGGTTCGCTCCTCGGGGACACGGGACGACGGAATCTGCCCGAATCTAAGAAAGCTCGCTTCCACGAAGCTTATGGACCGCCGGAGGTCGTGGGGGTCTGTGCTCGACTCGGGCGAAGAATACCCCACCTTGGGAGAGCTCATCCGCGGGAAGGCCCGGAAGAACGGGGACCGGATCGCGCTTCGGTTCGCGAACCGGGAGATCTCCTATGCCAAGCTCGACCGGGAAACGGACCGGATCTCGAACGGACTCGCGGAGGCAGGAATCGGTCCGGGCGACCGGGTGGCGAGCCTTTTGTTCAATACGCCGGAGTTCCCGCTCACCTGGTTCGGGTCGGCCAAGCGCGGATCGATCCTCGTCCCGCTCAATACCGGACTCAAGGGGGAAATCCTCCGCTACGAACTCGCCGACAGCGCCCCTGCCGGTCTGGTCATCGACCGTCGACTGTGGGAGACCTACGCGCCGCTCCGCGACTCCCTTCGCATTCCCCATGAATGGGTCGTGTCCTCGGGACCGGAGCCCACTCCCGTTCCGACCGGCGTGACCTCGTTTGCGGACCTGCCCTCCGACCACGAGGTCGTCCCGGCTCCCACCGTTCGGGCGAGCGACCCGGCCTCCATCATGTACACCAGCGGGACGACCGGACCCCCGAAAGGGGCCATCATCCCGCACCAGAAGCAGGTGACGACCCCGGTCGAGATCGGTCGGCGAAGTCGGCTCGCACCGTCGTCGATTCTTTTCACGGCCCTCCCCTTGTTTCACTGCAACGCGCAGGAGATGACGACCCTCACGGCGTTGCTGAACGACTTGACGGCTGCGTTCGACGAACGGTTCCATGCCAGCACCTTTTGGGAAACGGCTGCCGGGCTCGGCGCAACGCACATTTCGCTCCTGATCTCGATGATCAACGTTCTGTTCAAGCAACCTGTGAAGCCGACGGATCACTCCCACTCGGTCCGCACGGCGCTCACCGCGGGCACGACCCGGGGCATCTGGGCCGATTTCGAGCGCCGCTTCGGTCTGACGATCGTCGAACTCTACGGGATGACCGAGTGCGGGTGCACGACTTTGATGAACCCCCCGGACGCGATCCGCGTCGGCTCGGTCGGCACCCCGCTCGGGTTCGTCGAGGCGGACGTCGTGGATGACGAGGACCACCCCGTGCCCGCCAACACTCGAGGCGAACTCATCGTCCGGCCCAAGAGCCCGCACACCATGTTCTCAGGCTACCTCAACAAACCCGAGAAGACCGTCGAGGCCTGGCGGAACCTCTGGTTCCACACGGGGGACTACGTCACCCGCGACGCGGACGGCTACTACTATTTCGTCGACCGCAAGAAGGACATCATCCGTCGGCGAGGGGAGAACCTCGCTCCGTACGACGTGGAATCCGTGCTCAACCGGCACCCCGCGGTGTTCGAGGCGGTGGTGGTCGGGGTCCCCTCCCCGCTTGGCGAGGAAGACGTGAAAGCGTTCGTCCAGCTGAAACCGGGAGCTCAGGTCGCCCCAAAGGAGCTCTTCGAGTTCTGCGTCACGAACCTTCCGTTCTTCATGGTACCCAAGTACCTCGAGTTCCTCGAGGAGATCCCGAAGACCGCGAACCAGAAGGCCCAGCGATTCGTGCTTCGCGGACGTCGAGGGGGCGTAGAACACGACCGAGACCAACTCGGAGTCGTCCTTCCGCGCCCGTAGTCCTCCGCCCTCCGGGGCGAAGGGTCCGGTCCTTCTGGACGCCAACGCGCTCCTGTTCCCTGCTCGGACCCGTTTCCCGTTGGAATCCGAGGTCGACCGCCTCCGTCCGGGGGCCCGCATCGTCGTTCCATCGTCCGTCATCTACGAGCTCGAGCGCCTGGTCACGAGGGGGGTGCCCGACGCGCGAACCGCACTGGCCTTGGCCCGGAGATTCCCAGTCCTCCCGGTCTCCGGCCGCGGCGACGCAGCCGTTCTCGACGCGGCCGTACGCCACCGAGCTTGGGTCGTCACCGCCGACCGGTCCCTCGCCGAGCGACTCCGATCGCGCGGCATCAACGTCCTTGTCCCCCGCGACCGGCATCGCCTCGAGCTCCATCGAGGTCGAGTCTCGCCTCCTCCGCCCGGACGACCGCTCCCCTGAGAGTGAGCCCGTCGCCGTCGGCAACGGTTATGAATCGGCCTCGGCTCGTGAGGCCGCTCCGGTTCGAGACCCATGCGCGATGACGACCGACTGCTGAACCTCACCGATGTGCAATTCGGGACCGGCGTCGTCGGCGTCTGCGACATCTGCGGCACGCGACAGGCGGTCGTCGTTCTGACGAAGGAGCGGTTCAAGCTCTGTGTTCTCGATTTCCTCAACAAGACCTGGATCAAGACCGACAAGAAACCGGGCGTACCGGCCCCGATCTACCGGAGCGAGAGGGTCGCGTTCGACACGCGGGCGGTGAGCTCGGGAAAGGCCCAAGCGATCGTCCTCTCGCCCACCAAGGTCGTGAAGCACCCGGTCGTACTGCTGACCCCGGACGTCTACGGGATCACCACGACCCTCCTCGATGCCGCGATCCGTTTCGCGCGCGAGGGGTTCGAGGTGCTCATTCCGGACCTCCTGAAGACGGAGGGCGTCGGGGTCGGTCACCACCTTGCCCTGCGGTCGAGCGCGCAGTTCCGCGGGGGCGTGGCCGTGGGCTCCCGAAAGGTGGCGGTGCTGCTCCAGCTCTACGGGGACGCGCTCGACTACCTACGAGGGCGGGACATGGTCGACCCGACGAAGGCGGCCGTCTTCGGCACCTCCTACGGGGCCAGCCTCGCTCTCGCCCTCGCCGCCCAGGACACCCGGCTTGCCGCGGTCGCCCTCGCCTACCCGATGCCGGTCCAGCCGCCCGACCTCGCGAAACTCGTCACGGTCCCGCTCCTCTTCGTCGGAGGCACGGAGGACCGCTCGGCCGCGAAGGCGCGCGCCCAGCTCCTCGCCGTCTTCTCCACGGGAAGGGTCTCGTGCGAGCTCGTCGAGGTTCCGGGAGCTCGTCACAACTTCCTCGCCCGGGACCTCTCCGGCTACGAGGTGGGTCCCGCGGAGTTCGCGTGGACCCGGATCGTCGCGTTCCTCAAGCGAAACCTGAGTCCTCCGCCTCCGAAACCGCCCGTGATGCCACCGAAACCCGCGGCATCGCCTCCGACCGCTCCTCCGGCACCCAAGCCCGCGGTCTCCGCGCCGGCTCCCAGTCCTCCGCCGGCTCCCGCGTCCTCGCCGGCGGTTCCGACCGCGGCCGGTTGATTCCGTCGCCCGGATTCAGGGTTCGCTGGGAACTTTCGCGGCGGTCTCGACCAATTCCTTCGCGGCGCGCGTGAAGCGCATCGCCTTCGCGAGATTCCCCTTGATGCGGAACGTGCCGTCCAGGATCGCCTTCACCGGGTCGAGTTGGCCGTGGAGAAGCTTCGCCCAGTTCTCGGGGGTTCCTTCGTACACGAACTCGCTCGCCACCGCGCGAGCATCCTCGTGAAACGTGGCCGCCGAACACTCGCCGTGGGCGAGCGCGAGATGGATGCCGGGCGAGGGGTTCGACGCGTCCGCGCTCCGGACCAAAAACAGGATGTCTCCCTCCCATGCCTGCGCCGCGGCCCGGTACGCCTCGTTCTGGTTGAGCACGGACCGGAACTCGCCCGCCCATTCGGCCGACGGGAACTTCATGGACCGTCGAGCTTCCCTCCGCCTAAGACGAAGACGGTCTCCGGGGCCACGCGATCGCCGGGGCCCTCAGGTCGAGTAGTCGTAGAACCCCATCCCGGTCTTCTTGCCGAGATGGCCGGCGTCCACGAGCCGTCGGAGGTATGGTGCTGGCCGATACTTCGAGTCCCCGAATTCGCGAAACAGGGTCTCGGCGACCTCGAGGGAGACGTCCAGTCCGATCATGTCGGCCAGCTCGAACGGTCCCATCGGCATCCCGGCCCCGGTCTTCATCGCGAGGTCGATGTCCCGGGAGGAAGCGAGGTTCTCCTCGAGGGCGAACGACGCTTCGTTGAGCACCGGGATCAGGAGCCGGTTCACGACGAACGCCGGCGACTCCTTCACCCGGATCGGGACGAGCGGATACCGGTGGTTGCGCAGTCCCTGGAGGAAATCGATCGTGTCGGTCAGCACGTCCTCTCGCGTCTCGACCCCGCCCGAGACCTCGACGAGCGGAAGCGTGGTAGGAGGGTTGAAGAAATGGGTGACGAGCGTCTCGCGCACGTGTTTCAGCCCCCGGGCGAGGCGCGTGATCGAGAGCGAGGAGGTGTTCGACCCGATGACGGCGTGGTCTGGGACCACTCGGTCGAGGGCCTCGAGGACGGGTCGCTTCACTTCCGACCGCTCGAAGACCGCCTCGACGACGAAGTCCACGTCTCCGAACGATCCGTAATCCGTGGTTCCATGGACCCGCGCGATGACCTCGTCTCCGCGAGCCCGGGAGAATTTCGGGGCGAGCTTGGCCCGGATCTTCGCCTTCTGCTCCTCGGAGAGGTCTCCGGCGAGTTCGGAGATCCGTTCGATCTCCTTCGGGGCCCGGCTCTCGTGGTAGCGGACCAGCTCGTCCACGTATCCTCGAACTCGGGCGAGGCCCTTCTCGACGAGCGGCGCGTCGACATCCTTGAGAACGACCTCGATTCCATTGAGCGCGAGAACTTCCGCGATCGCCGCCCCCATCGTGCCGGCCCCGACGACCCCCGCCTTTGCGACTCGCATATCGGCTCCGGCCTCGGGAGCGCGAGGCCGCTACATAACCTGTCGGAGAGAATTCCCCGCCGGCCGGGCGAGGCGGGGCCATCGCTCAGGCCCGATCCTGATTTCGGTCCTCGGATTCTCGCGAGCAATCATGGCGCGCGGCGCCCAAGGGTCGCAATCGGTCGCCCCACCATCGCCGGCTCGCCCTCGTATCCGAAGGTTTAAGGCGCGGAGCCGGCTCGACGGCCTCACGCGGGGATAGCCCAGCCCGGTAAGGCGCAGGATTGCTAATCCTGTGGTGATTTCACCTCGGGGGTTCAAAAGAGGGGTCGGTCCGACCGTCCCCTCGGGACGTCCCCCTCCCCGCGCTCTTAGCGCGCGGGCTCCGACTTCGCTCGATAGACGTCCTTCTCGTGCCGGACCTCAACCAGGGCTCCCGTGACGGGAAGCGCCCCATCGACGATCGCGAGGACCCGCACGGCATCCGCCAGCTCGATCAGGGCGAGGCGGTGCGGGGCGTGCCAACCGGACGCCGGGTAGTGGAGCTCGGTCGCCGCGAGGACCCGGCCGAGGGCCGACGTGAAGTACGCCGAGCAATCGGACGACCCGCACTTCGGGCACGGTCCGTCGCTCGGCAGGTACCGCGTCTGGCAGGCGTGACACAGCGAGAGCTCGAGCGTCGTGCCGGCAATCATGTCGTCTTCACTCCCACGATGGTCACGAAATTGTGCGACGCGATCCCGCTCATGGAGTGCGCAAGTCCGATCTTCGGCCGAGTCGCGATCGCATGGCGACCGGCCTCTCCCCGCAGCTGGAGAGCTACCTCGCCGATCTCCGCGAGTCCCGAAGCGGCGACGGGGTGTCCCCGGCCGATGACACCTCCGCTCGGGTTCACGGGCAAGCGACCGTCCCGACCGACCCAACCTTTCTCGAACCACTGCGAGGACTCCCCCGGGCCACAGATGCCGAGGTCTTCGATGTGGATCAAGGCGAACGGGGAGAAGGCGTCGTGGACCTCCACGACGTTGAGCTCCTTTCGGGTGAGACGAGCAGCTTCGTAGGCCCGACGTGCCGCGAGGCGGGTGGCGGCGAAAGTGGTCAACTCTTCTCGGTCGACTAGTCGCAGAGCGTCGAATCCCTGGCCGAGGCCGAGAACGGTCGCGGGGCCGGTGCCCTTCTCCACGACGAGCGCGGTCGCTCCGTCCGAGATCGCCGAGCAGTGCAGCAAGCGAAGAGGGAGAGCGACCGGGCGGCTCGAAGCGACGTCCTCGGCCGTGACCGCCTTCTGGAAGTGGGCGTTCGGGTTCGCGACGGCCATCGAGCGTGCGTGCACCGTCGCGAGGTCGCAGACCGCCGTCGTGAGGCCATAGCGCTGCAGGTAGCGTTGGGTCACGATCGCGGCGAGTCCGGGCATCGTGGCGCCGGCGGCGACCTCGCTCATGTGCAGGGACGCCGCCAGGTCCTTCGTGATCTCCGCGGTCGAGCGGTCCGTCATCTTCTCCGCGGCGACCACCAGGGCTCTCTCGAAGCGTCCGGTCTCCAAGGCGAGCACGGCATTGTGGAAGGCCATGCCGCC
>Ga0074044_10003823_pt1 | contig 12654 bp, 16 predicted proteins | sample BogForMeECP23OM1_FD_94443 | JGI IMG/M metagenome (GOLD analysis project Ga0074044, IMG submission 94443) | Bog forest soil microbial communities from Calvert Island, British Columbia, Canada - Bog Forest MetaG ECP23OM1 | ecosystem: Environmental > Terrestrial > Soil > Wetlands ...
CCCTGGCCTCGGCGAGCCTTTGTCGATCCTCCGTACCCCAGCGGAACCGCCATTCCCGCCACTGCCGCCGCTCCTGATCGACTTGGGCGGTATGCTCGCGCCCATCCAGACCGAACAGAAACCCCGCTCCGCTCGTCAACGCGTCGGCGAGCGATTGGTACAGGCTGACAAAATACGGGTTCGCAAGGCGGCCATCTGCTCGTCCCTCGCCCTCGCAGAGGCGAAGCGCGTTGGCCGCAAGGCGCCAGCCATCGACATCGAAGCTCGTGCTGACCGGGCGGACGATTTCGTAAGAAGCGGCTGCGCTCAGCAAGGTCTCGACGACTTCCGAATAGGTCTTGGCGTCGAGCCGCTTTCCCCAAATTCTTTGATGTCCAAGCTGGCGCGCCAGGCGGCTTCGCGAGCTCCCTCGCACAATCAGCTGCTCTCCGCGGACGCCTGCCTCCGCCTTCTTCGGGGCACCAATGGTCAGGGCGGCCGCAAACCGGGGGTGTTCCTGGGAAGATATCGACCAAGGCTCGCGAAGCCTCTGCCGGGAAGCGTTGGCAATAGCGTCGACCTCGGCCGGCTCCAGCGCGTCGGCTGTGACCGCCAATCCCCTTCGAAGCGTCTCGAGAAGTATGAGGAGCGCCTCCTTCCTCTGGTTCGCGGTGGCGGCACGAAGCGCTATCGGCCCATTCTCGAAAGCCGCTTCGTCAGCGGCGAGCTCGTCGAGCCCGACGTAATGAGCGCGAACCAGGCCGAGCTCCTCCAGGCTCGGATTGGTGAATCGCCAGCCGCGCCTTTGGTCGGCCCACACGCGATGGGCGATCACGCGCGACAGCGTGCGCTCGGCGTCGATCACGCCCGGACCCTTCGCCTCGGGATCCAGCATCCATTCCTGCCGGCGGCCCTGGTTGCTTGCGGTAAAGCCGAGGGCCTGCTGCACGCGGCGCCCGAAATCCTCCTCGGCAAGCCCCTCCGCTCCTTCCTTTCGAATTGCAGCGAGGGTTGCTGCCCGCAGCAGAGACACGAATAGGAAATCGTTGAAATGCCCCGCCTGGAGCGCGGCGTCCTGCCGATTGTCGGTGAAGCCGAGGAGCTTGCGCTTGTCGGCCGGAACCGAGCTGGCTGCGCCATTCATCCAGCGCAGGGCACTCGACACCAGCAGGGTCGTCGCGGAGCTCCGCCCCTCAGCCGACAAGCTCGCGAGCTTGTTGATCTCGCGTGCCTGGGTTGGCGGCTCATCCTTGCACGCAGGGCAGAAGTGGAACTTGCCAGGCAAAAACCACGCTCGGCGTCCGGTAGTGCCGACTGCTCCGCCAGCATCCACCGTGATTGCCCGCGGCGCGAAGCGGCGCCGGTTGCTCCGGAGCCGCATGACGCCCCTCGGGCCGGTCTCGAGCCAGTCCTCGGGATAATCCTCCAAGGTCCCGGTAAACGCATAATCGACGTCCCCCTCCGGCTCTGGCATCAGATAGCCCGCTTGCTCCCCATCCTCCGTTTCCTCGATCGGGGTTTCGTCGATGGGACGCGGAAGGACGCGAGTGACTCCGCCATCTTCGACGAGAACGACCGGGTGGTGCTCCTGCCCGCAGTTCCGGCAAAAGAAGGTCGCGTACAGCCGAGCATCGGGATCCTGCGGGTCAAAACGCTGACCGTCGAGCGTGACCCGCCGGTGGCCCGGTCCCCGCAGCGTTGCATAGACATGACCCGCACCGGAGATGAAGCGGTGGAGCTTGAAGGCGAGAAACGCCCGCTCACCGACGCCGCCCCGCTCGCTCGCCGGGCGGCTCATAATCATCAGCATCGCCTGGAGCTGCGTCCGGCAACGCTCTTCACCGCGCCCGGTCTGGTCGGCCAGCCGCTTTGCAGCTTCGGCGAGGGTGGTCGGCCGGCGGCGTCGAAGCTGCTTCTCGTCCTGCAGCCCGATCTCGAGCTCTATCCAAACGGCCAGCGGGTGCGATCGAAGCGCCTCATCGGGGAGCGCGGAGGGCAGGTCGGCGTCGATGGCATTTGCGAGCGCGGCGCCAAGTGATTGCGGCTTCAGTTTCTCATCGGTCGCGCGCTCCAGCGTCTCGTCGATCACCGCATGGGGTGGAATGTCGGTTCCGAAGAGCCGTGACGCCACGTTCGCAACGGCGATGGCACGCTCGGTTTCGTCCTCCTGGCTCGACATCGTCGCCGATGTGCCGATGCAGAGGGGTAGATGATGACGGCAGAGACGATCACGCAAACGCCGCACCAGCATCGCCACGTCCGCTCCCTGGCGGCCGCGATAAGTGTGCAGCTCGTCGAGAACGATGAAGTCGAGACCCTGCGCATTCTCGATGACGGTCTGGTCGAGTTTGTTCTGCCGCGTCATCAGGAGCTCGAGCATCATGAAATTCGTCAGCAGGATGTCGGGTTTGGCCTCCCTGATGCGCTCACGTTCGTCCTGGTCTTCCTGGCCGGTGTACCGTGCGAAGGTCGGTCGCAGGTTTTCCGGTAAGCCTGATTGGTCGAGGAACTTGGTGAGCTCTTCCCGCTGGCTGTTGGCGAGTGCGTTCATCGGGTAGATCACGATGGCACGCGTGTGCGGCGCCTCGCCGGAGGCCCGTGCGCGGATCGCCGCATTGATGATCGGTATGAAGAAGCACAGGGACTTCCCCGAGCCGGTGCCGGTTGTGACCGCGAAGCTTTGCCGCGCCGTGGCTTTCGCGACGGACTGCATCTGATGCCGGTAAAGGGTGATCGACTGCCCCTCGACCCGGAAGACGCGGGCCACATCAGGATGAAGCGATCCATCTGCGACCAGCGCCTCGACCGAGGCGCCACGCTCGTAATGCGGATTGATGGTGATCAGGGGCTCGGGCCAAAAGCGCCGGCCCGCGTAGATTGCGTCAACTTGGTCTCGGATATCATGGGCGCGGATTTGGGTGAAAGAGCGAGCGAAGCTCGAGTAGTCGTCAACGAGTGTGCGATCCAGATCAAAGACATCCACGACGGCTATCGCTCCTCAGTACAGATATTCACCGTCCCCATGCGGTGAAGCGCCGCTGCAGCCCGACCGGCCGCTTGGGCTCTCGCGCCTGCGGCGCTAATGTGCAGACTTCCGGCTGGTCTTTCTTTCTTGACGAGAGACCTCGAAGAATTTGTGAAGGAGGAAAGGCAATCCTTGGCGAGATCGAGCCACCCGCAGGTGTCGATTAGAACCTTAAACACGCGCCCCCTTAAGCACGGAACGCATCACCCTTGCGCCCCCGGCTGATAGACGTGCTTAGGATGTGATCGACTACCCGCTCGCGGTCTTTCCATTTCATGACGAGCTTGTTCGGGTCCATCCGATATTCCGCTACCACGTCGCGGAGTTGCTCCAAATCCAGCGGTGCGAGCCGGTTTCGCAGATGATGCTCGCCGCGCTCTATTTCTCTGATCGGATCGACCAAGGCGGTCGCCCGTCGGTTCCCGCGCTTCGACTCTCTCGTCGTCGCCGTTCCCTCGAAAGGTTTCGATTTCTCAGCCCGCTCACGCGTTTTCCCACGCTGTGATCCGATCGCATCACCAAGGACGGCAGTCACGCGCTCGGCGAACGCTGGATTCTGCCGAACTTCGTCGAGAATAACGTTCAGAAGCTCTTTAAGGCGGCGATCTATATTCATCAGCCTCTCACAATTTCGCCCATATCTCGTCGGCGAGGGCGAGATAGTTCTCCGGCTCGCCTTTGTAGCCGTACTTCTGCTTCATCGTGCGCTGACCTTCGACCGTCTCGGCGACCCCGGAGATCGTGTTTGACTCCGCGATCACGGTTTTGAAACAGGCCGCGTCTTTCTCCTGCCTGAGCTGCCTCGTCGTGTTGTGATGCACCGTTGACTGTGTCCTGAACTTCGAGATCACGATGCCGAGCGGCTCAATAGACTCCCCGATTTTATCCGAAAATTCGCCAATCCGCTTCACGATCTGCGGGATACCGTAGGTCGAGAGAATGTCCGGGATCGTCGGAATTATATAGCCGTTCGAAATACGCAGCCCATTCAGAGTAATGATACCAAGGTTCGGGGGGCAGTCGATCAGCACGAGATCGTAGTCATCCAAAATCGATTTTACGGCGCGCTGCAGGATGGCGATCGGATTGGCCTCGAAGAACTTCCCCGACGGGATCGTCGCCAACCGATCCTGCACATCGATTAGGTCAAGACTTGACGGTAGGAGATCGATGCTGCTCGCTTCACGCACGTCGGAGACCTTCTTCTGGAGGGTCTTGGACAGGTCAAACTTCGGATTCTCGGGGTCCAACGCGTCCTTGAAGAGCTGCGCCAGTGTGTGCCCCTTCCCGTTCAACTCTTGCCACCTCTCTTCTCCGATCAGCATCGTGGTCGCATTGGTCTGCGGGTCGAGATCGATCACCAGGATCCGCTTGTGGCGATATGCAGACAGCGCTTCTGCAATCGCGACCGTGGTGTGGGTCTTACCCACGCCTCCCTTCAGATTGATGGTTGAAACTACCTGAGCCATTGGCACTCTCCTTTTTCGCAGCCAAGCGCGCACCTGTGATCGACGAAAGATCGGACCTGCCTTCAGCTCAGCGACGGGCGCAGGAAAATTGCTCAACCGCGCCCGCCAATTCGCAACGGCCTGGCGGGAAACACCCGCCATGTCGGCGATCTCGTTAATCCCGACCAGCTCCTCGTCAGCTTCTGGCATCCGTTCCCAAGATACGCCGTGAACAACGATCACAATTGTCGTGTACGCCGTACACAGACGCTCGTCAATCGGAATCTTTCGGAGGTCCGTTCACCTGGCCCAGAGCCGCGTTTTGGCCGTCAAGAATCCCCTTCCCCAGCTTTCTGTTCGCCCGCGCCGAAGGCGCTGGGTTGATGCTCGGGACGTCACGACGCGATCCGCGCAGCACTGGCGAGAGTACGGTCGAAGAGCTACCCGTTGACGGCGCGGGAGACCCTGCTACTCGGCCCGCCGCTCAGGCGTGTTACACGCCATGTGTGGCCGCGCCCGCCTCTCTTCCGATGTGACCGAGATCAAGCTGGTCTTCTCGATCCCGCCAGGGCGGCCGACGCCCAACTTGCGCCGCGCTGGAACGTGGCGCCGACCGATCCGCGGCCGGTGCATTACGACGCCAAGGCGGAGGAGCGCAGCCTTGATGTAATGTGCTGGGGGCGATCCCTTTCTGGGCGAAGAACATCAAGATCGGTTTCTCGACCATCAACGCGAAAGCCGAAGGGATCGAGACCAAGCCAGCCTTCCGCGAAGCGTTCCAGCGGCGGCGTTGCCTCGTGCCGCTTGACAACTTTTGCGAGTGGGTAAAAGACCGCTGCGCGCAAGTAACCCTATGCGATCGCACTCGCCGACCGGCGCCTGATGGCCATGGCCGGCCTGTGGGAGACCTGGCGCTCGCCGGCGAGCGAGCGGTGCGCAGCTTCACCATCATCACGACGCCGCCGAACAAGCTGTGCGCCGAGCTCCACGACTGGATGCCGGTGGTGTCGCGGTGTGGCTCGGGGAATCGGCCGACGTGCCCGGCTCAAGTCCCTGCTCGCGCGCCCTACCCGGCGGAAGGGATGATTTGCTGGCCGGTGAGCGCACGCGTCGGCAACGTGCGGAACAACGACCTCGGCCTGATCGAGCCGATCGCCGCGGTCGGGTAATCACATCAAGATCAAAAGAAAACGGAGGAGACGTGACCCCACCCCGCGCCGCTGACGATTTTCCGATAATCCGGGCACGCATGGAAGAGCTGCAGCGCAAGCGCGCCCAGGTATTGGCCGAAAAAAAGGAGCTCTTCGGCGATCCACACGAGGCCTTCGGCGCCGACGCCTACGAGGCCGCCGGCGGCGCCATCACGCGCGATCTCTTCAGCGGCGACGAAGACGGTTTCATGGACGATGCCACACTCGTCACCCGCCTCGCGAGCGAAAAGCTCGAAGCGAAAGCCGCCGAATTGCGCCCGCAATGGGCGTGGACTAAAGCCGTCCTCGATCCCGAATACGGCTTCATGGCCCAATATTCGCGGATCCGTCCGCAACCGGCCGAGGTTCCGGCCGAACTCGCCGCCGAGATCGAGCGCATCGAGCAACGTCTCGCCGAGCTCGAGGAGATCGACCCCGACGCATGGACCGACGAGCTTGGGGCGGAAGCCGATCAGCTCGAGCAACGCCGCGAGGAAATCCATCAGACGATCGATGGTCTTGCGGTGTATAGCGACAAGCACCGCGCACGCGCCGGCTGCATCGTCACGATCGGCGAAGACGGCGATTTTTGCCTCCACCAGGGCCTCGTCGAACGCAAGGTCCGCAGCCGCGCCGAGGAAACCGGCGATGACGGCAACCAGCCCATGCCGGCATCGGATGAGGGCGACGAAGGCCCCGGTCCCTCCCCCGGCGCCGAGCAGCTGGTGCGGAAGGAATGCGGCTTCAGTCAATTGCTGGTCGACGATCTCAAGGCGCACCGGCTGCAGATCACCCGCTCCCATCTGGCGGGGGATTTCGCGGTCGCGTTCGATCTCGCGCTCTATGCGCTATGCGTCGATCTGTTTGAGCGGTTCGGCTATCGCTCGCATCCGCTCGACCTGCGCGCGGCCGAGAGCGAACCGCGCAGCTCGTTGAACGATCTCGGCGACACGCCGGCCGATCGTTTGCGCGACGCCCGCCAGGCCGCGCTCGATCTCGGCTGGCTCAAGCTGCCGCCGGCCGAGGGCTTCGCGGCGCTCGCCGCACTGCCAGAAAGCGCGAAGCAGCGTCTCTTCGCCTGGTGCATCGCCGCAACCCTCAAGCCGCAGCTCGCGATCGAGGACCGGGCCGACCCGGTCGTCGAATGCGTCGGCCGGCGGCTTGCGATCCCATTCGCCGATTTCTGGCGCCCGACCGCCGCCAACTATTGGGGCCGGGTGAAAAAGGCGCACGGCCTCGCGATCGGCGCGGCAATCCTCGGCGATCGTTGGGCGAGAGATACGCGATACCTCGACCGCGCCATTGCCGCTCTGCGCCGGGCCGAGGATGTTCCGGACCAGCTACTCGCTCACCTATCCCCGCTCGGCTGGGAACATGTGAACCTCACCGGGGACTACATCTGGAGCGCCGAGAGACCGGCCACAGAAAACTCTGACGGATTCCGCCCGCTCAGGGCCGCGCCCGATGCCGCTCGTAAGGCGGCCTGAGTTCGTGGTTTGTCCGCTTATGTGTCAAATCTGAGCGTTTCGTTACTTCTGGCCCTCTGGCGACGGCCGCGCGCGCGCGCACGCGACCAGGCGATCGCCTATGCCGCAAGGGCCGACGGCCTCGCGCGCGCAAGCGGCGACGCCAAAATGAAAAAGATCGAAATCCGATAGAGACAGGCGCACGGCCGCTCCGGACCCGACCCCGCCGCCGCCGGCCTCGCCCCTCCTACGCTAGTCGACGGCCCCCAACAGTCGCCTCGCCGGCTTCGGCAAACCGGAAAGGGGCATAGTTTCCCCCTCGAGCTCGATGCCGTCCCCGGGTGGCTGCTGCGCTATGCCGAGAGGGCCGCCGCGTGCGATGCGGGAGAGCCGCCCGATCGCCATCTCGATCTCGCTGGTCAGCTGGCCGATCACGGCAATGCGGGCCTCGACCTCGCCGGTGATCATGCTGAGCATCAGGGCGCGCGCCGCGTTCGAGGAGAGGCGCGAGACGAGGGCCAGGTAGCTGGCGCGCTCCGCCAATACCCGGCGATCGTGCCGCTGCCGGGCGATCATGGCGATGCGGCGGGACATCTCCACGCTCACCGGCCTCCTGCCGCCCATCCACATCCCCACCAGGTTTCGCGAGCAGCCGAGCTCGCGGGCGAGCGCGGTTTGCCATCCGCCGACGCGAAAGACGTAGCGGCCCAGGACGGCGAGGTCAGCCGGGGAGAGGCGAGGCACGGGTGTAACGCGCGTTGTCGCTTGGCCTGGCATCATACCCCGAAAGGCCTGCCCTGGCTCGGATCCGCGGCCCGGGTTATCGGCAGGGCGCCCCGGGGTCGATAACCCTTTGTTATCGCGCCCAAGTATTAGCCAAATAGAGCATAGATATAAACAGCAAGACGCGCGCTTTTTGCGTGCATTAGTCGAGCTGTGTGCTAGTATAGTCAAGTAATCGATGCCCCTTCCGATGGAGGCCTGCAATGGCCCGCCCAGTCCGCGCCCGGCTCGCTCTCCCGCGGGTTGCCCACAAGCGCGCGTCCTACCAACAGCGCAGCGGCGCCAGCAGCCGCGGCGCCTCGGTGTTGTTCAAGGCGTTCAATGAAGCGCCGCAGTTCATCGAGGACGCGGACGGCAACCTGGTTCGCCAGTGGACCGGCAGCGCCCGCGAGCAACAAACCTACACCAATGACGACATGCGCCGGGCGTTGAGCCGCCGGCGGGCGGTCGAGTTGCACGAGATCCTCGAACACGTCCCACCGACAGCGGTCGGCTACATGCAGACCAAGCGCTGGATCGAGAAGGATCCGCGGGGCGGCTTCTTCCACATCACGCGCAAGGCCTGGCTCGAGCTGAAGCTGCCCGACCGCGACCGCGAGGGCCGCAAAATCCGCTTCTTCGACACCGGCGTGTGAGCCGGCTCGCTGCGCCGGCCGCGGCGGCCGACCGAGTCGCAGTGCACCAATGCCGCCTCTGGAGACCTCAATGCCCCTTCCGAAAGTATGCGTAACCCCGCAAGAGCGGGCGACATTGATCGCCGCCAAGCGCATCGCCCTGGCGATCACCGGCGCGCTCAAGGAGTGCCCGCAGGGCGCGCACATTGCGCTCTTGTACCCGCCGATGATGGCGTGGCTCAGCTACCCGCAGTTCACCGCGCTGGTGAACTTCCTGGTCCAGTCGAAGCTCGTGCACCGGGACGGCGACACCCTCTTCCCGATGCCGGACGCGCTGCCCGAGATCAGCGAGGCCGCCGAGTGATGGCGCTCTGCGAACTCTGCGGCGAGGCGGTCCGTCGGCGGATCCCCTGGCCGCCCGGGTTCAACCCGGTCGACCGCTCCTACACCCTGCCCGACGACAGGGTGCGGCTGGTCACGGAAACGACCTGGCGCACCCTGGAGCTCTTGGTGTCGCACATGGGCAGGTACGTCTCGCGCGAGCGCGTTTGGGCGAACCTGTACGAGGACGAGCTCGATGCGCCGGCCAGCGAAAAACTGGTCGACGTTTGGGTGTGCAAGGTGCGGCGCATGCTGGAGGGCGGCGACTATTACATCGGCACACGACACCTGATGGGGTGGCGCCTGGCGTCGATCGCGGAGACGTCGGCCGCCACCCTGCAGTTCGAGGGCAAACGCCGGCGAAGATTTGCGTCCGCTGCCGCCAATTACCGGCCTCTCGCCACCGTGAGCCTGGCCCTGCACGAGGAAGGCCGCCGGGTCACCCTGCACAGGGAGGCGAGCGATGACTGACCGCGGCTTGGACGATCGCGGCACGGTGCTCGTCGAGTTCGCGCTGCTGGCACCGGTGTTCCTGCTGCTGATGGTCGGCGGTGCGCAATTGGGCGTCGCCGAGATCCAAGACCTGCAGCTCACGTCCACCGCCGCGCAGGCTGCAGCCTGCGCGGCCAGCGGCAAACCGGCATGCCCCAATGAGGCCGCGGTCACAGCCTGGCTGGAAGGCCAGGTGCCAAACGCGACCTGGGTCGTGCAGATGCCGTCGACCGCACCTTGTGCCACGGCCCAGATCAGCGGGTCGATATCGTCGCCCGCGCTGCTGCTGCCGAGCTTCCAGCTCTCGGTGTCCGCGTGCGCGCCATGAAGTGGGAGGATTTCGGCTACGGCAACACGCCGACGGCGGCCGACCTCGCCGAGGCGCGTGCGGTCAGCGCCGAGGATGTCGCAGAGCTGTGCCGGATCGCCCAGGTCATCGCGCTGATCCGTGAAGCCCAGGAGGCGCTGGCCACCGAGCGGTGGTACCGGCAGCAGCGCGCAATCGTGATGCCTTTCCGCGGGGGAGATTTCTGAGAGTGCAGCGCAGAGGGGCCGCGTGCCGGGCGACCCTTCGCCGCTGCACTCCCGCAGCAACCCGGTGTCCAGTGCGACACCAAGGAGAATGCCATGCGTAAACTGATCCAGGACCTTCGCGGCGTGACGGCGATCGAATACGGCCTGATCGCGTCGCTGATCGCGATTGCCTGCGTCGCCGTCATCGGCACGGTCGGCACGTCGCTGTCGACGACGTTCAGCCAAGTCGCGGCCAGCCAGCACTAACCGGCGAAGAGGGGGGCGGTCCGGCGCCCCCAACCCGCCCCATTCGAGGACATGACGGATGAAACAGACGTTGTTGCGCGTGAGCAAGGACGACATCGAAGCGCTGATCATGGTTTTCGGGTCCTCGCAGATGGCCCGGCTGTGGCAGTACCAGTGGACGCATCCAACCCGTTGACCGGCGGCTTCGCCGGCGCAATAGACGCACGCGCGGCGTGTCACTGTGCTACAATGCCGGACTGCAATCCCTCCCACGGAGCGCCCCATGAAGACGTCCTCTTGGCGGCTCTACACCGGGCCTGGTCGGGTCAGCATTTCACGCTTTGCACCGTCAGTGGCGCCGCCCGGCTACGCGGTCTGCAGACGACTGATGCCAGGGCCATGGTTCAACAAGGCCGGTGTCGAGGAGTTCAACCGGCTGTATGCCGCGCAGCTGGCAGCCATCGATCCCGAGGCGACGCTGCAGGCACTGCTCGAGCGCGCCGCACCCGATGAGCCGGTGCTGATGTGCTGGGAGCTGCCCGGCAAGTTATGCCATCGGCAGACGGTCGCCGCCTGGTTCGGTTCGACCCTCGGCCTCCAGGTGAGGGAGCTCGACATCGATCCGGCGACCGCGGTCAAAGTGGGCCGCGCCATGGTGCCGTGCTTTCGGCGTCAGTGATTTCCAGAAAGCCGGGGCCGCCGTAGAACCCTTCGACGGCGCCGCCGGCGGCGAGTAAGAGTGCCTCCCGCAAAGGGCGAGGAGGTGAAGGATGTCCATTCCGAATGAACTGCGCGGTCCGCTCTACGAGCAAGGCAGCATGATCTACGGCGGCCGGCTGGGGGTCGAACCCGGCACCCAGCTGCTGATCGAGCAAGCCTTCGAGCGGTATCGTCAGGATCTTGAGGTCGCGACGGCGACCACCAGGTCGACCATCCGATCACCGACCACGCAGCCGATCGGCGAGGTGTTGACGACCGCCGAGGCGCGCGCGGCGGTGCTGACCCTGATCACCGCCTCGCCCGGGCTAACCCGGAGCGAGATCATCACCGCGATGACGCCGATGCCGGCGACCCGGTGCGGATCGGTCCTGAGAACTTTGGTCAACAGCGCCGAGATCGCTATACCGACCAAGGATGGCCCGTACTATCCGGCGCCGCCGGCGAGGTCGACCAGCACCAACGATCGTCGCGGCGACACCGAGCCGACGACCACTCGCCAGATGCAGGCTTCGGCGCCCGACATCGAAGCGTGATGCGTCTCGTCTGGGATACAGACATGGTGGCCGCGCTGATCGAGCTGCGATCGCGCGGCGTGCCGCTCAGGCGCTGCGCCGATCGGATCGGCGTCGCCTACGGCTGCTGTCAGGAAAAGGCGCGAGAGCTCGGCCTGGCCGACCGGCGTATCAGCGGCGCCCGGATCGGCCGCCCGCCGCTCGGTGACCGTGCGATGAGTGCGGCAGAGCGGATGCAGCGCACCCGCGATCGGCGGTCTGCCGCGCGCCGGACAAGTGCCGGTCAATATTCGCGGCTGCTTAGCGCGGCACCCTGCAAGCCGCTGTAATCACAGCATCCGATCGAGGATCCGCGGGCGCGGTGGCCGGCCTCACGGTCTGGTGGCACACCGGTCAATTGGCGACGAGAACGGCGGCGTCGGCGCCGTCGGCGCGACAGCGCGCCAGCAGCTCGGGGCAGTCCCTTTCCAGGGTGGTGCGATGGCTGCGGTTCGTCGGCGCGCCGTGAAAGCGCTGCGCGACCTCGCCGATACGGCTCGCCTCAGCGCAGCGCCGCAATTGCGGCAGCGGGAACCAAGTATTGCTGTCCTCGGCGGTGGTATGCACACGGTCAATAGCGAGATGGGAAATCCGCAGGTCGTGGTCGACGCTGCTGTCTCCCGAATAGACGGTGTAGAACTTGGCGGCGCTATTGTAGGGAGCTCCGGGACCCTGGTCGCCGTTTTCCGGCTGGTAGGGTGCCGCGGTGGTGATCAAGGCGACACGGCACTCGGCGAGCGGCTTTTTGAGCGGCCGGAACGGCACCTCGGCGTAATGCGCCCAGCGATAGGGCGTCGCATAGCCGAGCGCCAGATAGTAGTCGCGGATCCGCTGCATATAGGGGATCGGCGCGTCGTGATCGGGAGCAAACCCGAAGCCTTGCTGCGCTTGGCTCATCTCGTCCCTCTCTTCCCAATTCGCCGCGCGCTGCAGGGCCGAACAATGCCCCGCGCACGGCGTTTCGCGGGGAGGTTTAACCTCCGGAGATTGCTGAGTCGACAGGCGCTTGCCTCATGCGACGCGAAGATCGCAGTATCAGTGCTGCTCGGAAGTCTCTGGCAGCTCAACTGAAGGGAGGGAAGCGCATGCCGACCGCGGTCGAAGAAAAGGATGCGATACGGGAAGTGCTGGCGGAATACTGTTTCCGGCTGGATGACGGCCGGTTCGCCGAGATGGCGGCGCTGTTTACCGAAGACGGCACGTGGGATACGGCATTCGGCAAAGCGACCGGCCATATGGCGATCGC
>Ga0074044_10003824_pt1 | contig 12652 bp, 9 predicted proteins | sample BogForMeECP23OM1_FD_94443 | JGI IMG/M metagenome (GOLD analysis project Ga0074044, IMG submission 94443) | Bog forest soil microbial communities from Calvert Island, British Columbia, Canada - Bog Forest MetaG ECP23OM1 | ecosystem: Environmental > Terrestrial > Soil > Wetlands ...
CCCGACGCGCTGGCGGCGAAGAAGCAGCGATGGGCGCTGGTCTACCCGAATTTCGAGTACGGGCAGTCCGCCGCCGCCGCCTTCAAGGAAATGATGAAAGCACATCAACCCGATGTCGAATTCGTCACCGAGCAGGCGTCGCCGCTTGGCAAGATCGATGCCGGAGCGGTGGCGCAGGCGCTCGACGATGCCAAGCCGGATGCCATCTTCAGCGCGCTGTTTGGCGGCGATCTTACCAAATTTGTGCGCGAGGGCGGCACGCGCGGCACGTTCAAGGATCGCGTCGTTGTCGACCTACTCGGCGGCGAGCCGGAATATCTCGATCCGCTCAAGGACGAGGCGCCGGCCGGCTGGATCGTCACCGGCTATCCATGGAATGAAGTCCAGACGCCGGAGAACAAGGCATTCGTTGCCGCCTATCAGAACCGCTACCACGACTACCCGCGGGTCGGCTCGATCGTGGGCTATCTGACGATGAAGTCGCTGGCGGCCGGTATCGCCAAGGCGGGCTCGACCGACACAGAGAAGCTCGTCGATGCCTTTGGCGGACTCAAGTTGGACGGCCCGTTCGGGCCGTTCGTCTACCGCGCCAGCGATCACCAAGCTACGCTCGGCGCTTTCGTCGGCAAGCTCGCCTTGAAGGACGGTCATGGCACCATGGTTGATTTCAAATACGTCGATGGTGCGAGTGTGTTGCCCTCGGACGCCGCGGTAAAAAAGTTGCGGCCTGCGTCGGCGGATTGACTACCCGGGAGGCCGCGATGACGCCCCTAATGGTCTCTGATATCGTTCGCGAATGAACTGGGAAGGCCTTGCTTTCCAGGCGCTCGACGGCCTGGCCTCGGCGTCCGGCCTGTTCTTCGTTGCAGCCGGACTTTCCCTCATCTTCGGCGTCACCCGCATCATCAATATCGCGCATGGCTCGCTCTACATGCTGGGAACCTATATCGCCGTCACGTTGGTGACGGCGATTGGGGGCGCGTTGGGCTTTTGGGGCGGCATCGTCGCGAGCGCAATCATCGTCGGCGTCATCGGCACATTGATCGAGGTTCTGCTGCTGCGGCGCGTCTATGCCGCGCCGGAACTTTTCCAGCTTCTTGCCACCTTCGCGCTGCTCCTCGTCATCAATGATGCGACGCTGTGGCTGTGGGGACCTGAAGATTTGCTCGGGCCGCGCGCTCCGGGTCTGCGCGGCGCGATCGAGATCCTCGGCCGCAATCTGCCGAGCTACGATGCCTTCCTGATCGTCATCGCGCCGATCGCGCTTTGCTTGCTGCACGTCCTGTTTGCGCGCACGCGCTTCGGCCGCTTGGCGCGTGCCGCGACCGAGGATCGCGACATGCTGGGCGCGCTTGGCGTCAATCAGTCGGTGCTGTTCACCGCCGTTTTCGCCCTGGGCGCCTTACTCGCCGGGCTTGGCGGCGCGTTGCAGGTCGCGCGTGAGCCAGCCAATCTCGGCATGGATCTCACCGTCATCACCGATGCCTTCGTGGTGGTCGTCGTCGGCGGCATGGGCTCGATCGTGGGGTCCTATGTCGCCGCCGTGCTTATTGCCGAGGTCAAGGCTCTTTGTATTGGTGTTGGGCTTGTCACTATCGGCGGTTTTTCTGTGAACTTTTCCAAGTTCACGCTGGTCGCTGAGTTTTTGGTTATGGCAATTGTGCTGGTCGTCCGGCCGCACGGTCTCCTTGGCCGGCCCCAGGTCGCGGTGCGGGCCGCGGCGGAGGCGGAGACCCCAATCCGCCCGGCTTCCCGGGCTCTCGCGATTTTTGGCGTCACCCTTCTCGTGGTGCTGATAGCGCTGCCGCTGTTGGCGCGCACTTCGCCCTATGCGCTGGTGCTCGGCGTCGATGTGCTGATCGCGGTGCTGTTTGCGGCCAGCCTGCATTTCATCATGGGCCCGGGCGGGATGGCGTCGTTCGGCCACGCCGCCTATTTCGGCCTTGGCGCCTACGGTGCGGCTTTGGCGGTCAAATGGTTCGCCGCGCCGATGGGTGTCGCTCTCGCCGCGGCCCCGGTCGCGGCCGCGCTCGGCGCGCTGCTGTTCGGCTGGTTCGCGGTCCGGCTGTCCGGCGTCTATCTCGCGATGCTCACGCTCGCCTTCGCCCAGATCGTCTGGTCGATCGTGTTCCAATGGCAGGAGTTTACCGGCGGCTCCAATGGCGTGCTCGGCATCTGGCCGAGCGCGCCATTCGATCGGCTTTCCGAATTCTTTCTTCTCACGCTTGTGCTCGTCGTCGGCGGTGTTTTGCTGCTGCGGCGCATTCTGTTCGCGCCGTTCGGCTATGCCATGCGCGCGGGCCGCGATTCGCCGCTGCGGGCGGAGGCGATCGGTATCGACGTGAAAAGGGTGCACTGGTTCGGCTTCGCCATCGCCGGCACCTTGTGCGGCGTGGCCGGCGGCATTTTTGCCTTCGCCAAGGGCTCCATTTCTCCGGAAACGATCAGCATCGGCCGGTCCATCGACGGCCTGGTGATGGTGCTGCTCGGCGGCATTCAAACGCTTTCCGGCCCGATCGTCGGCGCCTCGGTCTTCGCCGTGCTGCAGGATTTGGTCATGCAGCAGACCGAATACTGGCACGCGCTCCTTGGCGGCATCATCCTCGTCTTGGTGCTCGCCTTCCCCGCTGGTCTCGCCGGCGGATACCTGCAGCTCACCGAGCGCTGGCGTTCCTCATGACCGAGCTTGCTGTGCGCTCGCTGTGCAAAAGCTTCGGCGCGGTGCGCGCCGTCGACGGCGTGAGCTTTTCCATCAGCGGTGGCGAGTTTCTCGCGCTGATCGGGCCCAACGGCGCCGGCAAGACGACCTGCTTCAACACGATCAACGGCCAACTGTCCCCTGATGCCGGAACGATCCGCTTCGACGGCCGCGACATCGCCGGGCTGCCGCCGCGCGAAATCTGCCGCCGCGGCATCGCCCGCACGTTTCAGATCGCCGCCACCTTCGGCTCGATGACCGTCGTCGAGAACGTCCAGATGGCTCTCATAGCCCGCGCCCGCGAGACCTACCGAATATGGCGGAGCGCGAGATCGTATCATCGATCACGCGCGCTTGAACTTCTGCGGCAGGTCGGCATGCATGGGGCGGCGGATCGGCCGTGCCGCGAGCTTGCTTATGGCGACGTCAAGCGGGTGGAACTCGCAATTGCGCTCGCCAGCGACCCGCGCCTTCTGCTGATGGACGAGCCGACGGCCGGCATGGCGCCGCGCGAGCGCAACGAATTGATCGCTCTGGTCAAGGCACTCGTGGTCGAGCGCGGCGTCTCCGTGCTGTTCACCGAACATTCCATGGATGTGGTGTTTGCGTTCGCGGACCGTATTGTCGTCATGGCGCGCGGCCGGTTGATCGCTGACGGCGACGCCAAGACGATCCGCGGCGACCCGCTGGTGCGGCAGGTCTATTTCGGCAGCGGACGAACGTTCGAGCGGGCGGGGACGGTTTCATGAGCAGCTCGCCGGCGCTCGCGGTCGAGCATCTCAACGCCTGGTACGGCGCCGCGCAAGTTCTCTACGACGTGACGTTCACGGTGGGGCACGGCGAGGTCGTCGCGCTGATGGGGAGGAACGGCGCCGGAAAATCAACGACCATGAAGGCGGTCATGGGGCTCTTGCCGCGACGAAGCGGCACTGTGCGTTTCAACGGACGCGACATTTCCACGCTCAAGCCGTTCGAGATTGCCCGCCTGGGCGTTGGGTTCACGCCGGAGGACCGCCGCGTTTTTTCCGATCTCACGGTTCTGGAAAATCTCGACGCCGGCCGTCAGCCGCCGCGCCAACTCGCCGATGGCACGCCGGCCCCGGCCTGGACGCCGGAGACTTTGTTCCGGCTGTTCCCCAATCTCGCCGAACTCCGCCATCGCCTCGGCGGCCGCATCAGCGGCGGCGAGCAGCAAATGCTGACGATCGCACGCACGCTGATGGGCAATCCGCTCATTGTGTTGCTTGACGAGCCGTCGGAAGGCATCGCACCACTGATCGTGGAAGAGATCGCCAATACCATCGTGGAACTAAAAAAACACGGCTTATCGATCCTGCTCTCCGAGCAGAATGTCGGCTTCGCGGAGATCGTGTCCGATCGCGCCTACATGCTGGAGAAGGGCCAGATCCGCTGGGCTGGAACGATGGCCGAATTGGCGGAAAACGCGGAGATTCAGCGCAGTTATCTGACGCTGTGACGCTGTCATCCCTGTGATGCTCTCGCATCCGCGCCGAAAGCTCGCGTTGAGACCTATGATTGTTTAGCATACAAGGCATTGTGAGTTTCTGATCGAGAAGGGGCCTGGCCCGGTGAAGCCTGCGCCGTTCATCTATCATGCACCGAAAACCGTGGACGACGCGGTCGCGAAGCTCGCCGAGCTGAGCTCGCTCGATGGCCGCGTTCTGGCGGGCGGTCAGAGCCTGATCCCGATGATGGCGTTCCGCATGGCGCGACCGGCGCATCTCATTGACATCAATTCGGTGGCCGGTCTCGATCGGCTTGCGGTTGAGGCGGGCATGCTCTCGATTGCTGCGTGCGTGCGTCATGCGGCGTTTCATCGTGCCGTCGTTCCGGGGCCCACTGGAGCGCTGCTTTCCGCCGTGGCGCGAAATATCGCGCATTACCCGATCCGATTGCGCGGTACGTTTTGCGGCAGCCTGGCCCATGCCGACCCGGCTTCGGAATGGTGCCTGACCGCGGTGACGCTCGGCGCGGAAATTGTCGCAGCGAGTCTGCGTGGCCGCCGTGTCATCGCGGCCGAGGACTACTTCGAGGGCATGATGGCCACGGCGCTCTCCGAGGATGAATTGTTGCTCGAGACGCGCCTGCCATTGCTCGCTCCGGATACGCACTTCGGCTTCTACGAATTCAGCCGTCGCGCCGGCGACTACGCGATGGCGATGGCGCTGACCACCTTCCGGCTGCAGGATGGCCTGATCGTCGAGCCGCGGGTCGGCATCGGTGGAGCCGAAGCGCGGCCGCGCCGGATCGCCGCGGCTGAAGCTGCCCTTGCCGGCCGCAGCCCCGGCCTTGAAAGTTTTCGCGCCGCGGCGGAAGCCGCCGCCGAGGCAGTGGATCCATTGGAAGACGTGCATTCAGATGCCGAGTTCAGGCTCGATCTGGTGCGCGCCGTGACCCGGCGCGCGCTCGAGCGGGCGCTCGCATGACGGTACCGACCAAAGGCTTGGGTTTGACGTGGGTCGGCCGCTCCATCCGCCGGCTGGAGGACCCGGCTCTGCTCACCGGTCGTGGCCGTTTCACGGCCGATCTGCCGGCGACTCATCGGGTCCGATTTGTGCGCAGCCCGGTCGCTGCGGGCGAAATCAAAAAAATCACCGTACCCGACAACGCGATTGTGTTCACGGCGACCGACCTTGCGGCGGTGAAACCAATCACGCCGGAACTCCACAAGTTCAACTACGTTGCAGTGGCGCAGCCGGTGCTGGCTTCCGGTTTCGTCAAATTTGTCGGCGAACCGATCGCGGCGGTCGTGGCGCTGAGCGAAGCGGAAGCCGAAGATATCGCCGACGGCGTGTTGGTCGACATCGCCGAGGCCGTGCCCGTTATCGACGCGCGCGCTGCACTGGCCGATGGCGCGCCTCTGGTTCACGCCGAGGCCGGGCGCAATCTCGTCGTTGAGGGAAGGATTGAGACGCCGGGATTTGCCGCCGCGCAAAAGGCGGCGCATTGCCAGGTTACGATCGAGGTGCGTTCGCGGCGCCAGAATGCCACGCCGATCGAGGCGCGCGCGGGCCATGCCGCCTTCGACCCGCTGTCGGGACGCGTCACGCTGACCTGTGCCACGCAGATGCCCCACCTGATGCGTACCGCAATCGCGGACCTGATTGGAATGGCGGAAATCGAACTGCGCGTCATCGCGCCCGATGTCGGTGGCGGGTTCGGCCAAAAAATGTCGCTTGTCCCCGAATATGTCGTGCTGGTTTGGCTGGCGCAGAAGTTGCGCAGCTCGGTCGCCTGGACCGAGGATCGCCGCGAGAATCTCGTCGCGTCATTTCATAGCCGGGACCAGTACATCCGACTCGAAGGCGGCTTCGACGCCGACGCAAAAATCGTCGCGCTTTCCGCCGATGTCACTGCCAATGTCGGCGCCTATTCCTGCTATCCGACGACATGCGCGGTCGAGCCGTTGATGGCAATGGCTGAGCTACCCGGACCGTATGACGTCCGCGCCTATGCCTGCGTCGCGCGCGGCGTGCTCACCAATACCTGCCCGATGGCACCCTATCGCGGCGTATCGCGCCCGGTGATCACCATGGCCCTGGAGCGGCTGATGGATCGCGCGGCCGAGCAATTCGGCTTGGACCCCGTCGAAATCCGCCGGCGCAACCTCATCGACAAATTCCCCTATACCTCGGCCACTGGTCTCGTTTTTGACGAGGGAACCTATCGGCAAACGCTGGATATGGCTGTCAAGGCGCTCGATTTGCCGGCGTTCCGGCAACGCCAGCGGCGCGCGCGTTCGGCAGGGCGTTATCTAGGCATCGGGTTTGCGACGTTTTCCGAGCGGACCGGTTACGGTACGCCGGCTTTCGCGGCGCGGGGCATGGGAGTGACGCCGGGGTGGGAGACCGTGGAGCTAACGATGGATCCCTCCGGCTGCGTCGAGGCACGGATCGGCGCCAGCCCGCACGGCCAAGGCCTGCGCACGACGCTGGCCCAGCTCATCGCCGACGAGCTCGGCCTTTCTCCCGACCGGATCAAGGTCGTCCATGGCGATACCGACCGGACGCCGTATGGCTGGGGCACATTCGCCAGCCGATCGCTCGTCATCGCCGGAGGCGCAAGTTTGCTGGCGGCGCGCAAGGTACATGCGAAGCTTGTGAAGATCGCCGGCAGCCTCCTAGAAGCCGCAGCGGACGACATTGTGCTGGAAGACGGCGCCGCGCGGGTTATCGGAACCGATCGCACGATCCCAATCGAAACCTTGGCGCGCGCCGCATATCACCAGGTTCATCTCTTCAAGGGCGAAATCGACCCGGGAATTTCCGCGACCGCGACCTACGACCCGCCCGGCACGTTCTCGAATGCCTGTCATGCCGGGATCGTCGAGGTCGATCCGGAGACGGGGCGGGTAACCGTCGAAAGGTTCGTGGTGGCGGAGGATGCCGGCCGTCTCATCAATCCGATGATCGTCGATGGCCAGATCCTCGGCGGGGTCGTGCAAGGCATTGGCAATGCCCTGCTGGAAGAAATCATCTACGACGACGTGGGCAATGTCCTGACGGCGACGCTCGCCGACTTTCTGCCACCGACAAGCCGTGAGATTCCGCCGATCGAGCTGTTTCATCTGCAAACGCTGAACGGGGCGACGATCACCCGGGCCAAGGGCCTTGGCGAAGGCGGCGCTATCGGGGCACCGGCCGCCATCATCAATGCAATCAATGACGCGCTCGCGCCGTTCGGCGTCACGATCAACGAAATGCCGGCCACGCCTCGGCGCATCCGCGCGGCGTTGCGCCAGACGAGGAAGCGACACGCATGAGTGAGAGAAGCGAAATCACTCTGATCATCAATGGGCAGATCCACACCATTCGCGTCGAGCCACGCCGTACGCTGGTCGACGCGATACGCGAGGATTGCGGTCAGACCGGCACGCATATCGGTTGCGAGCACGGCGTGTGCGGCACGTGCACAGTGCTCGTCGACGGCGAGCCGTTGCGGTCGTGCCTTATGTTCGCGGTCCAGGCGGAGGGCAAGGAAATCCGCACCGTCGAAGGTCTGGCGAACGGCGATGAACTCAATCCTTTGCAGCGCGCTTTTATGGAGCATCACGGCTTGCAGTGCGGTTTCTGTACGCCCGGCTTTCTCATGCTGATCACCGGCGTCCTTGAGCATGATCCCGCTATCAGCGACGAGGATCTCATGGACGTGCTCTCGTCCAACCTTTGCCGCTGCACTGGTTATCAGAACATCGTGAAGGCCGTGCGTTCGGCCGCCGCCGAACTGCGGCACCGTTGAGAGGCGTGGGGCGGGATCGGAAAAACGGGACCGACGGCCATGCCAAAAACAAAATTTGTCGGCCAGTCGTTGCCGCGCTTGGAGGATCGGCCGCTGCTGACGGGCCGCGGTTGCTTTGCCGCGGATGTTTCGTTTGCGCAGCAGTTACACATGCGCGTCGTGCGGTCGAATTTCGCGCACGGTCGCATCCGGTCGCTCGACGTCACCGCCGCGCTTGCGAAGCGCGGCGTCCGCGCGGTGTGGACGGCCGCCGACGTTTGCGAGATTCCCCCGATCGACTTTCGTCTCAGCCGGATCGAAGGGCTCGAGCCCTACCGCCAGAGGCTGTTCGCGACCGACCGGGTGCGCTACGTCGGCGAGCCGGTCGCGGCCGTTTTCGCCGAAGATCCGTATCTCGCCGAAGATGCCGCTGAACTCGTCGTGCCGGACGTCGAGGAATTACCGGTAATTTTGCGCGCCGGAGCAGACCCCGGTGAGTTCGAACCCGGCCGGTCGACCGAGCCTGCTAGCGTCCGCAAAGGTTACGGCGATGTCGACGCGGCCTTTCGCTCCGCTCACGCCGTGGTCGCCGCAACGCTGTCGATCGGGCGCCATTCCGGCGTGCCGATCGAAACCCGCGGCGCGATCGCCCGCTACGACGCGGCCCGCGACGTCCTCGAGCTTCATGGCGCCGCCAAGGTGCCGCATTGGAACCGGGACCAGATTGCCCGCATGCTTGGACGCGCTTCGTCGTCGGTTCACCTCTATGAAGGGCATGTCGGCGGCGGTTTCGGCATTCGCGGCGAGCTGTATCCGGAGGACGTTCTGGTGTGCGCCGCGGCGCTGCGAATGCGGCGGCCGGTCAAGTGGATCGAGGACCGCCGCGAGCATCTCATCGCCGCCAACCATTCGCGCGAGCAGCAGCATCGCGTGCGTGCCGCTATCGATCGTGACGGGCACATTCTCGCGATCGACGATGAAATATTTTATGATCAGGGTGCCTACATGCGCACCCATGCGGCGACCGTCCCCGATCTCGCCGCGGCGATGCTGCCGGGCCCCTATCGCATCCCCGCCTACCGCGCCGTCGTCCGCATCCGGCTGACCAACAAGACACCATGCGGAACGTATCGCGCTCCGGGCCGGTTCGAAAGCACGTTCGTGCGCGAGCGGCTGCTCGATGCGATCGCCGACAGGTTGGATTTGGATCGCGTGGAAGTGCGCCGGCGAAATCTGATCGCCAAGCATGAAATGCCGTATGCGCGTCCGCTCGATACGCTCGGCACCGATATCGTTCTCGATTCTGGCGACTATGCGGGGCTGCTCGACAAGGCGCTGGCTGCAGTCGAATGGCCGCGACTGCGCGCTAGGCTGGCTGCGCGCCGCGCCGCCGGCGAACTCGTCGGTGCGGGCGTGGCGCTATTCGTTGAAAAAAGCGGATTAGGGCCATTCGATCAGGTGAAGGTCGGCGTCGACACCGATGGCACGGTCGAAGTCGTGTCTGGCTCCGCCTCGGTTGGGCAAGGCATGGAAACCGCGATCGCGCAGATTTGCGCAGACGCCCTCGGTGTCGACTACCGCAGAATTCGGGTTACCCACGGGCAGACAGATCGCATCGAATACGGCATGGGGTCGTTCGCCTCTCGTGTGACGGTCATGACCGGAGAGGCGACGCGGATCGCGGCTGCCGCCGTCAAGGCCAAGGCGATCGAGGTGGCCTCGGAATTGCTGCAGGCGCCGGTCGCCGTCCTCGACGTGGTGGATGGCGAGGTCGTTCGAACCGACACGACTGCAGGTGCCGCGATCGGGCTCGGCGCGATTGCCCGCGCGCTGGCGCCCGGCTCGACGTTGCGTCACGGCCGCGCACCGGGGCTTTCCGCGGATGGATGGTTTCATACCAATCATATGAACTACCCCTACGGCGTGCACATCGCCGTAACGCGAGTGGATCGGGATACCGGCGCCGTCGAAATCGAACGCTATCTCGTCGCCTACGATATCGGAAAAGCGGTCAATCCAATGTTGATTGAAGGACAGATCGTCGGTGGCTGCGCGCAGGGTATCGGCGGGACTTTATTCGAGGAGTTTTTGTATGATGAACGCGGCGAGCCTCTGTCGGTGACGCTTGCCGATTATCTCATGCCGACCGCCCGCGAGCTGCCACCCGTCGAGGTCGTCATTTGCGAAGACGCGCCGAGCCCGCTCAATCCGATGGGGCTAAAAGGGGCCGGTGAAGGCGGCGCGAATGCGGTGGGGGCGGCGATTGCCTCAGCGGTCGATGACGCGCTCGGCGAGCATAACGCGGTTACCGAGCTTCCGATCACGCCGCAACGGCTCAAGCGGCTGATACGGCGCGCAGCCAAGCATCAGCAAGTCTCTCAAAGAACGGGAGTTGCTGGACCCGTCGCATAGGCTCCGGGTCAATACGCGACAGATCGGCGTTCAATTCATGCGCGTACGAGGGAGAAAAAACCGATGGACCTCAAGCTTCAAGGCAAGACGGCACTGGTGACCGGCGGCAGCGAAGGCATCGGCAGGGGCATTGCGCTGGCGTTGGCGAAGGAAGGCGTGGACCTCGCCATGTGCGCGCGGCGCAAAGAGACGCTGGAAGCCGCCGCAAAGGAAATCGCGCAGACGACGGGCCGAAAAATCGTTCCCATTCCCGCCGATCTGCGCCAGGACGCCGATGCTAAAGCCTTCATCGAGCAAGGACACAAAGCGCTCGGCCGCGTCGATATCATGGTCAACAATGCCGGATCAGCGGCGGGCGGCGTGATCGAGCATCTGACCGAGGACGACTGGGAAAAAGGCCTTCAGCTCAAGTTCATGGGCTATGTGCGCTGCCTGCGCTACGTACTGCCGATCATGGTCAAGCAAGGCGGCGGCCGCGTGGTCAACTTGATCGGCAATGACGGTGTGAAGCCGTCCTACTGGGAAATATGTCCGGGCGCGGCCAACGCGGCAGGGCAGAACCTCACGCTCTCGCTCGCCGGCCAATACGGCAAGAAAGGCATCAGCTTTGTTGCGGTCAATCCAGGCCCGGTGCGCACCGAGCGCTGGACGGGGCTGGTCAAAGCCATGTCGCGCGACATGAAGATCTCATACGAGGAGGCCGACACGTTGGCGCCCGCCTCCATTCCCAAGGGCCGCATTGCCGAGGTCGAGGAGGTCGCCAATCTGGTGGTTATGCTGGCTTCGCCGCTGATGGAAATGGTCAACGGCACCATGATCGAGATCGACGGCGGCCAGGATAAGCCGCTGATGGATCGCTTTCGCGACAAGAACCGCTAGTACTCCTCGCTCGAAATGGCCGGATGTTCAATAACTGTGACACCGCTCGATACCAAATTAACCGCATTCAAGGACGATTACGTTCACACCGCCGCGCTGAGGTGGTGACGACCCGTTGCATGCTTTGGCCCGAGAATGAAGATCCTGACCGTCGGCGGCGCCATGATCGACACGATTGCGATCATCGACAGCGATCGCATCGAACGCATGACCATGCTGAATGCGGACTCTTCCTTCCTGCTGCTGGAGGAAGGCCGCAAGACCGAAGCCGAAGAGGTTTCGACCCATCCCGGCGGCGGCGCCGTCAACGCCGCGGTCGCCATGGCACGCCTGGGAATAGATGTCGCCCTGCTGGCGAAACTCGGCACCGACGCGCGGGCCGAAGCGATCTTGGCGCGACTTACCGAGGAGGGCGTGTCGAGCCGGTGGACCAGCCGCGATGCGCGCGCGCCAACCGGCGCTTCCGTTCTCATCTCCTCGCATGATCGCAACGCCGCGATATTCACTTTTCGCGGCGCCAACACGCTGCTCCAGGTCGAGGACCTTCGCGACGACGCATTCGCCGTCGACCTTGTCTACATCGCCAATTTGAGCAATCAGTCGGCCGATTGCTTTCCGACTATCGTCAAGCGCGCCAAGGCGCATGATGCGCTGGTGGCGGCAAACCCCGGGCCGCGTCAGTTGTCGGCCCGCGGACAAGCATTTCTTGAAAATCTGGCCGCGATCGACATTCTGATCTTGAACCGGACGGAGGCCGATCTTTTGGTGCCGAGCTTGGTCGCTCGCGCCGGCGAAGGAGGCCCCACGCTCGCCCTTGCCCCGGGTGAGGAGGCGCCGGCGCTGGCTGCACGCGGGCTCGTCGGCGGCGGATTTGAGATGGGAATCGCCGCGTTCTTTCGCGCGCTCGCCCGCCTCGGCCCCAAGCACCTGGTCGTCACCGACGGCGCCCACGGCGCTTTCGTCGCATCGTCCGCGGAAATTCTGTTCGCGCCCGCCCTCAAATCGAAGGTCGTCGGCACCGCCGGCGCGGGCGACGCTTTCGGCGCGACCTTTGCTACTTACGTGGCGCTTGGCCAGCCCATCGACGAAGCGCTGCGGGCGGCGACGATCAATTCGGCGTCGGTCGTGGGACACATTGATACCCAGACCGGCATGTTGCGCCGCCAGGAGATCGACCGGCGGCTCGCCGCAGCACCGCCGCAACCAGCCATCCGCAGGTGGGCAACGTAGCGTGTCAATTCCCCTCGAAGGCTGGCCTTTGCTTGGCGACGAACGCCTCATAGGCGCGCTCGTAATCCTTGGTCTGCATGCAGATCGCCTGCGCCTGCGCCTCGGCTTCGATGGCCTCGTCGATCCCCATGTTCCATTCCTGATGAATACAGCGCTTGGTCATGGCATGGGCGAAAGTCGGGCCATCGGCAAGCG
>Ga0074044_10003825_pt1 | contig 12651 bp, 13 predicted proteins | sample BogForMeECP23OM1_FD_94443 | JGI IMG/M metagenome (GOLD analysis project Ga0074044, IMG submission 94443) | Bog forest soil microbial communities from Calvert Island, British Columbia, Canada - Bog Forest MetaG ECP23OM1 | ecosystem: Environmental > Terrestrial > Soil > Wetlands ...
CACAACACAGCCGATTCGACTCCTGTTTTGTTCCTGAAAACCACCTTCATTCAGTGTACCTTCGCACCTCCGTGGGCAGCGGAGTCATAACTTCCGCTCGGCTGTACTAGCTACCTGGGGAAACTCGCTCCAAGCCAGCACAGACCGCCCTCAGTGACCGCCAACCGGCGTTACTGACGCAGGCTCAGAAGATAGGCGACGACCTGCTTCACCTGATAATCGGCCAAGTCGGGATTCGGCATGCCGTTCGGGCTGTCCAAACCTTTGTGCGTCGTGGTCATGAATTTTTCCAGTGACTGCTCATCGATATCCTTGCGCTGCGCGATCGATGCAAACGACGGCGCCGGCGGTTTCAAAATCGGCATGCGAGGCTGGTCGGGCGCTGCCACATGACAAGTTGCGCAGATCATGACCGCTAGGTAGTGGCCCTTGCTCACATCATTCGCCGTATTGCCGTCTTGGCCCCAGGCTGAGCAAACACCCAGCCAAAAAACGACCAACCAGGCTGAGACAGTTCGCATTGCCATCCTAAAATCTCTTCATATCTCGCGGGTCAGTCCGTATCCCCCACGATCACGCCGCGAGGTTGCCGAAGCGGATGAGATTTTCTTTCTGCTGCGCGTTGCGCGGCGGCAGCTTGAACAGCCGCGCCGCGGTGCCGCCAAGCACGTTGTGCTTGGCCTTCTCCGACAGAAACGGCAGGTCCCAGACCGTCGACGGCAGATCGAAGTCCCAGTGCGGGTAATCGGAGGCGTACATGAGCTGGCTTTCCGCATTGATCATGCGGAACGTGCATTCGAGCGCCGCCAGGTCGACGCGCTCCATCGGCTGCGAGGCGAAATACATGTCGCGCATGTAGTCCGACGGCTTCTTCTTCAGGAGCGGATATTCGGAAGCGCGCAGCATGAATTCGTGGTCGAGCCGCTGCATCAGGAACGGCACCCAGGCCAGCCCGCCCTCGATCCAGATCACCGGCAGTTTCGGAAAGCGCTCGCCGAGGCCATTGGTGACCCAGTTGGTCACATGCAGGATGTTGTAGAACGGGAACCCGAGCGCGTGCACCGAAGCGAAGCGGTTCAGCCCCTTGAACACCGGCTCGCCGATATTGACGGCGGAATGGAAGGCCAGCGCCAAGCCGCGCTCCTCGATGGCGCGAAACACCTTCATGTTGGCGTTGTGATGGATCGGCAGATTGCGCGCCGACGTCACCAGAAAGCCGGCGACGTGATCGCAATGCCCGAATGTCTCGACCTGCCGCAGCGCCTCGTCGGGATCGGAGATCGGCAGCGACAGCATCGAGTAGAGCCGGCCATCGCCCTCCGGCAGCGCCTTCTCGGTGAGCCAACGGTTGTAGGCGAAACACAGTTCGATCTCCATCTCGGTCGACGGATGCAGGTCGACCGCCAGCAGCATGGTCGGGAACAGGCAGGCATAGTCGACGCTCATCGCGTCCATCCAACGCTGGCCGAGCTCGACGTCGCGCATCTTGTCGCCGTGCGTCTGCTCCGACGAGCGCATCGGGTAGCGGGTAATGCGACCGCCCATGTCCTGAAAACTCACCTGGCTCGGCATCAAAGTCTGACGCCCCTTGGCGCGGCCGGACAGCACGAGCTGGCGCAACACGTCGTTTTCGATGAAGGGAAGGAAATCGTCGTAGCACTCGTTCTCGTAATGATGCGAATCGACGTCCGCGATCAGAATGCCGTCGAGATCGCGCTCGTGCGCCTGCTTGCGGGCGTGAGCGAGCAATCGGCTGGTGTTGAGCTCTTCGATCGGGACGCGGCGGCCGCGATCGGCAAGAAGGTCCATGGCGTAGCTCCCGACGAGATCAGGCACACGGCAAATAAAGCGCCGCGCCGAAGGTGATCGGCGCGGCGCCAGATTGACGCGTTTTCAGCGAAAAAGCCACACCGCACGCGGCGGCATCGCCAACCCGCTATGCTTGCTTCGCGTCAGGAGCGCGTCACGTTACCAGCAACGCCGATAGCCATGGCGCCACACGCAGTGACGATGATAGTAGGGATGGTAGTAGTGACGGTAGTAGACCGGAGTAGCGACACCTATCTCGCTCGCGACGCCCGCCGCGAACGGCGCAATCGGCGCAGCTTGTGAAGTCCCGGAAACGGCCGCGAAGATCAATCCCGCAGCGACAATCGCAAACATAGTCCGTAGCATCTTGGTCCTCCTTGGACACGAAATCGTATTCGCCAAGCATATAACACACGAACAAGATGGCGGTTCCAGGACGCTAGCATGAACGCACTGTCAGAAGCTGATGAACAAACTGTCAGAATCCGCGACTAGCCAAGACCAAACAACGCCATCGCGTTCGTCCGGCCGATCTTGACGCGGTCCAGTTCGGCGATTTCGGCGGCATCGAACCACGAGCAGCCGTGGGCGTGATCCTCGAACGGATAATCGACGGCGAACAGCACGCGGTCGGCGCCGATGGTGAGGATCGCGTGGATCAGCGATTGCGTGCAGAAGTTGCCGCTCGTCGTCACATGAAAATTCTGGCAAAAATATTCGCGCATGGTCCGCTTGGCGGGCCGGCCGGGCACTTTGGCGAGGCGGTGATCGAGCCGCCACAGGTCATAAGGGATGCGCTCGCCGAGATGTCCGATCACGATCTGGAGTTTGGGATAGTCATCGAACAGACCGCTGCCCATCAGGCGCAGCGCATGGATCGCGGTCTCTTCGGCGAATCCCCACGGCGAGCCGATCAGCCAGGGGTGACCTTCATAGGCGTGCCGGCGGCTGGGCAGCTGGTCGCGCGGGTGCAGATAGAACGGCACGCCGAGCCGCTCCACCTCGGCCCAGAACGGCCGATATTGCGGCAGGTCGTAGTAGAGCGCCGTGTCGGCGGAGCCGGCCTGGGAAAATCCGTTCACCAACGCACCCTTGAACCGGAGATCGCGCACGCAGCGGTTTAGCTCGGCGGCGGCGGCTTGCGGGTCCTGCATGGGCAGCGCGGCGAAGCCTGCGAAGCGGTCGGGCCGCTTGGCGATTGTCGCCGCCAACGCGTCATTTGCCTTGCGCGCCAACTCGATCGCCTTGGCAACCTCGGGGATGCCCTGGATAGCATTCGAATTCAGCGAGATGACCTCGATCCCGATACCCGACCGGTCCATCTCGGCGAGACGCTGGTCGTGGAGATCGAGGAGCTTTCCTTGCAGCCCCGACCAGTAGGCGCCCGGATAACGCATCGCATTGCCCGTCGTGTCGGGAATGGCGAAATGTTCCTCGATCGCGATCTTGCCCTGCATCGAAGGTTACTCCCCTGTTGCGCTAAAAAAGATTGCCCTGCCCTTCGCCGCCGCGGCGGGCGCGCGGTTTCGATGGTTCGGCGCTCGGCGAATCCGGAACTGGCGCGCCATCGGCGCGGGCGCCGACGCGGCCGTCGGCGAACTCGATCTCGATCGGCATGCCCGCGGTGACGGCTGCGGCGGTGCGCAATGGCTGGCCTGCGGCATCGCGAACAAGCGCAAAGCCCCGCGCCAGCACGCCGCGATAGGAAAACGCCGCGAGCAATTGCGCGCCGCGTTCGCGTCGCGCGCGGCGCACGGCGATGAGGTTGCCAACGGCCAGCTTGGCACGCTCGGCGAACATTGCGACGCGCTCGCGCTGACGCGCGATACGCGTTCGATAAGCCTCGATGTTCGCGGCAAGGCTGGCGCGCAACCGCAGCGCAATGCCGGCGTAGCGCTCGCGCCGGCGCTCGACATTGGTGCGCAACAATTGCGGAGCGAGCCGGCCGCCGATGCGCGAAAGACCAACACGGTGGATCTGCGCGTTGGCGCGCAGCGCCCGAGTAAGCCCCGCGGCGGCATGATCGAGTCGCTGTCGCGGCAACGCCAGCACGTCTTCGCCATCCGGCAGCGCGCGCGCGGCGGAACGCAGTTCGCTCCGCCGCGCTTGTTGATTGCGCAGCCACGACGCAAGCGCGCGCCGCGCCAGACTATCGACCGCGACCAAAAGGTCGGCGCGCACCGGCACCGCCATCTCGGCGGCGGCGGTCGGCGTCGGCGCGCGGCGGTCGGCGGCGAAATCGATCAGCGTCACGTCGGTCTCGTGGCCGACCGCGGCGATCAGCGGAATGAGACTTGCCGCCGCCGCGCGCACCACGATCTCCTCGTTGAACGACCACAAATCTTCGAGCGAGCCGCCGCCGCGGGCGACGATGATAAGATCGGGTCGCCGCAGCAGGCCCCCTCCCTTCCCTCCCCCGCTTGCGGGGGAGGGAAGGGAGGGGGCAAGCGCATTGAAGCCCTCGATCGCGGCGGCGACCTCCGCGGCCGAGCCCTCGCCCTGCACCTTCACCGACCAGACCAGAACGTGGCGCGGGAAGCGGTCGGCAAGTCGATGCAAAATGTCGCGGATCACGGCGCCGGTCGGCGAGGTGACGACGCCGATCAGCGCCGGCAGATATGGCAGCAGCTGCTTTCTCGCCGCATCGAACAATCCCTCGGCGGCGAGCCTTTGCTTGCGCTCCTCGAGCAGCGCCATGAGCGCGCCGAGGCCGGCCGGCTCCAGCGTCTCGACCACGATCTGGTATTGCGAGCGGCCGGGATAGGTGGTGAGCCGGCCGGTGAGCACCACTTCGAGGCCGGCTTCGAGCTTGAGTTTTATGCGCGGCATGACGTTGCGCCAAATGACGCCGGCGATCGAGGCGCGCTCGTCCTTGAGATCGAAATAGACGTGGCCGTTCGAGTGATAGCTCACCTTGCCCAGCTCGCCGCGCACGCGCACGTAGCCGTAAGCGTCCTCGATGGTGCGCTTGAGCGCCGTCGCCAGCTCGGAGACGGTCAGTTCCGGCAGATTGTTAAGCTGCGGTTCGTTCAAAGTCATTGTCTCGTCAATTCCCCGCGACGCTCGCCAGCGTCGGGCATTCGCGTTTTTCATACGGCTGGTCGAAGGCACCGTAATTCGTCTTGTCGATCACCGCCGGCTCGAGCATGACCGCCCGCGGCGTTGCCGCCTTGCGTAGGTTGCGCACCGCCATTTCGAGACCGAGGCAACCCTGCACGAAGATATCGTAGTCGCCGCTGCCGATCACCGCGCCGGATTTGATCAAGTCCATCACTTCCCGGCTGGCATTGATGCCGACGACCAGCGCTTTGCGGCCGGCAGCCTTCAGCGCGTCGGCGGCGCCGATCGCCATCGGGTCGTTGGCGGCGAGAATGCCGTCGATCTGCGCAAAGCTGCGCAGCAAGTCGCTCGTCACCTGCTTGCCCTGCGAGCGCACGTAATTGGCCGATTTTCCGGCGAGGAGTTTGACGTCGGGGAATTCCTTGATGACGTCGCGAAAGCCGCGAGCGCGGCCCTGCGCGGTGAGATTGCTGTCGGGTCCGTCGAGGATCACGACATTGCCCTTGCCGCCCATATCCTTGGTGAGCATGGCCTTGATCAGATAGCGGCCGGTCTCCCGCGCCAGCGCGACATCGTCGGTGCCGACATAGCCGACCATCATGCCGCTGTTAAGCCGCTCGTTGACATTGACGAGCGGAATGTGCGCGGCGTTGATCTTCGCCACGGCGCTGCCGGCCTCGGCGAAATCGACCGGGACGAAGACGATCGCGTCGGGCTTGTCCTTGATGGCGTCGTCGACCAACTCGTTCTGCTCCGCCACATTGTCCGGCGTCGACGGTACGTAATGGATCACCTGCACGCCGAGATTCCTTGCAGCGACGCCGGCTCCGGCGCGCAGCGCAGCGAAAATCGGGCTGTTCTGACTTTTGGTGAAAACCGCGATCGTCTCGGCTTGCGCGCGCGGCTGGCCGACAACGGACAGCGCGAGCGCGAAGGCAACGCCGGCAGCCGGACGGTTCATAAATATCTCCCGGACAGACTTGCAATGACCGGCACAGCCCGAAAGGTTGACGGCACCGTGAGTCCATGGGCTTTAGCGACGTACCCGATTAGTGTTGTGCATCGCGAGCGCGGGTCAAGGCCCTTAGGCCCGCTCGCGGTTTCGCCAAGGCGCTTCGACCCATGAACCTTCTGCCGTGAATATTCTGCTGTTGGGCTCCGGTGGGCGCGAGCATGCGCTGGCGTGGAAGATGGCGGCAAGCCCGCTCATTGACCGGCTCATCTGCGCGCCGGGCAATGCCGGCATCGCGCGCGAGGCCGAGTGCGTTGCCCTCGACATCGCCGACCACGCGGCGGTGATCGGATTTTGCCGCGCCAACCGTATCGATTTCGTCGTCGTCGGACCGGAAGCGCCGCTCTGCGCCGGCATCGTCGACGACCTCGAAGCCGCCGGCATCAAGGCGTTCGGGCCGACGCGGGCCGCCGCTCGCCTCGAAGGCTCCAAGGGCTTCACCAAGGATCTGTGCCGGGAAAACGGCATTCCGACCGCCGGCTATGAGCGCTTCCACGCGGCCGATCCGGCCAAGGCTTACGTGCGCTCCCGCGGCGCGCCCATCGTCGTCAAGACCGACGGCCTCGCCGCCGGCAAGGGTGTCGTCGTAGCGCAGAGCGTCGGCGCGGCCGAAGCCGCGATCGACATGATATTCGGCGGCGGCATAGTCGTAAGCAACCTGGGCGAGGCCGGCGGCGAGATCGTGATCGAGGAGTTCCTCGACGGCGAGGAAGCCTCGTTTTTCGCGCTGTGCGACGGCGAGGTCGCAATCCCGCTCACCTCGGCGCAGGACCACAAGCGCGCCTTCGACGGCGACGTGGGACCGAATACCGGCGGCATGGGCGCCTATTCGCCGGCGCCGAACATCGATCCGGCCATGAGCGCGCGCGTCATGGCCGAAATCGTCGAACCCACGCTGCGGGCAATGAAGGCGATGGCTGCCCCTTATAAAGGCGTGCTCTTTGCCGGCCTGATGATCACGGCCGAAGGGCCGAAGCTGATCGAGTACAACGTGCGCTTCGGCGACCCGGAATGCCAGGTGCTGATGCTGCGGCTCATGTCGGACCTCGTCCCGGCGCTGCTCGCCAGCCGCGACGGCCAGCTCAAATCCTTCGATCTGCGCTGGTATGCCGAACCCGCCCTCACCGTCGTGATGGCCGCGAAGGGCTATCCCGGAAGCTATGCCAGGGGATCGGTCATCGAGGGCCTCGACGCGGCGGCTGCCGTCGAGGGGGTGGAAATCTTCCACGCCGGCACCAAGGCCGAGGGCGGCCGCATTCTCGCCAACGGTGGCCGCGTGCTCGATGTCTCGGCGATCGGCCAGACCGTCCGCGAGGCGCAAGCGCGGGCCTACGAGGCCATTTCCCGCATCCGCTGGCCCGAGGGCTTCTACCGTCACGACATCGGCCGGCGCGCGGTGGAGCGGGAGAAATAGGTCGCCGTTGACCACTATGGCGTTTTGTTCCGCACAGATATATATTGCCTATTATGACGTATATACGGATTTAATGATGGGCGTCATTGTCAAAAATCCGGCTACTGAAGCAAAAATCCGCAAACTGGCCGCGCGGACCGGCGAGAGTTTGACCGAAGCCATTGACCAGGCTGTAGAGGAGCGTTTGGAGCGATTAGGACCACCAAGGCGGAAAGGTCGAGTGAACCGCAAAAAGCTTGCCAAGCTTCTCGCCTATTTCGACTCTCTTCCTAAAATAAACGAAAATCTGACCGATGAAGAAATTATCGGCTATGACGAGAACGGACTCCCGACGTGATCGTCGTTGACACGTCTGCGATCGTCGCAATCATCCGGCATGAAGAGGAAGAATCGATCTTCACCGACATGCTTGACGAGACGTCAGCCGCAATCATGTCGGCCGTGTCATATGTAGAAGCCCATATGGTGCTGATAGGCCGCAGATTGCGGGCTCATTCGGAGTCCATCGAATTGACAATGGCTGCCCTCGGCATCGAAATTGTCGAAGTTACGCACGATCAAGCCGGGCTGGCCATCGGCGGTTTCTTCGACTACGGCAAGGGTCGACATCCGGCACGACTCAATATCGCGGACTGTTTCGCTTATGCGCTCGCCAAGAGCCGGGGCGCGCCCCTGCTCTTCAAAGGCGACGATTTCCTCAAGACCGACATCGTGGCGGCGTGGCGGCCGTAGGGAGAGTCCGAAAGCGATGGCAACGGACTAGAGCGCATCCCGCTTCAATGGAATCGGGACGCGCTCTAGCTGTTTATTTTAGCATGTCCTTTTCGCAAAACCGGTGTCCACTTTTGCGGGACATGCTCTAATCTCCTCGCCGAGCGGAGCAGCGTGAGGATGACCACCATCGACCGCCAGAGCGCCTTTTCCGGCACGCGCGAGGTCGCCGAGCCGTTGCGGTTCGATGTCGGGCGGCTGGAAAACTATCTCCGCGAGCACGTGGCGGGATTCGCCGGGCCGATCGTGGTCAGCCAGTTCAAGGGCGGCCAGTCCAACCCGACCTATCTCGTGGAAACGCCGCTGCGGCGCTATGTGCTGCGACGGAAACCGCCCGGCAAGCTGTTGCCGTCCGCGCATGCCGTCGACCGCGAGTACCGCATCATCCGCGCGCTTCACGCGCAGAGTTTTCCGGTTGCCGAGCCGGTGCTCTATTGCGCCGACGAGAGCGTCGTCGGCACGGCGTTCTTCGTCATGGCCCATGTCGCGGGCCGGGTGTTCTGGGAGCCGCAGATGCCGGCTTCCGATCCGGCCGAGCGGGCGCAGGTCTACGATGCCATGAATGCGACGTTGTCGCGGCTGCATCGCTTCGAGCCGGCGGCGATCGGGCTCGCCGACTACGGCCGCGGCGAGAATTACGTGGCCCGGCAGGTCGAGCGCTGGTCGAAGCAATACCGCGCGTCGCAGACCGAGGCGGTCGAGGACATGGAGCGCCTGATCGCCTGGCTGCCGGCGCATCTGCCGCCGGGGCAGCCGGCGCGCGTGGTGCACGGCGACTACCGGCTCGACAACATCATCCTGGCGCCCGACCAGCCAAAAATTGCCGCCGTGCTCGATTGGGAATTGTCGACGCTCGGCGACCCGCTGGCGGATTTCTCCTATCACCTGATGCAGTGGCACATGCCGCCGTCGGAAGCCGGCACCGGCTCGCTCGTCGGCCTCGATCTCGCAGCGCTCGGCATTCCGCCGCTGGAGACTTATGTCGAGGCTTACGTGGCGCGCACCGGGCTTGATCCGCGGCCGCATCTGCCGGTCTATTTCGCCTACAATTTCTTCCGCCTCGCGGCGATCATGCAGGGCATCGCCGGCCGGGTGCGCGACGGCACCGCCACCAGCGCCTTCGCGGCGGCCAAGGCCGCACTGGTGCGCCCGCTCGCCGCCAAGGCGTGGGCATTCGCGGGTCGGGCGGGGGCGGACTGATGGAATACGTTTTCCCCTCCCCCACCCGGGCCGCGCTTGCGCGCGCCCGAGTGCAGGCTTGTGGGGAGGGGAAGGGGTGGGGGTCGGCAGGCAGGGCGCACGCGCGGACGCCCACATCAGACCTTACCTCCATTCCCCCTGGCGTAGGGCGGCTTGCGAGGCGCTCAGGAGACGCTCACGAAACCTGACGCTCCCGGCCCTGCCAGTACGGAGCCCGCAACGCCTTCTTGTCGATCTTGCCGTTGAACAGGCGCGGCAGGCTGTCGACGAAATCGATGCTGCGCGGCTTCTTGTAGCTCGCGATCGTTCCGCGGGCGTGCTCAACCAGTTCGGCCTCGGTCGCCGTCGCGCCCGGCCGCAACTGCACGCAGGCCTTCACCGATTCGCCCCAGACCCGGTCGGGCACCGCGATCACCGCCGCCTCGGCGACGGCAGGGTGCGAGCGCAGTGCCTCCTCGACCTCCCACGAATAGATGTTCTCGCCGCCTGAAATGATCATGTCCTTCTTGCGGTCGACGACGTAGACGAAGTTGCCCTCGTCGACGAAGCCCAAATCCTGGGTGTGCATCCAGCCGTCGCGCACGACATCGGCGGAAAGACCGTTCTTGTTCAAGTATCCGTTCATGAGCGTCGGCGACCGGAACAGAATTTCGCCGATCGCTCCGGTCGCGCAGCGCGTGCCGTCGGGACGCACGACCTTCACCTCGTTGCCGAGTGCAGGCTGTCCAGCCGAGGCCAGCCGGCGCCGCTCCGCCTGCGAGCCGTCGAGCCGATGCTGATGCGCCTTCAGGATGGTGCCGAGCAGGCATTCGGTCATGCCGTACACCTGGACGAATATCGGCCCCATCCGATCGATGGCGCGGCGCAGCAGCGGCAGCGGCATCGGCGCCGAAGCATAGTGCACCAGGCGCAACGAGCTGACGTCGTAGGAGCTGGTGTCGAGCTCGTCGAGCATGCGCTGGATCATAAGCGGCGCAAAGTGCGCGGCGGCGATCTTCTCGTCCTGGATCGTCCGCAGCATGTCGGCGGGATCAAAGGCGGCCTTGAGAACCACCGTGGCACCCATCAGGCTGAAATTCATCTGCTCGATCTTGCCGCCCAGATGAAACAGCGGCATCACGATCAAGGCCTTGTCGAGCGAGGCGAGGCCAGCTTCGTGCGACAGCATGCGCGTCGCTTCCGCCATGGCGGCGTGGCTGATCATCACGCCCTTGGCCCCGCCGGTGGTGCCGCTGGTGTACATCAGATAGGCGATGTCGCCCGGTGCGGGCCGGCACGGCGGCTCGTCGGCGCTGGCGTCCCCGAGCAATTGCTCGAAAGCCAGGTCGCCGGCGGCGTTGGCGCCGATGGCGATTGTTATGCGGATGCTCGACAGCTGCGCGGCGATGGCGCGGGCCGTGGCGGCGAACTCTTCCGCATAGATCAGCACGGCGGGCTGGCAGTCCTGGCAGATGGCTGCAAGCTCGGGCGGCGCTAGGCGGCTGTTCAGATTGATGGTGACAAAGCCCGCGACTTCACCGGCGCCAAAGCACTCGATGTATTCGCTGCAATTGCGTGCCAGCACGGCGACGCGCTCTTGTGGTCGCAGCCCTTTGCCGATGAGCGCATTGGCGAGCCGGAACATGCGCGATGCCTGCTGCGCGAAGGTGAAGCGCCGGCCTTCGAATATCAGCGCCGTCTGCCGTCCGTACAACGCAACGCCGCGCTCGATCAGGTCGCCACAGGTCAAGGACATTGCCGATCGGCCTCTGCTCCTCCATTGCGCACGGACGAGATCGCCGCAAGGGCCCCGCGATCGCTTATGGCATGGCTCTCGGCTTTTCGCGAGATCGGTTGACTGCTAGAGTGCGCCACGAACGGCAGGCTGCACAATGCACACCGAATCCGGGGAGGACATCGTGATCAAACGCGGACTTTTCCTGAGCATTCTCGGCGCCGCATTGCTGGCTTCGGGCGTTTCGCACGGCCAGCAGCCAACGAAGCCATACCCGACCCGGCAGGTTCGCATCGTGGTGCCGTATCCGCCCGGCGGGCCGACCGACCTGATCGCCCGCCTGCTGTCGCAAAAGCTCGGCGAGCGGCTGGGCCAGTCGTTCTTCGTGGAAAACGTCAACGGCGCCAGCGGCGCGGTCGGCGCCGGCCAGGTCGCGCAAGCCGCGCCGGACGGCCACACGCTCCTGGTGGTCACCAACGACTTTGCGGTCGCGTCGGTCACCAATACGAACCTGCCCTACGATCCGGTGAAGAATTTCGTGCCGGTCACCATCATCGCCACGTCGCCGCAGGTCGTGGCCGTCAATCCGTCGGTGCCGGCCACCACGATGAAGGAACTGGTGAGCCTGATCACTGCGGCGCCTGACAAGTACAACTACGCCGCGCTCGGCATCGGCTACGGCCAGCTTTCGGCCGAACGCCTTTTCAAGCTCGGACTGAAGCTCGACGGCCTGACGCGTGTGCCGTTCAATGGCGCAGCGCCCGCGATCAACGCCACTCTCGCCGGCGACACCCAGATCGTCTATCTCGGCCTGCCGCCGGTCGCGCCCTATATCGGTTCGGAGAAATTGCGCGCGCTGGCGGTGACCAGCGCAACGCGGGCCGAGGCTTTTCCGCAAATTCCGACCTTGCGCGAATCCGGCGTGCCGGATCAGGAATGCGAACTGGTCATCGGCATGGTGGCGCCGACCGGCACGCCGCCGGAGATCGTCGCGACCCTGCAAAAGCAGATCGCCGACGTCGTCAAGCTACCGGACATCAAGGCAACCCTCGCCAAGGTCAGCTTCCAGCCGGTCGGAAGTTCTCCGGCCGCCTTCGGCCAGCAGATCAAGGACGACATCGCGGTCTGGAGCCAAGTGATGAAGGACGCGCATATCCCGGTCAATTGAGGACGGCGTGGCGCGTTCGCCGATTCTGCCAAATGACGGCGCAGCCGGCCTGAGATAAATGCGCTGCTTGCCACCGCCGTCTATGCGGCATCTGAAGGACTTTCGATCTTGGTACTGGATCGCCGCGCATTCGGCGGTCAGGCGGGCGCGCCGTCGCTCGTATTGAAAATTACCTCGGTTTTCCAAACGGGATCACCGGAATGGCGTTGATTGCCCGCGCCGATACCCAGGCGCAGAAGTTCGGCACGGAAATGGCGATCCCTGACGAGGTCACCGGCCTCGAACCCGACACGCCAAGGCGTGGGCATTCGCGCGCAAGGCAGGTTAGAGCGGATTTCGATCAAGTCGAAGCACCTCCCATTATCCGCTCGTCCCCGCGATAGCGCATAGGCGTTAAAATGTTCTTGGAGGTAGGAATCGATTTGTGATTCAAAGTGGGATGACTCACGAATCGCTTCTGAATCGGGACTGGGAATTTCTCGTAAAAAAGCTTGGTGGCGCGG
>Ga0074044_10003826_pt1 | contig 12650 bp, 10 predicted proteins | sample BogForMeECP23OM1_FD_94443 | JGI IMG/M metagenome (GOLD analysis project Ga0074044, IMG submission 94443) | Bog forest soil microbial communities from Calvert Island, British Columbia, Canada - Bog Forest MetaG ECP23OM1 | ecosystem: Environmental > Terrestrial > Soil > Wetlands ...
ATTATCTTCGCCATCGGGTGTAGGTCTCCTTTTCGGAATGGCTTTAGCTTGCGAGGCCAAAGCCAACTTACACCCTCTCGCTTTTTACACAATCGAATTTACGTCACCAGTACACCTTAGCTACTTGACTTACTTTGGTAACTGGCTTCAAATGGGTGGAGCGAATCCCCACGCCCCTATTGCCCGGAGTGGGTTTATGTCTGAAGAAAAGCCCGTGATCCCAGAATCCTCTGCACGCGATCTCAGCGGCGTCCTTCGAGACGCTCCTCCCGGAGCATGGGTTGCCCTATCTAAAGATGAGACTAGGCTTCTCGGGACTGGCAACACGATGATGGCAGCTTCCCTGCAAGCACAGCTTAAGGGCGAACGATACCCTGTTTTAGTCAAAATGCCTTTGGCGGGGGAAGGACTAGCAGCCGGTGTAAGATAGCTTCGCGTGTGCTTCCCCTACATAAAGCTCCCCAACACTGCTCCTCGCCCCTATCTCAACGTTGTCGTCCGCGTTGGCTATCGGACCTCCGACATCATAAAAGCGATCGTTGACTCAGGCGCAGATCGCCCTATTTTTCCAATGGAGGTTGCCACGAAATATCTGAACGTTGACTTGGGCGAAACGGAATCATGGAACTTTTCCGGCACTACAGGCGAGCTCCAACACGCCAAACTTGCTAAGGTTTTTCTCGCCATCCTCGATCCGAACGAACAAGACCTAGCATGCGAGATTGACACAGTATGCGCATTTTGCGATACGTTCAAATTTTCTGGGGGCGCACTTTTGGGGCAGAACGGGTTTTTCTCAAAGTTCAAGACGACCTTCGATCAGCCGAGAAACTGCTTTGAGATCGAACCGTTGTAGGAGACTCTACTTCTGCGCGGGATTAACTTCTCCGGCTTCTTATTGCTGACCTTCACATCGTCACGCTTTAATGGCTTGGTTGCGAGCAGGTTTCTTGCGATCCGCTCGAACTGAACGCGATCAACCGTTTGCTGAGTCAAAGTGCACAACCGCGCTTCAGCTCTGGTTTTCGCTAGTTTTCGCTTTCCACCGGCCTAGCCTTCGGAGCCGGCAACGCCTTCGCGGGCTTGCCCGGTTTCGCCGGCGCGGCGGGCGGAATCGGCGCGACCGGGGCCACCACGGCAACCGTCCCTTTGCGGATCTCAATCGTTCCCTTGGCGTTCAACGCCAGTCGCGGGCCATTCGTTCCAACCGAACCCGTGGCGCTTGCCTGCTCGCCCGCAGTTTCGATTTTCAACTCGTCGAAGTCGCTCTCGATCTCTCCCGGATGCGCGCGCGCTTCCACTTGAAATGCCGTACCCGGCGGAATCGTAACCGTCACGTCGCCCTTCTGGTTTTCGATCTGGACGTTCCCCGGCTTGTGCAGCCCCACTGACACCGACCCGTTGTCGTCTTCCAGGCGCAGATCGCCCGACACGCCCTCCAGTGAAATGTCTTTCGAGCGTGTGGTCAGCCGCATCGGTCCGGTCAGCGAATCCGCGCGCAAGTCGCCCGAGTCCAGATCCAGCCGGCCATCGAGCCGCGAGAATTCCATTTCCGTGCGCGAGGAATGAAAGGTCACCGCCTTCCCAATCCGCACCAGACGCACGCTCTCCTGAAACTCGCCGCTCAGGTGCAGCGTGCCATCCACATCTTCGATCGCTACCTCGTTGGCCTTTCCCTGGATGCTCACATCGCCCTTTACATGTCCCAGCCGCGCCGAACTATTATCCAGCGTCAGGGCCACGTTTCCGGTGTGGTCGCTGATGTTGACTTCGCCGCGCTGGTGGTTGATGTCAACCGCGCCTGTCATCCCCGCGATGGTGATGTCGCCTCGCCGCGACACGATCACCAGCGACATATTCGAGGGCACATACACATCCATGTCGGTAGTCACGCTCTTGTCTCCCGCGCCCCCGGTATTGGCGTTGAGCGTCACCACCTTGTCCACCTCGGTAATGCGTGGATCGGTCTTCGCGTTGTAGCTGTCCGCGTCCTGTTGATGCTCAGCCCGAATTTTCTTGCGCCACGAGACCCTCACCTTCTTGTCGTCCGACACATTGACCGTGATCGTTCCGCGATCGTCGTTGATGTGCAGACTGTCAACGTGCAAGCTGCTGGCGCCCGCTCCCAGGTCGGTGTGGATTTCGCCGCTATAGTCGAACGCCGATCCGCCAAAAATTTCGTCGAGTCCTTCATCGTCGCCTATCTGGAGATGGTCGCCGAGATTCTTCCAGTCCACGCGCGAGGCCTGCGTGGCAATCAATCCCGCGATGATCAAAAACAGCATCAGGAAAACGCCACCGACGCCAATTCCCCGCGCCGGCTGCCCGTAGCGCTTCGCCTGTTCGTATTCGATCAGCTTCAGCACGCCCCACAAGATCAGCAGCGCCGGCCAGAAGCGCGCAAACAGCGATCCTAGGTGGTGAATATCCATGATCCCCATCGTCCCCAGCAGGAACAGGACCCCCATCAGAATCAGCACCACCGGACCGGCAATCGAACGTCGCGGAACATGCGGCGGCGGAATCTGCGGCGGCAGCATCATTGGGCTAACCATGATTCACCTCGCTCGTCGGCGGAACCGGCGGAACCGGTGGAACAGGGGGCGCTGGCGCTACCGGAGGAATCGGTCCTCCCGCCACATTTACGCCCGGCAGCGGCGAAATGTGTCCCTCTACCGATGCGCTTCCCTGCATCAACTTCAGCGCGCCCACCACCAGCAGAATTACCGGCCAGGTCCGGCCAAAATGCAAGTTCGCAAAATCGAGATTCTGCAGCAGGAACAGGACTCCAATCGTGAAAACAATCACCGGACCCGTAATCCGCCGTGTTCGGCACCGCGCACATTGGCACGCCGAGGCCGCCGCCAGGTTCTGCATCGTTGGCGAAAACCCGTGACGCGCCATTTTCTCCCGCGCTCGAGCTGCATCCCGCGGCGGTCCCACCCATCCCCAGGCGCGGGCGAACATCCAGCCCCCCATGAATATCAAAATCAATGGCCAGAACCGATCCAGTCCGTATTCGGTCAGACCCAGGGTATGCAGCAGAAAGAGCACGCCCAGCAAAATGAGGACGATCGCACCCATCGGAATCTTGCTGGTCTCGATTTTTGTACCCGCGCTGAACGTCGCCGCCAAGCCGTAAGGGTCCGGCGCCGGCAGCCCCGCCTGAATGGCGCGAGCCGAACGCACCGCATCGACAATCTGGTAAATGTAGAAGAAGCTGACGCCAATGCCGCAGATTACGCCCAGCGCCTCGCTGTGCGGGCTGTCGCTGGCGCTAATGCCGGCAATCAGCAAACCAAAGATCGCCAGATGCGCCAGTCCTTTGGCGTATTGCCCGGTGTACACCGCGCCCACGCCGAAGGGGAAGAATCCGGCCAGAATTCCCGCGACCGTAGGGTTCGGTCCGCTGCCGCTGATGTGGGGCGGCGCAGGAGGTGGAGGAATTTGCCCAAAAGCCGCCGGCGCGCCCATCGTGCCCAATGTGGAAGTGGAAGAAGAAACGCCGCCGGAAACCGATCCCGAGGGAACTCCTTCCATCTTCGCTCCCAGGCATTCCTCGCAATAGATCACGCCCCGCACCGGACGTGTACAGTTCGCGCACAGTGCCTTTCCGCAAGTGCGGCAATAGGCCACTGCCGATACATCAGCATGATTGGCGCAGTTCATACCAACCTCCTGTTCGTGGTCACCATCACAACAGGTGGCTGCGGCTTTGCCCTTCGAGATTCGAGCCTCGTGCGAGCTTGACTTTGCTCGTAGCTCGCTGCTCGCAGCTCATAGCTGCAGGCTTCATCATTCGATCCCTCCGTCATTGCAGCCAGCACCGTCTGGCTGTTCTCACGTGAATAGTTACGATCCTGTCTTTGCTCTGGTTGTCCACTGGTATTGTTCTTGCGATTCTCTTTCTGTGGCTGCGGTCCCGGTTCCGCGGGAGTGTTAGCCCGCTTCAACTCGCGCAGCTTCGATTCGATCTCATACACAAAGCGAATATTGTCGTAGTACTTCACCACTTTGATTTGCGCGCCATTGTACGCGTGCCGCAAAGCCGACGGCCGCAAATCAACCTTCGCCACGTCAGTCGCCTTCACTCCCAACGCGCTCAGCCCCAGCGAAAACGAGAAGAAGATCATCCCAAACGACATCACAAACCGAGGCTGCCGCACAAAAGCCGTCACCGGAGTAAAGAACGAATCCCACCATTCCCGCGCCCGCTCGCTCACCGGAGTCGTCCGCCCCCCGGCCGTAGCCGCCAGCGCTCGCCGGCTCACCACTCCGCTGGTAGCCATCAGAATGTTCTGCACCATGTAAGCCGGAGGTTCGACCGCCTCAAGCGATCGCAGGTACGACTGACCCGCCTGCACGTCCGCAAACAGCGGACCGCACACCCCGCAAACCCGCCGATGAGCCTCAAAGCGCTCCTTGCGAGCCGGGCTCAATCCCGAGTAGCCATCGTCACCCATCGCCTCGCCGACGATAGCGCCGTCGACAGCGCCGTCGATAGCATCACCAAGCAGCGTTTCGAACTCCGTGCACTCCATTCGGGGTCCGCTGGGCTGTTCGTGTTTTGTTTCCTCTGGCATCACATCACCTGCCTATATGTACGTTGTAGGAGCCGCGCAAGTTCCGCTCGTCCCCGGTTAATTCGAGATTTGACGGTTCCCTCCGGAACCCTCAAAACCGTGGCAATTTCCCGATAGTCCATGTCTTGCAGATCCCTCAAAATCACCGCCTCCCGCAGCTCCGGAGACAGCTTCTGCAAAGCCAAATGCACCATTTCCCGCGTCTCCCGCGACTCGACCGCCGCGTCCGGAGGCAATCCCCGATCCGCGATCTGCTCGCTAAGCGGCTGCGCGTCTTCCCGCTCCGATGGCGCCGAATCGAGCGAATCCGTAATCCGGTCGCCCTTAGACTTCCGAAAATGATCGACCAGAAGATTGCGAGTAATAGTAGTGACCCAAGTCATAAACGCGCCCTTACCAGAGTCATAAGTATTCAGAGTCCGATACATCTTGATAAAGACCTCCTGGGTGAGGTCCTGCGCGTTCTCGGAATCCCCCGCAAACCGGTAGCAGACGTTATAAATCCGCCGGTGATAGCGCTCGACAATCTCCTCCCAAGCCGCGGCATCGCCCGAAACACAGCGACGGACCAGCAATCCGACAACCTGGGCATCATCCAAAACCGACTCCGCGAGCCACGCTTAATCTACGTCTAATCTACGTCGTCATCCCGTAATCTACGTTGTCATCTGACCTAGGTTGTCATCTGACCCAGGTTGTCATCTGACCCAGGTTGTCATCCGACCCAGGTTGTCATCCTGAGCGAAGCGAAGGACCTATGCATTCGTCCGCGCGAGGCACAGATTCTCAACAGCACACCAGAGCTACGTTTCTGTAGGCTAGGAAGTTCCCTTGAATCATAGAGCTAGCGATTGTAGCAGGAGATTTGCGCAAGAGGCTGTAGAACAATTCGTAGTAACGAGGCGTTTGACCCCCCGAGACCCGGTCTTTTGGAATCAGAAACTTAGAGAAACGATATCCGCCAGGCCTCTTGAGGCATAGGTGCCCAGTAAAGCATCTTCCCGTCAACAACTTACAACGATTAGTAGCGGCTTAATTTTGACCTTGCGCCCCCAGAAGAGCCGGGGCTTTCCTTCGTGTACCTTCGTGCCCTTGGTGGTGGAGGTTTGATCAGGGCAAGAAGTTGCACCAGGCTTGTGTGGCTTTCCTTCGTGTGCCTTCGCGCCCTGGGTGGTGGAGGTTTAATCAAAATGAGCCACAACCGCGCGATTCCCGTGATTCGCGAAGCCTACCGGAACGGGTTCACCGCCGTGACCCCAAAATACTCCTGCCCCGCACTGAAATCTTCCGACAAGAGGCGTTTACACCCCGCCCGTTCCGCCGCCGCGACGATCATGCCGTCATAGAAGTGAATGCCATAAGCCGAGCCCGCCTCCACTGCCCGCCGAACCAACTCCCCGTCGGCAACGATTAGCCGGATTGCTTCCAAAGCTTCCAGCCCGCGCATAACCGCGTCCGGCGTGGCTGGCGGCGAGACCTTGTGCAGCATGGTCGCAGCAAACTCAGTCAGAACCTGCGTCGAAATAACGATCTTCCCACTAAGGCCCCCCTTGAGCAGGAGGCGCGCGACTTCCTGCTTTTGCGGACTGCCTTCGTCATACGCATACACGACAACATTCGTGTCCAGGAAGTCAGCGCCGCTCATGCAGGTCTTCCCGCTTCCAGGTTATTTTTCCTACGTTGACCTTGAGCAGCTTGAAACTCTCTTCCAGCGCCTCCAACTCCCGCCGTTTGCGCCCGGATTTCGCATGTTCAGCGGCCAGCTCCTGCAGATGCGCGCGCACCAGCCCAGTCAGCGTAGTATCGCGCTCAACCGCAATCTTCCGCACTTCCCTGACCAGATCATCATCCAGCGAAAGCGTAATATTCATGCACCCATAATAAGGGAAACCCTTAATAAGGGCAAGCCGCATCGACCTTTGATCTTAACTGCCAACTGTTTGATCCAGCATCCTCGGAAATCGGGATGGTTTTCCTTCGTGTCCCTTCGTGCCCTTGGTGATGGAGGTTTAATCAAAATCTACCACTCCATAGCAATTCTTTTATTATAAATAAGATAAAAACACAATTCCATACGAGTGTAATATGATATATAATTCCATCCATGCCTTTGAGTATTAAGAGCGAAACCACCGAACGGCTAGCCCGCGAAGTCGCCCGCGAGACGGGCGAGTCTCTTACCGAAGCCATTCAGAAATCGCTCGAACAACGACTCCTGCGCGTCAAGCGACAGCGCAAAACCCACCTCCTGGCCAGCCAGATTGACGATCTCCTGCGCCGCGTGGACGCGCTTCCCACTCTCGATCCCCGCTCCCAGAACGAGATTCTGGGGTACGACAGCGACGGCCTTCCTCGCTAGCTTCCCATGGTCATGGACACTTCCGCTCTCTTCGCCATTTTCCTCGGGGAACCCGAGCGGGACGCTTTCGTGCAACACGTTCTTCAGGCGGAGACGAAATTGCTCTCAGCGGCCAATGCGCTGGAGACCGGCATAGTGCTCGAGGCGAAACGCGGCGAAGCCGCCGGCCGCGAGTTCGACCTCTTTCTGGTGCGCGCACAGTTCGAAGTGGTTCCGGTGGATGCCGAGCAAGTAGAAATCGCGCGCTCGGCCTGGCGCAGATACGGCAAAGGCCGCCACGCCGCCGGCCTCAACTTCGGAGACTGCTTCGCCTACGCCCTGGCAAAGTCCTCAGCGCAGAAACTGCTGGCCAAGGGAGAGGACTTCCGTCTAACCGACATCGAACTCGTATAAGTTTCCGACGCGTAGAGCGGACACTCCTGTCCGCCGCCTCTGACTTGAGAGGTTTCAGATCACCCGATGACCCGATCACCCGATAAGTTATGATGAGCGCCCGCGGCAATTTAATCGCAGCCCGGGCCTATTATTATCAATGACTTGCGGCCAATTCGCCTTCCCGCCATAAAATACAAATCGGTACGTACAACAATTGTAGTCAAATTGTTTCACGTGAAACGTTTGTAACTACATTTTGTGTACATACAATTCCGGGAACCCAATCCGCCGGAGTTGTGGGCAAAAGAACGCGAATGAGTGGGGCACCCGCTTGTCTGGGGCACGCCGCCTACGGAGTCACCTCGAACACAGCGCCGTTTCCGTGCGATCCACCGCCGCCGGCCACGCCGTAAAGATTTCCGCCGTACAGAATCAGGCTGGCGTAGGGCTCCCATCCAGTCGCCTGGTTCAAATCCGCAAGAACCTTAGCTTTGTGGCCGTCCACCAGTTCGTAAATAACCCCATCACCACCCTCGACGTTATTGAGCGTACCGCCGTAGATGTTCCCGTCGGCATCGAGCACAACCCCCGCATAAGGAGAGCCTTCTGTAGCCAGGCCATCCTTGTTGGTTGGAAAGGAGTAGAGAATCTTCTCGGTGAATGTTCCTGTCTTCTTCTTACGAACGAGTTCGAAGACCGTTCCTACGTTCTTTTTGCCGCCTGCCAGCGTCGTACCGTAAAGGTTGCCGGCCTTATCAATCGTCATCGTGCCATCTGCTTCGATGCCATCTTTGGGAGCGCCAGCAAAGCTGTGGATCACCGATACACCGAAGCCGCCCTCGCCATTGGGTGATAGCTCGAAAAGACCGCCAGAGCCGGCGAGGCCGCCCCATTCCGTGGAGCCGAAAATATTTCCGTCCGCATCCATGACCAATCCGGCTCCGGTTGTGTCAGGCCCGCCGTTCAGGTTATCCGTGAAGAGCGCTTGCGCTGTCCACACGCCGCCGGACTGGCTCAACTCGAACACGCCTCCGCTGTAGTATCCATTTTGTTGAGTTGCGCAGGGACAGACCACGGTGGTGTAGAAATTGCCCGCCGGGTCCCGGATCACACCGGTCGTGGGAAAGCCCTCAGTGTCGGTGAAGTTGTACAAGACGGTTTCCGTCCAGCCTGATCCCGACGGACTCAGTTCGAACACGGTGCCCCAATTATTCGCGCCGCCATCGTAGGTTGTTCCGTAAAGGTTGCCCGCATTGTCGAATATCAAGGTCGGGGTATAGTACGCAAGCGCGCCGTCGGTGCAGACGAAGTTCACCTCTACCGAGCAGAAGTCGTAGATCGCGGTCTCGTTGTAGCCACCGCTGCCGTTCGGCGAAAGCTCAAATACGACTCCATATCCCTTACCCCCGGCGGTGGCTACGCCATAGAAGTTGCCTTGGCCGTCGGCAGTAAGACTGCCTGTGGTGGGGTAGCCGCCGTCGCTGCCGCCGGTGAAATTGTAGAGGTCGGTATAAGTTTGGGCTTGCGCTGAGCGGGTAGCTGTTAGGAACGCCGTGGCTAAGAATAGTGCCAGGCTTAGAAGGGCCACGACGGAATTGGTTCTTGGCCAGAACTTAGCGAGATGCATGGTGTTCTCCTCAGAATCTGAAAGTTTGAACTTGCAATACAATTTGCGGGATTGACCCCACCCGAATCGAGTTTGAATCGGCCGCGCCATCTCCCGAACATCCCTTCCGCTATGCGGCGGAATGGGATAACATGCGGGAAGTAACTTGCAGGCACCCCCCGGGTCGCTCCCGAGTGCCACGAACACTCTGCTGCAGAACCTGCCTGGAAGTCGTTAAAAGTTCTCTTTTTTTTCTGAATTCTTCTGAAAGCAGATGGGTCCTATGGGCAAGTCCTCGTATCAGTTTGGGGCCTTTCGCCTGAATCCGGCTGGCCGTGCGCTTCTGCACGGCAAAGAGCGACTCGACCTGCCCCCTCGCGCCTTTGATACGCTTGTCGTTCTGGTCGAAGAGAAGGGAAATCTCGTCGACAAGGACCGGCTGATGCGAACCATCTGGCCGAATACGGTGGTAGAGGAAAACAATCTCAGCCAAGCCGTCTACCTGCTGCGCAAGGTTTTGCACGATGGCGAGAACGGCGCAAGGTACATCGAGACCGTCCCCAAGCAAGGCTACCGGTTCGTGGCCCAGGTTCGTGAACTGGAGACTTGGCCAGACGAGACGCCGGGGGAACATGAGCCAAACGACTTTGCCGAGGGCAATGCGTCCGTCGCTGAGCTCGGTTTGCCGGCTGGCAGCAGAAATGGCAGCGGAAGGACGCCGACAGATGGCCTGGAGGTTCAGCCAGATCTCGCAAGCCTTCGCAGCGCACCGCCCACCCCGAAACCGCGCTGGATCCTGGGCGCAGTGGCCGCTCTGGGAATCGTCGCACTCCTGCTGGCCGGAATGCAGCTCGCAAGCTGGCGCAACCGCCAGCCAAAGCGCGCCGATTTAGAGACCATCCGATCGATTGCGGTCTTGCCCCTGCAGAATTTCTCTAATGATCCCGAGCAGGAATATTTCGCTGACGGCATGACCGACGAACTCATCACCGACCTCGCCCAGGTTCGCGAGCTGCGTGTGGTTTCGAGAACCTCCGTCATGCAATACAAGGCAGCGCACCGCCCATTGCCGCAAATCGGCCATGACCTCGGTGTAGACGCGGTGATTGAAGGCTCCGTTTTGCGCTCCGGCAATCGTGTCCGCATCACCGCCCAACTCATTCGCACCGCCACCGATACCCACCTCTGGGCGAAGTCTTACGAAGGAGACATGAAAGATGTCCTCTCGCTGCAGGCATCAGTCGCCGAGGCCATCACCGATGAAGTGAAACTGAATTTGACCTCCGCCGAGCGCAATCGTCTGCGCCGCCCCTCGACCGTCAACCCGGAAGCCTACGAAGCTTATCTCCGCGGCCGTTTTTATTGGAACCGCAGAGATAATCAGGGATTTCAAAAGGCGGTGGAATACTTTAATCGGGCGATCGCCAAAGATCTGGACTTTGCCTTGCCGTACTCCGGCCTGGCCGACTGCTACATCCTGATGGACTTGAATGAGCCGGATGCCGGCAAGATGGCGCAGGCCAAAGCCGCAGCCCTCAAAGCTCTAGCCCTGAACGACGACTTGGCCGAGGCGCACACATCTCTGGCCGCAGTCAAGATCTTTCTCGACTGGGACTGGGCAGGCGCGGAGAGCGAATTCAAGCGCGCTCTTGAACTGAATCCGAATTACGCTCCTGCGCACCACTGGTATGGCAACATTTTGCTCGCGCCCATGGCCCGGCATGAAGAAGCCATGGCCGAACTCAAGCGCGCCCAAAGCCTCGATCCGCTTTCGCTGATCATCAACACGGATATCGGCTACGCCGACTATCTCGCGCGCCACTACGACGCCGCGTTCTCGCAGTATCAGAAAGTGCTGGCCATGGACCCCAGTTTCGTGCCCGTCCATAACGATCTTGGGCAGTATTACGAACACATGGGTATGCGCGACCAGTCACTTCAAGAAGAGCTGGCAATCTCAGATCCCGAACGCTCCCAGGTTATTCGCAGCCTCTATGCGAAAGGTGGATACCGCAAGGTGATATTGGAGAGCGCCCTTTCGCGTGGCACCTTTCATATTGCGAAAGCGCCCGGCTCCTTGTTCGTCGCAGCGGAGTCTTATGCTCTTCTAGGCCAGCGCCAACAAGCCATGGCCGCCCTGGAAAAGAGCTACGAGGCTCGCGAGCCCGGCCTCATCTATCTCAAAGTCGATCCGGTTTGGGATAGCCTGCGCCAAGACCCAGCTTTCCAATCCCTGGAACACCGCATGGGGATGAAGTGAGATGAAGGGAAGACGACGCACAGAAATGAAAAGCGGCTATCACCCACGGATCCGCTTAATTGCGCAGAACGCTCACGTGGGATTTCAGACTGTGTGCACCTTGGGCTTGGATTTTGCTTTACCTTCGTGAGTCGGGGCTCATGATGGTGGGAGGGGAAACGATGGGCAGGGACAGAAGGGTGGGGAAACGATGGGCGGAAAACTGCACCAACGGCATAGCATGCGTTGTCAAGCCCCGTTTGAGCCACCAGAAATCGCCGAACTCCTTTCCTTTGTTGCGCCTGCACCGCCTGTACGTACACGGTCGTACGGTAAACTTTATTTTGTTCGCCTGTCGTTCGCCTTTTCGTGGGCCACTTCCGCCATGTTCGGCACAACCTGTACGTACAACTATACCTGCACAAAACGTTTCACGTGAAACACTTTGTAGTTACAACGTTCGTACATACAATCCCGCCAATCCGGACCGCCAGGTTTTACTGAGAACTGACAACTGACAACTGACAACTGTCTCAAGAGAACCGCACCCGCACATCCGGCCCCTTATCCAGGTGAATGCTCTCGATAAACCGCACCCGTCCCGTCCGCAAAGTCAGAATCACCGAAGAAGTCCGCGTCCCCTCGCCAAAGAATCGGACGCCTTTCAGCAACGCGCCCTCAGTCACGCCAGTCGCAGCGAAGATCATCTGTTTCCCCGGAGCGAGGTCTTCCGCCTCATAGATTCTGTTCTTGTCTCGTATCCCCATCTTGGCAATGCGCTCTTCCAGTTCCGGCTTGTCGATCACGAGGCGCCCTTGCATGTAGCCGTTCAGGCAGCGGATCGCGGCCGCCGTGATCACCCCTTCCGGAGCGCCACCCGAGCCCATCACCGCGTGCACTCCGGTTCCAATCACCGCCGCGGCAATGCCCGCCGAAAGATCGCCGTCGCCAATCAACCGGATGCGCGCACCCGCCTTCCGAATATCGGAAATCAGCTTCTCGTGCCTAGGACGGTCGAGCACGATCACCACCAGGTCCTCCACGCCGCGATGCAGACGGCGCGCGATATTTTTCAGGTTGACAGCCACCGGAGCGTCCAGTTCAACCGCGTTCTTGCACGAGGGCCCGACTACGATTTTTTCCATGTAGCAGTCGGGAGCGTGCAGCAACCCGCCTTTTTCCGAAGCCGCCAGCACCGTGATCGCTCCCGGCGCGCCGGTGGCGCAGAGGTTGGTGCCTTCCAGCGGATCGACGGCGATGTCGATGCTGGGAACGTCGCGTCCGTCGGGATACGGACCACCCACCTGCTCGCCGATATAAAGCATGGGAGCATCGTCGCGCTCGCCCTCGCCGATCACAATCGTGCCGTGCATGGGGACCGTGTCCATCGTCTTGCGCATGGCCTCGGTGGCCACCTGGTCGCTCAGCGGACGATCGCCCTGGCCCATGGTGCGCGCCGACTCGATGGCCGCGTTTTCGACCACGCGC
>Ga0074044_10003827_pt1 | contig 12650 bp, 13 predicted proteins | sample BogForMeECP23OM1_FD_94443 | JGI IMG/M metagenome (GOLD analysis project Ga0074044, IMG submission 94443) | Bog forest soil microbial communities from Calvert Island, British Columbia, Canada - Bog Forest MetaG ECP23OM1 | ecosystem: Environmental > Terrestrial > Soil > Wetlands ...
CGGCGCGGCGGTCTGCGTGGACAGCAAGGACAACGTCTACGTGTTCAACCGCGGCGCCCATCCTGTCATCGTGTTCGACCGGGACGGCGGGTTCTTGCGCTCCTGGGGCGAGGACATCGGTTTCGTCAATGCTCACGGCGCCGCCACCGGCCCCGATGACGTGCTCTACCTGACCGACGATTTCGGCGCCGCGGTGCGCAAGTGCACTCCGCAAGGCAAGGTCATGCTGACCATCGGCACGCCCGGCAAACCGGCGCCCCGTTTCTCCGGCGACCCGTTCAACCGCTGCACCCACACCGCCCTCTCGCCGCAGGGCGACATCTACGTCTCCGACGGCTACCAGAACGCCCGCGTCCACAAATACGCGCCCGATGGAAAACTGCTGTTCTCGTGGGGCGAGCCCGGCACGGGCCCGGGCCAGTTCAACCTCGTGCACAACATCGCCTGCGACGACGACGGCTTGGTCTATGTCGCCGACCGCGAGAACCATCGCGTGCAGGTGTTCGACGGCAACGGCAAATACCAGGCCGAGTGGCACAATATGATGCGGCCCTGCGGCCTCTATGTGACGCGCGGCAAGTCCCCGCTGGCCGTCGTCGGCGAACTGGGCCCGGAGACCGTGGCCACGCTGACCGCCGGGGTGCCGAATCTCGGCCCGCGGGTCCTCCCTCTTGTCGGCGCAGGGCGAGGTGCTGGCGCGGCTCGGGACGCAGCCGCTGGGCGAGGCGCCCGGGCAGTTCATCGCCCCGCACGGCATCGCGGTCGATTCCCGCGGCGATATCTACGTGGCCGAGGTCGCCAACACCTACTGGCCGCAGCTGTTCGGCAAGAAGCCCGACCATGAGCTGCGCTCGCTGCAGAAGCTGGCGCGGGTGAGCTGACGCCCGCGCGGTCGGCCCCTTCTCCAGCTTTGCTGGGGAAGGTGGCGCGTAGCGCCGGATGGGGTGTGACCCGCTACCTCAACCCAAGTCGGATTGCACGAGCGTCAGCGCGAACCTACATCGATTCGGCCCTGCTTTCCGCACCCCATCCGGCCCTTCGGGCCACCTTCCCCGCTTCGCGGAGAAGGGGAAAATCGGCCGACGGCGCAACTCGATGATTTGCACCATGCGCGAACCCACGCAAAATCAATGGTTTGCGTGGTTCAGATTATAGGGGCAGAATTGATCGCTCTTCCATGCTTGAGGCTTTACAAGAACTACGGCTAAGCCGTATATTCATGAATAATGACGCATTCGAATGGGATGAAGCCAGAGCCGCCGCGAATTACGTCAAACACGGCGTTTCGTTTGAGGCCGCGCGCGATGTGTTCGAAGACCCATTCGCCATTGAGCAGATGGATGATCGCGCGAATTATGGCGAGGAGCGCTGGACGATTGTTGGGGAGGCGCGGGGTCGCCTCCTGTTCGTCGCCTACACGATGCGGGGTGAGATCATTCGCATAATTTCGGCGCGAGCCGCCGAACCCTTTGAACAACGAGCGTACCATGAGCAAGACACCTGAAACGACACGGCAAGACTGGAGCCGCCTTGACGCGATGACCAAGGACGAACGCCACGCCGCCGCCATCAGCGATCCCGACGCGCAGCCCCTGACGCCGGAGGATTTCAAGCGCATGAAACGGACGCCGCAGGCGCGGATCATTCGCCGCGCCCTCGGCTTGTCGCAGGAACAATTCGCGGCCCGCTTTCATATTCCGCTCGGAACCTTGCGGGACTGGGAACAGGGGCGCAAAGACCCCGACACCGCCGCCCGCGCCTATCTTCGGGTGATCGGTCATAATCCGGCGGCCGTGATGGAAGCCTTGCAGCCGCCCTCGAGCCGACGCCGTGATCCATGACCTCGCGGCTATGCATGTTCTCGACCGACGGCCAGAGCGTTTACGCGCAGGTGACACAATTGAAGGCCAGTCGCTCCGCGTCTGAGTCCTCTTCGGTTTCAGGCCGGCTCCCTTGCAACATGGAGATCAACGCCCGCCTGCTTTTGCAGGTAACCGATGACGCCGAGAGGTTGCGCGCTTGCGGATTTGCCGCGCGGACCGAGCACGCGGATCAGGCTCTTCGACGGCGTGCCGGTCGCCTCGCCTAGAGCAAATTGCAATTGGGTTGATCCGCTTGCGGACCTCGGAATGGTGGGCTCTCCTCGCCCCTTGTGGGGGAGGTCCGGGAGGGGGGTACGCACCCTGCGGATATAGGTTTGGTTCCGCTTCCCTGACTTGCGTCAATGTTTGAGGCCGCCGTAACGACGTTGGCCCGTCCGCGAGACCCCCCACCCCGGCCCGCCCCCACAAGGGGGGCGGGGGTAGCGGCGCCGACGTCGATTCCAGCAAATTGCAGCCCGCTCTAGTTTCTCGAAACCGACCGTCGCCTTGATGGTGTCGCGCAGGATCGCCTTGCCGCTATCGACATCGCCGGCCAGCATCGTGTCGATGCCTTCGCGTGAGGAGCGCATCGGCGAAAGCGGGATCGCGTGCGATCCGCTTCTGGACCAGCTCCTTGAAATCTCGCGTCAACGCGATCGCTCGGCCTCCGTTCATCGTTCCGGCGGTTTTCGCCGCCGCTCATCGACCAGGTTCGTCCAAGGCCATTGCAAAAGCCCCTCGCAAGCGGAGCCCAAGGGCTATTCGCTGAAGGCGGCCAGGGTTTTGGCCTCGAATTTCACAGAACGGTCGAACTTAGAACCTGTTTCAAAAGCCCACCGCCCTCGTCCTGAGGCGCCCCGAAGGGGCCTCGAAGGACGGTTCCAGTGGATGCCGGCGGCGCCGCCACCGCCCTCTGGAGCATCCTTCGAGGCCCTTTGCTTTCGCAAAGGGCGCCTCAGGATGAGGTCCATGACTTTTGAAAGAGACACTTAAGCTGCCGGGGCGGGCGGGAAGAGCCGGGCCGGTCCAAGAATGCGCGCCTGCTCTTTCAGTTAAGGTTAACACCAAGAACCTCGGCATTCTCTTCGTGCTTCTCAAACCCTATGTTATGCATCAAGTTTGCTGTGGACAGAACGGGAACACGGGGCAATCATGGAGACAGGGGCAGAGCAGAACCCGGCGCCGGCGGCGAACAAGCGGCTGACGGGCGTCGGCAAGGCGGCGCGGCGGAAGCGTATTTTTGCGCGCTTGCGCGAGGGCTGGGCCTATGACGAGATCGCGCGCGAGGAGGGGATCACCGCGAGACGCGCGCGCCAGATCGTCTCCGAGGTTCTGCGGCGGCGCGAGGTCGACGACGGCTCGGACCACGCGCTCCTGCAGCTCTCGCGGCTCGCGCCGGCGCTCAGGGCGGCGGGCGAGGCGGTCGGTCAGGGCAACGTCAAGGCGATCGCGCCGCTCATAAAAGTGCTCGACCGGCTGGATCGCTACCAGAAGGCAGCCCAGTCGGAGACCACCGACAAGCTGATCAACACAATCAACTTCTATGCGGCGGCGGAGGCGTACCTGGAGGAGGACAAGACCGAGCGCAGCACGGACGAGGCGGCGCCCGAGGCGGAAGCCCGGCAGGAGGAAGAATCCTGGAACCAGGCAGCCGCTCCTGCCGCGGAGGGGGACAAAAAAGAATTTTGGCCGGTTTTCCCTCGGTAAGCGCCTGATAAGGCCCAATTCGCTGTCAGAGATGGAAGGATTTGGAAGGAAATTTCGGGCCTTTTCCGCGCCAAAAACGCGCTCCGCAAGCGCGCCGAGCGCGTCTTGGAAGAAAGGCCGAGCCCCTTTGCGGTTGGCGGACCTTCGACCCCGCCCCGGCTCTCTCCGGGCATTAAACAAATTGAATCAGATAAAAAACCGTAGACCAAGGACCCGCTCTGGCCGCGAAGCCGGAAACCCGATAAGAGTCGGGAGCGTCCGCTCAAGCTCCCAATGTCCCGAGATTCCCTCAGACGGATCAACGCGTTGGCGATCTCCGCCGCGGTTCTGTTCGCCATCGGCATGGCGGCGCTCATCGTGCTTGACAGGATCGGCGTCCCGGACAGGCTCGCAGGAGCGATTGCCCCGATCCTGACGCTGCTCGGTCTCGCCAACTTCGGCTTGGGCGCCCGCAGCGCCGACCTCGCCTCGTTTCTGGCGGCGCGGCGCAACGCGCCGCCATTGTACGGCGGGCTCGGCTTGGCGGCGGTCGTGGCGGGAATGGCGGTCTGCCTTGACCCCGGCCTCGCGTCGTTGTCCGACCCTCCTCCGCTCGGCGTCGCCATTGGGGTGGCGCTTGCCGCGATCGGCTTCGGACCCCTGCTCCGCCGTTTCGGCGCAACATCGCCGAACGATGTCGTCGCGACCCGTTTTTCAGGCTCTCCCGCCGCCGTCGTCGCGGGGATTGCGGCGTGGGCCACCGCGGCGTTGACCGCGCTTGCCGGCTTTGAGGTCGCCGTCGCCGCCACGGAAGCTCTCGTGGCGCCGAATCGCCTGTGGGCCGAGATCATCGTGTCGACGGTGGTCGTCCTCAGCGTCGCGCCCGGCGGCCTCGCCGGCGTAATCTGGTGCGCGGCCGCAAGCGCTGGAGAACTCGCCATGATCGTCCCCTTTGGGTGGGCGTCGGCTTGGACGCAGCACGTCGCGTCCTTTGGTTCGATCCCCGAAGTCGCCGCCGCGCATCTGAGCTCTCCGACGTCGCTCGCGGCTCTCGTTGCCTCCGCCCTTGCAGCCGCTGGCTTCTTTGCCTTGCAGCCGCCGGCGCTCGCCAGCCGGGACGTCGCCTCGGCGGTGCGGGCCGGGGTCGCTGGATCCGCCCTTTGCCTGGCGCTGGCCGTCACGGCGATTTCGGCGCTTTCCGCCTTTCCGGTCGACATCGGTCCGCACAGCCCCAACGGGGTCGCCCGATCCCTCATCGGCGCCCTGACGCTGGCCTCGGCGTTGGCGCTCGCAGGCGTTGGCGCGCATGCGTCATCGCGCGCCTTCGGCATCGCGCTCGCGGACGCCGAGCGACCTTTTCCAGCGCCCGCGAGCGTGCGTCTGGCGCGGATGCGCGCCGCCCAAGTCGCGCTCATCGTCGGGTGCGCGATCTGCGAGAGCAGAGGCGTCCTCGACTCGCGCACCGCGCTCATACTCGCCATGGCGCTGTCGCTCGCGGTGACGACCCCGACCATCGTCCTTGCGGCGATCGGGCGAGTCGGAGCCTTTTCCGCCAGCGTCGCGACGGTGGCCGCTCTGGCGGTCGGCGTCGCGCGCGCGACCGCGATCGGGCGGCATCCCGGCGCAGCGGAGGTCTTCGAAAACGCCCTCGCGGCCGCCGCAGCGGCGTTTGTCGCAGGCGCGTTGGCCTCGCTTGTCGCGCCGCGCCGCGCGCCGCCTCCGACGCCGGCCGCGTTCGATCCTTTCGCGGACGCGTCAGGGCGAGGGCAGGAGCAGACGGCGCGCTTCGTCGTAGACGCGCCGGTCGCCGGCGGCCAGGATCCGTCCGCCCTTGGTCGGCTCGTCGCCGTCCCAGGTCGTGACGACGCCGCCCGCTCCCTCGATGATCGGCGTGAGGGCGACAACGTCGTGCGGCTTTAGATTGGTCTCGATGACAAGATCGACAAAACCAGCGGCGAGCGCGCAATAGGCATAGCAGTCGCCGCCGTAACGAGGCAGCCGCACCCTGCTCTCGACTCGCCGGTACGCTTCCCGGTCGGAATCCTCCCGAATCAGTAGCGGGCTCGTCGTGAACAAGGAAGCTTCGTTCAGGGAGGCGCAAGGTCGCGTGCGGAGGGTCCGAGTGGCCCAGTCGGCCGGGGGCAAGTCGCCGCGCGTCGCAGCGAGGGTTCGGAGGCGGGAGCGTTTGCCGTCGCCATAAAAACGCTCGCGGGTGAAGGGCTGCGCCATCATGCCGTATACCGGGCGGCCGCGGTGCATCAGTCCGATCAGCGTCCCCCAGGTCGGCATGCCGGAAATAAAGCTCTTCGTGCCGTCGATCGGGTCAAGCACCCAGACGTATTCGGCGTCGGGACGGTCGGAGCCGTATTCCTCGCCGATCACGCCATGGGCAGGGAACGTCTGCCCGATCAACCGCCGCATCGCCGCCTCCGCGCCGCGATCCGCCTCCGTGACGGGATCGAACGGGCCTCCCCTGGACTTGTCCTCGGCTCCGATCGCGCTGCGGAAGAACGGCAGAATCACTTCGCCCGAAACCTGGGCGAGGCGCTCCACAAAGGCAGCGAAGTCGACCGCGGTCATGAGATATCCCCTGAAAAAAACTCGCAAAGTTATGCGTTATCCGCATATCTGCTATCCCGATCTTCGGCGGCTTTGCGCGCTCGACCAGCTCAGACGATCGAGGTAACCTTTTGTTTTAGCAATAGAAGCAACATCCAGTCAGCGAGGTTCGGGCTGACTGCGACTTTGGTTTGCGGGCGCCTTCAGCCGACAACGGCCTATCGGACGAAGAAAGCCCTTGCAAGCGCGCCCCTCAGCGCCGATATTGTTGCAGTGCGGTATGAGTTGCCGCACATGCCCTCCTTGGGCGTTTCCTCCCTAGACTGAAGGCCGCCTTAATGGCGGCCTCCTTTTTTCCGGCCTGCCACAGCCGTCCTTCGCTATTCGGCCGCGAGGCGGTTCGGCCTGAAGCGGCCGGAGAATTCGCTCGCCAAGGCCTTCGCGGCGGCGAAGAGATCGTCGCGCAGCATGGTCCATCTCTCGTTCCTGACGATGCTGCGTTCGTCCAGATAAAGCGCTCTTGCGATTTCGATCTGAACCGCATGGATCCCCTTGTCCGGGGCCCCGAAGTGCTCTGTGATGAACCCTCCCGCGAAAGGCTTGTTTCGTCGAACCCGATATCCCGCGCCGAGCAGGCTCGTCTCCAGGATCTCGATGACGCGCGGCGCGGCGCTTGCGCCATAGCGATCGCCGAGCACAATGTCGAAGCCCCCGATGTCGGCGGCGTTGCTCGGCATCGAGTGGCAGTCGATCAGCACGGCGAGCCCGAACCGCCGTTGGGTGCGCTCGACAAGCGCTCTCAGTCTCTCGTGGTAGGGTCGATAAAGGGCTTCGATGCGCCCGAGCCCCTCAGAGACGGATATCGGCTGTCTGTAGATCGGCTGCGCGTCGCCCACGACCCTCGGAACGGTGCCAAGACCCACCGCCACTCTCAGCGAACGCGTGTTGGCGTATTCCGGAAGGCTCCCCTCGAAGACCTTCGGATCGAGCTCATACGGTTCGCGATTCACGTCCAGATACGCTCTGGGAAACTTGGCCCGCAGCAGCGGCGCGCCGAGCGCGACGCAAGGCAGGAACAGCTCATCCACGAAAGCGTCTTCGGAGCGGCGCAGCGTCAGCGGGTCGAGGCGGGAGGCGGCCAAGAAGCGCTTGGGGTAGATCGAGCCCGAGTGCGGAGAACTGAAGATCAGCGGAGAACACAGGCGAGCCGGTTCGATCGTCTCGACCGGAGGATCGAAGTCCGACGCCGTCAACCGCACGAATTCGTCCATCGTCTCTCCAGGCAGCGATGCGCTTGCTCTCCGCCCCAGCTTCCGCTTTTATTATACGCCTGAGGTTCGCCTGCGCGCGAGGCCTGCGCGGCGCTTCAAGGATTTTTTACCGGGGCGCCGCAAAGTTGCAAGCCTCACGAGGGGACAGGGATGCGTACGCCGGTCGAAATTTCTGCGAAAATTCTCCTTGCCGAGGACGACAACGACATGCGTCGTTTCCTCGTCAAGGCATTGCAAAACGCGGGTTATTCGGTCGCGTCGTTCGACAACGGGGTTTCGGCCTACAATCGCCTGCGCGAGGAGCCGTTCGAACTGCTGCTGACCGATATTGTCATGCCGGAAATGGACGGGATCGAACTTGCCCGACGGGCGACCGAGCTCGATCCGGAAATCAAGGTGATGTTCATCACGGGCTTCGCCGCGGTGGCGCTGAACCCGGACAACAACGCCCCAAAAGACGCGCGGATTCTTTCGAAGCCATTTCATCTGCGCGATCTGGTGAACGAGGTCGAGCGGCTGCTTAGGGCCGCCTGACGGCGAGGAGAAGCCAAACGGACGCGAAGACGCCCGCCCTGGAAGAGAGGACGCCCATGCCGCACATCGGGTTGGCTCTTTCTCGCCCTCGGCCTCACGCTCGCGGCGCCTGCTTCGGCGGAAACCTCGCGACTCGATTCCATTTTGGCCTCGCGCGTCCTCAAGGTCGGCACGACCGGCGACTACCGGCCATTCACGAGTGTGGACAAAACCACGGGCGAGTATTCGGGACTCGACGTCGACCTCGCCCGCTCGCTCGGGGCAACCCTCGGCGCGAAGGTCGATTTCGTGCCCACGACCTGGGCGAACCTTGCCCACGACCTTGGCGGGGCGTTCGATATTGCGATGGGCGGGATTTCCGTCACGCTCGACAGGCAAAAGACCGGCTTCTTCTCCGCCCCGTATCTGCGCGAGGGGAAGGCGGCGATCGCGCGATGCGCCGACCAAGCCAAGTATCAGACGATGGCGGACATCGACCGGCCCAAGGTGCGCGTCGTCACCAACCCCGGCGGCACGAACGAGCGGTTCGACCGCGCCCGCCTCCATGCGGCCGACATCATCGTCTACCCGGACAATCTGACGATCTTCGACCGTTTGGCCGAAGGCGACGCCGGCGTGATGATCACCGACGCTTCGGAGACGCGCTTTGAGCAGAAGCTGCACCCGAACGTGCTGTGCGCCATCCATCCCGACAAGCCGTTCGACTTCGGCGAGAAGGCCTTCTGGATGGTCCCCGACCCCGCCCTCAAGGCCTTCGTCGATCAGTGGCTGCACCTGACGATGGAGGACGGCGAGTTCGACGCCCTCTACGGGAAATGGTTCCGCTGAAGCCGGCTGGGCGGCTCAAAGAGCCGCCCTTGAGGGCCGACCGCTGCGCGCCTCGGCTCAGCGGACGTGTACGCCGCCGCCGCCGCCGAAGTGGCCGCCGCCGCCGCCGCCGAAGTGGCCGCCGCCGAAGCCGCCCATGTGGCCGCCGCCGAAGCCGCCGCCGCCAAAGCCGCCGATGTGCGCGCCGCCGCCGAAGCCGCTGATGTGCGGGCCGCCGCCGAAGCCGCCCACGTGGCCAAATCCGCCGGCGAATCCGTTCCCGCCGCCATGGAAGCGATGGCCGCCATAGAAGCCGTAGCCGCCGGAGCCATAGTAGCCCGGGTAGCCGTAGCCGTAGCCGTAGTCGTAGTCGCCGTAGTCCGGCCCGTTATAGCCGTAGTCCGCGCAGGTGCCATAGGGATATCCGTAGGGGCCATAGTCGCAGGAATAGGGATAGCCGGCGGCCGCGCCCACTCCGACGGCGCCGCCGATCACGCCCGCGGCGACGGCGGCGCCGGGGTTGTAGCCATAGGCGTAGCGATGCCCATTCCGCCACACGTAGCGGTGCGCGTAATGGTGACCATAGTGGCGCCCATAGGCGCTCGATACATGTCCGTGAAATGCATGCGCGGGTCCGTGAAATGCATGCGCGGGGCGATGAACGTCGGTCGCCGCACTTGCCGGGGAAAGCGGAGATAACGAAGCAAAAGCGGCCACGCCGAGCGCGATGGCCGAAGCTCGAAGCGCGCCGTGTGTCATGGCGACCTCCCTTCTGATATGCGGCGCAGCCCGCCGCGGAGACGCCCCCTTTATTTTGCGAGATAGATCGGCGTTGCACTTTCGCAAGCCCCGACCAGGTCACGAATTCGTGTGTTCCAACGTTGCGAAGGTCGTTGGCGCGCAAGAACGGCCACCTGACAGTCTAAAAGCAAGTTTAACATTGGATGTTATCGACCGGAATACTGTCTCGGCCGCCTCACGGATCGTCTCAGACAGCGCCGCTTCTGCGCGCCGAATAATCCTGGCAAGACGCGCCGCCATGCGAATGCGCTCGGCGCAGGATGACGCGCAAGGCGATCGAACGGTTCCATTGGGCGCAGTCGGGAGCGAAACGCGCGATTTCGCGCTTCTCATCGACGAGCCGATTCTGCCGGCGCTTCCGACCTCGGCGGGCCCTTGACGGCGCAGACGTCCTTTCCTATTTGAGCGCCGTTGGCACTCGGGATTGCAGAGTGCTAACAACTACGCCCCAAGGGTGTCGAAAGAGGAAAACTCACACATGAAATTCCGTCCCCTGCATGACCGCGTCGTCGTCCGCCGCCTCGAAGGCGAGGAGAAGACGAAGGGCGGCATCATCATTCCAGACACTGCCAAGGAGAAGCCGCAAGAAGGAGAAATCATCGCCGTCGGGCCGGGCGGCCGCGACGAAAGCGGCAAGCTCATTCCGATCGACGTCAAGAGCGGCGACAAGATCCTGTTCGGCAAGTGGAGCGGCACCGAAGTCAAAATCGACGGCCAGGAGCTCCTGATCATGAAGGAGTCCGACATCATGGGCGTCATCGGCTGACCGGCCGCAGGTTCTGACAACCCGATTTTCTGACAATTGCGCCCCCGAGGGGGCAGGAGACTGACAACAATGGCTGCCAAAGACGTACGTTTTTCCTCCGACGCGCGCGAGAAGATGCTGCGCGGCGTCGACGTCCTCGCCAACGCCGTCAAGGTGACGCTGGGCCCGAAGGGCCGCAACGTCATCCTCGACAAGTCGTTCGGCGCGCCGCGCATCACCAAGGACGGCGTCACCGTCGCCAAGGAGATCGAGCTCGAGGACAAGTTCGAGAACATGGGCGCGCAGATGGTGCGCGAGGTCGCCTCGAAGACCAATGACACCGCCGGCGACGGCACCACGACCGCCACGGTTCTGGCCCAGGCGATCGTGCGCGAAGGCGCCAAGCTCGTCGCGGCCGGCATGAACCCGATGGACCTCAAGCGCGGCGTCGATCTCGCCGTCGCCGAGGCGGTCAAGGACATCGCCAAGCGCTCGAAGAAGATCAAGGACTCTGCGGAGGTCGCCCAGGTCGGCTCGATCGCCGCGAACGGCGACAAGTCGATCGGCAAGATGATCGCCGACGCGATGCAGAAGGTCGGCAACGAGGGCGTGATCACGGTCGAGGAGGCGAAGAGCCTCGAGACCGAGCTCGACGTCGTCGAGGGCATGCAGTTCGACCGCGGCTACCTCTCGCCCTACTTCATCACCAATCACGAGAAGATGGTGGCCGAGCTCGAGGATCCCTACATCCTCATCCACGAGAAGAAGCTCTCGTCGCTCCAGCCGATGCTGCCGGTTCTCGAGGCGGTCGTGCAGACGTCGAAGCCGCTCGTCATTATCGCCGAGGACATCGAGGGCGAGGCGCTAGCCACGCTCGTCGTCAACAAGCTGCGCGGCGGCCTCAAGGTCGCGGCGGTCAAGGCCCCGGGCTTCGGCGACCGGCGCAAGGCGATGCTCGAGGACATCGCGATCCTGACGGGCGGCACGATGATCGCCGAGGATCTCGGCATCAAGCTCGAGAACGTCAACCTTCAGATGCTCGGCAAGGCCAAGCGCGTCCGCATCGAGAAGGAGAACACCACCATCATCAACGGCGCCGGCAAGAAGTCCGACATCGAGGGCCGCGTCGCCCAGATCAAGGCGCAGATCGAGGAGACCACCTCCGATTACGACAAGGAGAAGCTGCAGGAGCGGCTCGCCAAGCTCGCCGGGGGCGTCGCGGTGATCCGCGTCGGCGGCGCGACCGAGATCGAGGTCAAGGAGAAGAAGGACCGGGTCGACGACGCCCTGAACGCCACCCGGGCGGCGGTCGAAGAGGGCATCGTCGCCGGCGGCGGCGTCGCGTTGCTGCGCGCCAAGGCCGCGGTCTCCAAGCTCAAGAGCGAGAACCCGGACGAGCAGGCCGGCATCAGCATCGTCTTGAAGGCGCTCGAATCGCCGATCCGCCAGATCGCGGAGAATGCGGGCGCCGAAGGTTCGATCGTGGTCAGCAAGGTCAACGAGCACAAGTCGCAGACCTGGGGCTTCAACGCCCAGACCGAAGAGTACGTCGACATGATCGATGCCGGGATCGTCGATCCGGCGAAGGTCGTGCGCACCGCGCTGCAGGACTCGGCGTCGGTCGCCGGCCTCCTCATCACCACCGAGGCGATGGTCGCCGAACTGCCGAAGGACAAGCCCGCTCCGGCCATGCCGGGCGGCGGCGGCATGGGCGGCATGGACTTCTAAGGTCGCGTCGCTCGACGACAGACGGAAAGGGCGGCCGCTCGGCCGCCCTTTTTTGTTGGGCGCCCCGTTCGAGCTCGGCTCGCGGCAGCGCGATTGCTTAGACTAGCGCAGTGGCCGGACGCGCTGCATGCGTCGTCACCCGGCATGCCGCCGGTGTCCAGAGGAGCTGATGATGAAAGTTTCAAAGAAGCACGACGTCGACGGTACTGCATACTCTTCGACAGGTTTGATCATCCGGCAAAAGGAGCTAAGGAATCTGGAGGCGCCCTTCGATCGGATCGACTCATACGTCACCCCGACGGACCTGTTCTACATACGCAGTCATTTTCCGACGCCGAAATTAGATCGCGTCTCGTATCGACTGCGCGTCGACGGCGCCGTCGGACGTCCGTTTGTTTTGAGCTACGACGAGTTGCGAAGCATGCCATCCGAAACGAGGGTCGCCACTCTGGAGTGCGCGGGTAATAGTCGGGTCTTTCTCGTCCCGCAGGTTCAAGGAGCGCAGTGGGAACTCGGAGCAGTAAGCAATGCCGAATCTCACGAATCCCCTCATTTTTTCTGACTCAGATTGGCCGGAATTCATAAGCAAGTCGTCGCGACGAGAACTCTCGGGCAGCGGCGGGCGCGATGCGGCATTGTGGCGATCGTATTGAATTC
>Ga0074044_10003828_pt1 | contig 12647 bp, 12 predicted proteins | sample BogForMeECP23OM1_FD_94443 | JGI IMG/M metagenome (GOLD analysis project Ga0074044, IMG submission 94443) | Bog forest soil microbial communities from Calvert Island, British Columbia, Canada - Bog Forest MetaG ECP23OM1 | ecosystem: Environmental > Terrestrial > Soil > Wetlands ...
GGAAAGCTGGCGCTCCGGGTCGATCCACAGCGAGGTTCCGGTATACCCCAGATGGCCGAACGAATTGGCGGAGAAATATTTGCCGGATTGCGATGGAGATGACGGTGTGTCCCAGCCCAGGGCGCGCGAAGTTCCAGATGGAGAAGATTCGCGCCGGGTGAAAAGAGCCACAGTCTCTGGACGCAGGATAGGTCGCCCACCGGCAAGCATGGCGTGGGCAAAGATGGCGAGATCTTCGGCACTACCAAAAACGCCCGCGTGTCCCGCAACCCCGCCCATCACGCTGGCATTTTCGTCCTGCACTTCTCCCTGAATGACACGGCGACGAAAAGATTGATCATTTGCGGTGGGCGCTATGGAAGCTCGCCATGCCGAAGGAGGCTTAAACGCGGTGCGCGTCATGGCCAGCGGCCCGAAGACTTCGTGTTGGCAGAAGCGGTCGAGAGATTCTTCTGCGATGCGCTCGAGCGCTACTCCCAGGATGATGAAACCGATGTCGCTGTATTCGGCTTTGGCGCCGGGATCGGCGGTGAGCGGCGTGGCGAAGGCGGCGGAAACAAGTTCGTCCCGGGTCTTGGCTCGCAGGAACAGTTTTTCGTACGCAGGCAATCCCGATGACTGCGCCAGCAGCATGCGCAGCGTGACTGCATCGCGCCGCGGATCCTCTCCGGCGAATTCTGCCACTACCGCCGCCACGGGCAGGTCCAAATCGAGCAGGCCGCGTTCGTACAGAATCATGGCCATGCTGGTTGTGGCGACAGCTTTCGTAACCGAAGCTAGATCAAAAACCGTGGAAGTGGTTGCTTCGGGACTATCGGGTTCGTAGGTGAAATGGCCGAAGGCCCTGAGTCCGACGAGGTTGCCATGGTGTGTGATTGCGACCGACGCTGCCGGGAAAGCGTGATCGGCGATCGCCTGTCGTATCAGTTCAAAAGCGCGAGCAAACGCCGCGTCCTGCTGTTCGTAAGCGGGAGCGGGGAAGCATGCGGCAAACTTGGTCGCGGGCAATGGTTTCGTTGACTCGATGTTCGGTTTATAACAAAGTTCCGGAGGCAGGTAAAGATGACGACGGCCATGGCCGGTCGATTTGTGATTGTGTGGCGCCGGGTCTTTGACCCGGCCAGCGCGGACGATGAAACTATCCTCGTGCATTCTGAGGGGCACGGGTGTGTCCGGTGATCCCGCCAGACGAAATTCCGGCCCTTCCAAAGCTCTCAGGCGTGCAGGTCGCGGCGGATCAGCGCAGAATCGACAAAGAAGCCCAGACCCACGCTAAGTGGGATGATGCCAAAAGCGGCGGCGATCCAGGCATCCGACTCGACCCGCGCGATGAGCGTGAAGGTCAGCATGTACCCGAGCGCGCCGGTGACTAGCAGGATGCCGGAGCGGCGCGAGCGGGCAGCTTCGGAAAGCTCGGGCTGCATGGGTACGTTCACTCCTCGGGCCAGCGCGGCCATCCGTTCTTCGGTGCGCAGCTTGCGTACATGATAGAAGGTGTACATCGCGGCCATGGGAATCCCGAAGATCATAATCACGGCTACCAGACCTACCAAATTTCCGTCCATGGTGTGCTCCTTGTGGGCGCTGTTTGCGCCGCTGCGGCTTGCAGCCGCTGTCAATCTGAGATACGGAAGGAAAGCAGAAAAAGTTCACCGCAGCTTGGGGGTTTCATGGGGACGGACGGTACGAACGAAACTATTGCCGCACGCTCGTGGAGGACGGGCGTCCTCGCCCGTCCAGCCCGAAGCTACGTGGAGAAGACCTTGCGCAACTCTCTGCGCAGGATCTTGCCGGAGGGCGTTCTTGGCAGCACATCCACGAAATGGATTTGACGGGGTTGCTTGTAGGAGGTGAGACGCTCGGCTACAAATCCGCAGAGGCTCTCTTCTAATTTCTTTGAAGCGACTGCGCCTTCACGCAGGACGATAAATGCAACTGGAATCTCGCCGGCGGCGGGGTCCGCGCGTCCGACTACGCCGCAATCGCGGACCGCGGGATGTTCAAGCAGAAGCGCTTCGACTTCAGCGGGGGCGACCGGGAAGCCTTTGTATTTGATCATCTCCTTGCGGCGATCGACGACGAAATAAAAGTCGTCGGCGTCACGGGTCACAATATCGCCGGACCAGAACCATCCGTCGCGAAGCACGGCGGCGGTCGCTTGGGGATCTTTCCAGTAGCCCACCATGAATTGCGGACCGCGCATGACCAGTTCGCCAGCTTGGCCCGCAGTGACGTCGCTTTCGTCGACGCCGGTGGCGTTCACCACGCGGCATTCGGTTTGTACCAGCGGTTGCCCGATGGATTCTGGGCGATAGAGTTCGGGCTCGAGGTAGCCTACGTGCGTGACCGGCGAGGCCTCAGTCATGCCATAGCCCTGGCACACCAGAACTCCGGTGAGATCGGTGAAGCGGCGGGCTAGTTCGGGGGCCAGCGGCGCGGCCCCAGACTTTACCCAGCGCAGCCGATGGTTGGTGGGGAACTGTCCGGCCTCGGCTGCCTGACACATTGCGTTCAAAGCGGGGGGCACGGCGGGCATCATGGTCACATACTCGTCCGCGATGAGAGAAAGTAACTGAGAAACGTTGAACCGCGGCATCAGCAACAGCGTTCCTCCCAGCGTGAGTACCGGGTTCAGGACCACGTTGAGGCCGTAGATGTGATACAGCGGGAGGAAGCAGAGCGCTACATCGTTGGTCGAAATCTCACTGGCATGGGGTGCGATGAATTGAAAAACGTTGGCGACGAGGTTGAAGTGCGACAGCATCACCCCTTTGGGAAGGCCGGTGGTGCCGCTGGAATAGGGAAGAGCGGCCAGGGTTTGATCGGAGGGCTTATCGGGGGTGGGCCATCCTACGGTAACTGGGTTCAGCAAGTTGGTGAATGGCTCTGCTCCGGCGGCTGGCTGGCGCGTGGTGTAGACGCGGCGGAGATTGGGAAGGCCGGCGAGATTGATTCCTTGAAGTTGCGGGCCGTCGGTGACGAGCAGCGACGCGCCCGAGTTCTCCAACTGGTAGCGTACTTCGCGCTCGCGATAGCTTGGGTTCAGAAGGGTGGGAACAGCCCCAGCTAGCGTGGCGGCGTGATAGACGGCGCAAAACTCCCAGCAATTGGGCAGGTAAATGGCGATGACCTCACCAGGCATTAGGCCAGCAGCGACAAGTCCGCGGGCAAGTGCCTCGACCATCTCTGCATACTCGGAGTATGTGATCCGGCGGTTGCAAGAACTGTCGATAATGGCGGTTTTGTGTGGGAAGCGGGAGCATGATTCGAGGATGACGTCGTGAATAAAGCGGGCCTGCGGGTCGGCGTAGAGACGGGTACGGAGCATGCGGATGTGATTCTAGCGCGAAGCGCTGAAGTGTTCCACGTGGAAGGTGTGTGGCGATTTCGTATGGATCATTAGTTCTGCAAACAGCGGGAGGGCTTCTAGATCATCCGGCGAGCTTGCGCAGAAAGTCGGATTCGTCCATGCGATACTTGAAGGCTTTGCGGCCGTCAATGAAGACGACTGGGACTTCGTCGGTGAATTGGCGGCGTAATTGGTCGTCGCTGTCCACGTCGATGTCTTGCCAGGTGAAGCCGCCACGGCGGTGCAGTTTGGTGAGGGTCTCTTTGACGATCTCGCAGAGGTGACATCCCTTGCGAGAGTAGAGCACGACCTGGCGGGGTGCGGACATTCCGCTGAGTTTAGCAATTGTGGGTGGGTTTGTTCCAGCGGGATTGGGGCCGGCCGAGTTTTGCCCGACTGGACAACCGGGGGCGGCTGTCCCCACGTGATTTACGGTCACGATACAATTCCCATCTATGCATACAGTGTCTGAGAAGCCGCTGAGTGGGAAGACTGTCCTGATTACGGGCGGGGCGCGGCGCCTGGGGCGGGCGACGGCTCTGGCGATGGCCGAGGCGGGTGCGGATGTGGCGATTACCTTTCTGCATTCGGGTCGCGAGGCGCAACATACGGTGATTGATCTGAGCAGTTTCGGGGTACGCGCGGTGGCCCTGCGCTGCGATGTTACGGTCGAGAAAAGTGTCAAGGCTGCTATTAAAGAAGTCGGCCGGGAGCTGGGCGGCTTGGACGTTCTGGTCAACAATGCGGCGAACTACGAGACCGTGGAGTTCGAACAATTGAGCTTAAAGCAATGGGACGCGATTTTCGCTTCGAACGCGCGCGGGTCGTTCTTGGTGTCGCGTGAGGCCTTGACCCTGCTTCGGGAGCGGCGAGGGAAGATTATCAATATGGGTTCGCTGGGTGGGTTGCGGCCCTGGGCTGATCATGCCCACTATTGTTCTTCGAAAGCTGCGGTGCATATGCTGACGAAAGTCATGGCGAAGGCACTAGCGCCGTCGATTTCGGTCAACTGTGTGGCGCCGGGGATGATCGACCTGCGGGAGAAATCGGCGGCTGGGTTTATGAAGCGAATGGCGAAGCAGACTCCGATGCGAAGGAATGGAACCGGGGAAGACGTGGCGGCGGCAGTACTGTTCTTTGCTACCGCGCCTCATTTCATTACCGGGCAGATTATGGCGGTGGATGGCGGGCTGGGGTTGTAGATCGATTTTCACGAACGATGCAGGGGATTGATCCGCGATGGCTTTGAGAAGGCTTGCAGGTTGGGCCGTGGCCTGGCTACTGCTGGGATTCAACGTGGCCGCTGGGCAGAAGTGCCCTTCGCCCCAGCTCGCGGATTTCGGAAATCGCGAAGTTCAAAAGAGAGATTACGATCTTTGGCTCGAGGTGGACCGCATCGCGCGGATGCCGGACGCGCAGCGGGCTGTCCAGATTCCTCATGTTTATCGTGATATTTTCGCTGATCTTCACCAACGTTTCTACGCGCTGGACAATTGGATGATATTTCCGCCTCGGCTCGAAGGGTATCGGGAAAGCAAGGTGCCGGAGCAACGGGCCAAAGTGGGCCTTTCGTTCGGATATCCCAACATGTTTGCTCAGGGGATCTCGCTCATGCTGTTTATTGGTTATCCTCACCAGACGGAACCTCTGATTTTGCAAGACCTGCGAAGCGCGGACCCGGGAGCGATTGCTCGCGGCCTGAACGTGTCCGGGGGAATGCGAGAGTCTGTGCTTCCCGGGCTGTTTGATGATTTGCAGAGAATTTCGTTCTCGGATGGACAATGTTCGGATGAAGCTCTGAGGACCTTGGTCGGCTATTGCGTCCGTAGGTCAGCTTACTTGGTGCTTTCCAATAAAGGAGAAAGCTTTACGCCCAGCAGCAAGGCGCTTGGCCTGATTCCCTTGCTGGTTCCGAGGTTTCAGAAGGAGCCGCAACGGTATGTTGGGGCGCTTATGGAGCTGCTGCCCTACGCGGCAGCGCCGAAAGAGTTACTCGCGGACCTGAATTCGTGGTGGAACACGAACCTTCGACTGTATGCCCTCGATGCGCTTTCGGCGAGCCGGGATCTCCTCCCCACGGCGTACGTTATCAAGTTGGCGGGAGATCGTGATCCGAAGATGCGGGGCTGGAGCATTACTCTGGGATTTCAGAAGCGGCGTCAGGACTTCGACCAACTCAAGCCGGCGCTGGCCAAGTTGTTAGAAGACCCCGAATGGGAGGTTCGCCGGTCCGCCGCACTCCAATTTGCCGCGCAGCAGGATCCCATTTGCGCGGCTACGCTTTTGCAGTTGCTGAAGGAGGTCTATCGAACTGGGCAAAGTGGCGATTTCTATCAGTTTGCCTCGGAGGCGGATTATATAGCTCATCAGAAATTCGGCTTTGACCCTGGAACTGGGCCCGTACCATTGCACAATAAACAGAACGACGTTGCGTTGAAGTCATATGCAAGTTGGGTGCAGTCTAGAAATTGACAATCACCGCCGTTGCGGCTCCCCGGACGAGGCGCCCGGGGCTACGTGAGCTTCGCGGGCGAATCAGGCTTCGGCGGTGGTGGGATCGATCATCGTGCAGATCTCGGAAATTCGATTTGCGGGGAAGCCGCCTTGCGTGGCATGTTCGCGGATGAGCGCCTCGTTGGGTGCGATGTAGATACAGTAGATTTTGTCCCGGGTCACGTAGCTGTGAACCCACTGAATTTCCGGGCCAAGTTTGCGCAGGACTCCGCAGGATGTTTGGGAGACGGCTTGAAGTTCCTGGGGGCTCAGTTGTCCGGCGCCCGGTAGCTCGCGCTCGATTACGTACTTTGGCATGTTGTCCCTCGCTGGGATTAAAGTTTTGACGGCCGCATCAGTTTGCCCGATACATGTGCTTTAATCAAGCGGCGGCTGGCTGTTGGTCGGTTCAGTATGTTGCGAACTTCGCGGTTGATCCGCATGGAAAAAAAGCTTCTCATCGCCGTCGCCCTGCTGCTCTTAAGTTCAATTGCTTTAGCGCAGGCTCGGCCCGAAGATGGTGGACATGAATTCCAGTTATGGACGGGCGGCGGGCACTCCGTTCCTGGAGGGACATCGGATGTCAGCGTCTGGAATGTGGGCGTGCGTTATGGATGGATCCTGACCCGGCCTCATGGTCCTGGATTTCTCAATGGAAGATTTGAATATGTGCTGGATGCGGTGCCGGTTTTTATGGTCTTCCAGCGCTACAACACGGCTTACGGGGCGGGCTTTAATCCGCTCGGATTGAAGTGGGACTTCGCGGCTCGCGGACGGTTTGAACCGTACTTTGAATTAAACGGTGGCGTACTGTTCACCAACCACCAGGTTCCGACCGGAACTTCCAGTGTGAACTTTACCCCCGCGGCGGCGCTGGGCATGCATCTGCTCGGCGACAAGCATGCTTTCAGCGTGGAGGTCAGGTATCTGCACATTTCGAATGCGGGATTGAGCGACCCGAATCCGGGGATTAATACGGTGCAGGTGCGGGTGGGGGTGGGAAAGTTCTTCGGGCACTAAGAGGCAAAGGCTTTAACCACAAAAGACACGAAGGTCCACAAAGGGATGCGGCGGGTGATAGGCTGTTTCGATTCAAACCCTCCGTCAACGCGGCTGGAGCTTGGCGTGAGACTCGGAAAGCGATTTGGCCGAATTGGCCTTCTAATCGGTTTTATCGGCCCGATTTTATTTTATCCACTCCACTAACAGTCTCACGTTCTTTGTCCGTTGTGCCCATAGATTTTTGTGCCTCCACGCGCGTTGATTTGATTGCAAGTAGGCTTGGTGTTTGGACTGATCCCGGGTCTCACGTTTGCTCTCATTGCCTTCGCGATTGGCTATTCAATCTCTAAGATCAAATCGTCAACCTAATTTCCAAGACAGGTCTCCACCGCCTTGCCAGAAAGCTTGCAGGCTTATGACTCCGCCGGATATTCTTCTCGCTTATGTCAACTCTAGTGGAATGTGTTCCCAACTTTTCTGAGGGGCGGGATAAAGCGAAAGTCGATGCCATCCTCGCAGCCATGAAGATTGATGGCGTGTACCTGCTCGATCGCGAGATGGATGCCGATCACAACCGCTGCGTGATCACGTTAGTCGGCGAGCACGAGGCGATTCAGGAGGCTGCGATTCGCGGCGTGGGCAAGGCTGCTGAGTTGATTGATCTGAACCGCCACCAGGGAGCACATCCGCGGATGGGGGCGGCGGATGTAGTGCCGTTTATCCCAATTGATGGCGTGAGCATCGAAGACTGCGTGGCCATGGCTCGGCATGTGGGAGCGGAAATCTGGAAGCGATATCAGATTCCGGTTTACCTGTACGAAGCGGCGGCGGCTACGCCCGAGCGGCAGAATCTGGAGAACATTCGGCGCGGACAATTCGAGGGCATACGCGCGGAGATTGCAACCAATCCGGCGCGCAAGCCGGATTTTGGCGAGGCGCGCGTGCATCCGACGGCGGGGGCCACGGTGGTGGGGGCGCGCAAGTTTTTGATCGCCTATAACGTTTTTCTTAGCACGCCGGATGTGGAAATTGCCAAGAAAATTGCCAAGGCGGTGCGCTTCTCGAATGGCGGATTGCGGTTTGTGAAGGGCGCGGGATTCCTAGTGCGTGGCCTAGCCCAGGTGTCGATGAACTTGACGGATTTCGAGCAAACCCCGATCCATCGTGCATTTGAAATGGTGAAGCGCGAAGCTGCGCGTTATGGGGTTTCGCCGCTTAGCAGCGAGATCGTGGGATTGATTCCGAAAAAAGTTCTGGAGTCGGCGGCGGAGTGGTTTTTACAAGTGGAGAATTTCGATTCGTCATTAATTCTAGAAAATCGCCTCAGCGCAGTGATGGCCGGGAAAGTCGCGGTGGGAGGGTTGAGGGCTGGCGTCGAACCGTTCGTTGAACAGCTCGCGGCGCCTACGGCTACACCAGGCGGCGGGAGCGCGTCCGCGGCCAGCGGCGCGATGGCGGCGGGACTAGCTTCGATGGTGGCTTCCATGTCACGGGGCAAGAAGGCTTATGTGCAATACGAGCGAGAATTGAGCGAGGCCATCGCCCGGCTAGGACAACTGCGCGAAGAATTGATGGCGGCGATTGACGCGGACGCGGAATCCTACAATGCAGTGATCAAGGCTTACAAGCAGGCGAAAGAATCCGCCAATGCGGATGGCATCATTGACGCGGCTCTGAAACAGGCCACCAGCGTGCCCTTGAGCGTGGCGGAGCGGGCGAGGGAAGTGGCGGGCATTGCGGAGAAACTGAAGCCCATTACCAATCCGAACATGAGGTCCGATCTGACGACGGCGGTAGCCCTGGCTCGGGCTGCGATTGAGGGGGCGCTGGCAAATGTCGAAATTAATCTGGAGTCGCTGAAGGACGCAGGGTTTGTGACAGAGGTTCGGAAGAGGGCGGCGGCCCTGTCAGCTGGCTAGCATTCAACTTCGGAGGCCGAACTTGGCGACCGACACATCCGTAGTTAGCGACCTCGGAATCTATGTGTGCCCCCGATGCAAGGGTCTCTTGCGCCAAGAAAAGGGTGCGCTTCGTTGTCCCGCATGTTCTCAGACCTACCCACTCAGGGAGGGGATTCCCGACTTCATTGGCGAGGAACTATCCCAAAGTGCAGACCCGGTGCTAAGGAGAATGCGCTTCATCGATCGAATGGCAAGCATTTATGAGTCGAGGTTGTGGTATCCGATCGTTCTAAATCTCTACTGTGGGTTTCACAGCCCATCGCCTGCTCATCTGATCAGCATCGTGTCGCAGAAAATCCAATTGGCCAAAGGCCGCGTGCTCGATATCGCCTGCGGCCCCGGCACCTACGGCCGGCGGGTTGCGTCACCGTCGAAGGAGGTGTTCGGAATCGACGTATCCATGGGGATGCTTCGACAAGGGGTTGCTTACATCGCAAAAGAAGGCAACTCCCACATGCGTTTCGCCCGTGCACGAGTGGAAGCCCTTCCATTCGAAGACGGCTTTTTCGACGCCGCCCTTTGTTGTGGCTCGCTTCATCTCTTTGCCGATACCGTGATCGCTCTGCGCGAGATGGCTCGCGTCCTGAAGCCAGCAGCAATTCTTTCAGTCTTCACCTTCACTGCCGGTCGCGGAGGCATCCTAAAGTTTCGCAGTGTGCGGGAGTGGAGTCGCCGGCGTCAAGGACTTCATGTATTCGACATTCCTGAGATGGAGCGCTACCTGACTGCCTCGGGCTTTAAGGACTTCCAGCCTGAAATATCTGGCTCGATTTTGACATTCAGCGCTCGCAAACAAATGGCCTGACTGGTGGGACCGGAGGATGCGATTCGGCGTCGCTCCGGCCCCTGGCCACCCTCAGGTCATGTGCAACTTCGTTCTGCCGAGCGGGTTGTATTTGTCGGTACCGTCTTTTCAGCTGAGATGACGCGGCCAATGCTTTGAGATACCAGAACGGTTATTCTAATCGTCCCGGCTGCCGCGTGGCCTCCCGATTAGGTACTGGTCGTACTTTCGTTTCGTATCCAATTGGCCTTGGTGGCATACAATAAGCTCACGATGCAAGTTCACGAACACGGTTCGTTCTGCATCTAAGTACCATATCTGGTCTAGCATATCGAAGAGGCACCTTACTTATGAAACGATGGCACGGGATTTTGTGGGTTCTGTTATTTTCGACGGCGGCAGCCTGGGCGGCCGCGATGGGCAGCTCCGCACGAAGTGTAATTCCTTCGGATGTGCAACAGGTCATTACCGTGGACTACCGGGCGCTGAAGAATTCCGGCACCGCGATGGCGCTGAAAGACCAGGTCCTCCCGCCGAGCCTGAAGGAATTCGAAGCATCGCTGAAAGGCGTCGGAATCGATCCGGATAAGGATGTCGATCAGCTCACCTTCGCTTCGTACCGGCATGGCAAAGAGGGCGTGAAAGTGGTCGGGATTGCGCAAGGCTCGTTTTCCAGTAAGGCGGTCCTCAAGAAGATGAAACTGAATAAGGTGAAACCGATCAAATACAAGGACCACGACGCCGACGTTTATCCAATGTCGGCTGGCATGCAGATGACCTTCCTGGACGACAGCTCGCTGCTGTTTGGCGATGGCGAAGCGGTAAAGGGTGCTCTGGACGCGCGCGATGGTTACACGCCCGCCCTCGACTCCAACAGCCAGGTCGCGGATATGATCGGCTCGGTCGAATCCGGCACAGTGTGGAGTGTGCTCGACCAGCAGGGAACTCAAAACATGCTGCTCTCGGCGTTGGGCGATGCGGGAAAGCTGGCGGATTTCGATACCGTTAAGAAGCACGTTTTAGGTTCGCGCTACCAGATGAACTTTACCAGCGGCGTGAACTTCGACTTGGATGTGGTGACTTCGGACTCGGTGACGGCGGCTACGCTTTCGTCGCTGGTGAAGGCGGGGGTGCTCTATCGAAAGATGACGGCGACTCCCATTGAGAAAGTGGCACTCGAAAATGTTTCCGTGAACTCGGACAGTTCCAATCTGCAAATGCACTTCAAGGCCGATGACAAGCAGTTTCAGTCGCTGATGCACTCCGATCTGTTTGCGGCGGTTTCAAAATAGATCGGAAACTCAGGTTCTTAAAGCGCTTGCGTGAGGTGAACCGTGCGTTGTCTGTTTTCTCCGTTTGTTGTCATTGCGCTTGTTAGTGTTTCTTGCGTCGCGCAGTCTGTTCCCACTTGCAAAGCAGGCGCGGCATCTACGATCGACGATCGCGATGGAGTCACTGCAAGAGTGGTTTCGTTCCAGGGGTCTTCTGGGAAGCTGACTGCGCACGTTTTCGTTCCGGATACGGCTGAGCCGGTCGCGGGTATTGCTTTTTCCCACTCGTCGATTCAATATGCTGACTCGCTTACCGATCTTCTGCCCTTCGCACGAGCTATGGCACGAGCTGGTGCCGCTTCGATCATGATCGACGGTACTATTGACTGGCGAACACCCAACGACGATTCGAAAAGGCCATGGCAGGAAGTGCGTTGCGCCGCGCAGTGGCTGACGGCGAATGCAAACCTCGATGGCCAGCGGCTGGCATTTGGTGGACCGATAACGGAAAATCAGGAACCCTTCTGTGGCCCGGAAACGTGCCTTGGGCAAGCCTGGTTCTACTTCAATTTTGGTTCGACGACTGTCCAGCATGGGATCTCGATCACCGAGCTGATGAAAACGCCGCAGGGCCTGCTCCGGTTGACCGAGCTACCCGGGGGCTTCCATCTGAAGCCAGTCAAGCTGGAGTGGCTGATGGACGACGAATTGCCAACCTCCGTGGCCCGACGCTGAGTTCTGGTACGGACTTTTAAGACAGCAGCTGTATTCTTCATGTAAAATCAAGAGCGGCGAGTACAGACTTCCCAGCCTAAACGCTACTCCCGAATTCTTATTCAGAATTTATTTCGTCCAGGCCGATGGCCTGTGGGAGAATTTTGCCAGGAGATAAAGAATGGCCAAGATTGCCAAGACAGCAGATCGCAAAAAGGTGATGGACACTTCCAAGAGCACCGATTGTCCAAAGTGCGGTAAGCCGACACGGATCGTGAAGCGGGTGAAAGACCGCGAGCGCGGCGTCCCGGGCGGGGTGTTTATTTCGTGCTCCGTGTGCGAGTTCTTCGAGAAGTTGTAGGAAAAACCGCTCTACTTCTGGCTCCTAGCTTCTAGCTTGGAGCTTTCAGGGACAGCCGTATTGGGCGAGATTGTCGCTCATTGCGGCTTTTCATTTTGAGCTGGCGGGAGTGGAATCGGTCCCCTGGCCAACTGCCCATGTTCTTAGTCAGAAGCTGATCTGACCGAGGATGGCGCGAGCTTCGGCAGCAGGATCAGCCGCGCCGGTGATCGGGCGTCCCACCACGATGTGAGTTGCGCCAGCGGCGATAGCCTCGGCTGGCGTGACCACCCTGGCTTGGTCGTCAGGCTCTGCGCCTGCGGGACGTACTCCCGGGGTCACGATGGCAAAGTCGCCTTCAAGTTCATTGCGCAGCGCCGAGGCTTCTCGCGCGGACGCGACCACGCCATGGCATCCGTCGGCAAGAGCGAGCGCGGCCAGCCGCAGCACCTGATCCTGTACTCGTCCGCGTACCCCTAGTTTGTCGAGATCGTTGTCATCGAGACTGGTGAGAACCGTAACCGCCAAAACCATGAGCGCGGCATTCCGGGTGCTGGCAGCCTCGGTTGCGGCGCGCATCATTTTGCCTCCGCCGGAGGCGTGTATCGTCAGCATACTCACGCCAAGGCCAGCAGCCTGGCAGACGGCAGCGGCAACGGTATTAGGAATGTCGTGGTATTTCAGATCAAGAAAAACTCTGCGTCCGGAAGCCACCAGATCCCGAACTACTGGA
>Ga0074044_10003829_pt1 | contig 12645 bp, 12 predicted proteins | sample BogForMeECP23OM1_FD_94443 | JGI IMG/M metagenome (GOLD analysis project Ga0074044, IMG submission 94443) | Bog forest soil microbial communities from Calvert Island, British Columbia, Canada - Bog Forest MetaG ECP23OM1 | ecosystem: Environmental > Terrestrial > Soil > Wetlands ...
ATGAAGAGGTCGTTCGCTCCGATCATGTCACCCTGCCTTTTTAGGTCAGCGCGAATGCGGGCATAGTGCGGAGATGCTTCGTCGGGAAAATCCAGGACCTGGATGTAATTCAGAAAGGCGCTTAGCGCGGCTGCATCCTGGCGCCGCCGGGGAGAGACCTCGACTCCGAATAAGAGTTCCGACTTCGTGATTACAGAGATGCACACATCGCTGACGGGAACGGTGCTGAGACGCTTGAGCACGGCATCATTGGAGTGCTTCATGATGTAGGAACAGGTGTCCGTGTCCAGCATGTAGCGCGGCATTACGGCTCGCGTTCCTGCACGGGAAGATCTTCGACATTGTCCATGAAAGTCGCCGAGGCAATTGGGGCCTCAGCCAGGTAGGAGGTCCAATCAAATGGCCGCGGAGACAGGACCACTTCGCTTCCTTCTTTCCGTATAAACACTTCCTGCGTGCTGAATTGAAACTCCTTGGGCAAGCGCACGGCTTGGCTGCGGTTGTTCATGAAGATTTTCGCTTTGCGTTGCATGCCGCCTCCGGATGACGCTTTGTGGCATATACCTGTGTATATGCCATTCTACCGAGATTGGTCGATCTTCGCAAGACCCCGGTTGGTGCCTATCCTTTCGCGCTTCATGCCAGTCGGATCCCTTGACAGATCAGCGTAAAATAAAGCCATCGCAGACAATTTTTGTGCTCGCCTACCGCTGCGGAAGTGCCTCCCAGGAGGCTAGGTCGAGCTGATCTTTGAAGTTGATCTCTGAACTCAATCAGACCGCAGGCGTTCCCGTAACTCCTTTGTCCGGAATACTTTGCGAAATCTACCCCGTGGAATCAATACTTTGCGCGCCGGGTCCAGGGCGAACCGGGCAGAAAATGCACTTTTCGCGAGCTAAGTCTCAGTTGCTCAAGACTTTGCCTCTAACTCCCAATGGCTCAAGACTTTGGCCAGAAATATTTTGTTAAAGTCTTGATTCTAATAGACCGAGGGCAGGGAGGGGGTACTTCCACCGTGCTTAGGATTTTGACTTTCTCGGCGTACTCGGCGTCTCGGCGGTGAAACGGATTCTAGTTCTTAGCAAACGAATCGGCGAACGCCCCTACGTTGGTTTTGGCAATCACCCGCTCGTAGTCCGGGCCGAGAAATTTCTTCAGGCGATCGGTGTTCATGATGTACTGGCCAGTCATGTAAGGCACGGCGTCGGGCGGGATGGCTGAGATTTTCCAATCCCACAGGAATTGCAGAACGCGGCGCATGGCCCACTGTCCCGGCACGCGCCGCAATCGGGCGTGTGCCATCTCGATGCACTGCGCAAAACTCATCGGATCGCCGCGGCCGGCGACGTTGAGAATCGTCAGGCGTTGCGCCTCTGGCTCCCGCTTCAGGATCCACACGATCAGCCGCGCCATGTCATCCACGTCCACGAACTGAATTTTGTTATCCAGATACTTCTGACCAAAGGGGAGCATGCAGGGCAGGCGTTTCCCCGATTGGCGCATGCGGGCAGCGCGCTTGCCCTTGCCGTTCGGTGTTCCGCGGAACGCTCCCATCAGATAATTCTCGACCGTCGCTCCGGCAAGAATGTGGGGACGCAGAATAAAAACGCCGCAGCCGCGCAACGATGGAGCACGCTGCTGCACCACCTGGTCCGTTTCCTTCTTGTGAATAGCATAGGGCAGCGTGTGACCCGCGAGCGGCGCATCTTCCGCCACGGGAGCCGGCAAGTCGGAGCCGTACGCCGACACGCTGCTGAGAAAAATGAATTGCCGGATGATCGTGCTTCCGATGTTGCGGTTGGCCTCGCTGATCGCTTCCATCACCCTGGCCGTGCCGGCGACATTGATGCGCCACATGCGGTCGACATCGAGAACACCCGACCGTTGCGGATCGATGACATACGCGAGATGTACGACCGACGCCGGTTGCACCTCGCGCATCAGCAGGAACAACTCGCGCGTCGATTCTTCTTTGCCGAGGTCGAGCGCAACAAACTGGTCGACCGGAGAATGAGCCGGGGGCATGACATCCACACCCACCACCTTGTACTCCGAAAGCTGCGGCAAAAGCCGCTGGCCAAGATTTCCCGATACGCCGGTGACGAGGATGGTTGGCTTTGCCGTATCCATTGAGTCCGGATCTTCTTACGATCTTCTTAATCAGGATCTGCGGCATGTTCCGCCGGAGGCTTAGGTCCTCGTGGAACCGGCGGCATCATGGGACCGCGCGCGGGTCCAAAGTACGCATCGTTCAGCTCCACATCTTTCTGGAAACTCTGCATAGCTTCGCGATAACGCTGGTTGGAAATGGTCTTGCGTATTTCGGGCGCAGCTTTGTCGAGCGGAATGGTCTCCTTGCTGATCATCACATAGATGTAATGGCCGGCGCTCGGATCGGAGATCACCTCCGACACCTCGCCCGGCTTCAGATCCATAACGGACTGATGATTAGTAGGCAGAGTGCTGCGCCGCACGTTCTCGATTTTTGTATTGGGAGTATTGCCTTTGAGTCCAGCCGCCACGTAGGCCTCTTTTTGCAGCTTGTCGGCATCTTCGCCTTTGACGGCTCGGGCGCGCAAGGTATCGGCGAGTTTCGTCATCGCCTCTTCCGCAGCCTTTTTCTGGGCCTCGGTCGGAGCCGGAGGCGGCGCGTTGGGCTTGGCAGCGGTCGTGGTTCCGGCCTTGGTCGCACCCGCCTTCGTACTGGTGACGGCGAGTGGAAACTGTTTGGTTCTTGGCACAATAATCCGCATGAAGACAGCGGTCTCGTAGCTGGCTGCGTTCTTCTTGTAATATTCCTCAACGTCGGTGTCAGAAACATTGGCTGATTCTGTCTGTAGCGTGGCGCTCAATTCCTGGGTAAGAATATTCATCCGCGCCCAGTACATCTTCTCTTCGAAGACGGGCTGTTTGTCGAGACCGCGTTTTTCGGCTTCGGTCGACATCTGCAATACCATTCCGTAGCGGGTTGCGAGCTGGCGCCGGATCGCGGGCGACATGTTCGGCTGCAGCGCATCGCCCAGCTTTTCAAATTGGGCACGGGTGATAGCGGTCTTGCAATCGTCGCCTGTTTTCGATGTGTTGGGGCAAAATCCCTTCAGGGTGAGAACGGTATCGTCAGGTCCAACTTTCACTTCAGGAGCTTTATCGGGCGCCGGGGCAGAACTAGGTTCCGGTTTCGCTCCGGCGGCGGGAGGCGCAGCCGGTGGCGCGGCCTGACTCCAGGCCAGGCTGGCAAGCAGAAGACACACGAAGCACTTGAAACGCATGAATCATCATCCTCCAGGAAGAAACTACGACGAATGTCATCCTAGCATGTAACACCGTAAGCGGGGCAAGGGCGATCGAGGGGTTGGCGGCAGGCGAAGGGGAAGCGATAATGTCGTGTATGCCAGAGAGCCGAGCCAGTTTCAGTTCGGGATCGATGCGCAGGGAAAAACGCGCGGTCGCGGGGAACTCCGTCCTCGCAGCTCTGGTCATTACCAGCCTGAAGGTTATCGTTGGAATCACAACCGGCTCGCTCGGAGTCTTGTCGGAGGCTGCGCACTCCGGTTTGGATCTGATCGCCGCGCTCGTCACATTTTTTTCGGTCCGTGTTTCCGACAAACCGGCGGATGCCGATCATCAATATGGCCACGGCAAGTTCGAAAATTTCTCCGCCTTCATCGAAACCGGCCTGCTGCTGCTGACCTGCGTCTGGATCATCTACGAGGCGACCAAGCGTCTGTTTTTTCACACCGTGGAAATCGAGCCGACGGTGCCGGCATTTATCGTAATGTTTCTTTCCATCGCGGTCGACTACTGGCGCTCTCACGCCCTGGGGCGGATCGCCACCAAGTACGACAGCCAGGCCCTCGAGGCGGACGCGCTGCACTTCTCCACCGATATCTGGTCGAGCGCGGTCGTGATCGTTGGACTGGCACTGGTTTGGATTGGCCGTAATTATCAGGTGGCGTGGTTGCGTCAGGCCGATCCGATGGCAGCGCTTTTTGTCGCCGGGGTAGTGATTTCCGTCAGTTGGCGGTTGGCACGCAAAACCATCGACGCCCTCCTGGACGCGGCACCGGCCGGCGTGCGGAGCCAGATCTTTGACCGCGTCCGCACGCTTGACGGCGTACTCGAGGTAGACCGCATTCGCTTTCGCAAAGCCGGCAGCCGTTTTTTCGCGGATGTCTCCGTCGGACTCGAACGCAATTTCACCTTCCAGCGCTCGGAGCAGGTGTCCGATGCGGTGCGGTCGCGTGTTCGTGAAGTTTTACCCGATGCGGACGTTGTGGTGCATTCCGTACCGCGCGCACGAAGATCGGAAAATATCTTTGACCGCATTCGCGCCGTCGCTACCCGCCACAACTTCAACGTGCACGACGTTAGCGTGCAGGACCTGAACGGCGAGTTGCACGTGGAGCAGCATCTCGAACTCGATGAACAACTCAGCATGAAGCAAGCGCATGACGAAGTTACGCGGCTGGAAGGCGAGATGCGCGGGGAAATTCCCGAGATTGCGACCATCCTGACGCACATTGAAAGCGAGCCCGCAACCATTGAAAGGGGAGAGCAGATCGTTCGCGAACCGGAACTGGAGCAGCGCCTCAAAGACATCGTGAAGGAGTTTCCCGAGGTGATGGACGTGCACGAATTCCAATTCAAGAAAGTGCGCGCCCGATTGTATGTTTCCTGCCATTGCACCCTGCCCGACGATATGCCGTTGTCGCGGGTGCACGATGTGCAGACCTCGCTCGAAATCCGGTTCAAGCACGATGCCCCGGAATTATTCCGGGTGCTGATCCACCCCGAGCCTGTGACCGACAACCGCCGCTGACGGCAGGGTGGTGAACTTTGGCTAAACGGCTGCGCCACACAAAACCAAAATGCAACCGCGCTCAGATTTGTAAGGTAGATCGCTAACGGAAGGCCCCATGATCGAAGCATCGCTAATTTGGACCGACAAAGAACGCTACGTGGGATCGGCAAACTCGCGGCACTCCATCGTCATGGATACGGCAGCCGAGAAGACAGCCAGCACTCCAATGGAGTTAGTGCTGCTGGCCCTGTGCGGCTGCACGGCTTCCGACGTGGTAGGAATCCTGCGCAAGAAGCGCGAAGGGTTCACCGGGCTCGAAGTGCAGGCCGCAGCCGAAAGGGCCGACGGTTATCCGGCCGTCTTTACCTCGATTCACTTGACCTATCGAGTACGCGGACCGGTATCGCCGAAAGCGATGGCAGACGCAGTGAAGCTTTCGAAAGAAAAGTACTGCTCCGTGTCTGCCATGCTCGAGAAGACCGCCAAAATCACCTACACCATTGAGCACGTTTCGTGAAGGACGGACATCATCCGCTGCGCGGTTATTTCTTTATCGGCAGCGCGGCGTTGCTGTGGGGAATCTCCGCAACGCTCGGCCGCGCGGCTTTCACCGGGCATCCGCTGCTGGGCATTTCGCTCGGCGATTCACTGAAGAAGATCGATCCCCTGATTCTGTCGCAGAGCCGTGCAACTTTGTCCCTGGCCGTTCTGTTGCCGGTACTGCTGGCGCGAAGAGGCGCGACAGCGCTGCGGGTTCCGGGCCGCGACCTGGTGCGCTTTTTCATACTTGGAATTTTAGGCGTAGCCGCGTCGAACTATCTCTACTACCTGGCGATTCAGCGGACCAATGTGGCGACAGCCATCATCCTGCAATATACGGCCCCGGTGTGGGTGCTGATCTATACAGCAGTCCGCAGCAAACAATCGCCATCGCTGCGAAGAAGTTCGGCCGTCGCTTTGGCTGTGCTGGGTTGTGCGCTGGCAGTCGGCTTCGTGGGAGCCGGCGGTTTCCGCCTGGATGCCATCGGAGTGACCGCCGCGCTGCTGGCGGCATTTTCCTTCGCCTTCTACAACGTCGGCGGACACAAAGTGCTGGCGCGCTATGACCGCTGGAAAGTACTGTTATGGGTCTTACTGGCAACTTCCGCATTCTGGATTTTCGTGAATCCGCCTTGGAAGATTATTGCCGCTCATTACAACCGGCAGCAATGGGAATTCATGCTGATATTTTCGATCGTCTCCGTGCTGGGACCGTTTTCCTGCTATTTCGCCGGCCTGCAGCATCTGGAACCGACGCGCGCCATCGTCGCCAGTTGCCTCGAGCCGGTATTCAGCATTGTGATCTCGGCGCTTGCGCTCGGCGAGTTAGTACGTCCCATGCAGACCCTGGGAATCATTCTGGTGCTGGTGGCGATTGTGTTGATCCAATTGCCGGAACGCGTTGGTCGCGGCGAGGAGTTGGTGGTTGAGCCGATCGAATAGCTAAATCTTCCACACTTATTCCAGCCTCTTGCCTTTGGTCTCCGGCAGCTGTGTGGCCATCACACTCGCGACAAGAAAAGCTGCTGCGCACACATAGAACGCCCAATCCAGTCCCTTGCTCTGGCCAACCCATCCTATGACCCAGGGCGCGACGCAACTCAGCGCGCGCGCTCCGTTATAGGTAAAGCCCAAAGCGCGCGCCCGCAGAGCAGTAGGAAATATCTCACTTCCGATCAGTCCCGAGCCCGAGAAAAAACCCGTGCCGAAGAATGCAACGGCTGCACCCAGCAGAAGCAGCGCCACGGGAGACCGAGCCATGGCATAAAAAGGCACAAAGATGGCAGCCGCAAAAAGATAAAGTACAAAAGACATCCGCCGGCCGAGGTGATCGGCAACCCACCCGAAGCTGAGATATCCGGGAAACATGCCAAAGAGGTTGAGCACCACCAGAAGCGTGGTTGTGCGCATAACCCCAAAGCCGCGCCCGCCTTGCGCGACAGAGAGCGAAAGATACGGCGGAATCCAGGAGAACAGTCCCCACCAGGCAAACAAACCGAAAAAGTTGAGCACGAGAAGAACGACGGTGCTTTTGCGATAAGGCTCGCGAAAAATGGCGACGAAAGAATCACTCCCTTGTGTCCTCGGTTTTCCCAGCGCCCTCCGTGCCTCCTGTAGTTCGAGCTCTTGATCTTGTGCCAGCCTGCGGTGTTCTTCCCACATCTTCGATTCGGGCACGCCGTTGCGAATCCAAAGCGTAACGAGGGCCGGCAGAATTCCCACGAAAAACACGAACCGCCAGTTCGCATAACGCAAAACGACGCCCGCGACCAGCGCTGCCAGCGCATATCCGATGGCCCACGAACTCTGCACGATGGCAATCGCCTTGGCGCGCAAGGTGTCAGGCCAGGTTTCCGCAACCAGGGTTGCCCCGGTATTCCACTCGCCTCCCATGCCGAGTCCGAGGATGAAGCGAAATATCGCCAGCATGAGCACGGTGGTGGAAAGGCCGGAGGCGAACGAACAGATCGAGTAAGTCAGAATGCTGAGCATCAGGGCGCGCTTGCGCCCGATGCCGTCGGCGAGGAAGCCGAAGAGCAAGCCGCCGATGCCGGAGGCCAGCAAAGTGAGCGTGTACAGAAAACCGGAGGTCGCCTTCGACATGCCGAGATCGCGCATCACGTAGGCCAGGACGAGCGCGTACAACATGGCGTCGAAGGCGTCGAGCATCCAGCCGAGAGCAGCTGCCAGCAGGGTGCGGCGCTGCGCCGGACTCGCTTGCTTCACCAGTTGAATGGGGCTGACCACCATGCGGGAGGGATTGTATCAGTGGATTAGCGTGGGGTGGCCCTTGTTTCGCGATGGGACGGACAAGCGTCAGCAGGGTGGCCCCCCTTGTTATCAGCCCAGGCGCCGGAAATACTTCTGCGCTTTGCGCACATCCCGGCCAATCTGTTCTTTCAGATCTTCGATAGACGGAAACTTGACCTCGTCGCGCAAGCGATCCATAAAATGTAGTTCGATCTCCGTCTGGGCCGACAATTCGAAGGGATGAAAATTCAGCAGGTGAGTTTCGATGGCAAAAGAGTCGGCGCCAAACGTCGGCCGGTTTCCCACGTTGGTGACCGAATCAAAACACTCCGTGCTATTACCGCTGCCGATTCGTGTACGCGTGATGTACACGCCGTCTTTAGGAGCAAGCTCTTCATAGTGCGACAGATTAATAGTCGGGACCGTATATTTCGAGCCGTAACCGCGCCCCCGTCCGGCGGTGGAGAGAATGCTGAACGGACGTCCCAGCAAATGCCGCGCCCGGCTGACCCGGCCGGTGGAAAGCAGTTTGCGGATATGGCTGCTCGAAACCCGCTCGCCGCGCAGCCTCATCTCGGGATAATCACGCACCACGAATCCCATCTCGCCGCCAAGTTCCCGCAGCAGTTCAATATCTCCCGACGCCTTGTGGCCAAAATGAAAGTTGTAACCTTCGTGAACTTCGCGGGCATGGAGCCGCCTCTTCAGAATCTCATGAGCAAACTGGTGCGGCGTCATCAGCGAAAGATCGCGCGAGAAGGGAAGCAACAGCACCGCGTCGACTCCCGTGGCCTCAAGCAGTCGCAGCTTTTCCGGCAACGGAGTCAAGAGTTTCAGGTTCTGATCGGGACGCAGTATGCGGGCAGGATGCGGCTCAAACGTAACCACCACCGACTGCGCCTTCTCAGCCTTGGCGCGCCGCGCAATCTCGGCAAGAACAGAACGGTGAGCGCGATGCACGCCGTCGAAGTTCCCCACACTGACCATCGCAGGACCGAAGTCGCGGGGAATGTCGTCGAGTTTATGAAAAGTTCGCATCGATAATCTCTTCACCGCCGAGACGCCGAGAATGCCGAGTTCTTTCTTAATAAAGATTTTCTCGGCGCTCTCGGCGTCTCGGCGGTGAACTAAATCTCGAACTCCAGCTTCATTCCGTCAAACGCCAGCCGCACATTCGGCGGCAACTTGGCGTTCGTCTCCTCATGCGGCAGATCGTGACAGATGTGCGTGAAGAATGCCCGCTTAGGTTTTACCTCTTCGACAATGTTGAGCGACTGCTTGACCGTCGAATGTGTCGGATGCGGCGTGTAACGCAGCGCGTCCAGAAACAAGATATCGAGATCGCGCAATTTCCCCAGCGTCTCCGCCGGAACGTCGCTGTGATCCGTAAGATACGCGGCCGAGCCGAAACGGAAGGCGAGAATCGGAGTCTCGCCATGGATCACGGTCAAGGGCTCAAAGCGCGCCCCGAACAATTCGACCGGACCCGCAATCGGATGCAGGTCGACCAGCGGGAGCCCGCCAAATTTATACGTTGCCTCAAAAATGTAGCGGAACATATTGCGCAGAAATTCGCACGCCCGCGGCGTCGCGTACAGCGGCATTTTCCCCGGCTTATGGTGATACGTCAGGGGTCGCAGATCGTCGATGCCGAGGATATGATCGGCGTGGGTGTGGGTATAAAGCACCGCATCGAGCTGAGTAATCTTCTCGCGCAGCGCCTGTTCGCGAAAGTCCGGAGTGCTGTCGATCATGACCTGGCGACCGTTGTAACTGATCATGATGGAGGGTCGCGTGCGCCGGTCGCGAGGGTCGGGCGAATGACAGACGGCGCAGTCGCAGCCGATCGTCGGTACTCCCATCGACGTGCCGCTGCCTAATACCGTCAGAGTCGCCTGCATCAGCCGTTTGTACCCGTATGGGGTCCGGGCGCCTGTGGAGGATGCGCTAGCGCATTCGTCACTTCGACATAGGCCATGCGCAATTCGTAGAGACAGTTCTGCAGAAATCCCTGCTCTTTCGGAGTGAGATTGCCCTTCGTTTTCTCCCCGATCATGTCGAGCGTATCGATCGTCTGCCGCGCCCCGATTAGGTCAACTCCAGGCTGGCCGCCCTGCTCGTGCATGAGTCCGAGCTGCATCATCGACGTCATGTAAAGCGAGGCCATGAAGCGTTCAAAGGTCATCTCCAACTCTTTCGCCGAGTGTCCGCTCAGTTCGACTCGCTTATCGAGATCGCGCGATGACCGTTGATAAGCCTCTTGCTGCGCCTGCTGCTCCGATGCCGTCGGAGGGGCCGGAATCTCCGACTCGGCAATTGCAGCCGGTTGCGCAAGAATGGATTCTGCGCCAGCTGACGTAATCTTCGCTGGTTCAGCCGGAGCTTCCGGCGCAGGTGGAGGCGCTGTCGTCGCCGCGGTACTCGCGGAGGGCGCTACCGCGACCGGAGGCGCCGCTGCTTCTTCCTCGGCATCCGTTCGAAGCTCTCCATCGGCGGTAAACAACCGCCGGTCGCTCACTTTGAATTCGCTGTCTTCTTTTCTTTTTTGCGCCATAAGGTGGACCTGTTTTCCTGAAATTCTGAACTGGAATCAGATGATGGGCGGCGTCACCACTTTCAGAATCGCGTCGCCCGCACGCAATTCTTTCCCCACAGCCTCGCGCCGCAGATAGCCCAATGCCGCGGGACAATCTCCGCCGGGCAAGGGCAAAACCACGCTGCTGGTGATCTCCCCAACCTCTTTATCTTCATTCGAAGCTACGATCTTGGTCGCCGGGGCGGGCAGCTCACCCTCGACCGCAAATGCGCTAAACAGCCGGTGGACGGCGCCGCGCGATCGAATGCGCTCCACAATCTCCTGCCCGAGATAACATCCCTTGGTAAAATTCAGCGCGCGGATCTGCCCGGTTTCCTGCGGTATATCGCGTTCGCGAATGTCGATGCCGAATTGCGGAATGCCGCGAGAGATCCGGAACAAATTCAGCGCCGCCGTACCCGTAGCCCTCGCACCAGCCTTGTGCAACGCCTCCGCAAGCTCTTGTGCCAGCCCAAGAGCCACCCAGAGCTGCCAGGATTCCCGCGCTTCCTCGCCCGAGCGCAGCACGGTAATAGTTTTCGGCTGCGAGCCCTGCTGCCAGACAGCGTCAGCCCATTGAAGATGCGCAAGCTCGGGCACGGCAATTCCAGCGCGTTCAAGAGTCGAGCGCGACTCGGGTCCAGTGAGCCCGAGTGCAGTAAGTTTGTCACTGACGTCCGTGACCTCAACATCGTCGGCAATGATATAGCGATCGAAGAGCTGCAATATTTTGTCGCGCTGGCCGAGTTCCGCATCCACCAGCAGCGAGTCGCCTCGCTGGAAAATATAAAGATCGGCCTGGATTTGCCCCTTCGCATTGAGCATGAAAGCGTAAACGCCGCGACCGGAAGCAAGATCGCGCACGTTATTCGTCACCATGCCATTCATCCAGCGAACGCGATCGCCGCCTGTAACCGCAATCTTCGCCCGCCAGCTCAAGTCATAGAGCCCGCAACCGGAGAGCAGCGCCTGAAACTCGCCGCGCGGATCGCCGAAGTCGGGCGCAGCGTTCGCACCGCTCTGTCCGCCAGGCAAGGCTCCGTAAACGGTCGTAGAAGTCATAGGGCTCAATCTCTGATTATAACGAACGGATCATAACCAACGAATAGGGGAGCGACGGCCGTCCCCGGCCGTGCCACCGCTACTGCTGAACCTCGGCCTGCCGGTGAGCCAAGGTTGCGGGTTTAAGAATAGGTCACGGCTATGCTAACGTTCCGACGTGAGCGCAAATAAGCGGATTGCGGTAATCGCGGGCGACGGAATCGGAAAGGAAGTTATCGCAGAGGCGCTGAATGCTATCAAGGCCGCCGGTGCTGCGGTCGACCTGACGTCCTTCGATTGGGGAGCCGACCGTTATCTGGCCGACCAAACCACTGTTCCGCCCGGCGGCTTCGCCACGCTGGCGCGGGATTTCGACGCGATCCTGGTCGGCGCCTTCGGCGATCCACGCGTGCCCTCCAACCTCCATGCCAGGGAGATTCTTCTTGGCATGCGTTCTCAAATGGACCTGTACGCCAATGTGCGCCCGGTGCGATTGCTGGAGACTTCGCTCTGCCCGCTGAAAGGCATCGAGCCGAAAGACGTCGATTTCGTTGTCATGAGGGAAAACACCGAGGGCGTCTACGGCGACCTGGGCGGTGTGTTCAAGAAGGGAACCCCCGACGAAGTTGCGATCCAGGAGGACGTGAACACGCGCAAAGGTGTGGAGCGGATCATCCGCTACGCCTTTGATTATTGCGCGAATCACCAGAAGCTGGGCGGTTCACCGCGAAGCCGCGTCCTGATGTGTGACAAGTCGAACGCCATGACCCATGCCGGAGGCCTGTGGCAGCGGACCTTCAAAGAAGTTGCAGCCGAATACCCGAAGATCGAAAAACAACACATGTACGTCGACGCTCTCTGCCTGCAGATGGTGCACGATCCACGCGGCTTCGACGTCATCGTCACCAACAACATGTTCGGTGACATTATCACCGATCTGGCCGCTGGCCTGCAGGGCGGGCTGGGAATGGCCGCGAGCGCCAATCTGCATCCGGGCAAAGGTTCACCGCGTTGCCGCGCGATGTTCGAGCCGGTGCATGGCTCAGCGCCTCAGATTGCCGGGAAAAATATCGCCAACCCATTCGGCGCAATTCTGACGGCGGCCATGATGCTGGCATATTTAGAGATGTCCGGCGAAGCGAAGAAGATTGAAACCGCCGTTCTCGAAGCTGTCAGGCAGAAGAAAACCACGGCGGACATAGGCGGAACACTAGGAACCCGCGAAGCGGGCGCATGGGTAGCCGAGAAGGTCGGCAGCCTGTAGATGGCTTTCCTCTGCGACGACGCGATCCCACCCCAGACCGGGCTGAGCAGGTGTGCTGCTAACATCAGAGAACGCGTATGAAAAAAATGGTGAAGTTTCGGGAATGGTTTTCAAAGCTTGCTCTACTGGCGTTTCTAGCCGGCGCCCTCTGGGCCCAATCGGCAAGGGGCAGCG
>Ga0074044_10003830_pt1 | contig 12644 bp, 15 predicted proteins | sample BogForMeECP23OM1_FD_94443 | JGI IMG/M metagenome (GOLD analysis project Ga0074044, IMG submission 94443) | Bog forest soil microbial communities from Calvert Island, British Columbia, Canada - Bog Forest MetaG ECP23OM1 | ecosystem: Environmental > Terrestrial > Soil > Wetlands ...
CATCCAATCTGTGCTGCTGAAAGGAGCGGGAGAGCCAGCCGCAAGCATTCTTCCCAACTGGATGACTGGCTACAGCGCAGTTTTTTCCGCGCAGGCGAATCCGCAACGCGCGCGGGCTTTGCTCGCCGACTCGCGGCAAGCGGCGCTCAATCTGAGCTACGGTCTAAGCGTCGTTCTAAGCGTCGTTCTAAGCTATGACCCGCGCGACCCGCAAGCCCAACTGATCGCCGAGCGCATAGCGCTCAACGCGCGGGAAGCTGGCATCACGGTGCAAGTATCGTTGTCTGGAGCGGAGGATATTCGCCTGATGCGCGTGGTGCTGCCGAGTCCCGATCCGGCCACGTCGCTCGGCGAGGCCGCCCGGCAACTCGGATTGCCGCAACCCGCACGCCCGGCTGCGGCTCGCGGCAATTCTCTCGACGGTCGATATTTAGACGATCTGTATCAAGCCGAACGCAGTTTGCTCGATGGGCACGCCGTTATCCCGCTCTTCCATTTGCCGGTGGCGAGTGCGGCGAGTGCGGCCAGTGCGCGCGTGCGCGGGTGGGAGCCAAATCAACTGGGCGAGTGGAACGGCGTGGGGCCTTCGCTGGCAGATGTTTGGCTGGCTGACTCGCGAGCCAATGGGTCGAACCCCAACGCGCCGCGCCCAGAGGCGGGCTCGCGATGAGCTTCCGCAAGAAACTTCTTCTCTTGTTTGCGGCCACGGTGTTGCTCTGCGTCGCGGTCATTTCGGCGTCGGTGTACAGCACCATCCGGCGCTCGTTCGAGCAGGCGGACCAGGACCGCGCAAACGCGGTGGCCGCTCAGTTTCGCTCGGAATTCCAGCGACGCGGGTCGGAGGTTGCGCGCAAGGTCGAATCCGTGGCCCGCAGCGAAACCGTGCAGCACATCGCTCTTGATATGAACCGCGGCATCGGCGACTCAGGCGAGTATGTGAGCGAAGCGCGCTCACTGGCGAGTCAGCAACAGCTCGACTTTCTGGAACTCGTCGACAATCGCGGCACCATTCTCTCCTCCGCGCAATGGCAGGCAAAATTCGGATATCCGGAAGCGGCCATTCCCTTGGCCACCGGCCCGGCGGGAGCGTTTCTAAAACGCGAAGAACTGCCGGACAGCGCCACCCTCGGCCTGTTTGCAGTACGCGTGGCCAACGTCGGAGAGCAGCCCTTGTACGTCATTGGCGGCGAGCGACTCGACCAGGGGTTTCTCTCGACGCTCGATATTCCCGCCGGGACGCATGTGCTGCTTTATCAAAACCTGGACGCAAAATGGAATCCGAAATCGCTGCTCGATTTGAACGGCCCGGCCGCAGGCGCCGACAAGATCGCTCCGCTGGTCGCCAAGGTACGCGACACACTGCAGGAATCTCAGGGCGTGATCCATTGGACTTCCGATTCCGCGGACGCCGAAGTTTTTCATGCCATCCCACTGACCGGACCGGCCTCCACCGCGACGGGCCAGAGTGCGGCGAATCAGAGCGGCGCGAATCAGCAACTGATGGGCGTTCTGCTCGTCGGCAGTTCACGGCGTCCGCTGATCGAATTGCAAAGGCAAATTGTCTCCACCGCCATGCTGGTCGGCGGCGCCGGAATTCTGGTGGCGGTGCTGGCCAGCCTGTGGTTTGCAGCCCGCGTCACGCGACCGGTGGTGTCGCTCGCTGAGGCTGCGCGCCGGGTCGCCGCGGGTGACCTCGGCGCCAAAGTCGACGTGGAGTCGAGCGACGAACTAGGCGAACTGGCGGCGGCGTTCAACCGCATGACGGAAGATCTCGTACAACAAAAAGATCGCACTCTGCAGGCCGAGCGCGTGGCCGCCTGGCGCGAGCTGGCGCGGCGATTGGCGCACGAATTGAAGAATCCACTTTTCCCTTTGCAGGTCACGGTTGAGAATCTGATGCGCGCGAAACAGAAATCTCCCGAAATATTCGAGGAAGTTTTTCACGAGGGCACGGCGACCCTGCTGGCAGAAATCAACAACCTGAAAACGATCATCGGCCGCTTCAGCGAATTCTCGAAGATGCCGCAGCCCCAGCGGAGGCCGACCCAGGTGAACGACGTAGTGCGCTCCGTGCTGAACGTGTTTCAGGCTCAATTGCAGGGTAACGATAATGAGAAGAGTCAGATTGCAGTCCGCACCGAGCTGGATCAAGCGTTGCCCGAAATTTCAGCCGATCCCGATCTGCTGCATCGCGCGCTGCAAAATCTGGTGCTCAACGCCATCGACGCCATGCCGCAAGGCGGAGTACTCGCGATTCGCTCCGAAACGATGGGCGATTGGATTGAACTCTCAGTCTCCGACACCGGCTCCGGGCTGACGCAGGAGGAGTGCGGGCGCCTGTTCACTCCTTATTACACGACCAAGCAGCATGGCACGGGATTGGGCCTCGCCATCGTGCAATCGGTGGTGAGCGATCACGGCGGCAAGATTTCCGTGGAGAGCACGAAAGAAAAAGGGACAACGTTTCGCATCGAACTGCCGCGCGATTTCTCGGCGTACTCGGCGTCTCTGCGGTAGATTTGGGTTTGCATTTCAGTTGAGGTCAATAACCGTGGCGCAAAAAGCGCACTTGCTGATCGTGGATGACGAGGCCAACACGCTGGCTTCGCTGTCGCGGGCGTTTCGTCTGGAAGGGCATGAAGCCGTTGTCTGCGACAACGCAAACAAGGCTCTGGAATTGGCAAAGTCGCAATCTTTCGACTTGATCCTCTCCGACGTGGTCATGCCCGGCAAGGACGGGCTGGCGCTTCTCGAAGAGCTCAAAGCGCAAGGCGTGCCGGCTCCGGTCGTGATGATGTCGGGCCAGGCGCATATCGAGATGGCCGTGAAGGCCACGCGTCTGGGCGCGCTCGACTTCCTGGAAAAACCGATCTCGACCGAAAAATTGCTGCTCACGGTAGAGAACGCGCTGAAGCTCGGCCGCCTGGAGCGTGAGAATCGCGACCTGGAGCGCCGCCTCGGCAAACACGAAATCGTCTGGAAAGGCGAGACCATGCGCCGCGTGATGGCGCAAGTGGAGCGCGTGGCTGCGAGCGAAACTCGCGTCTGCATTCTGGGCGAGACGGGCACGGGAAAAGAACTGGTAGCGCGAACGCTGCATGGGCGCAGTCCGAGGGCGGGTGCGCCGTTCGTCACGCTGAATTGCGCCGCGGTTCCTGCCGAGCTGATTGAATCCGAATTGTTCGGCCACGAAAAAGGGTCGTTCACCGGCGCCGCCGGCCGCCATCTCGGCAAATTCGAGCAGGCGCAGCACGGCACCATCTTTCTCGATGAAATCGGCGACATGCCGCTAGCCATGCAAGCCAAGCTGCTGCGTGTTCTCGAAGAAAGTGAGGTCGAGCGGATCGGCGGCGAGCGCGCCATCACCGTGGATGTGCGAGTCGTCGTCGCCACCCACCGCGATCTGGAAGCGCAGGTACGCGACGGCAAATTCCGGCAGGATTTATTTCACCGCGTGTTCGTCTTCCCTCTGCGTCTGCCTCCGTTGCGCGAACGCCGCGAAGATATCCCCACGCTGATTGAGCACTTTGCCGCGCAGGTGACCGCCACCAACGGATGGAAGCCGATGCGCTTCACCGAAAGCGCAATGGCCGCGCTGCAAGACCAGCCATGGCCAGGCAATGTCCGCGAACTCAGAAACGCAGTCGAGCGGCTGATGCTGCTGACCACCTCCGATGAAGTCACCGCCGAAACCGTGGCGCTGGCGCTGCCCGCTTCGCTGTCGGCTATAACGTCCGCGCCCGATTCCGCAGCAGCCGGCACCGGCCCGTTAGCCGACCGCGTGCGCGCCTTCGAGAAACAAACCATCCTGGCGGAATTGAAACGCAATCACCATCAGATCTCGAACACGGCGCGAGCTTTGGGGCTGGAGCGCTCGCATCTTTATAAGAAGGCGGAGCAGGTCGGGATTGATCTGAAAGCGACGCGGAATGAGGGCGACCGCTGATTAATGTTGTCGACTTTAGGTCGTAAGTTCACCCCCCGGCAATAAGTCCGTTTGCATTTTCTATCCCACTCAGACGACAATCGCCTCGTGCCCAGCACTAGCTTTTATCAGGAACCCCAAGCAGTCAGCCCCTTTCGTCCCGGCGCGCTCGTGATCGCGACGTTGACCAACCCGCGCGAAAAATTCTGGGGCGCGATTCTCTTTCTATCGGCGGAAGGCCTCAGCCTGCGCGGCGTCGATGTCGCGTCTTTCGACGATCTCGCCTCGCAGATCAAAAGTGGCGAGCCCTTCACCTCCGGCGTCGTCTTCTTTCCCATGCATCGCCTGGAGCGCATGGAATTGGACCTTCCCGAAGGAAACATCCTCTCGCTCGCCCAACGCTTCGCCGAGAAGACGGGACAGGATCCCGCCCCGCTGCTGGTAAGCGAGTTTCTCGCGCATTCCGGGAGAGATGCGGGAGGACACGCGGGAGGAGAAAAGCTGCGGTGAACTACCGCCAGATTTTGACCGCGCCCAACCAGCTCACGCTGTTGCGGATGATTTTCCTGCCCTTCATCGTCATCAATCTGGTCAAGCACGATTTCAAATGGGCGCTGGCGTTGTTCGTTCTCGCCGGATTCAGCGACGGCCTCGATGGCCTGCTCGCCCGCACCCTGCATCAGCAAACCGTGCTCGGCCAGTATCTCGACCCGATTGCCGACAAGTTGCTGATGAGCACCATGTTTCTTGTGCTTTCAATCGAAAGGATGATTCCCTGGAAATACACGGTCGTCGTTTTCAGCCGCGATATTTCCATCCTGCTGATCAGCGGCGTGCTCTTCATGATTGCCGGCCTGCGCGATTTTCGCCCCAGCATTTTCGGCAAAGCTAACACCTTCGCGCAGGTGGCCGCCATTTTCTTCGTGCTGCTGCTGCTCATCGAGCCTGTGCGCTGGGTCGAGATTGCCTGCACCACCTTTCTGCGCGCCACGTTTTTCTTCACCATCATCTCCGCCGTGCACTACGCATTTCTGGTACAGCACCGGCTGCATGCGCACGTCCCACCCGCCCAAAGCCAGAGTGGATGAAGATGCCGGCCCGTAAGTCAGTGATAGAACAAGGGAACGTCGGACACCTTCGTCTTATAACAGAAGTAACTGCTGGTGCTCCTGGCAAGCGGGTATCATCTAAGTGCGGAAGTCGTTGTTCCTCCGCATCTTCTCCCCACAATCGAGGACTTATGCGTTGGAAGTGCCTGCTGGTGCTGATTCTCATTCTCCCGTTCACAGGTCAGACGTTTGGCCAGAATAGCGACGACGGCACGCCGCCGCCGCTGGGAGACGTGGCCAAGAAGAATAAAGACACCTCGAAGAGCAAAGCGAAGCGGGTATTTTCTGACGACGATGTACCGATCCGCAACAGCCCCATTCCGGCAATCGCATTGCAGGGCGTGGAGAATATCGAAGACGTGCTGAATGCGATCCACGACTTCAGAAGCAAGCACGATGGAGCCGAAACCGAACGTGTCGTCCACGAATGGTTCGACGAGCAAACCGAAGTCCTTTCCGCGGCCATCGATGCCAACACCAAACTCGCCCAGTATTATCAGCTTCGCATGGAAGCGGCACAAGATCGGGCCCCGGTTGCGTACGACGGCGACTACTCGAAACTTCAGCAGAGCCAGATGACCGAGCGCTGGTCGCAGCGCGTGGACGCCCGCAGCAACCGCGACAACATGCAAGTCATCATGCGGATTCAGCAGACCTTCGCGCGCGTGCGCATCGATGCGATCCTGAACCGCGGCAAGACTCCTTACGACTGGTTTAAGATCCGTTGCACGAACGGCGTGGGGACGTACTAGACGATATGGCCGCCGGCCTGACCACCGCTCCCCCCAAGGGACAGGGGTGCGGCCGAATGTTTTGCCGGGGAGTACTACCCCTAATCCCCATTTGACCCCTTTTCTTGCGCGCCCCTAGAATGAAAGGTTCGTACCGCGCTCGCGAACTCATCCGTGACTCTGCGTCCCTATGCCACTGCGCCTCTATAACACTCTTTCCGGGAAGATCGAAGATTTCCATCCGCTCGACGGCAAGAGCGTCCGCATGTACGCCTGCGGACCGACCGTCTATGACTACGGCCATATCGGCAATTTCCGCACATTCATCGCTGTCGATCTTCTTTACCGCTATCTGCGCCAGAGCGGATACGACGTCCGCTACGTCATGAACATCACCGACGTGGACGACAAGATCATTCGCAACTCCGCGCACGACGGCGTCACCGTGCAGCAGTACACTGCGAAGTTTGTGCAGGCCTTTCTCGACGATTCGGCCACGTTGAGCATTGAGCAGCCGATACTGGTGCGCGCTACCGAACACATCAACGCGATGGCCGACTTCATTGCCGAACTGGTGGAAAAAGGTTTCGCTTACCGCACCGACGACGGTTCCTACTATTTCCGCATTGCGAAATTCCCCGAGTACGGCAAGCTTTCGAAAAAAGATTTTGCCGGCATGAACGACGGCGCGCGCGTGGACCTCGACGAATACGACAAAGACAGCGCCCGGGACTTCGCCCTCTGGAAGGCTCCGAAGCCGGGGGAGGCCTCGTGGGATACGGTAATCGGACCGGGGCGTCCGGGCTGGCACATCGAATGCTCGGTGATGTCGATGGAGGAACTCGGCCCGAGTTTTGACCTGCACGCGGGCGGCGAAGATTTGATTTTTCCGCATCACGAAAACGAAATCGCGCAGTCGGAGGCGCTCACCGGAAAACAGTTTGCGCGCTATTGGTTCCATGCTCGCTTTCTGCTCGTTGAAGGCCAGAAGATGTCGAAGAGTCTCGGCAATTTCTTCACCGTCCGGGATCTAGTGCTGCGCGGGCATAAGCCGTCGTCGATCCGCTGGCTGTTGACGCAGGTGCCCTATCGCAATCAGCTAAACTTTACTTTCGAGGGCTTGAAGGCGGCAGCGAGTTCGGTGGAGAAGTTGCGCAACTTCCGCTTCCGCCTGACGAGCACGCAGTTCCCCGCGGGTGCGACCCCGGCGATGGCGCTGCTGGCGGAGGAAACCATCGCGCGTATGAAGAGCGCGCTCGACGACGATTTGAACACCGCCGAGGCGCAAGCCGCCATCTTCGACATGTTGCGCAAAGCCAACACCGCGCTCGATGCCGCGCAAGCTGGCCAGAACGCTGGCCAGAAAAACGTTGGCCAGGACGATGTGAAGCCCTTGCTCGCGGCGCTCGACAGGTTTGACGAGATATTCCGCGTGCTGAAAGATGACGACCAATCAAAGATGAAGACCATTCTGGACTGGGCTCGCGCCGAAGGCCGCGAAAAGGAAATCAGCCCCGAATTGCAGGAAATCGTGGGTTCCGCCCATCTTGCCGACGAAGACGTGAACCAAAATCTGGCATTGATGCAGGCGGCCCGCAACGCTCGGAAGTTCGTTGAGTCTGACGCCATCCGCGCCGCGCTCACCGCAGCGGGTATCATCGTCGAGAACACAAAAGACGGAGTACGCTGGAGAAGAAAGTGACCCGCAGTTTGCCGTCCGTAATTCGTAATATGAGGGCAGGAATGGGAAGGGCACGGCTTCAGCCGTGCCACCCAGGGCCAATATAGACGCGGGCTTTAGCCCCCGAGGGCCACGACAGTTGCTTTCCTTAGACGATTACCTCCGCGAAGCCGAACAAGCTCACGGCCATCTCTGCGCCGGCCAGGTCCTCGGCGTGCGCCTGGCCATGCTGGGCCTGGAGAAGCTGGGCATTGCCGACCCTCACGGCAACAAAGAAGATCGCAAACGTCTGGTCACGTTCGTCGAAATCGACCGCTGCGCCACCGACGCCATATCTCTGGTCACCGGATGCCGTCTCGGCAAACGCGCCTTGAAATTTCGCGACTGGGGAAAGATGGCTGCGACCTTCGTCGACCTGCGCACCAGCAAAGCCATCCGCATCGCCGCAAAGGAATCTTCGAAGAAACTAGCGCGAGAAATGCATCCTGAAATCGAAAGCAAGAACGAACAGCAGATGCTGGCCTATCGCGAAATGGCGGAAGACGACTTATTCACCAAGCAATGGGTGAAGGTCGAAATCCCCGCGGAAGAGTTCCCCGGCTACAAGGGCGAGCGCATCGTCTGCGCCGAGTGCGGCGAAGGCATCAACTTTCGCCGAGAAGTTGTGCGGGATGGGCGAGCGCTTTGCAGAGCCTGCTCGGGCGAGCAGTATTACGAACTGCTGTAAGTTGGGGGCAGGCGTACAATCGCAGTTATCACTACAGAGGACGACCTTTCAGAATTTGTTCCACGTTCCGACGGCCGTGAAGGATGGAGACCACTTGCAAGGGCTTTGTCTCTGGCCGGTAGATGATGAGGTACGAATAGACCGGGAAGAACTTCACTGCCACGTCCGTCAAATTCCTGCTCCGGTGTCCCGCGCCCGGGGTTTTTGCCAAGAAAACAATTTTGTCGCGGATGACGGATTCCACACGATCCGCCACTGTAACGCTGCTTTCCCTCTTGATGTAGCGCCAGATTTGGACAAGATCGAGCGCGGCCTCCGGCGCGAGGACGTAACGCACGCTCATTCAGGCTTGGCCTTCAATTCCGCGAGGTAAGCGTCGAGCCGGTCTTCGGGAATCCCCTCGCCCCGATCGAGTTGATCGATTCCACGCCGGATTTTTGCGTTGTTCCCATCCCGGTTTTCCAAGAGCCAGCGGTCCTGTTCCTCCTGGGTCTCCAGCAAGCGCAGTAACACTTCCTCGACGCTGCTGGAACCGGTCGCTTGGATCTGTTTCTGGATTCTGGCCTCAAGGGCACGGTCACGGATTTCGATGTTCATCCCCGGCTCCTGTCTGCCGGCCTCTAGCTCCGGCTTTCCTGTATCCTAACCGACGGGCGTTGAATGTCAACGGCCGGAAACAGCGGCATGGTTGAGAAATACGAATCTCGGCGAATCAGGATTGCAATCCGTCATGTCCTGATGGATGTCTGGGACCCGATCGGCGTCAAAGATGAGCCAAATGCGCAGGACGAATATGACGGCTATTTAGGCGGCGTGTATGAACTGCTGGTGACCGGTGCTTCCGATGAAAGCATTGAGGATCATCTCTGGCGGATTGTCACCGAGCGCATGGAGCTTAGTGCCAAGAAATCTGACATGGCAAATACCGTAATATCTTCGGCAGATTCCCCTACCTCCGAATTCAAATTAGCTCACTGCCACTACGCGCACTTTATTGCCTGCTCATACGCATGCGCCACGCGCAGCAACGTCACCTCATCAAAGTGTCGCGCGAACAACTGCAATCCAATAGGGAGTTTCTCGTGATTCTCCCCGCACGGAACTGAAATTCCAGGAATCCCCGCCAGGTTAGCAGTTACGGTGTAGATATCGGCGAGATACATAGCCAGCGGATCATTCACCTTCTCGCCCAGCCGGAACGCAGGTGTCGGACAGGTCGGCGCGGCGATCACATCTACTTTCTTGAACGCCTCATCGAAGTCGCGAGTAAGCAGCGTCCGCACTTTCTGTGCCTTCAGGTAGTAAGCGTCATAGTAACCCGCGCTCAAGGCGTAGGTGCCGAGCATGATGCGGCGTTTGACTTCCATGCCGAATCCGCCGTCGCGGGTCAGGCGGTACATCTCAGAAAGATTGTTTGCCTTGGCCCTGAAGCCGTAGCGCACGCCGTCATAGCGCGCCAGATTCGCCGACGCTTCCGCCGTGGCCACGATGTAATAAGTGGGAATCGCAAACTCGGTGTGCGGCAGACTCACCGGCACGACCTCGCATCCGAGCTCAGCCAGCTTTTGAATCGCAGTCTCAACCGCGGTGCGAACTTCGAGATCAAGTCCCGCTCCGAAATATTCTTTGGCGACGCCAACTTTCAAGTTTTTAATCGGCTTCTCGAGTTCCGCCACATAGTCGGGAACGGGAACCTCGGCGGAAGTCGAATCCATGGGATCGCGCCCCGCAATCGTCCGCAGCACCAGCGCGACTTCCTTCACGGTTTTCGCAAACGGGCCGATGTGATCGAGCGACGAGGCAAACGCAATCAGCCCGTAGCGCGACACACGTCCATAAGTCGGCTTCAATCCGACCACGCCGCAAAATGACGCGGGCTGGCGAATCGATCCGCCGGTATCGGACCCAAGCGTCGCCACCGCCATCTCCGCGGCAACGGCCGCCGCTGATCCGCCTGACGAGCCGCCCGGAACGCGGCTCTTGTCGCGCGGATTGTGCACCGGGTAATACGCGGAGTTCTCCGTGGATGAGCCCATGGCAAACTCATCGCAGTTGAGTTTGCCCAGAATCACCGCGCCCGCAGCTTCCAGGCGAGCCACGGCCGTGCAGTCGTAGGGAGGAATAAAATTGTCGAGAATTTTCGAGCCGGCGGTAGTGCGCACGCCGCTCGTCACCATGACATCTTTGATGGCAACCGGAACTCCGGCGAGCGACGGCAAAGCCTTGCCCGCCGCAGCCAGCGCGTCGATGCGCGCGGCCTGCGCCAGAGCGCGCTCCTCGCAAAGGGTTAGAAACGCGCCGATCTCCGGATCTTCTTGTCGGATGCGGGTGTAGAAATCGTGAGCCAGAGCGGTCGCGGTCGTCTGCCGCTCAGCGATCGCGCTCCGAATACCGTCAATCGTCGAGGCAGGCATCTTTATATCTGTCAATCTCTGGTCACTATCTCTCAATGACCTTCGGCACTTCGAAAAACGTCCCGTCGGTGTCCGGAGCATTTTTCACGGCGACATCGTGCGGCAGCGATTTCCGCAGACCGTCCTTCACGTCTTCGCGGATGGCGTATGCGAACCGATCGCTTCCCTGTCGCGACTTGTCTACGCCATAGCGGTCCGAGACCTGAGCCATGGGCGCAACATTGTCCGTCTCCAGTTCGCTGAGGCGCCCGACATATTCAAGAATGGAGTTCAAATCGCGCAACATATGAGCGCGCTCTTCGTCGGTGAGTTCGAGGTTGGCCAGGTCGGCCACGTAGGCGACGTCTTTGTCGGTAACTTCCATCGGTCGGTGGCGCACGCTGGAGACGCGGCGAGCCGAGTCTCTACTGGAAATCAGAAATACTGGAGACTGCGGATCGATTCCGCAGTTTGCTACGCCTTCACCACAAATTCAATTCGCTTCACCGAAGTCGCGGAGTACTTATTGATCAGGGCTACATAACGCGGCGCGAGGCCGGCGAGTTCGCGCCGCCATCCCGCGTCAGCAACTTCTACTTGCAGAATGCCATTGGAAAAACTCAGCGCCCGCGTTCGGTCGGCTACCGCGCTGCCACACGCGACGGGCCACGCCAGCAACGCGCTTTCATTCGACGGCGCGCGATGAAGAGCTTTGGCAACGATGGTTTCCAGTTCGGCGGCAGCACGGTTCAAGGCACGACCTCAGGTTTCCTGATGCGTGGGGAACGAAATCGATTGTAGCATCGGAAAATACCTCTCTTTATGAGATGAGTTGCTCTAACTGGCTAGGCTGCCACCGGCGCAGCCTTGGCGCGTTTCTTGGCGAGTTTGCGCAAGTGTGCCCTCGAATACAGACTTCCCCGGCAGCGTTTCGCCCCGCAGAAACAGGGCGCGTCGTCGTCGCCATCGTAGAGGTTGTAGTCGTAGGTCAATTCTTCTCCCGCCGCAATATCACGCAGCGCAATGATCCACATCTTGCTCCCGATCTGATCGGTCTCGCAATTCGGCTGGCAGGAATGATTGACGAAGGCAGACACGCCATAGCCGTCAATAATGCGTTTGCCGCCGTCCAGTCCGAATAAATAAGTATTCGGAAAGGGATCGTAAAGATCCTCGGCTTGTTCGTAGGTGAGGTGCTCGCCCACGTATTCGACGATCAACTTCCCCTTGCGAATCGGCCGGGTGGTGCAGCAGCCATAGGAATGAATGCGCGACTGGCGAAGGATGAGCGTCATGGCAGCGATGTTTCAATTTTATCCGGAAAAGCAAAATCAACCACAGGGAACACGGGGGACCACAGAGGAAAGACGGCAAGGCGGCGGCCGCCTGCTATCATTCCCGGACGAGCACCCGAGGTCCGATCGGAGGGCAGCGACCATGGCTCATCAGCATCCACAACGCTTTTTGAAGATTGTCGGCGACGCCAAGCAGCGTGTGCGCGAAACCAACGTTGACGAAGTGAAAGCCCGGCTTGATCGCGGCGAGAAATTCGTTCTGGTCGATGTCCGCGAAGACCGCGAATTCGACGCCGACCATCTGCCCGGAGCCATTCACCTGAGCAAGGGCGTCATCGAGCGCGACGTTGAGGGCAAGTATCCCGATCTCGCAACCGAACTTGTACTTTATTGTGGCGGTGGCTTCCGCTCCGCGCTGGCCGCCGACAATCTGCAGAAAATGGGATACACCAATGTAATTTCCATGGACGGGGGAATCCGCGATTGGCGTGAACGTGGCTACCCGCTGGAAAAGTGACGGCAATCGTCTGACGGAGCTCGGCTCGGCTGACGGGCGAGGACGCCCGTCTCTCCACGAGCGAGGTGGTTTGCATAGCACTCGCTTCTCTGAAAAGATGTAAAGATACTGTGGGGTCCCAGCGATGTCTCAAATTGGAAGCTTTGCGCTGCTGCTGGCGCTCGGCCTGAGTGCGTATTCTTTCCTGGCAGGCTTTTTGGCATTGTTCGGCAAGGATGCGGCTTCGGCTCGTCTCGGTGAAACCGCGCGCCGCGCCGGAATTGCCA
>Ga0074044_10003832_pt1 | contig 12643 bp, 13 predicted proteins | sample BogForMeECP23OM1_FD_94443 | JGI IMG/M metagenome (GOLD analysis project Ga0074044, IMG submission 94443) | Bog forest soil microbial communities from Calvert Island, British Columbia, Canada - Bog Forest MetaG ECP23OM1 | ecosystem: Environmental > Terrestrial > Soil > Wetlands ...
AACATCAATCCCGCCACTTAATATCAGTTCGGCCTAGAGTCCTCGGACATCCGTGCGCTGCCACTTTTGGCGGGCGAGCGGCCCTCTCATCCGCCAGATTTCGATGGTACGTGCATTGCAGATTGCTCTCGTGGGAACGGCAAAAAAACAAGCCGCCCGGACACCGATCGCTAGAATTCGGCATAATCTTCGGTTATGAAGAATCCTCAGGTTGGACGTGGGACCGTCGCCGCACTGGTGCGGACAAAGCTGCACTTGCCCTCAGATCGGCAGGCAGATCACTTGGTCAACACGGTAACCGATTCGATTGTGCAAGTAATGCGCGACAATATAGACACTGATGGTTTCGAACTGAAGCTGCCGAGTTTCGGGAAGTTTGTCGTACGTCACAAACGGGGCAAGCGAAGGCTGATCCGGCTGACTGGTAAAATCCTGCTTACTGCCGACAAACGCAAAGTGAAGTTCCTCCCGCTGTCAAAGTTCCGGGAGCTGGAAGCTTGGCCCAACGATTCTTAATCCGCACCAGCTTGCTGCGCGGTGAACGGGAAGCCTTCGGCTTAACGGGTTTATCATTTTGTCAAACACAGCTGGTGCCCCTTCGCATAAACTTCCACTGTTGTGCTAGCTCACAGCATTATCGTGGTCTTGATTGCAGCCCTCATCGTTGAGGTACTGTTTTGCCGATGGCTCGCGAAGAAGTGGAGACCGGCATCGACCCCAATCACCATAGCAGCCGGAATCGCTTCTCTTGTTGGCCCTGCCTGCCTGTCCTTCCTTACACGGACTATATGCCAGACTTTCCGGGTTTTCTGACAGGCGTGTGGCTAATGGCAGTGATCGGGCTCATCGGCATTGGGATCGGCGTTTTTGCGTTCAGCACAGGCAGCAAGGTCGCGGGTACAATTTGCGTGCTGACCAATATCCCCGTCCTCGCTTACTGGGGATTTATAGGCGCCTTTTTCTCCATGGGTGGATCGGTGTGAGCCATACTGCCGCAGAACGGTAATTCAGACAGGTAGGATTCGAGCGTACTGTTGAAACATCCTATTTCACTCAAATTACGATCACTTTCAAAAGCCCCGGATGTAGGCTGAATCGAAAGAGTTCGAAAGTTGAGTGCTATGGCCTGATAGCGACAGCTAAGCAATTCAGAGAAGGCTAGGATGCTGTTTGGTGTGTGCCTCTACATGTCCTGTCCGGCGACTTGGTCGCGGTATGCTCTCCATTTGCGGAATGCTTCCACTGCATCAGGACCGACGGTGAAGAATCCGCTCTCGTGAGCCGGATCAAGAGCGCGAAGCTTCAGTTCCTCCAAGATGGCGGCAACTACCCCGGCTGCGGCCTCACTGCCCCGGACATGGAAGCAGAATCCGCTACATTCCTCGTCCTTACCCATGTTGACCTCAATCGACCAGTTGTCACCACGGATACGTCCCCACGAAGGCTCGGAGAAATCAGCCGCAGGCACGACCTCCCTAATTTTGTCGATTATCTGCGAGCGTTTACCAATCGGCCGAGGCGCGAAATCATCTGGGATTTCCTCGATCGTGCTGGCGTTCTTCGGCAGGTCCTGTACAAAGATGTCCCAGCTCATAGCATGAGTGCTCTTACTTTTCTTCACATTATGACAGCGCCGCCTGTTGCTGGCGAAATATCGCCATAGCACTCATCATGGGTCGAATGCTCGAACTTTGAGAAACTGCTAGCGCGCCAGCTTCTCGCCTCCACCAGCCCCGACAACATCAATCCCGCCACTTAATATCAGTTCCGCATAGAGTCCGCGTACGTCCGTCGTCTGCCACTTTTGCCGGGAGAGCGGCCCTTTTATCCGCCAGATTTCGATTGGTAGCGTATCGTCCAGCGGCATCGTTCCAAGAAGCCCGTCTTCGAAGACCAACTCGTGCTTTACGGGGCATTGGCCCGACCCAATCACAACCCTCACCGTGACGTTCGATACCTCCACCCCGCAAACTTTGACTGCGAACCGTGGCATGCGCGCTATCTTTGGCGGAATCATCAACCCTCCAATCATGTGTTTGTGCAAAGGGACTGCCGAGAATCTGGAATGGTCGAGTTGGCGAGCGCCCGACCTGAGCCGAGGGTCGCGCCTATTTCTTCCCGCCCTGCTGGAGAATGCGGTAGACCGTGGATTTGCTCACTCTCAACATGCGCGCAATTTCTACAAGAGGTTTGCCGTCAGTTTTGAGTCGCGCAATTTCGCTCGGATCGCAGGCCGCGCGAGGTCGACCACCGATCCGGCCCCGTGACCGCGCACGTTGCAGCCCAGCGATAGTGCGCTCACTCAGGCGGACGCGCTCCTGCTTCGCAATCACGGCGAGGATCGAAATGACGGCCTCCCGGAACATGCCGCACGAATCTAGATACTGCTCAGTAAAACTTCGATAGCCGACGCCGTAGTGCGTGAGATTTTGCAGGTACGTAAGAGTTTCGAGCACTCCCTCCCGGCTGAAACGGTCCAAGCTCCAGAACAAGACCAGCTCAAACTCCCGGCGCGAAGCCGCTTTGAACAGACTTTTGAACTGCTCGCGGTCGCTGTTCTTGTCGACATGCTGGACACGGGCATTGATATTCCAGAAATCGTGAATCTCGTGTTCTTCAAAATGGTGCGGTCGAGGACGAAGTTCTGGCAGATGGTGGGTCGCGGGACTCGGTTACGGCCAGACTTGTTCGGTCTGGGGCGGCACAAGCGGGAGTTTTGGATTTTCGACTACTGCCAAAACCTAGAGTTCTTCAGCCAGAACGTGGGGACGACATCGGGGGCAACGAACGAGTCCCTGAGCAAGAAGCTCTTTGCCGGACGCGTGGAACTGATCGCGGAGCTGGACAAGCAGGACGCGGCAGTAGCCACAGTTGGTTTGCGCGGCGAAGTCGCGGAGCGTCTGCGCCAGGAAGTTGCGCAGATGAACGTGAACAATTTCATCGTCCGTCCCAAGCGCAGGTTGGTGGAAAAATACGCGGATGTAGCGGCATGGGAAGCCCTCGGCCCTGATGAGAAGAATGAACTCGTCGGCGACGTGGCTGGGTTGCCGTCGGAGCTGGTGGACGAAGACCTAGAGGCGAAACAATTCGACTTGCTGATGTTGCGCCTGCAGCTTGGTCTATTGCGGCACGAACGTTCATTTACGCGATGGAGTCAGGATGTTCGCCAGATCGCGGGCGCGCTGGAGGAGAAAGCGAGCATCCCTATGGTGCGGGCGGAGCTGGAACTGATCATCGAGGTGCAAACCGATGAGTTCTGGCAGGACATTACCGCCTCAATGCTGGAAGATGTCCGCAAACGGCTCCGGAGTCTCGTCAAGTTCATCGACAAGACGAAGCGTCAGAATATTTACACCGACTTTGCGGACTTGATTGGCGAGGAGAGAGAAATCGATTTGCCGGGATTCGCCGCCGGACATGACGTAGAACGCTTCCGCGAAAAGACGCAGCAGTTCCTCAAAGCGCATGAGAACGAACCCGTGATTCACAAGCTGCGCTGGAATGAGCCGCTGAGTAAAGCTGATCTCGACGCCCTGGAGAAAATTCTGGCTGAAGCGGGAACCGGAACACTGGACGACCTGAGCAAAGTGCGTTCGGGCAGTGGGCTAGGGCTGTTTGTGCGCGAGATGATCGGCTTAGATCGAGAGGCCGCCAAACGAGCCTTCGACGGTTTCCTTGCGGGGAAGACTCTAACCGCAAATCAGATTCAGTTTGTCAACCTGGTCATCGACTACCTGACACAGAGCGGCTGGATGCGTGCTGCTCAACTGTATGAGTCGCCCTTTACGGATTACAGTCCGCGTGGCGTAGAGGGTGTATTCGACTCAGCGCAAGTAACACAATTGCTCTCTGTGCTCGACAATATCCGACAAGCCGCTGCCGCACCCTAGAAATCCCCCGCATCCCGGCCCGCCCCTTCCCCGCTCGATCTGCTATCGAACTGTGGTCGGTTGTTTTGAAATCGGACCTCAGAATTCGTCCACAGTCGCCAGCCTGCGCCTGCGGCCTTCGCCCATTCGCCGCAAGGTGCGATTTCGTCCGTTTTCTTCAACGACACGCAAACATTGAGAGATAGACGCAAGGAAGGTACACTCTGCCATAAGGTAAGGACAAAACTCCGGACACTTATGAATGAGCTGGGCGTGTGGAGGGCCAAAGTCAAGGAAACCGTTGCACTTGTACGTGAGTCTCTCGGCAGCGCTGAGAGGATTGCGTTTCAATGGGATCCGGGAGGACCCACTAATCCACCGGAGGAAGCGCAAGTTCGCTGGTTCATCAGAACTGCCTTCGCTCAAACTGAGATGCTGCTGGAGATGCTTGGCCTGACGGAAACCCTTAAGCGTGTGCAGAAAATCGAGGAAGAAGCAAAGAAAAATTACGCTGAATACGGTTATTTCGAAGACCTCTTTCTAAAGTGGGCTGAAGAGTTGCGTACTTTTCTTGATGTGATCGAGGCTCAGCCTCAAGTTAGCATAATTGGCATCAGCGAAATTGCCCAGGTGCTGAAGAGTGTTCCAAGCGGCCTCCAGCACTGGACATGGGAAACGAAGGCTCGCGTCAAAGGGGGAGAAGCAAGGAAATGGCATATCGATCACGAGTACCACGTGCAGAATCTGCTGTGGTTTCTGTTATCTCCGATGCTGCCGGATGCCCAAAAAGAAGTAAACCTTCCCCCGGTTGGTAGCCTGAGTCCGCGTGCTGATATTGTCATCCCGTCGATGCAATTGGTGATTGAAATCAAATTCCTCCGCCCTTTGCAGGACACGAATGAGATTATTCGAGGAATTGCTCAAGACCGTGGGCTATATATAAACGATGAATCAGAATATGAATCAATCATCGCATTTGTTTGGGACGATTCGAGACGCACTGAACAACATTCGCTGCTCCAAGATGGGCTACGGAAAATTGACAACGTGGTCGCCGCCGTTATAGTTTCGCGGCCAGGTATCATGAGCGAAAGTGAGGCGACAAGCGAGACAGAAGAAGCGCAGCCAAGCGCTTCACAAGAAAATGCGGACGACGTACAGTCGTAAGAGCCTCGGGTACAACGTGGCCAAGTTTCTGGCCAAATTAACGCGTCTTGCACGTCCTAGAAGGTATTGCGCGGTCTTCCACGATGCTGTATTTTCTAGTACGTGGCGGTTAGACAAGCCTTGACACGGTAGAGGTCAGGAGTTCGAGTCTCCTCGTGCCTACCATCTTCTTTTCGGCTCGGCATCTCCGATCTGCGGCTCAAGCGGACGGATGCTTCAGAACGTCGGCCAGCGCGTGCATGCGCGTTGAGTCGGTCGGGGTCTTCGCGGTGGCTGCGCTCTTTTCCAGCGAAGGCGCCATGCCTTTCAATTTCGCCACATTGCTCTTGCTCAGATGCGACTTCTGTGCGTTTTGAATCGCCTTTTGCAACGCTTCGATTCTGCTTGCAGGCAGAGCCTGCGACCTCGACAACTGATCGACGTACGCTCTTGCCACCACCAAACTGGCAGGCCAATCGATCTTTTGCTGATTCTGCACATTCAGTTCATCCACACGAACTGACTTGGCGGCGTCGAGTTCGTTCTGGGTCAGAAATTTGGTCGGCGTCAGTTGGAAGACGTCCAAGCCGCGCGCGATCTCCGAAGCGTAAATGTAGCCGTTGTACCAATACGCGGACCAGTCGCCTCCGAGAATCAACATTTTTGGATCAATCGGCCCGCGATCGAAGTAAGCAATCTCGAAGGGATTCGCGGGATCGGTGAAGTCCATCACGGAAATGCCGCCCTGGTACCATGCCTGCACTTCGATATCGCGGCCGGGAACCGGAATCAGGGAGCCATTATGCGCCACGCAGTTCTCGGTGTCGCTTTGCGCGGCGGGCAGTTTGTAGTAGTTCGCGAAGGTCAGCTTGTCGTCCTTTAGACGGAAGATGGCATCGGCGCCCCACTTGTTCGGATCGTTCGGACGGCAACGGGCTCCCAAGCCACCGCCCCATTCGTCGGTGAAGACGACTTTGCTGCCATCGTTGGAGAACGAAGCTGAATGCCAGTAGGAATAGTTCGGATCATTCACGGCGTCCATACGCTTCGGATGTACCGGGTCCTTGATGTCGAGCAGAATTCCGTTTCCGGAGCACGCGCCTGCTGCAAGCCCGATCGCCGAGTAGACGGTGATGTCGTGGCACTGGTCGGTGTCGGCGGGTTTTTCCGAGCCCTTCTTGCCGTGGGTGCCACCGTTATTCAAGCCGTTGATCGCGCCGGTGCGCGGATCGATAAATACGCGCGGACTCGACACGATTTTCGCGTCCTGCGGCGCAGCTAGTGGAACCTTGATCACATCGATGCGAAACAGCGCCGTATTCGGATCCTTGTCGGGTTTTTCACCAGAGCACCCGGCCAGTTCTTCGGGCTGACGCACAAACGAAGTTCCTGACACGTAGATGTAGACGTTGTCCTTGTCGTTCGGATCGATGACGAGGGTATGGGTGTGGGAGCCACGGCAGGTCTGGACGGCTGCGACCTGCCTGGGATTCTGGATGTCGGAAATGTCAAAGATTCGGACGCCGCGGAAACGGTCTTTTTGCGCTGCCGGGATGTGGTGCTTCTTTTCCTTGTCGTTGTCTTTATCTTTACTTTTGTCTTCGTCCGCGAGCGGAGGAGGTTCCGGCGGAAACCCCTGTACGCCGCAGTCCAGGCGTCCATTGGGCATTTCTACGGACATGAACATCAGATTCTTGAATACGGACACATCTCCCTGCCCGCCGGGGCAGACCATGGAGGTCAGCAATTTCGTGTTGGCCGGATTGGAGATGTCGTAGATGCTCATGCCATAGAAATTTCCCTGGAACAGGTGATTGCCCTCGAAGGCAAGGTCCGAGTTCGCGAAAGCAAGTTGCGCGATCAGCAGGTGAGCTGGCTTGGGAATCTTCTTGTTGTTCCCCATGCCGAGCTGCCCCATGATTTTTTCCACCTTCGGATCATCGGGATCCGTGACTCCGAGTTGAAACGCGTCCGGCTTCTTGAGCAGCAGGAGGTGCTCGATGCCCATGGAAGTTTCGCCCGCGTCATAAAGGCCCGGCGTCAATTTGAAGCGGGGATCATTCACATCCGATCCCGTCATTCCCGGCGGCAACGTTGGGGCAGGCTGGGGAGCGAATATATTTTCTTCTTCGTCGTCTTTGTCTTTGTCTGCGTCTTTGTCTTTGTCTTGAGCGTCAGCGTTCTTTCCGGAGGGCGGCTTTTGCGCCTGTTGTCGGGGCGCGACAGCAGATGGCGCTTGTGCGTGCGTCTGGTTTACTGCGAAGAAAGAGATAAGCGCGACCAACACCACACACAGGGCAGGACTGGGCAATCGATTCATCGTTTCTCCTCTAGGGTCTCTTTCTTCAGCATGGTCTGCATGATGCGTATTTCGGCTCGCTGGGTGTTGTCCGCGTCGGTGGCGAAGTTGAACAACTCGGCGTCCTGTCCGGCGCCCGGGGTGTCGAATAGACCTTTCACCATGGTCAAGGCGCCGTTGTGATGTTGAATCATCCCTACCAAGAACAGGTGGTCGAACTCAGCGCCCTTTGCCTTGCGAAGCGCTTCCATCTGCTGCGGCGTAAGCATTCCGGGCATCAGCATTGTCATTTCGTGCGACATATCCATGCCTGGCATGTTGGGCATCGGCTTCGAAACCGATTCACCCCGGGCGGCCAGCCAGCGCTTCATGAACCGGATTTCGTCCGACTGCGAACTGCTGATACGTGCGCCTAATGAATGCAGGCTCTTGTTCTGGGTATGTGACGGAATCATTGCCGTCATCTCTACCGCTTGTTCGTGATGCATGATCATGCCCTGCATGAAATCAACGTCGGCTTGCGACCGAGGTGGCAGGGTTGCTCGCGTGGAGGACGGCAGGGATTTGCTTGGCTCGCCCGGCGCTCCGGGTTGCACTACCGCGGGCTTCGCGGGATCAGTTTGCTGCGCATGGGCGGCGGGAGAGAAAAAGACTGAGAAAACGCTCGCAGCGAGTAATGCACGCACCACGACTCCTTGCGCAGAGCCGGGGTTAGGCTCGCGCTCGCGGCGAAAACGAACGTGCTTCCAGTTGGGCGTAAGAGGAAAGATCCCCATTTGGACGAGGTTTAGATATTGTCACGAAACGGGAAATTTTTCAAAGAGGACAACGAAGGGCGAGAGGCGGATTTGGCTCGCGCTCTCGCGTGGGACGCACCGGGTTCGAGGCATGGCCTACTCGCGGGATTGATCGCTTCGTTAGATATCGCTGGGGCAGTTTGATCAGCGAGATGCACGGGTGTAGTTCGATTTTGAAACGTCTCCCGCATTCTCCACCTTGGCCAGCGGCGTTGCTTTTGTGATCTTGTAATCCCGATACTCGATGGAGAGGGTCGCTCGTCCACCCAGCCGTACCAGGCTTTCCGTGTGGTTCTCGGCCGGGAGCCAGAAGTCATTCACCTTGACGTATCTGTGCGAAATTTCTGTCTTCTTGATCCAGAGGGATGGATTCTTTCCGGGCTCTCCTTCCATCCGCACCACGGCGAAGTCTTTGCCGTCGACCCAGATCTTCCCGCGATAGAGGAACTTGTTCCTGGTCTTGGGCAGCAGGCCAAGAATGTATTGGCCACCTTCGGGAGAGTTCTCGTAACCTACCAGAGAGAAATCGTAATTCTCCGTGCTCAGCGCGGTTCGGCGGCGGTTCTCAGCGTTGGCCGCTTCCTGCTCCCCCTCCAGCAGTTTCTTGAAAACATGATCGATGATGAACTTCGACCCCTTCTCCGAAAGCACGCTGAACTGTTTCGCGTCAGGAGCATGATAGGAGACGCTCACCGTCATTTCAGCATCGTGATCATTGGGGAATCCGCGATACTCCATGCGATAGACGCGCGTGCCCACAAAGCCATCGAGGGCGGCCGCACGGAGGGCATTTTTCTGTTGAAGATTTCTTACTACTTCCTCCACCGGGAGAGAGGCGCCTTTGACGGAGGAAGTGGATGCATCCGCGAGTTGCGCTTCCGCCACTGGGTGGGTGAACAGGAAAAGCAGGAAGGGCAGGGCAAGCACAAAAATGCGCCGTAAGTGAAGTTTAGTCATATGGCTATTTGGCCTTGTCAGCACGCTACTGTGGCATCCTATCCTAGATGCGTGGCCGCCACTCCGGCGGGGGATCGCATCCTGATTCTCTTGCCAATTCCGACGGTGTCTCTGAGGCCGCGCTCATATCCAGCGTAGACGGATTCGAACACCGCATCCCACGACGCCGTCATAGCATGGGCGCGAGCGGCGGCGCGCATGGTTTCACGTTGTGCGGGCCGAGTCGCGAGGCTCTGAATGCGGGCCGCGAGTTCCTGAAGGTCCCGTGCCACGAAACCGGTTTCGCCGTCGCGCACGATGAATCGCGGACCTCCGCTGTCGGTGACCACTGCCGGCACGCCCGAGGCCAGGGCCTCAAGCACTACGTTGCCGTAGGTATCGGTCCTGGACGGAAACGCGAAGACGTCCATGTTCGCGTAGGCGCGCGCTAATGCTTCTCCCCGCAAGACGCCTGTGAAATCGGCCTGCTTCATATTGGCGCGCAGCCAGGACTCCTCTGCACCCTGGCCGACAACCAGGAAGCGGAAATTGGTGAGGCCTTCGCGAAGCAGAAGTCGTTCGAGGTCGACGAGATCGCGGATGTTTTTTTCGACGGTCAAACGGCCGACGTAGCCAATCACAAAAGTTTCGCCGGATCGGTCTCTCCGGCGGGGAGCAAATAAATCCGTATCGACTCCACGATGCATAGGATAACAGGGCTTACCTGTGCCCCTTTCGATGACATCGATCAGTTCCTGATTGGGAGCAAATAGAAGCTGGGCCGCGTGATAAAAGCGAAGCGTTGCCAACAGGCTGCCGTGCCGGAAGGCAGCACCTACGCGCCTACTCAAGCCCGACGGAAAAAAAGACAGCATCGCCGATCCTCGCTGCTCGGCGTATTGGTGGACATTGGTGTGCCATGAAGCCGCCAGCGGAATGCGCAGGCGATGGGCGATCGCCAGACCCAGCTGCCCCACATCGCTGGGGCCGGTGATGTGCAGAATGTCCGGGTCGAACTTACGAACCTCCGCTTCTACTGCGTTCAAGTGGCGCCAGAAGGCGAGATCGAAATCATGTTTCTTATCGAGAGGGAATCCGATGGGGCCGCGGCGGCGAGTCATTCGCAATACAGAACCGGCCTGATGCAGATCATTCGCAGTTCCACCATGCACAGTGAGAAAAGGCAAGCCACGGCGTATAGCAAACGCTTCGAAGTGACGGCTGGTATGAGCGACACCATCGATTTCATCATAACAGCAAGGGAAGAACGCAACTCGCAAGGCGTGACCGGTCATGGCGCAACCTCCTGTCGGCCACTGAGGCCAAAGGGCACTTGCTGCTGAGGCCTGGCCAGGGCCAATTGCAGCGCTCTTCGAACCGGGGCCAACTCCAGCAGACGAACAACGGAAAAAAAGTGCCGCACGTAAAACGGCGGGCTCACCCAGAGAGCGGCCAGCGGGCGAATCACTCCAAAATTATCAGGATGAAAGACGCGCTCATCCCAGTGACGCGAGCCGCTCGAATAATCAGGATATTCGCGGATCACATCGAGCAAGGTTTGCAATACGCGAAGTGCGAAAGGTTCGGTGTATTGCGGCATGAAAAGAACGTGGCTGCGGCGCTGCTTCCGTATCTCGTGGACAAATTCGGTGAAGCTCTCGGTGTCGGTGAGGTTGAGCGATGCGTTCGGTTCGCAACCATGGCGGTCGCCGCCGGAAATGACCAACTGATTGCAGGCTTCAGACAAATGCAGCACCGCCTGGTTCTCTTCCCATCTCCGGATGCCGCTCAACTCGAGGGCATGCAGGTAGTCCCCGTGCTCGCAAAGAAGCGCACGGAGCGTGCGCTGGTGCGAGTCCTGGCCAATGGCAGCCAAGTCCCACATGGGATGATTCAAGATGATCAGCACATCCGGGTTCTGATGCAACATCTCCAGCAACTCTCCCAGCCTGCGATCGACAGGCTGAAGCGTGAACTCGCGCAGGTGCCGCATGATCGATTCCGCGCTACCGCTGGGGAGGTTGTGCACGCCCAGATGGAACGTTGCAGCTTTGTAAGGGACAGTCCACTCGACCGAGACCGGAACCCGCCGGGCCTCCGGAACCACACGAAGCAGCATGGGAGCTTCGATATTGTCATGGTCGGTAATTGAAACCATGCTCGCCAGCCCGAGGTCGTGTTCGATTTGATTTTTTTCGAGCTCGAAGGCGGCGTGCGGAGGTAGCGGCGGCGTCCAGTACGCTTTCAGGAAATCCAGACTGTTTGTTTTCCCTTCGCGGATTGCGTGCTTTTCCTCCGCAGCCAAGGCTCGGCGCAAGATCGAATGTCGAGCTGCGAATTCGAGGATGAAATAGACGCCTTCTTTCGAATGGTTGGTGTGGCTATGAAGGGAAACGCCCGTGCGATAAGGCTTGGGCGCGCCGGGTTCTTTCCAAAGGCAGGTTACTTTGCGTTGCAAATCGCCTCCTTGTCGTCTTCCCGGTGTTGACTAGATGGTGATGTCGCCAAATTGTCATAAATACATTAAGGGATAGTTACGTTTTAAACATTTCTTTGTAAATTTGTTTTTAACAATAAATTAATCATTGGCAGCGAAAAGCTGCTCCTATACTTGCGATCAGATCAGACCCAATCTCATGACCGAGCACACTGCGCCGCATCAGACGGATGCACCCTCAGCCGGGCCACGGTTCGTGAATCTGCTATTCAGCATGTTGCGGCATCCGCAGCAAGTTCTCCTGCTCTGGAATTGGAAATCAGCGGTGTTGAGCATTGTTTTACGCGGGCCAATCTTCTTTGGCGCGGCGGTGCGCCAGGGATGGGAAGCTGCGGTCGCAGCATTATTTACCGAGTCGATATTCTGCGTTTTGAGCGCAGGATTTTACGGCGCGGTAGTGCAGACGCTGAAGGATGCCGAGCCGCAGTGGCTGACCGGCGTGTTCCTCACCGTAGTCGTGCCCGTTATCTTTCAGGCACTGGAGTATTTACTACACTGGTTCCGAGGTACGCCTCATCTTCGCGTGGCGGGGGTGGTTTCTTTATTTGTAAGCGCTGTTTCCGCGTTGTTCAACTGGTACGCAATGCGCCGCGGAACCCTGTTAGTGGGGAGAGAAGGCGGCGGGTTTGGCGGAGACCTTCGCCGGCTACCTCGACTTCTCTTTGGTTTCTTTGCGGTTCTGCCACGCAAGATCGCCGGGAGATCGCAATCGCGCTCGTCGAAGCTTCAGAGCAGCATCATGTGTGGCGATCTCTCCAACGGGAGGTAGCAGGCCAATGAAGACCATGCACCTGACCAATTCGTGGCACGAGAGCTCTGGCGGCATCGCTACTTTCTATCGTGCTCTGATTGAGGAGGCAAATCGCCGGCGCCAGCAAATTCGGCTGGTGGTGCCGGCTGCGCTGGATCGGGTCGAAGAAGCCGGCGAGTTCGGCAGGATCTACCATGTGCAGGCGCCGCCGGTGCCTTTCAATCGAGATTACCGCGCGATCTATCCTTCGCAGTTCCTTTTTACGGGGAGCAAAGTGCAAGAGATTCTCATTGCGGAGCGTCCGGATCTGGTGGAGATCAGCGACAAGTACACATTGAACTATCTGGG
>Ga0074044_10003833_pt1 | contig 12638 bp, 21 predicted proteins | sample BogForMeECP23OM1_FD_94443 | JGI IMG/M metagenome (GOLD analysis project Ga0074044, IMG submission 94443) | Bog forest soil microbial communities from Calvert Island, British Columbia, Canada - Bog Forest MetaG ECP23OM1 | ecosystem: Environmental > Terrestrial > Soil > Wetlands ...
AAACAGTTCTTGACCGTCCATACGCTGAATATAATTATGCCCGGCAGCATTGACAACCAATGAATCTGTGTCAACGTAGAGCACATTGCTAGTGCCGACAAGTTCCATGACACGATAAAGCTTCGCCCGGGCTTCCGACATGATATAACCAGTGACCTGCGGGCACCCATCGTCAATCTCTTTCTGTTCTCCCGATATGAATATATCCCGTCCTATCTGCAAAAGCTCTGTCTTGCTGCCAGTCTCCGAGTCCAACAGTTCTGACATGTAGATGCGTGAATTCGTTGCAGTCGCGTACGGCTCCCAAGATGAGTAGCGCATCCCAAAGCGCCCTATCAACGCTCTTGACCAGTGCTTCAGGATGAGTTTCTGCCAGGGCTCTACGCTGCTGTCCTTTGAGTGGAGTGATGACAATATCCATTCTGCCCAGTCCTTTAGTGCTGGCTCGCGCTTATAAAGCCATGCCTTATGCACACGAACCGTAGCGCCGTGTTCCCAAAGTAGACGTATTTCAGGGTCCCACAGTGTAGTGCGGAAGGTTCCCGTAGGCCAGATGGTACGTCCGTCGGCTTGAGCGGGAACGCAAGGCGCGTCGGTCGTGACTTCACAGTCTGCCAGCATAGCGTATTGTTTAACGAGAGCTGCCAGGCTCTTAGCACTTGGAGCGGTGACGGTTCCGACAAGTCGCGTAGGTAGCAGAGAGTCGCGTGCGATGCGAGGATATGAATTCTGCCAGTCGTACTCGTACCACGCTGTCTTGCCATACTTGCCCCACTTCCAGGCTTCACAACGGCCACTATGCATCGCCGCACGTTCAGCCGAAAGAGCCGTCTGGTCGTTGTGAACCAGGATCTTGTGGCTGTAGTGTGAGTGTCTCCAGTGCGACCATGCTTGCGATGCACCTGTCATCTGCCAGTTGCCTAGGAGTCCGGTCCTCATCCATGTCACATACCGGATAATAGCATCCGTGAGTATGGCAACATCTACTTCGCACCGTTGAAACAGCATTTCTCTGCTGCTTGACTGCGGAAGTGACCTCTTGGACAATCCTAGGGTCGATGCCAGTGTCTCTAGCGGGACCGGGAATATTGATGCTGAATCGCAGAGGTTCAGAGAAGCTTTTTCGCGGCTCCATTTCGACCAAGACCCACGACCGTCCAGCCGCATATCTCGCATCGTCCAGCCCAGTCTCGGCAATAGTGACAAGGCTTGACTGATCCTCAAATCGTAGTTCAAATTGTGCGCGTACAGAACCGTCCGCCGACCTGACCTGGTGAAAGTCGAGACATCCTCCCATAGAGCCGTCGGATCGTCGTATCGGCACCGATATTGCGTCATCGTTCCCGTTTTGCTCCACGTAATGAAAGCGCACACCGCTAGACTCCATGTCTGCACTTCGCCCTTCTTTTCGCGTACCCGATTGCTTTCACAGTCGAGTATAACAAACCGTTCCGGTATTCTTGCCGATTCGTTCTTACGGATATAGTGAGCTTTGACATCCCGCACCGTTACCCCGCTGGACGCGCCTCATAAGTCCCTGTGTAAACCGCACCTAGGATCTGCTGATTGTACCGCTTAGCGTTATCGTCACTATATACATCCAACGCTTGCCGTATAGCGTTACGTCTAGACACGAGTGATCTGCCCTGAACCGAGAAGGGTACGGAAATGATCTGACCTGTAGCCTTTTCCCGGACCAAGACTTCGACTTGCTGAATGTAACCCCTGGCTTTGGCTGTCGTCCAGGTCTGTATCTCCTGCGCCACAGGTCTAAGGTTAAGTGGCTCATCATAGATTCCCTCCCTGGCCGCCAAGGTTGCCTGAATCTCGCCAGTAACCCGATACCATGTCTGATTAGCTACACGGCCGCCAGCCTCACGAAACTCCGCTAGGCCCTGCCTTGCCGACAGTCCGCCCTGAACTGCTTGTAGCGCCCACTGCGCTATATTAAAGTCATCTGTGGGCATGGCGCTTAGCTAGGTCACCCTGCACCATTCCGGAATGAACAACAATCTGCCATCCGTTAAGATGGCCTTTCAGTTTTTCCACGGTCCACTTCGGCACGCCCCATTCCGGAGGCGCGGCCACCTTCAGGCTCGCGGACAGTGCCTCTGCCCACTGGACTATACACAGTTTGCAGGTTGCGTTTCGGTAGCGCGTGATCTGGTGCTCTTCCGCCAGAGCGAACCACACTCTCACCCTCCACCTTGTTTCCGGCATCTTCCCCCGAGGCTTTATTCCCGCCCTTATACTCTTCCCAACCGGCCGGAATGTGCCCTCGGATGCCATGCCCTACCTCACCTGTCGACTTATTGCGTATCGCTACGCGGTTATCCGCTGCTGACATGGTTAGCTAATCCTTCCCTCAGAGAGCCCGGTAAGCGGGGGGCCAGCAGACGCGGAACAGTCGTTCAGGGGAAACGTCTGCCTCACTTACCGGGCCCGCTCAGGGGAGGATCAGAACGGCGGATTATCCTCAAACTGATCTTCGGTCCACGACGTAAGCTCAAGCATCGGTGTACCCTGAGCCGACTGGCCGCGAGCAATGAACATGACACGGTACGGAAACTCATCAAACTGCTTGAGCTTCACCAGTTGGGCGAGGACTTTCTTGTGACCGCAGTTGACGACTAGAGGCACACTACCGGGGCCGAGACAGGCCATGCTAGCGAAGAACGGTGCTCCGACGTCGTATTCCGACTTGTTAAGCTCAAAGTCAGCGAGCAAGAGCGGCACGCCGACCAGATCACGCGCCTGCTGAACGTCGGTAGGCGTCAGCACTGCGGCCGGACTGTCAGCATCCAGGACCTGACGGATTATCGAATCCATCGGATCGCGCTCTACGTCGCCACCCTGCTGTGTAGCATCCAGCAGGAACTTATTCAGGATCGAACTAGGCCGCGCCGTCTCCGCCCCTGTCGTGGAGCGGCGAGCCACAGTACCCGGTATCTCGACTTGTTCCTGCTTCTCTGTTGTTTCCGTTACCTGCATCACGCATCTCCTGATCTGTTATCTCCACTGGATCGCCAAACCATTCAGAATGACGATTAAGTACCGCCCAGCCGTACATGCCATGCATGAGGCTAGTCGCGTACTCTATGATCTGGTCGTAAGTGCCGATAAACGACAACCTGTCATCTTCGGCAATCACGTGAAACAGGGTCGTGTTACGCCTTAACGGCGGATCACTGATCGGAACCGCTACCCTGAATTTGGGCGCGTTCTTGGTATCAACAGTAACGATATAGTCAGTCGAAAAGGGCATCTTGTTCACCTTTAAAGACACTGGCCGCCATAGCGATAAGCGTCATTGAATCAATCTCACAACGCGCGGCGATGAGGAGCGCGACAACCATCCAGTCAGTGGCGGTCGGGCACCATTCTTTAGCCGGATACAAAGCAGGATGGGCCTCTATCGGCTTACCCTCTGCCGCAGAGTCAAGGATGGTGCCAACCCTGATGAGCGCGCGAGCTATCTGCTCAGGGTCATGCGTTTGCTTTAGGACAATCGCGCCCATGCCGATAGTCATGGCGAATGGGTAGTGAGTGTTAGCAGGACGATGCTCACACAAGATGTTAGCCAGGACGTTAGGAGCGCAAGACTCCCAATCACTAGCCACGGCGAGAGCGCTTCCGGGGAAACCACCCGAACGCGGCGCGCGTAACGAAAACGAAAATAGCTATCCCAAGCGCGACGAATAGGCCCCACGCGACGACACTGATAAAGTATCCAGTAAAGGACACTTGCGCGCCAGTGTACGCGGCCGACAGATATATTTGCATGCTTACCGTTCCTCATCTCTGTTATCCTTTCCCCTCGGCACGCCGGTTAGATTGTCCGGAGTCGAACCGGACTTAGCAGCCTCACTTGCGAGACATTCAGCGTCTAACCGGCATACCCAAGAGACGGCTAACTAGCCCTCCTGGCCTTGTTCGCCGCGCGCCTTGCGCGTCCGGCGGTCCGTGACCTTCCAGACCATCAAGGTCGGATTCTCGTCAGGCTCACAGTAGATGGTGTAACCCTTCTCGCCCGCCATCTCAGCGTAGGCGCGGATGACAGTGAGAGCGTTGTTGCGCTCCTCAGCCGTCGCGAAAGGCGTGTACTGGAATGCCTCGGGGTTGACCTTGCCGAACGCATGCACGGCATCAACGGCCTCACGCACATCCTCGGGAATGATGCTGAGCACATCATCACCGATAATCCGGCGCAGTGCCCTCATCTGCGGTTCCGTTGTCACCCGACGTTTCGGTGCCTTGTCCCGCGTCCGCTGGACCGTCCGGGCTAGCAGCGGGTTCACTGTCGCTTCGTCCGGGTTGTCCGTGATCGACTTCAACTGCTTCACTTCTGTCGCCATCTGTCTCGCCCGTTCTTTCATCTGGTGGCACGGTTACCATTCCCGTGCGTACACAGTAAGTGTACCATGCCGTATCCACCACGGCCCTCATGTGCTGATAAGCCTTAGCGCAATCCCCCGCGAGGGCGGCAGTCGCGCTATCAACTGCCGCCTCATACTCCACCCTTGCGTCACTCATGACGCGCGGTCCATCAGGTCGAAGCCGAGTGCCTGAAACTCAATACGAATCTCGGTCAGTTCCTGCCGCTTGAGGAACTCGTCCCACTGTTCTCCGGCAGTCTTAGCCGTTCGCGCTCTGACTTCTGACGCGGTAACCCTGTTGCCCATAATCTTGTATCCATTGGCTAGCTTGTCTAGCAGTGTTAGCGCTTCCTCGAACGTCAGGCTATCGAACATTTCCGTTCCCCTTCCCGTTGCCCTTACAGTTCTCACTATAGTGCAACGTGAACGGATTGGACGTAACGAAATGGTTACAGCAGTTCGCTCAGTGCAGCTACTACTGCTGGCAGGTCGTGAACGTGGTGAGCCAGCCACAAGATGGCCTCATCGGCAATCTTCGGCTCAGTCGTCACAGTGCTGTGTGGAGCAGCGTCACCCGCGTTGCTGCGCTCATGCATGATCCGAAAACGATGCTCATCCGGCGTGTCAGCACTGTCACCAGGAGCAGTCATAGCACCGACCGTTCCAGACGAGACGTCCGTGTTGCCCGCATGCTCGGCAGAACCCATGGTAGGGTCCGGCTCAGTGGGGACACTTTCGCCCGGGGTTACAGCAGATGTGTCCGCACCGTTCGGGGTAGGGTCCGGCGTGACCGCCTCGTCCTCACCGCACGAACCATGCGAGCCGCAATCCTCCGCGCTGACCGCCTCGTCAAGAGCCTGCTGTCCGGGGATCTGCTCAACTGGCTGGTCTGTCATTGTTTGCTGCCTTCCTGCGTGCCCTAGTGGCCCGCTGATTATCCCTGCAATATTTGTTCCACGCCACACGGTCAGACTTGCACGGCTCAGTCCAGTGGCTCATGTGCCACCAGTATGCCTGCCACGTTCCGCAAGGGTAACGACGGCGAGCACCGGAACCAGGTCCGCCCACCTTACTTCCGCGCTCCTCGCCTTACGCGGCTAACCGATGCCAGCGCTCGGCACTTGTCGGATTGCGCTCCACCCTCCGGATGTTTCGTCGTACCGCCAACGCCTAGCTTAAAGGTGAGTGCCTTAGCGCAACCACAAGACAGTTCGTGAACGTATGTCATTTCCGGTTGCTGCCTGTAGAGTCCGCAAGCGTTGTTTGCCATGCCCTCATCTTACCCTCTGACTGGTCAACCGGCGGTCACGGTTTGGTAACAGCCTTACGCCTGAAATGTCCAGGTTGTCGGGTTAGCAGGTGGGCTCGGATGGCCGCAAGGTCAGTGCCGAGCAGGGCACCCAAGTCCTCACTACGCGTGACGATGGTAATCGTGTGCGGTATTCCCGAGTCCAGCTTGACCTGACTGAGTCCGTCCGGATGATGGCTGACTTTCAGCACTTGGCCTTCTGGCGGAAGCCTGGAATTGCGCGATGGCTGTTGAGATGCGGGTATCCGTTTCATTGGCTAGCGCTTCCCGTTGACGTTTGAGCTTGGCTACCTGAAACCTGCTGACCTTTTGTGCCACTGTCCAACGGTCCCTTGTTCTTGATTTCCAGTACAATTATGGCGTCGCTTGCATCGTAACCCAAACTCGTTAGGTAACTCAGTGCCTGGGTTGTGTTATCAGCCGGATCGGTCGCGTTAAACAAGTTCATAAACCATGCGTCAGTTACTTCTGCGGCAGTGAGCAACTTTACGTTAGTCGATATTATTATGTCCCAGTCGGATATCAGGGCGTCAACTTGCGCGGCAGGCAAGCCTAGCTCGTTTAGTTGGTTAGCCGCTTCTTGTTCCTGAATCTTTCGAGTCGTGTATGCAGCGCGAACCTTTGATATCACTCCGTTACGGGCGGTTATCAATACCTGATTATCATAGATGGCCTGTATTAGCTCGCCTTGCGCTTGCGTGTAACCAAGCGCTATTAGTTCCTCCTGGAATTCTTCCGCACTAATAGCCCTTTCTTTGTAAAGGTCCGCATACATGGCTTCGGTAAGTTGCTTGTGAAGCGCGGTTGTCTGGCCTATCGCATTCGACACTATCGCTTTGACAATTGCACTTTCGTAACCCTGCGCAAGCAAGATTTGCGTACCTTGTTCGGCAGTGAGTCCACCGTCAGCCAGCAAAGCTCTTGTTTCGAACAGAGCGGGTAGTTGCACTTTGAGCTTGAGGACATCATCAATATACGAATCCTTGAGACGACTCTCGCGTAGAGCGGCCTTAACGTCATCTTCTGTAACCTCACCGCGTCGCAATAGAGCAATCATTTCAGTGCGAGACGCCGGATCGCCTGCCGTGTGCTGCAACGTAAGGTAATCGTCGCGGGTTATACCGTTCATCTCGGCAATTGCTACGGCTTGATCTTCCGTCAGGTAACCTTGAATTTGTGCTTCTACAGCATCCGCCGTAGATATGGGTCTGGTCTTTAGGTTCAGGGCAAACGGTATGTAGTCATCCTTTAGCCTGCCGCGCTTGAGGGCCGACTTAACGTCATCCTCAGTTGCTCGCCCCCAACGCCACAGATTCATCATGTCCGTAAACGACAGCGGGTCACCAGCGGCTTGCGTAAGGATTTTATATTGTTCTGGCTCCAGCCCGTTCTGATCCGCGTACGACTTTACGTCATCCTCGGTAATGTATCCTTCAACATAGGCGTTCACCGCGTCAGACGTGGATATCGGAGAGTATCTAAGCTGCAAGAGTGTCGGTATCCACTGATCTCGCACTCGCGACTGACGGATTCCGGTTTCGAAGGTTGCCTTATCAATGAATCCTCTACGGTAAGCATCCATCAACTCTTCCGCGCCTGGAGGTTCACCAGTGTTGTTCAGCAAGATATCGAATTGCGCATTCGTGTATCCGTTCTGCGCTGCTATCTCACGTCCCTCATCGGTACTAATATCTCCGCGCAGTACGGCCAAAGCGGCGTCTGCTACAGACAGTACGTTAGTCTGCAACGCTTGATATAGTTCGATAATGTCCGGGGGTATCGCTAGTCGCTGATACCATTCGACGGCTTGCTCAGGGTCAAGTAGGCGGCGCCAGATGAACTCGTTAATGTCTTGTATCGTTGGCGTCGATTGGGACAGGTCGCGCATCGTGTTCATTATGCCGACGTCGAAACCTTGATCCGCCCCGGTCCCCTCCATGTCGGACTGGGAGATTAGTCCAGCAGCTTGCGCTTGCGCCGTCGATTGCGGGTCAAGGTTAAGGCTTGGGGCGAGCCGGTTTATCCGGTAAGTAATGGGTGCTAGCGCGTTGCTGATTACCTGACTGAGTGTGCTTTGCGCGCCTCCGAGAAGGACACCACCGATAGCCTTTACCTGATCTTCTCCGCTAGCCGCTGACTCAAGATACTCGCGGACAATAGGGTCTAGTTTATCTCCGTGGTAGTCCAATGCTGCCTGAATTAGCGGACGACCAAGCTCTGCGGCCTCGCGTCCCATCCTGTCAATCAGGCCCTGGCCTGCTACCTGTCGCACCTTAACATCATGGTCAGTCAGTCCATGCTTAGTCGCTATTACTGTCTTAGCAACAATGTCGGACAGTTGCGGACCAAGCTTGTCACCAAACTTGCGACTGCCGGTATGGTCGGGCTCGCGCTTTGTCATCAGAATACGGCCTCTATTACGTCCTCAATTAGTGTCAATAGCTTCGGCAAATTCTTCACTATCAACGCGATAAAGAACTTGCCCAACTTTTCCGCTGTATCCCAAGCGGTAGTCTCAAGCTTGTCGATAACGTCATCCCAGATGAAGTCCACCAGTAGCGAAGGGTGCCGAATCCACTGGAAAAGGTAGGAACCAAATTTGTTAATCCAGCCGTAAAGGTCAGCGAGCTTAGTGCTCGTTTCTTCGCCTATCTGGACACTCTCGCCAATGAAGTCCGAGCCGTCCTTGAGCAGATCATCCCACGCGCCGCCCACATCACCGAATATCGTGTACAGAAATGAGTACAGTCCGCGTACGATTGCGTGAACCCAATTAGCAGTAGTCCTATCGACTGCTCCTATGGCTGAGTGCCAGGCGTTATCGAGCCATCGAAACATGCTACAGGCTCGCCACTGCGTGATGCTTTTCTACCTGCGTCGCAATCGCGTCATGGATAGTGCCCGCGTCAAGGTTACCCGCCGGGGCGTGAACCTCACCGCGAACGCCCTGCGCTGGCCCGCTATGCACGAGATAACCCACGTTCCACTGCTGGGAGAAGCCTGGACCGTCAGGGTTAACAACGGTCTCCAGTCGCTGACTCGTGACATGCCACGTTTCCGCCATTTCTGCCTACCTCACGTTGTGAGCTTGAGCTTACTTATGTCTACGCGATGTTGCTGTAGCCGTACTTTCCCTGACGCGAAGTTCTTAGATGTAGCGTGGATTTGCGCTGACCATGACTCTTTACCTGGAGTCGGTATTTTACCTAGGCTTACGTTCTGTGGTCCAACCGTGCCAGTGTAGGTGAGGCTTCCGTCATTGCCTGTGATAGCTGGCGCACCCGACATGAGGGCAACGACATCATCCACGTATTGATACACTGGCGGATCACCGTAGGTTGCGTGCCAGTCCGGTTGTCCGCTGTACCAGACTGCTGCTGCCCCTCGCGCTCCGTACCTGTCATAATCTCCGCCTAGTATTTTCCAGGCCAGCGTGTCCTGAGCTTTAGGGTCATCTAGATACTGCTGGTCCGTCATCGGCGGCAAGCCCGAATCCTTGAGCCACCCTGACAGGTTCTCCGGCATAACCTGCCAGCGGCCGAGAGCACCAGAGCCTGCGTTTACCGCGTGATAGTTTCCGCCGCTTTCTTGCTGACCTTCCGCCCATAGGAATTGACCCTTTCGGCTTACCTTGGGTGGCTTCTTGCCTGTACCTGGTGGCGCTGGTCGCACGCTTGGCGTTTCCTTAGCCACGACTAAGCCGTCCTGTTTGCTATAATACTCGCATAGAATATTACTGCGTTTGCCGCATTAAGATTATCAAGCGTGAGTGTTGCAAGGCACGCTGGTATGTTCAAGTTAAATGGAAATGGAAAGTTTACCGTTGTGGCTTCGTATATTTCTTCCTGGAATGGTGCTGTTCCATTAGCTACCGTGTAGTATTTTAGATAGTATTGCGCGTCATTAGGTGTAGCCGATCCGGTTGTATTCCGTATCATCATGTAAGCGGGACCGCTGTAGGGTATCAGTGGCTGTGGGGCGCCTACCGTAGCGGCGGGCATAGACACACCATTCACCCCGGCCAGGAAATTGCCCGGTACTGCCGCAAGGCTTGACCCAGCAAACACTCCACCGCTAGACAGTTTAGGGTCTGGATCGCCTAGGCCGTTCGGTAGCGCGTAAAGGTTACAGAAAAGCGTGCCGACAGACAATCCGGTTGTACCGAACACAGTGTCACAGTATGCCGCCGTTGCGATCTGCCCGAACACCTTAAGCGTAGTGCCATAAATGTTACCACGAACAACAGTCGGTCCTAGCGTCTGGTATACGCCGGGCAGATATATTCCAGCCGGGACTGCTCCGAAAAAGTCTATCCATACCAAATTACCAGCAGCATCGAATTGCTGGACTGTTATATCCGTTAGTACGTTAACCGTGTCAGATGATGCGCCACACGCTATCATGTACGCGCCACCGCTGGTTATTGTAAATGGGCCTTGCTCCCATGTTCCGGTAGCTGGCTCATTCCAACTCGCGAACAGGACTGGCACTGGAGTGCCATTGGTTGCCAGAAAGTCAGGGTGTCCTATAAGTCGCGGGCTACTCATTTCCTGCTAGCCCTCTCTATTTCCCTCTTAGCTTCTCCGCGCCGGATTGGTCCTGGCTTCTTAACAGGTGATTTCGGCAGTGCGGGCAAGGGACTAGCAGGCGACGGAGTGACGAGCGGAGTAACCGGCTCATCGGCCGGGTTCGATCCGTTAAGAATAGCATCAACGCTTAGGTCATCAGTCGTGAAATCCTGGCTGGTTACGTCTGAGCCAGGCGTGACAACTTCCGCTTCTGGCTCAACTCCAGGCAGGGGAAGATTGGTGATCAGGAAAGTGCAGTAGAATGTGTGAGAGAATATGTCTGTGTTATATCCCTCTATTACGAGGCCGCTAGACGTAATCTCATCAGCAAACGGATACTTTACAGTACGATCATTAGCGATCAAGTAGGAACTGTTGGCAAATGGCACTATCTGCTGCTGCGCCTGTAGTATGCGGACGCCGGTTAGTCCGCAGTGACCGTCAGGGATGGTTATATCTACTTCCAGTAGCTGGTTATCTTCAAGGATCACTGACTGCGAAACTGCCGACGCTACCGGCGTATTCGCCGGCACGGTGAGCGTTTCATAGTAGAGGCGATCCATTTACCTACGCCTCGCCCTGAGTTCACGAATATCTGTTGTATGCTCCTCAAGCTTCTGGTCAGTCTTAGCAATATAATCCTCAACTGACTGTTTGAATCTGCCAACCTGAAACGATATGCGCACCATGAGCAAAAGAGCGGCCATCAGGCCGCCCGTTGTCACGTAGAAACGTACAGTTACGTCAAACATGGCTTAATCGTAATAGGTGACGTATAGGATTGCGGTTCCAGACTGGCCGCAGAATATGAAACCAAGCATCGTGGGCTTACCGGATAGCGTCACGGTAGAGCCCTGCTGTATTACCTGATCCCCGCCAGAGTTCGGGTTCTGACCATCTGTCCTGTAGTAGATGTTCGCTGAACCTACGTAAATCACTGCGCTACGCGCCCCGGCAGGAATTGCCGGTAGCTGCTGAAAGTTTGTGTTTCCCGTCGTGGTCTGCTGCCCGTAGCCACAAGGGTCGCCTTGCAGGAACCGCATAAACCGCGTGTAGAGCGGCACCATTGTGCCGCGCTCTGGCCTCGGATCGTCAACATCCCACTGCGAGGCTCGGTCTTGCGGGTTATGCCCGAACAGTTCCTCTAGTTCATTTGAGCGGCGCACTATTCAATCCTAGTCGCTATGATGAGCGCTGAGTAGACCGCTGCCGCGCCACCAGCGCCGACTGCTTCTACCGTGAACGTACCGCCACCGTTAAAGACTATGCTAGAGGTTTGCTGCTGCGGAGCACCCGTTGTCGGCAACGCTTGCACCGGAATCGTATATTTCACCGATGCATTGGACAGCAGTTGCATGTTGTCTTGCTCTGCTGCTGTAATCGTGCCAGCCAGTTCAGGTATTACCGTCACCTGATATGTCCCGCCTGGCACGCCAGTTATCTGAGCAATAACACCACTGGCCGCCGGGCCCGTCACTTTGCCATAGGCGGAAATACTCACCTGCTGCGCTATGGTGAGCGGCGGACCCGGGGGCTCAATAGTGATCCCCATCTACTGAAGCGTGCTTCCGCTAAGCTCAGCAAACAGCAGGTTGACGATACCAGCGTACGCGGCCGACGGGTTTGTCGCGTAGACAAACGTACCGGCCTTGTTAGCCGAGTTGATCACGGGAATGGCTGGTTCCTCGCCGTACTGATCGTTCCAGGCGAACCATTCGCGTGTTTCCAACTGGTTCAGGACGCCGGGGCCGCCAACCTTGAGGCCACCCGTGTCGGGGCCCTGAATGGCGATCGCACCCGTGGTCACGTTGACCGTGTAGCCGAGCAGCGCATACCAGGTGTTTGCCTTCATCAGGTCAAATGACGAGTTAAGCGCGACGCCTGCTGACCACTGGCCTGCCGACGTTGGTGCGCCGGGCGTGACTTCCTGCGTCATGATGTCAACTACGCGCGGCTCCACCTGCTGCCATGACAGGTAGTTGCCGTCTGAGCCTGGCAGGGCTGCGTAACTGATGTGCAGGAACATCTGGTCAATCTCAGTCACCGCGTCGGAGACTTCGACGACAAGAAGATCCTGTGGGACCAGTGGCGTCTGCGGCCGATATCCGAGCAGGTTGGGTGTCGGTCCAGCGGGAAGCTGGTAACGGATGCCCTGTACGTTGTCGTGGAGGCGAGGGGAACGCACGCGGCCGATGGCCGCACCGATTGCGTCGCCCCACACTGCTTCCAGGTTGATCCTGCCGCCGAATTGCGTGTTTCGGATTGTGCCAGTCTGGCCTGACAGTCCGGTGCCACCAACAAAGGCACCACCTGTTGCGGAGACTGAGAACCCTACGGTTTCCCAAGCAGTCATTTCCGTACACCCGTCCTTTCTGTGACGGTTCT
>Ga0074044_10003836_pt1 | contig 12635 bp, 11 predicted proteins | sample BogForMeECP23OM1_FD_94443 | JGI IMG/M metagenome (GOLD analysis project Ga0074044, IMG submission 94443) | Bog forest soil microbial communities from Calvert Island, British Columbia, Canada - Bog Forest MetaG ECP23OM1 | ecosystem: Environmental > Terrestrial > Soil > Wetlands ...
ACACGGCGATGTCGGCCACCGGATGCCCGTATCGCAACAGGGCGGAGCAGCGCGCCACGTAATCGCTCAGCAGGTGGTAGTACGGCCACCAGGTATTGACCTGGCTGAGGGTGATCTCCGCATCGAAACGCCGCGAGGGGATGAATTCACGCTCCGGCGTGCCCGTAAAGCCGGAGTTATAAAACTTGTTGGCCCCCGAGCGCAGGAACATATCACTGGTAATTTTCAATTCTTCCAACGTCGATCGGCCGGGCTGCCAGTGGAGATAAGTGTACGCCTCGACGCTCATCACATTGCGTCCATATAAATGCCCTCCGGAGGGGACATACGTGCGGGGGCCGATGCGCGTGTCGAACCAAGGGACGGCGTCCTTCTCGCCCGCGGTAATCTCCATCTCCGGAATGTCCGTCATCCCGGCGCCCTCCAGGATGTCGGTCACGAATCCGTAAGGCTGGATGCGTCCGCGTACCCCGTTGCGATGGCACCATCCCAGAAAGGTTTCGAAGAAGGCTTCCAAACCCACCTGGTTTAGAAACTCGTTCACGTCGTAGCGAGTTTTTGGGGAAATGTCATCCACTTCCCACCACAGGGCGGGGAGCAGGGTCTCCAGATCATAACTTTTGCGCTTTTTGAATTCCGGTAAGAGTTCGGCATTCCAATAGATACCGTTGCGAAAGATCGGCACTTCAAAGCTATCCATGAACATCGACTCGATGGTTTTTCCAAACTCCTCGCCTACGGCAGCGCGGTATTTGCTGCCAAGATAATTGCAGTAATACTCCATCGCTTTTTTGCTGAGATGATCAACGACGGGTTGCGGGCTGCAGTCCACCAGCCAGAAAGCCATTAATCGCCAGCGTCCCGGCGGAACATTCCAGATGAGCCGGCGGCCCACGGCGCGCGTGGTGAGGGGGAGGAGCGAAGACCGCAGCAACCGGCCCTCCATAATCCTGCCGGCCACGACGGCCAGCAACTGGTCTGAGGGTTCGATTTTCGGGCGGGACCGCGGCACATCATGCGGGTTTAGGGCGGCGTCCGTGGGCAAGTCGCCCTGGAAAATTCGGCCTCCCGCCAGGTCAACCGAGCTCGCCAGCAAGTTTTTACAACGGTCTTCCTTGGGGACCCAGTCGCCTCCCCAAATCCAACCGGGCCCGCCGAAGTTGAGGGAAACTTCCATGTGGCGCTGTTTGGCCTCGCGGACGGCGTGGGCGAGCAAGTCGAAATACTCAGGCGAGAGGTAAGGATGGTTGCCGCGCTCGTAAACCGGCTGCATGGTGATTTGCTCCACGCCGCCGATTCCCTGCTCGCGCATCTGCCCCAGTTGCCAGGTGATGTCCTCCTTGGTGAGGGCGTTTCCCATCCACCACCAGCGCGTGTGGGGGCGGCAATCCATGGGGGGTTCTTGAAAGCTGCGGCGCATTTCGTCCAGGGTCCCTTGCGCCTGCGCAGAAATGACCGCCGCCAGTAATGCGAAAAGTAGTCGCCGCACCATCCGAGTTTTCCCTCCTACGTGTTCGGAACGCATTGCTGCGCGCCCGCCGCGAGGGAGTATACACCCGGAGGGTGACTTGCAATCGGCACACAAGAAACTGGGAAAGGCGTGGCATGGGAGTGAAGTTTCGGAGTGCGGGAGCTTGCTCCCGCTTTTCCTCCGCTGACTCGTCAGTGGTGGGTATGGCGCCGCATCGAGTTACGGCGACCGAAAGCGGCGACGAGTCGCCGCACTCCGAAGCCGTGCGCCCGTCAATTCATTTTGACGCGTTTGGCGGTGCTGGGGGCATTCAACTCAAAAGCCGAGGTGGGCAGAGGACGATTCACCTTCACGCCGGTGTAGCGGGCGATGGTGTAATCGTTACCGTTTTCGAAAAATTTCTGCTGGGCGGGTAGCCAGGAATCTTCGCTCACCCAAATTTGGATTTTGGAGATCTGCGCGGCGACGTTCGGCTTGCGGGGCACGAGTTCCAACACCACCTTGGGATCGGTGTCGATATCTTCTTCCTGAAGATATTTCACATTGTAGGCTTTCTTCAGCTCGCCGGTATCCGAACCGAAGCCCAGAAGCAGGAATTGCTGCACCAGCCCGGTATTTTGTCCCAGGTTGTATTCCTGAATCTGGTTGATCTTGCGGAGGTAGATTTCACCTTTGTTCTTCTTGAGGAGGAATATCTTGCTCTCGGGCTTTTGGAACTCGATGCGAATTTCCGGGGTCTTGCCTTTGCGGAAGAAGAGCTGACCGGATTGTGTTGACTTGTCGTCAACCAGCACCGTGACCTTGGTGTAATCCAGATTGGCGGAGACGGTACTCAGGTGTTTGGACACCTCATTCATATCCGAAAGAATCTGTGTGAGATCGGTCGGGTGTTTGCCCTTGCGGGCACTGGCGGGCGCGGCCAGCGTCAATGCCAGGGCTCCGGCCAGCAGCACGCGCATCCAGGTAACGAGATAGTTTCGCATAAGATCGCAAGCCTGTTCCAGCCCCATCCGCCAATGATACAAACTCCCACCAGGGGCTGAGTTATTCCTCGACCATCACAGTATAGCCCAGAACTACCTGATGGCGGTCGCGAACGGCATCGATGGATTTCACCGTGAAGGCCTTTTGGAGGTGTTGCTTGAGGATGAGGGGGATGGCGTCCTCAGGTTTTTGATCGAGCGATTCCACCAACCGGGCATCCACCAGGTATTGAACGTCCTTATTGACGCGGCGCATCTCGACAATGCCCTGCTGATGGCGCAAGTCCGTCATTTGCAAAGTGGGGCGATCGTTGAACCAGGCCCGCGGGGAGAGAAAGATGAAGGCCAGGATCGCCACCACAATCAGGTCATACTGCCAACTTCCGCGTTCGTAGGCCCAGAAGATGCTGCGCGTGACCACCAGTTTGATCCCCGATCCTGCTTTGCGCAGGGGAGACTTACCCTGCTGGGCCGGGGCCGGCGTGAGAGCGTGTTCGTGGATATTGGTGGTCGGGGCCATGGATCCTAACTTGGAAAAATAGCCAGAAATGCGGCAAGAATCAATCTGAAATAATTCGCCCGTCCCGCATGCGGATGATCCGGTCGGCGACGCCGGCGGCGTCAGGATTGTGAGTGATCATCAGGATGGTCTGACGGAAGGTCCGGTTGAGTTCGCGCATCATGTCGAGCACCACCTGGGAGTTCTCGGTGTCCAGATTGCCCGTGGGTTCATCAGCCAGCAGGATTTTGGGTTCACAAATCACGGCGCGGGCAATCGCCACGCGCTGTTGCTCGCCGCCGGAGAGCGCATAGGGGCGGTGATTCAGCTTCTCCTCAATTCCCAGCAAACGGGTGACGACCTCGAAACGATGGGGGTTGAATCCGTTGCCCTGAATGTGCTGGGCGATGGCAATGTTATCGCGCGCCGAAAGGGTGGATAACAGATTGAAACGCTGAAAGACGAAGCCAATCTTATGGCGGCGGAAACGCGTACGGTCGGCGTCGGACATCAGGCGAAAATCGTTGCCGTCCACACAGACCTGACCGTCCGTCGGGCCGGTCAGGCCGCCCAAGACGTGGAGCAAAGTGGACTTACCGCATCCCGAGGGTCCCACCACCGCCACGAACTCGCCTTCCTGGACCACCAAGTCTACGCCCCGCAGCGCCGGCACGTCGACTTTGCCGAGGCGGTAGCTCTTCTTCAGATTCGTGGTGCGAATTATGGGTTCCACTTGATCCTTAATTTCTCCCTCGGCTGGCTGCGGTGTGAGGAAAATTGCCGGGGGACAGACGCTCCGGTCACTACTAACCCAGACGTAACCCAGACCGGAGGGGTTACTCGTATGCGAGGGCATCAACAGGGTCAAGCCGGGCGGCCCTTAAGGCTGGGTAGAAAGCTCCCACCAGACTCCCAATCAAAGCCAGGGAGGCGGCGTAAAGTCTCCAGTCCCACGTAAGTTCGACGGGCAACGTGGGGTAGAGTCCTATGAGTGCTTTCCGCATAATCACCGACCCGATGAACCCGGCGATGATGCCCACCGCGGTAAGTAGCGTGGCTTCTCTCAGGATGACGGAAATGATGTACGCTTTCGATGCTCCGAGCGATTTCAAAATGCCGATCTCCCTTGTGCGTTCGGTGATGGTGGTATACATCGAAAGGAAAATGACCAGAAATCCGATGCCTACGGCGAGGCCAATCATGACCGTAATAAAGTAATTGAGGCCCGGGAGATTGTTCGAGGACATCAACACCATGTACTCTTTGATTAGAATGATGTTGTAATGGGGCAACAGTGTCTTGATGGCATCAGCCGTTTTTTCGGTGTATGCGGGGTCGGTGCACTTGACGAAGAACGTGGAGACCTGTCCCTGTGCACCAATCAGGTCCTGGAGGGTGGCCAGGGGAATGAACCGGCGCGCGCCTTTTCCATGTTCCACAATCCCGGCGATGCGGAAATCATGGTTCAATAGATTAATGGTCTTTCCCACTTTGGCGTGATTGGCACGGGCATAAATGTCATCTACCAGAATGTCGTACGGTCCCTGGAAGGGTCCGCCATCGTGATAAACAAAGCCCCCGGAAACGGCATCGAAACTGGCCAAGTCAATGCCATAAATCAGGTCCAGCGACTGCACGGCGTTGACGTGAACCAGAGCGGGCGCCACCGCCAGCACGCGGGGCAATTCCCGCAGCCGGTCGGCAAGCTTGATTGACATGGGGCCTTCCGACATGCCGATGAGGAAGGAAGAACCCTGAGGTCGCACCAGGATGTCGGCGCCGACGCCTTCCACCCGGTGGGCGCTATCGTTTACCATCCCATGGCAAAGACCCACCACCAGAATGACCATTCCTACTTCAATGGCCACCGCCAGCACGCTCACGGCGGTGCGGATCGGCCGATGCAGGATATTGGAAATGATCATCTTATTGATCATTTGGGTGTTCCTCTTGCTTTGCTGCATTCAGGTCTACCAATTCCACTCCCTCGGGCTTCTGCAGGTCGAATTTCTCCGGGGGAATGGCCTCATTGAACGTGGCCTTTTCAATAGTGATGGTAACCTCGTAATCCTCAGCGGGCCGGGATACTTCAATGTGCGTGGGAAAATGCACTCCCTGAAAATCCTGGTAGGCAGAGTAGCGGACGTCTTCCGTGTAGGTGCCGTCCGGTTCATAGAATTGCATCCGCACCAGTTCCAGGTCCGCCCGGTCGAACCAGATTGTGCGGCGGAGCGCCCCCGGGTGATCCTGCGCCGAATCCACAATGAAAACCTGGTAATAACGACGCCGCTGCGTTCGGCTTTGGTTCTCAACGCGAAACGAAGGGGTTTCGTGTGCCGGATCGATGGGAGGAACGATCAGCGCCTGCGAAATATGCTGCGGCCGCAGATTTTCCAGGGCATTTTTTGCGGGGCGGTGGAACGTGGTCTTTCCAATAATGAATTTGTGCTTGGTGGGGATGTAAAGGCGGAATTCCTCGCCGCTCGAGACCATGTCAAATATGTCCGTTCGGATCAAAGGCGCTTGCCCCTGCAAGCGAAGGGTGGAAGGCTTTTGCAGAAGAACGAAGCCCTTCACATCGTGGTATTCCTTAATGACGCCCGAATAAACCGACCCCGCCGTGGGTTCCAAGTCAACGGTGGCCTTCAGGGTGTGGATGGAACTGCTCCAAGCGTTGATCTTGGATACGAGTTCGGCAAGAGTCGCGTTGCGCGCGGGGGTATTTTGGTCCGGAGCGTGGACGTGCGCCACCTTCCGCACCAAGCACCCCGGCGTGGCCAGGAGCAGGGCGGTGAGAACTAATCCGGAAAATACCTTTGCTGTCTCAATGAGTGCGATTCGCAAGATACCAACTCTCCAATTTAACAGACGGCATGAAATGTGTCAATCCGGCCTTCATAACAGTTAACTCCTTATATCCGTTTGCACTTGCAAAAGGCCATAAGACGACGGCATGCCCCATCTCCCGGACTGTCGCCCACTTCTTACACGCTTGTCGCCCGAAGATGGCACCAGGGATCCTAAGCCGCCCCTATTTCTATGATTCTTCATGCCCCTCACCATTTGTTACTTTTCTCGATTTACCTTTCGCAAGATGTAATCGCAAGCGTGGTTCCAAACTCCGTGTCGTACCGTGGGGACTCAGCAGCTTACTTGCCGCCCTTAATCTTAGGTCTTGAGGTTTTGATGAATTGGCTCCCCAAGCAAGCGTGGCATTCCAGAAGCGTTCAAACAGAGGTTAGTTCGATGTGGACTTAATGTCGCATTGACCGGGCTGGAAAGCGGAGGTTCGTGTAAACGGTGAAGGAGCCCCAAAATAAAATGAGGGGGAAGCTCTCTCCCCCCTCCAAGCGTCGGGTCTTGGGTCTAAACTCCGAGCCGTCGCTGGCTACCCTCTAGGTTTGTCCGACGTCGGCTCGTTGACTCAACAGAGCAAGCCGGATTCCAATTGAAGTCCGATTCCCATCTGGCTTGCGGCAGCGCTAACTTGTTAAGATTCAGTAAGTTTCAGTTTATGACTCGTGCCGGGGAGACCCAAGCTCGGTCGAGGGGCTATCAAATTTTTCTATTTCTTCTATATTTGAAATCCCAAATACTGAATTCTGCAAAACGGGCCCAGCCGATATGTACCAGATAGGCGTATACCCAGAAACTAAACTTGACGAACGCGTGCGCTGGCGTGCTATCCTGCTTTCCTACTAAAAGCCCGGTTGGTCCCAGCGGGAGATTTCGCCTGGGGCCTCGGGAGCCTCATGAAGTAGATCGCCGCCGTGCTAGAAAGTTTCCGTGGCGTTTCGGCCGGGAACGCCGCGGCGGTTGCCGCCCCATTTTCCGGGCCCGCATATGATTGACATTCACTGCCATCCGTTGCCCGGTGTTGACGATGGCGCAGGGTCATTTGAGGAGGCGGCCGCGATGTGTCGCTTCGCGGCAGAGGATGGCGTGACGCATCTGGTGGCGACGCCGCACAGCAATTACAGCTACACCTTCGACCCTGCCCTCAACCGGCAACTGCTTCGAGAGCTTCAGGAAAAAGTTGGCGAGAAACCGAAGCTCCTGCTGGGCTGCGACTTTCATCTCTCCTACGACAACATCCAAATCTGCCTGGAGAATTCCAGGGATTTCACCATCAATCGAACTTCTTACCTGCTGGTGGAACTCCCGGACCAGTTCATTCCTGACCACGTCAGCCGCGTGTATTACGACATCCAGGTGGCCGGGCTTAGGCCCATCATCACACACCCGGAACGGAACCCCCTCCTTCAGCGCAAAATGGACCTGCTTGAGCACTGGGTTTCGATCGGATGCCTGGTGCAAGTCACGGCGCAATCGTACACGGGCGGGTTCGGCTCCAAAGCGCGCAAATTTTCTGAGCGCTTGCTCGACGCCGGCGCCATCCACTTCTTTGCCAGCGATGCCCACGACCTCAAGCGGCGCCCGCCGCTTCTCTCGCGTTGCTACCACAAGGTGGCAAAAGCGAAAGGCAACGAAATCGCCGACCTGCTTTTTCAAAAGAATCCCGAAGCCGTCATCAACGGACGCCCTTTGCCTCCCCAACCGGATTGGTCCGATGGCCATGGCGAGGGGAAAAAGCGCACGTGGTTTTCCTTCCTGTGGAGCCGGTGAAGTTGTGCTCCTGCTGGCCCCTACTTCATTTGCAAGTCGTAAGTTTTCCCGGAGAATTCGAAGCGCGCGCGCCCTTGGCCAGCGATGATCTCCACCTGTTTGAAAGGCTCATCCGCGCGGCTCGCGATCAGCACTCCACCCAGCCAGGGCAATTCAACCCCGGTCCAGTCGAGAGCCAGGACTGCCGTGGGAAACTTGACCCCGAATTCCGGCGAGAACCATCCGGGGAATTGCGGATGATCCTCGCGGGAGACGGAAGCCCGCGGTTTCGCACTGCCTACGGGAATCACCGCAAAGCTCAAGGCGCGGCTCCGCACCAGGGAGCGATCAACCCCGGCCACGATCTCAAACGTCGGATAGAAGTGGATCAGGCTGGTGCATTGGCGAACTCCCGGCCCCTCCAGCCAATCCAGAATCAGCCAGGCGTTGTCCTCCATCCGAAACCATGCCCGTTCGTGCTGAATGCCCAGGAACCCGAACCCCGGATCAGCCATTCGCAGTCGCGCACAGCCGTGGGAGATTTCCTGGAAATCCATGTTTGCCGAACCCTCCGCGCTTTGCCACCGCGGCTCGCAGCCATCGACCAAAAGCAGGTTATGAGCGCGGGCGCGAGGGAAATACTCCGATTCATCCGGCGCGAACCCTCCGGAATCCACCACCACGCGGTGGTTGTTGAGGGTGAGTTCGTAACTCATAAAGTCCTGGTGCTCCTCCGCTGAGGCGGGCAGGCGGGCGGCGATGGCCAGCGCCGAATTCCGCGGCCCCACCATGCGAAAGATTTCCCCCGCCGCGTTCACGTGGTCTTGCGGAGTCCACGCGATTTCCTCCAAGCGTTCGAACCGCATCTTCCCGGTCTCGCCGAGGTATAGATAAGAAAGGATGCCGAATTTGCCCGCCAGAGATTTCCACGCAGGGCTTTCGAGCCTCACCGCTGCCAGCGCCGCGAGGTCCGCCAATTCATCCTGATTCAGTCGCGCCTCCGGGCCCAAGAGTGGCAGCGATCCATCGGGCATCAGCACCGATTCCAGCTCGCCTAGTGCGGCAAGTAATTCCCTCGCCAGAAAGGTTGAGTCCGCACCGGGAGCCGACAGGAGATTCCACTCCATCAACGCCTGCGCTTTCGCCAGGCGCGTGTGCGGCCACGGCTCCGCGCGGGAGACCGCCAATTCACCCGCCAAGAGGTCAAAGCCCAACTGGCGAGCTTCCCGGGCTTTGCTCCCCACGAAATAGCGGCTGGCGCACAAGAGGGCGCGGGAAGCGTCGAGCCTTGCCGCCGATGAGTCCAGGGAATCGAGTTGGTTGAGCAGGAATGCCCCTTGCAGAGCCAGGCTTTGGGCCACTAGGTTGCCAAACTCCACGTCGCGCTCCCAGTCGCTGCGGGCAAAATCTGCGGAGAGCATCCAATTGCGCAGCCGCCTGGCCAGGACGTGGGGTTGCCAGCCGTTGCCGGAAGCCGGGGGATTGGAGGCGATCCAATGCGCGATCAAGTAACGCAGTTGGCGCGCATAATCCTCTTCGCGGGAAATGCGAAACGTGCAGGCGAGCTCCAGCACGTAGTCGCAGGCATGAAGTTCTGCGCGCCAGCCTGGGGATTGCGGTGGCTCCCAGTTGATGCCTTCGGCGAAAGCCTGAGGGGAATTGAAGAACGCAAAGCGGTTGGCCAAGACTTGTCCGGCCCGGCCGTAGAGATCCAACAGATCGTCGTTCAGCGTGGGAGCAATCTGGCGGACGTCAGGAGAGAAAAAATAGGGGGTGGGAGCAGGCTCAAATCCCGCCGCGGCGACTTCCAGGGCAGAACCCGCCAGGCGTGGGAGAGCGCGAAAGGCCCAGCGCGCCGCCCCTCTCTTCGCACGGGCGCGCCAGTGATTGAGCTGGCGCTCCACACCGTCCAGGTTGATCGAAACAGTATTAACCCACACTATTGAGCCAATGCCGGGGCGGCTGCCCCGACTTTTTCAAGAACGATTCGATTTTGCCGACGTTATAAGTCTTCCCGTGTTCGAACTTGTGGGTGGGTTGTGAATACAGAAAGGCGCCCTTGGAATCCAGGACAAAGAAATGCGGGTAATCGGCGATCTTGGGATATTTTGAGAGGAATGCTTCGTTGGGATTTTCTTTGCTGAAGTTGACTTTCAAGGTTACAAAATTGGCGTCGCGCAGTTTCCGAAGTTGGGGGTGGCTGTCAAATGTTTGGTCCATGATGTTGCAGAAGACGCACCAGTCGCCGCCGACCTCGAGGAGAATCCGTTTGTTGGTTTTTGTGGCTAAGGCAATGACATCCTGAAGATCCTTGGCCGGGTCCCGCGAGGCATCATAAGTGGGGTTGGTTTTGGGGGGCGCCGTCGGCGTAGGTTTCTTGGCGTTCTTGGCGCTCATGGAGATCGCCATCAGCAGGCACGCAGCAAGCGCCACCATCGATTTCAGCGTCACCCTGGGTTCTGGCACGAAGAAGCCTCCTGGGGCGCAGAGCCTCCGGCCCTTCCGCCCCCATGCGCAAATCGTACCAACCCGGCGCGGTGCGAGGCAAGAATTTTAAGGAGTACCGCGGGCGGCTCTCCTCCGGCATGAAGAGGCACGCGAGTTGGAGTTTACTACTCTTGTTATATTCATTGATAGGTTACTGAAAACTGAAAGCCAGGAATCGGAGAGGGGGAATCCCGAGGCGGGGGGCTACATTTGCGGGTTGGGGGTCACTCAGGATCTAGAAGCTAGGATTTAGGAGCTAGGATCTAGCACGCGACTCCCGACTCCTAGCTCCTAGATCCTAGATCCTAGATCCTAAATCCTGCATTGAATTCTGCCTCCTGGCGACTTTCCCTAAGTCCTTTATTTTCCGGAACATCGTTTCAGAACGACTACAACTCATTTGTTTTCATCAACATCGTTTCAAGCCCCAAAACTGACATTTTTCAACATTTGTTTTCAATAACTTCCAAACGCTATCCGGCGTTTTTAATATCGTTTTTTTATTTGCCTTCAAAGCTCACCTACAATTCAAGTCTTTTTATTTCAATTAGATAGATTTTTGATGGGTCGTGGCTTTCCACCTATAACCCCTTTATTTTTCGGGACATCGTTTCAAACCACGACCAAGGCTTTTCCCGCTCGGTCTGGAGTCCGTTCGATTTCTGGGCCTCCTGGCGGTTGGCATCGAGCCGGGCATGTGTCATGGTGGGAGGCTTGCGCAGAGACATGGTGACGTCTCGCAATTAACTACCCATCTAGTATACTCCATAGCCTAAATTTGTCAAGAGACAAATTGTCGCAATCGCGGAAATATTGGGGATTTCTTGTGCGGCCGTCGGTAGCAGAGTAGCATAGACGTGCGCGCACTTTGCGTTCCTTCGCGGCTTTTCACCGCGCCCATGTTGTCTAAAGGTCCTGCGCCTGGCGCCAAGCCCGTCTGAGGTTAAGGATTTCACCCCAGAGGCCACAGAGGTCACGGAGAGCAGGCGGAGAAAAATCTGTCAATCAACAATCAAGGAAACATGATCTTTCTACGTGCAAGCCGGAGTGCTTTTCTATGTGGTCTCTGCGCACTCTGTGGTGAGCCCTTTCAACGCCGCACTCGAAGAAACAGGTTCTTAGCACCCCTGTATCCCGATTCGAAGCGCCTGCTCCTCACCGAAAGTTCACGTTTTTGCAAAGAAGAACCCGCGGTCAGGAAGGCGCTGACCGCGGCTACCAGCTACTCGGCTTCCCGCAGGGTGAATGCGGAACCAGGGGGCGGCAAGCCGTCCCCCTACTGCGAAAGGCCATCTGACCCACCGTACCCAAGTGCCGTGGACCTACGAAACATGTCAGCACCCGCTCTCGTCTGTCGCATTCTGGCAGGTCGGAGTGGACTTGCTTTGGAATTCTCAGTATTGATATTCTGGGAGGTGGAAAGGGGAAGCAATCCGAGGAGGCGCAACCCATGCAGGATATTTCTTTTACCGTCCATACGTTCAAGGAGGGACAAACCTTTGTTGCCTACGTGCCAGAACTCGATGTGTCAAGCTGTGGCGCGACGGACGAGGAGGCGCGCAGGAACATCCGAGATGCCGTCCGGGGATTCCTGGAAACCAGTGCTGAAATGGGGACACTGGCGGAAATTCTCGAAGAAGCCGGCTACGAGCATGATGGCGAGACATGGCGAGCGCCGGAATTCGTATCCCTTGATCGGTTGACACTGAGTGTGAAGTAGATGCCCCCGCTCCGCGCTGTCGACTACCGGACAATTGCCAAGGTCTTCGAACAAGACTGCTTCGCCTTCAACCGCCAGCGTGGTGACCATCTCATTTACACTAAAACCGGCGTGAAGCGTCCGCTCGTGATCCCGATGTATAAGGAAGTTCCCGTGTTCATCATCAAGAACCTCCTCCGTACCGCAGGAATGAGCCGCGAACGATATTTCGATCTTCTGAAAAACTGTTAGGCCCAACCGTTCTTGACAGCGGCCGCGGTCAGTGCACGTGTGAACGTGGGCTTTCCCTTCGATGACAAACCTACGGTCCATTCCCAAGACGAATTGGCCGTGGCGACCTCCGGGTCACACAACGTCAGGCGCCGTTCGAGCGGGTGAATGCGGTCACGGGATGTAGGGGTAGGGCTTGCCCTACCCGGCGTTCAGCTTGGTGAATGCGGAACCAGAGATGGTAGCCACAGTCAGCGAATTTCTGACTGTGGGCTTTTCTCACACGTGCACTCCCGATTCGAAGCGCCTGATCCTCACCGAAAGTTCACGTTTTTGCAAAGAAGAACCCGCGGTCAGGAAGGCGCTGACCGCGGCTACGAGCTGTTATCGTGGCCGAGGGCTTTTCCATCGATCGCGAACGCACGGTCAATTCTCAAGACGATTTGCCCGTGGCTACCATTGCCAAATCAACCAACCCCTTGCGCCGCCCGCTTTACTTTATGCTATAATGTAAAGTGATGGCGGAAGCGACACTTTCAACCAAGAACCAGATTGTCATCCCACGGGAGGCTCGCGAGGCTTTGCAGTTAAAGCCCGGCGATAAGCTCTTGGTGGTGGTTTGTGGAGAGAGGGTCATTGCCCTGCAAAAGCCCAAATCCC
>Ga0074044_10003837_pt1 | contig 12635 bp, 9 predicted proteins | sample BogForMeECP23OM1_FD_94443 | JGI IMG/M metagenome (GOLD analysis project Ga0074044, IMG submission 94443) | Bog forest soil microbial communities from Calvert Island, British Columbia, Canada - Bog Forest MetaG ECP23OM1 | ecosystem: Environmental > Terrestrial > Soil > Wetlands ...
CTTCGTTCGCGTTGCTCACTTCGCTCAGGATGGCACCCAGTGCCATTAGGCGCTCTGTTTCCGGGCCGCCGCGGATTCGGGATTCCTCGCGCGCGCCAGACACGCACGCGGGAATGACAAAAGGGACCGCGCTGCAATTCGGGAGTCATCGGGCTTTCCGCCTCCGATCGGTCTTAGCGCGCCGCGGCGTTCTGCTGTTCCTCGAGCGCGACCCGCTGGTGCGGGTTGAAATGCGGCAGCACGTGCTTGGCCATCAGCCTGATCGAGTTCATGATCTTCTGATGCGGTATGCGGCCGGCCTGCTTGAAGCAGATGGCCTGGCTGACGCCGGCCTTCTGAAATGATTCCAGCTTGCGAACCACTTCGTCCGGATTTCCCACCACCACCATCGGATGCTGCTTCAACTGCGCGTCGGGAATGTCGTTGGGGTCGAGATCAACCGCCATCAGGTTGCGCAGATACTCATATGAGTAGAGTTGGTTCTTCGCCATGATCGGCTGAAACAATTTGGCCACGTTGTGCATGAACCATCGCGCGCCATCGAGCCCGATCGCCTCGTCTTCCTTGTTCTCCGCCACGTGACAAATGAGCATCGCGCCAAAGGCCTGATTGGGAACCTTGGGCACCTGGTCGGTGCGGTTTGCGAAAGCCTTGTTGTAGTTTTCGATCGCCAACTGCACGAAGTCGAAATTCAGACTGAAGCTGAGCACGCCAAGACCGCGATCGCCCGCCATCTGGTAGCTGTCCGGGGCCACGCATGCCATCCACATCGGAGGATGCGGTTTCTGAATCGGCTTCGGCACGACGCGCCGCGGCGGCACCTGTATCAGCTTGCCGTTGTACTCGAGTATGTCGTCGGTCCAGGCCTTGACGATCACGTCCAGGGCTTCCCGCACTTCCGCTCGGGTGCGCTCGTAGTTGACGCCGAAGCCGTCGAGTTCCTGCGCGGTGGTGGAGCGCCCGGTGCCGAGGTCGACGCGGCCGTTGCTCATGATGTCGAGCACGGCGGCCTGCTCGGCAATCTTGATGGGATTGTTGAAATTGAACGGCAATAGACGCACGCCATGCGCGATGCGGATGTTGCGGGTGCGCTGAGTTACCGCGCCGTAAAAAACTTCGGGTGCGGGGCTGTGCGAGTATTCCTCGAGAAAATGATGCTCGACTTCCCACACGTAGTCGAAGCCGACTCGGTCCGCCAGTTCGATCTGCGCGAGCGCCTCCCAGTAGATGTTGTATTCGCTGAGCGCGTTCCAGGGCCTTGGAGTTTCCATTTCATACAGCAACCCGAACTTCATAGTGTTTTCTCCTTTGCCCGTCAGCCACGGCTGGCGCGCTTTTCGATGCGGTTTGAATTTACCGATGCAAACTGTCTCGCAAGCGCGAGAACGGCCTGATGCAGATATTCGAAAAACTTCTCCATGTCGCACTTGTCGGGCTCGATCTGGGACGAAACAAAATAGCCCTGCATGAACGAGAGGACAAAGTCCGACAGATCATCGGTTTGCTCCGCGGTCAGGTTTTCGTCAAGCGCGAGCTGCAGCATCTCGCTGAGCTGCCGGCGGATATTCACATGCATGCGGCGCAGAATCTTCTGCGCCGCCGGGTCCATCCTGCGTTCGAGGGTCAACAGCACCATCAGGCGCAGAAACTGAGGTTTGAGCCGGTATGCCTTGGCGCAGTTGTTGAGCCGTTCGCCGAGATCCGGCCGCTTGCCCGCAATCAGCCGGTCGCTGTGGGGCAATTGCCGCTCCCATTCGATCAGGCTCTTTTCGATCACCGCCGCGAGCAGGCCCTGCTTGCTGCCGAAGTGCCAGTAGATGGAACTGGCAGGGAGGCCGCACGCCCTGGCGATCGCCGAGATGCTGGTGGCGGCGTAGGACCGCGACGCCATCAACTTGCCGGTGGCATCCAGGATGGCGCGCTTGGAGCGGTCGCCTTGCGCCAGCCGCAGATTTGGTTTGTTCGATCGCATTGGTGACGCGATGGTCTGTAGTGAGCGTTCTAGAAAATCTATATCGATCATTCCAGAGGAATAGTCAAACGAACCGCCGCGATGTTTTGGAGAGGCTTCGAGCGCGCGGCACGGGGAAGCAGAACCCTCACCCTTACCCTCTCCCGCTTTTTCAGGCGGACGCTTCGCGTACGCAGGCGAGGGGCGTGGGACGAGGGCAGCTAGCGCAGCAGTGCCGACAGAACGTCCGCCAGCTCTTTGGCAGGATCGGAAGGCAGCCACGGCATTCGCCACGCTACGTGGCCGTCGGGCCGCACCAGCGCTGCGCCGCGCAGGCCTAGCAGGAAACCGTCGTTAGGATTCGCCGTGGGCAGGCTATGCAGGCCGAGCGGCAACCGAAGCCGCTCGGAGACGCGCTTGCCGGCTTCGAGCCATTCGCCACCCATTGGTCCGGCCACGACGGCGAACTCCTGGTCGAACCAATCGAGCGTCGAATGCTGGCGGGCAAGATCGAGCCACAGATGCGGAAAGCGCGAACCCGGCCGGTCGCTGGGGGTGTAGTCGCGCGGATCGAGCGGCCTCGCTACCGTGCCATCAGGGATCACGGCGCCCTGCTCATAGCTGAAGCCGAGCGCCTGGCCGCTGCTGTGGATGTGATTGTCCATGTCATTGATCCGGAACGCCATCTGGTCCGGATTGCCCGCGCGCGCCGCTTCCGTAAGCAAAGGAAACCGAAACGAGTTGCCGAAACTGAAGTCCGCGTTCGACTCCGCGACCGGGTGGCGCTCCCATCCGTAGGTATCGAGCAGCCGGTCCGAGGCCCATCCCTTGAGGACGAAGGCGAGTTTCCACGCCAGGTTGTGCGCATCCTGAACGCCGGTGTTGAGGCCAAATCCGCCAGTCGGAGGAAAACGATGCGCCGCATCGCCGACGATGAACAGGCGATCGCGCCTGAACTGCACCGCCACCTGCCGGCTCATCCGCCATATCGAGCGATTGATCAGCTCCACGGGAAGCGCGGGCACACCGGTCTGGCGCCGGATGAACTCGATCACTTCCGCATCGCTCCACGGCTTCTCCCGATCATCCTGCATCCGGCCGATTGAAAACAAGGTCAGCCATCGATCGCGGCCGTTGGTATTGAGAATGGTCGACTGAATGCCGCTCGGCTCGGTCGGCAGGATGATAAAGCCAACCGTATTTCGAGCGGCGGTGTATGGAGACAGATCGCCCCGCCAATATTCATTCGCCATCACGGCGAGCGTGGCCGGACCGACCATCTCGATACCCGCATTGCGTCGCGTCTGGCTTCCCGCGCCATCGGCGGCGACCAGATACTTCGCGGTCCACTCCCGTTCCTCTCCGGAAGCCAGCGCGCGAGTGCGCACCTTGACGCTCTCGGCCGTTTGCTCGAAAGAAACGAATTCGGTGGAAAAGAGCACCCGCGCATGGCGCGAATTTTCGATGACGCGAAAAAGCTCCTCCTCGACCGCATCCTGCGGGACCAGACACTTCCATGCCGGAGTGTGGCCGAGGTCCGGTTCCGGCCGCGTCCGTCCAAATTCCCGGCCGGTAACACTCTCCACCATCGCGAACACGTCCGATCCGTTCGGCAGACCGCGCGCGCGGATTGGTTCCTCGACTCCCCATTGCCGGAACAGCTCCATGGTACGAACCGAACATCCGCGTGATTTCGGATGGTCGGTCGTGGTCGGACTCTTCTCCACGACGATGCAGTCGATACCGAAGCGATCGAGCAGCAGCGCCATCGCGAGGCCGACCGGACCGCCTCCGACGATAAAGACCGAGGTCTGCGAGCTTGTGTTCATTGCGTCAGACGCGCCTTGCCGTACGGCCATGGCTTTGCCTCCCGCCCTCTCCGTCCGGAGGGGGTGGCTCGCGGAGCGAGACGGGTGAGGGCAGTCGCTTGCTTGCGAATATTCGCCATGAATTTATCGACCCTCATCCGGCGCGCGCAACGCCATCCTTCTCCCGGAGGAGAGCATTGCAAAACCAAGGACCGCTTCGCGAACGCGGAACCGGTACCGGCTTCGCTTGCGCGAAGCTGTCCGGAAGCCAGAAGCCATGTCGACTTCGTTCGCGTTGCTCTCTTCGCTCAGGATGACACCTACTGGCATCAGGCGCCGTTCGGCAGTTTTGCAAAGGTCTCCGGGGGAAGAAACTCGCAGCAACACAGGCTGGAAGCCTGTGCCACTTCGGCGGATCGGGATTGGTCCGCCAATCGCTCAGCGGGTGAGGGTCGGTCGAGTGCACGCCGATAGTCGCGATGGTTCCACCGACCCTCATCCGGCGCGCAACGCGCCACCTTCTCCCGGCGGGAGAAGGGCCCTCTTCTAAAAGACTCAATCGGAAGGACGAAGAGAAAGTTAGTAAGTCAGGTGTGCGGACTACTTCGCGGCACTCTGAACGGCCAGATACTGAGCCAGGAATGCCAGGCTGCGCTGCCATGCGTCTTGCGCGTCCGCGGCGTTGTACCAAACCGGAATCTGAAAATTGAACGCGTGATTCGCGCCCGGATAGATATGAATCTCGTGCGGCCGTTTCGCATCGGTCATCAGCGTGTCGAGCGCGTGCGCCCGAGCGACCGGCACCAGTTGGTCCGCATCACCGTGGATGATCAGCGTCGGCGGCAGGTTCCCCACCATCGGATCAAGTTCCGGGGGCAGCGCGCCGTAGTACTCGACGATGGCGGCGACCTTTCCCGGATCGGTCGCGCCGGTGGAGAGCGACAGAAACGAGCCCAGCGAAAAGCCCATCAGCGCGATTCGTTTCGGATCGATTTGCGGGTTCTGATCCATCGCGTCGATTCCAGCGCGAATCTCGCCAAGCCAGACTGGAAAGGACTCCTTCATCTTCGCGGGCTGGCCGGCGGTGACGTCCTCGGTCTGGCTGTAATACTCGAGGTAAACGGCGTAGTAGCCTGCCGCGGCGAGTTCGCCGCAGATTTTTTCCATCGATTCGTCGGCCATGCCGCGCGGCCCCGACCCGTGAAGCAGGATTACCGCGGGATGGGGCGCCTTACCGGCGGGAACGCAATGATATTCGGTGACGGGCTTTCCGTTGGCGGTGAACTCGCCCTTGGTCCAGTCGGCTCGCGCCAGACCGGCCGGCAGCGCGACCAAGCAGAGCGCCACGAGAGCGCAGGCGATGCGCTGACGAGCGCCCGCAGCGGGAAGGCGCAGTTCAAATGCGAATGAAATCGTAGCGGCAGACCTACGCGCGCATCAGCTCCGCTTCGTCGGCGGCGAGGGTCGCATAGACCTCGCGGTCGATTTGGCGAAAACGGACCAGCGCCGCGTCGGCATGCTTTTCGTTGCCGTCCTTCGCCGCTATCTCACGCATTTTCTTTTCGATCCACGACAGATGCCAGGTCTCGTCCTTGGTCACTTCCTTGAGGACTTCCATGGTCTTCGGATCGACATTGGGCAACGCCGCGTGCGCGTTGTAACGGCTCTGGGCGCGCTCTTCAACCACGACAGTCAGCGCCAGGAGGTCGACCACGGTCTTGGGCACGCCGATGCGATGTCCCAGCCGGCGTTGATAGCCATCGTCAATCATAATTGGCGTGCCGCCCAAGTCGGCGATCCGCTCGGTCCACAGCCAGGCGTGACGGGTTTCGTCCGACAGATGCTTGGCCATCTTGAGCTGGGCGTCCGCGTCCTTAAGATGATTCAAGAGCTTGAAAAGGAGATTTGCGCCTCTGAGTTCAGCATCGCGATAGAAACTGAAAATCAAAATCTGCTTTTCTGTCGCAGATCTTCCTCTACTAAAATCCATTAGCTCTCCTGCTCCTCAGCCCACGACAACCGTATACGGGAATTGAGAAGTTGGACCTTTTTTCGCTGCAATTCAAAGGCGCAGCAGGCAAAAACGGTTGTGTGAACAGTATTTGATTCCGACTGTGCGGTCAAGAAACGAGCTATAGTTTACAATGAATTCGACTTGATTGGCCTTAAGTCCAACTTATTGTACAAGTACGCCGCAATATCAATTTGCGTCCATGACAGGGGGCCGCGGATTGTCCGCGGGAGGTTGCGATGCCGCCATCTGCCGATGTCTTCTGGCTCGCGCTTCGGCGCGTAAATGGCGTAGGTCCGCGAACCTGCCGCCTGCTCATCGACAAATTTGAGACACCCGAAAAAGTCTTTGCCGCTACCGCAGCGGAGCTGACCCATGCTGGAATCTCGTCTCGCGTCGCGCATGCGATTACCGACTACCGGGACTTCGAGTCCCTGGAGCGGGAGCTTTGCGAATTGCCCCGACTCGCCGCCCGGCTGGTACGATGGACCGATGCTGATTATCCGCCGAATCTTCGCCAGATAGCCGATCCCCCGCCGTATCTTTTTGTGCGCGGCGATGCTCCCCTTGCCGATCCCCACTGTGTCGCCGTGGTCGGGGCTCGCGCGGCCAGCGAAGCCGGCCTGCGGATGGCCGAGCGGCTGGGCTTCGAGCTGGCCGCGAAAGGATTCACCGTAGTCAGCGGCCTGGCCCGCGGTATTGACGGCGCCGCGCATCAGGGCGCCCTCGGCGCGAGGGGACGAACAATAGCCGCGATGGGCTGCGGCATCGACATCGTCTATCCTCCCGAACATCGCCAGCTGGCAGACTCGATTCTCGCGCAAGGCGGAGCGCTGCTGACCGAGCTGCCCGTCGGAACGCAGCCGTTGGGCGAGAATTTTCCCGCGCGCAATCGGATTCTCTCGGGACTTTGCCTGGGCGTGGTCATCGTCGAGGCGGCAGAACGCAGCGGCTCGCTCATAACGGCGCGAATGGCCCTGGAGCAGAATCGCCAGGTCTTCGCCGTCCCGGGGAGCCCCCTTAGCGGCAAGGCGCGCGGCAGCAATCGTCTGCTGAAGGAAGGCGCGCTGCTGGTGGATTGCGTCGAGGACGTCATCGAGGAGCTGGCGCCCCAGCTACAGGGACAGGTTTCCAAGCCCATAGGTAGTGCGCGAAGCAGCTCCACCAGCGGGCCGACAGCCTCGAAACCCTTGGAAGCTGACCTTCCCCGCAGGATGGGCGATCTGGGCGTAGACTTGCTAGACAATGCTAAAACTGTTATTACTACGCTTAGAGATGACCAAAAGCTCCATGTTGACGCGATAATCGAAGCTTCCGGACTCGATGCCCAAACCGTACTTAGGTTATTGCTTGAGATGGAACTACGCGGCATAGTCGCCCAGCATCCTGGCAAGCTCTTTTCGCTGGCTTGACCCGCTCGCCTAGTACAGGATTCAATAACAGCAGCCATCTACACCCTTGATGGGTGGGTTGAGAGGAAGTCTCCCCAGTGGCCAAAAACCTAGTAATTGTCGAATCACCCGCCAAAGCCAAAACGATAAAGCGCTACCTGGGCTCCGCCTATGAGGTAACGCCATCGGTCGGCCACGTCGTCGATCTCCCCAAGAGCAAGCTTGGGGTCGATATAGAGAACGACTTTGAGCCGGAGTACATCGTTATTCCGGGCAAAACGAAGGTCATCGAAGCGATCAAGAAGGCCGCCAAGGGCAAGGAAAATATCTACCTGGCGACCGACCCGGACCGCGAAGGCGAGGCTATTGCCTGGCATTTGAAGCAGCGGCTCGGCAAGATGAACGGGACCAAGATCCATCGGGTCCTGCTGCACGAAATAACGGCGAATGCGGTCAAAGAAGCGATCGAGCATCCCGCCGACCTCGACAACAATCTCTATGACGCACAGCAGGCACGCCGGGTCCTCGACCGGCTGGTCGGCTACCAGATAAGTCCGCTGCTGTGGGACAAGGTCAAGCGCGGGCTAAGTGCCGGCCGCGTGCAATCCGTCGCGCTGCGCATAATCGTGGAACGCGAGCGCGAACGGGAGGCGTTCCGCGCCGAGGAATATTGGACGCTAGATGCGCGCCTGCAGGCGGGCAATCCTCCAGCATTCAAGGCGCGGCTGTTCAGCTGGAAAGACCAGCGAATCGACAATAAGGCCTACAAGCTGCCCGAAGCCCAGGCGCGCGAGATAGTCGCCACCGTCGAGAAGGCGCCCTTTGTCGTCCGATCGATTGAGCGCAAGGAAGTGCGCCGCAGTCCGGCGCCTCCTTTCATTACCTCGCGTCTCCAGCAGGAAGCATCGCGCAAGCTCTACTTCCAGCCCTCGCGCACGATGCGAATTGCACAGCGCCTGTATGAGGGCGTCGAACTGGGCGACCAGGGAGCTATCGGTCTCATCACCTATATGCGGACGGACTCGGTGCGGGTATCCGACCAGGCCTTGGCCGCCGTGCGCTCGCATATCGAAGGGCGCTACGGCAAGAACTACATCCCGGAAAAACCGATTTTCTATCGATCATCGAAGTCGGCGCAGGATGCGCACGAGGCTATCCGCCCGACCGCGCTCGAGCGCGACCCGGAATCGCTATCGCGCTATCTCCAAAAGGATGAGCTTGCACTCTACAAGCTCATCTACGATCGCTTTGTCTCAAGCCAGATGAATCCAGCGGTATACGACCGGACGACCGTCGACATCGACGCGGCCGCCGCGGTCTTTCGCGCGACCGGCCAGGTCATGAAATTCGACGGCTTTATGCGCGTGTATATCGAGGGGCAGGACGAGACGCCGTCTGACGAAGACGCAGAGAATCTGCCGGCGATGACGGAAGGGGAAAAGCTGACCCTCCTTGGTCTCGACCCGGAGCAGCATTTCACGCAGCCGCCCCCGCGCTTCACGCAGGCCACGCTCATCAAAGAGCTGGAGGAAAAAGGGATCGGTCGCCCCTCGACTTACGCGGCGATCATGACCAGCATCCTGAATCGCGAATACGTCGAGGAGGACGAGAGCAAGCGCATCCGTCCGACCACGCTCGGGCGCACGGTCAGCGATCTGCTGGTGCAAGCCTTCCCGGACATCATAGAGGTGGGCTTCACGGCCCAGATGGAAGAAGACCTCGACAAGGTCGAGGAAGGCAAAGAGAACTGGGTCAAAACCCTGAAGCGTTTCTACGGCCCGTTCAAGAAACGGCTCGGCGAAGCCAAGACGAAGATGCCGACCGTCAAGCGCAAGGGCCTGCCCACCGGAATCAAGTGCGAACTTGACGGCGGCGAGTTGGTTATCAAATGGGGCCGCAACGGCGAGTTCCTCGCCTGTTCGAACTACCCCAAGTGCACCAACACCAAGGAATTCACGCACGACGAACAGGGAACGATTCAGATCAAGGAGCCGACGACGCCTGCGCCGACTGACCAGGTCTGCGACAAATGCGGCAAGCCGATGGTGCTGAAGCGGTCGCGCTTCGGCGAGTTCCTCGGCTGCTCGGGCTATCCCGACTGCGACGGTATCAAGCGACTAAAGGCGGATCCGGTGAAGACGGGGGTGCCTTGCCCCGAGTGTAAAGAAGGCGAGATGCTGGAGCGGCGGAGCCGGCGCGGAAAGATCTTCTACGGATGCGGCCGTTATCCCAAGTGCAAGTTCGCATCGTGGGACAAGTTGGTCGCCGAAAAATGTCCGCAATGCGGGGCGCCGTATCTGCTTGAGAAGACCACCAAGCGCGACGGCACGACCTGGCGATGCGCCAAGACCGAGGAGTGCGGCTACAAAGCCCCAGCCCCGGAAAAAAAGACGGCGGCTGACCAGCCACCGGCACCCACTTCGCAGCCCAGCGCGTAGTTCAGGCAGCGGGACATCCTGAATTTCAAGGTCCCCCTCATCCGGCGCGTTGCGCGCCATCCTTCGACTACGCTCAGGACAGGCTCCGAATCTTCTTCCCGACCGAAGTGGAGGGGTGGACGTAAAAACGGCGCATCGACGGCGGAGGTTGTATCGCGCGGTGCGCGGGAAAGACGAAACTCCGATGCCGCCTGAGAGAGCTGTGGTTGCGTCGCGAGGACGCGCCGCGATCCCTCCACTCCGGCAGCCTCCGGTCGGGATGACACGCCGTCCATCTTTCTGTCATCCCGACCGAAGTGGAGGGATCGTGCGCCGTCTGCGGCGCGCGGACCACTCCACTCGGAGCGATTTCCTGACCGGCCGCGTTCAGACCTTCTTTCGCCCTCAACGCAGGACGCCTTCGTCGCCTGCCCCCTCTCACATCGAACACGCGCCGGGGTTATATGAGACATGGCGATGCTGCTCGATGACGACAGTTGCTACGACGCTATCAAGGCCTGCGACCCGCGCTTCGACGGCCGCTTCTTCGTGGCTGTGTCTTCGACCCGTATCTACTGCCGGCCGGTCTGCAGCGCGAGAACACCCAAGCGCCAGAACTGCCGCTTTTTCCCCAACGCCGCGACGGCGGAAGCCGCGGGCTATCGCGCCTGTCTTCGATGCCACCCCAAACTCGCCCGCGCCACCATTCGAGACGATGCGACGAACTATCGCAGCATCAGAGTGACCACACGTCCTCCGGTCCCATCGAATACCTCCGTATTCGAACTGAGCTTTCGTTCGCCCTACGACTGGAACTCGCTGCAGGCGTTCCTCGACGCGCGCGCGATCAGCGGGGTGGAGCAAATCGATGGCGCCTCGTACCGGCGTACGGTTCGCGTCACGCGCAAGGGCCGTGAGCATCTGGGATGGATCGAAGTCGCGCCGGTGAAACGCGCTCTGCGCGTGGTGGTATCATCGTCGCTGATGAAGGTTCTGCCGGCCGTTATGAAACGAGTCGGACACCTGATGGACGTGTCATCCAATCCCGTCGAAATCGCGGATGTGCTTGGAGCACTCGCCGCTCCGAATCCCGGCCTGCGCGTGCCCGGTGCGTTCGACGGGTTCGAGATCGGAGTGCGCGCGATTCTCGGCCAGCAAGTCACGGTCGCGGCGGCGCGCACGATAGCCGGACGATTCGCGGCCGCCTTCGGGTGGCAGATCGATTCGCCATTCGCGACGCTGACGACGGTTTTTCCTTCGCCCCAGCAAGTCGCCGCATTGACTGTCGATGACATCGCGCGGCTGGGCGTGCTCGCGTCGCGATCGCGATCGATCCTGGCGCTCTCGCGCGCGCTCTCCGATGGTGCGATCGATCTCGACGCCGGCATCGATGTGGCCGCGGAGTTGGAGAAGCTTCGCGCGCTGCCCGGCATCGGCGAATGGACCGCGCAGTACATCGCGATGCGCGCGCTCAGATGGCCCGATGCGTTCCCGCACACGGACCTGGGCGTAAAGAAGGCGCTGGGAGAGACCGATCCGCGCCGCGTGCTGGAAGCGGGCGAGGCGTGGCGCCCATGGCGCTCCTACGCCGTGATGCATCTTTGGCAATCACTTCATCAGGGTTAAAGACGATGAACTATTTTGCTTTCTACGAAAGTCCGATGGGCCGCATGCTGATCGTGGCGACCCCCGACGCGCTGAGCGGCCTCTACTTCGTCGGCCAGAAATACTATCCAGAGCTCGACGGGAACTGGCTGCCCGGCGCAAAGCGTGCGCCGGTGGGCGAGACCGCGCGGCAACTCAAGGAATATTTCGCGGGCAAGAGGCGCGAGTTCGACGTCCCTCTCGCTCCGGAAGGAACATCCTTTCAGACCACGGTATGGGACGCGATCGCTTCGGTTGAGTACGGTGCGACGATCACTTATTCGGAACTCGCGCGGCGCGCAGGCCGGCCCGAAAGCGTGCGCGCCGCAGGCACGGCAACCGGCCGCAACCCGATCACGATTATCGTTCCCTGCCATCGCATCATCGGTTCCGACGGAAGCCTGACCGGCTACGCCGGCGGGTTGGAAAGGAAACGCGCCTTGCAGGACCTCGAAAGCGGCGCACCATCGTTGTTCGCGAGCAATTCGCTCAGAGCGCACGGCTGACGCTGCGCGCCGACGGCGCGATCGGCCGCGCGATTGGTCTACCAATCGGGCAGCGAGTGAGGGTGCCGATCGCACGGTGCTCCAGCGCTTCGCTGCACCCTCACCCGCGCGTCAGGAGGGCTGCAAAAAAATCGCAGCCCTCCCGCCGCGCGACCTCTCCCGCAAAAGAGCGGGCGAGGTGCAATCACGTGCTTCCGCAGTTATGCAAAGGTCTCCACCGGGAAGGGGTGGCTCGCGCAGCGAGAGGGGTGAGGGCCGTTCGCTCCCGCACGAATATTCGCGATGATTCCATCGACCCTCATCCGGCGCGCAACGCGCCACCTTCTCCCGGTGGGAGAAGGTCTTTTTGGCGCCCTTCCCGGTTTTTTTTCGTAACGCTTTGTTTTGCTCGCTCCCCCCTTCTGATGAAAAGATGAGGCGTGCGCTGCGCCAGTCCACGAGTCGAACGGGTCAGGCGTGAGGGCCAAGCGGGATTGATTACCCGGTTGACGTTTGCGCATCGCGAATATTACATATGAAGTGCAATTTGTTGGCGGAGGGAGCTGAGAGGTCTATGCTGTTGAAATCTGCCGTGCGTGCCTTCGGGGTCTGCCTGATTTGCGTACTGCTTCTCGCTGGTGCGGGATGCGGCGGCGGTTCCGGATCGCACCCGATCCCGGGACCGGTACCGACCGCATTCGTCCCCAACACCTTCACGTTCTGGAACAACCCGAAGAATTTCACGACCAGCTACGGCCCTGCTTATGCCGACATATCGCTGGCTGCCACCAATTTCGTCCCGTGTCGGGGAGGCCCGTACGCGCTCTGTTACTACTCGGGACCTTCGCCGGACACCTGCACGTTCGTAAAGAAGGACAAGTTTGCTGATTGCCAGTGCTACGACATTCCGTACGGAGTTTACTTCGTC
>Ga0074044_10003838_pt1 | contig 12630 bp, 6 predicted proteins | sample BogForMeECP23OM1_FD_94443 | JGI IMG/M metagenome (GOLD analysis project Ga0074044, IMG submission 94443) | Bog forest soil microbial communities from Calvert Island, British Columbia, Canada - Bog Forest MetaG ECP23OM1 | ecosystem: Environmental > Terrestrial > Soil > Wetlands ...
AATTCCGCACGCCGGAGAGGTGGCCGAGAGGCTGAAGGCGGCGGTTTGCTAAACCGTTATACGGGCTAACACCTGTATCGAGGGTTCGAATCCCTCCCTCTCCGCCAGAACTTTGATTTCTGCTATTTACAATACGTGACTACCAACTGACTACCAAATTCCGATCATTTGCCCGCTGAGGTTGACCCAATGAAGTGGTATGCGATGACGCTTATGCACACATAGGGAGATTACCACCGTGCCGAAAAGAATTCGAAGACAGATTTTCAGAGTTGGACTAGCAGTTACCGCTGGCATACTGATGGCCGCACTGCCGTGTGTGGCCCAGCAAATGACGAACGACGAACTGTCGCTGACGGTCAAGGCGCAGGAGGGATCGTACCAACTGTCTGTGCATGATGGTCAGCCCGTGCTCAGGTCCCGTGTGGCGGCACAGGTCGACCACCAGTGGCTTCGATCGAGCGATTACCCGCGGCACCAGGCTTCCGAGTCTCCATTCGAAGATGATCTCAGCCCAAGCCAACAGGTCACGGTCACTTGCAGCGGACTGGATGGCAAACCCGATCTTGTTTACGTGCTTCAACTCTACAAACAACGCCCTTATGGCACCGTCCAGGTAAAAGTGCACAACACCGCAGGAAGAGAAGTAACTGTGCAGGCCATTCGGAGCGTGGAGGCCATCGGTGAGCCGATCATAAATCTGGGTGGCGGTCAATCGGTCGACCGGGTCCTCTCCGACAGTTTCAGCGAAGATTGGCCGGACCTGGTGCTGTACGACCTCGGGGGAGTGCGCGGCGGGATGCATCGTGGTGCAGGGAGCCAAATCATCTACAACCGCGAGAGTAAGCAGAGTTTATTTCTCGGCGCACTCACCTCAGACCGGTTTCTGACCCTGATGCATCTGCAAGCTGAGGGTATGGGGGCGAAGACCAAAATAGCATCCTATACCGTTGAATCCACCGGAACCACTGAGATTCAGAAGGACTTCGATCTGAAGGATTCTCCTGCGGCCGACCAGGTCGAATTGAGTCTTCCCGTTAAACCCGGGGAAGACATGGTTTCAGAGCGACTGATGTTCGAGGCCGGTCCGGATTACCACAATCAACTGCTCGCCTACGGTGATGCGGTTCGTCGACTGCACCATGCACGCGTATCGAGTGAGACTCCCATCGGTTGGTGGAGTTGGACCGTCTACTATGGCGCGATCAACCAAGGCGAGGTTTTGGCCAATGGTGACTGGCAAGCCGAACATCTGAAGTCATTAGGCTATAAGTATTTCCAAATTGATGAAGGTTATCAATATGCCCGCGGAGAATTTGCAACTCCGAATGCAACGCAATTTCCGGATGGTATGCGGTTTGTTGGCCATCACCTGACCGGAGAGGGCCTGACATTCGGCCTATGGACGGCGCCGTTTGAGGTGACAACCCGGGCGTGGGTTTACGAGCACCACAAGGACTGGCTGGTGCACGACGCCAAGGGCGAGCCGATCCCCATTGGATTAGTCTGGAACCAGAAGTCGGATGTGCTTTACGCGCTGGATACAACCCATCCCGGAGCCCAGGCGTATATGCGGGACACTTACCGGACGCTCGTCCGCGAATGGGGGGTCCGATTCATCAAACTCGACTTCATGGATACCACCGCTATCGAGGGTTACCATTACCGTCCCAACACCACAGCTCTCGAAGCCCAACGCATTGGCCTACAGGTAATCCGCGATGCTGTGGGCGATGAGGTGATCCTGGATAAAGATGGAAGTCCCATGCTCAACCCGGTAGGGCTGGTAGATACGGGCCGGATCTCCGCGGATACCGGCCACAGTTTTGAGAGAACCAGGAATGCTGCCTCCGGCATCGCTGCCCGCTTCTATATGCAGCGCAATTTCTTCGTCAATGATCCGGACGCTTTTAACGTCACTGCGACGCATCTCATGGAGCGTGCGAACGAAAAGTCTTCGATTTCGCTGGGCGCGGCCCAGGCGTCGATCGCGCTCTCCGCGGTGTCCGGCGGCATGTATGAGATTGGCGATGACATGCTGGTCCTGGGCTCAGAGAAAGATCGACTGGCGCTGGTGGAAAATCGAGAGTTGCTGAATATGGCCGAAGTCGGCCAAGCTTCCACGCCGTTAGATCTGATGACCTACGAGCCTGAGGATGGACAGCCCAGCATTTTCTTCCTCAGGGAAGATCAACGACAGGCCATACTCACGATTTTCAATTGGACGAACACGGTGCGCTCGCACACCGTAAAACTGGCGGAACTCGGCCTGCCAGCCAGCCACACGTTTGCCGCGACCGACGTGCTGAACCAGAACGAGACGATTGCGCTCGCGGATGGCGCCGTGCGGCTGGAGAACCAGCCACCCCAGTCGGTGAGGGTGATCAAGCTGATCGACAAGGACATTGCTGCGGCTGCCCCGACCGTGACCGCGCAGGTGCCCGCAGCGGCCAACGCCGGTGAGACGATCACTCTTTCGGCGATCTCGGCGCCCTCCGAAGCTGGTGGTGTGCCCGCAGTCGCTTATCACTGGGACTTCGGCGACGGAACGAGCGCAGATAGCCCCAAGGTATCTCATGCCTACACCCGCGCGGGGGAGTTCACGATCCGCCTCACAGTGGACGGACTGGATGGGGTACCGGCCGACAAGAAATTCTCCGTTAAGGTAACCGGCAATTTAAGGGCGCACTCTAACCTTACCGACAATCGACGCTTCGTAGAGCCAACCGACCGCTGAGCGGCTCGGGAGTTTCAGCGTCCGAAAGGTGCTGGGTGGCTAACGGGCCTCTCATGGTCCCGTGACGTTAATCACTGCAGAGGCACTTGCGCTGCCCCAACCACAGGAAGATCGGTCGGACGAGAAGACGGTTGTAGCCTGGATTTCGATCATTTTGCCCCCGGTCAGGCTCTTCCTCGGAACTGGATGATTCTCCGGCGATCGCGCTTTGACGGTCTGCCCGCGGGTAACGCTTCGAACTGCTTCATCGCTTTACGCTCCGCTGCCACCTTCAAACGCAACTCCCGGCTCGCGTCCGTCTCGCGGTAGAGTGTCTGTGCAACCGAAGCCGGACCGCGCATCTCGCTGAGCAGCAGCACATCCACCTGAAAGTCGCCGCCCTCGTTGGTCACGCGTAACGAATCTCCTATCCGGACCTCGCGCGCAGCCTTGGCGGGCTGACCGTTGGATTGAATCCTGCCGAGTTCGCAGGCTCGCGCGGCCAGGGTTCGCGTCTTGAAGAATCTTGCGGCCCACAGCCACTTGTCCATTCTTACGCTCGCCATGGATCTATTTTGCTATAGGCGCTGGATTCTCGCTGGGATCGATACCCACTCCGGCTCGCCTTAACCTGAGAGCCGCGATCTCGCGTCCAGCGGCACGATTTCCTCGGGCGGACCGTAGCCGCGATGGTGAGCTTGATTGGAGACGATGTACATCTTCAACTCGCTCCAGTTCCATCGACTGGGACTGGGCGGCCTGCCGCACGAACAGTACAGGGTCCATCCCTCGAACAATCCTTTAGCCAGAGGCACCAGGCTCGATCCGTTACGGTATGGACTGAAGCCAACCAGATATCGAGTGAAGCATTTCGGACACTCGACGCAATGGCGAATACGGGCTGTCATGGCACATTTCAATCAACATAGATTCGTTGGACAAACAAGGTGCACGCTTGGTGGAACGAAACCGCTGGCGTAGCGGGCGAGTTTTGTTGCTAAACCTAAACCGGAAAGTGGTCGGAGGCAATACCCACTTGACGGGATTCAGGCATAGCCACTATGATCCGCCGAAATGAAACGAGTTGCCTCCGGAACTCTCCCCATGATCGCGGTCGACAGGAAGGCGCCGAAGGCTCTGCACCGGCAGATCTATGACGCGTATCGCACCGCTATCATCGAGCGCAACCTTCGCCCCGGGCAACGAATTCCATCGACCCGAGTGCTTGCATCGGAGCTAGACGTTTCGCGGTTCCCCGTGCTGAATGCGTATGCCCAACTCTTGGCGGAAGGCTACTTCGAGAGTCGCGTCGGCGCGGGAACCGTCGTTTCCAGTTCCCTCCCGGACCAGCTCACCTCGAGCGAGCCGACCCGGACGCGATGCGCGGCCACGCGTTCCGGACCTCGGCCGGTCGCGCGCCGCGCTTTGAGCCTTTCCCCTGTGGAACGTGCCCCATGGCTACAGGGCTGGGGAGCATTTGGCGTGGGGCAAGTGGCTCTCGATCAATTTCCGCTCCAGGTCTGGTCGAACCTGGTGGTGCGTCGTTGCCGAAATGCGGACGCCAAGTCATTTCACTACGGCGACCTGAGAGGCTCCAAGACTCTCCGGGAAACGATCGCGAGCCATCTGAGAACGGCGCGATCGCTACACTGCGACGCGGAGCAAGTGATGATCGTCAGCGGCTCTCAGCAGGCGCTCGAGATTTCGGCTCGTGTCCTCCTCGATCCCCAGAGTTCCGTATGGGTAGAAGATCCGGGTTACCGCTTGGTACGAGATGCCTTCGCACTGACTGGCTGTCATCTCGTACCCGTTCCTGTCGACAAGGAAGGTCTGGACGTTGCCGCCGGCATCAAGCGGTGTCGCAAGGCGCGAGCCGCGTTTGTTACGCCCTCCCATCAATTTCCACTCGGCGTGACCATGAGCGCCTCACGCCGCTTCCAATTACTGGACTGGGCACAAAACACGGGATCATGGATCATCGAAGATGACTACGACAGCGAGTATCGCTACGAGAGCATGCCGATTGCTTCACTGCAGGGGCTCGACGCCAACGCTCGCGTCATCTATATCGGAACCTTCAGCAAAGTGTTATTTCCTGCCTTGCGCCTGGGCTATCTCGTCATTCCGTCGGACCTCGTCGACCGTTTTCTCACCATCCGCCGTGCCATGGATCTCGGGCCACCAACCTTTTTTCAGGACGTCCTGTCCGACTTTATTGACGAAGGCCATTTCGCACGCCACATTCGAAGGATGCGCGTTCTCTACCGCGAGCGAAGGAGCGCGCTGGTTGACAGCATTAGCAGGGAACTCGGATCCATGGTCAAGGTGCTCGGGGACGAAGCCGGTATGCATCTGGCTGTGACACTGCCAAACGGGAGTCGCGATGTAGAAATCGCCGAGCAAGCCGCCCGTCAGAATCTTTGGATCTGGCCCCTCTCTCGCTCCTACCTGTGCGAGGCCGCACGCCCTGGCCTCATCTTGGGATTTGGCAGTACCACGATAGCGGAGATTCCCCGGGCCGTTCGCAAGTTGCGTGACCTGCTCACTGTGAAGTGAGCAGCTCAGCGACCACTTGACAGGATTTCATGCTGACCGCCATGATTTGCCCGTCCGCTCTGCATTACCCTTGAGAGGAGACGTTTGTGACCGAAGCCGATCTGAAAAAGCATCTCGACGCCGCCGAGATGAGCCCCAAACAAATTGCCGCGGCCGTGTCCGGTCTACCGGATAAAACGCTGCGCTACAAGCGAGCTCCCAACAAGTGGTGCATTCTTGAGATCCTTGCACATCTGGCGGATATCGAGATTTTGTATGCTTACCGCATGCGGCAGATGCTGGCCGACCGGGACCCGGTGATCGCGCCGATTGATCAGGATGCATGGGCGAGGAATCTGGGATACATGGAGTCATCTCCGCCAGAGTTAGTCGCACTCTATGGGCTGAACCGCCACGCCAACCTGCGGTTGCTGCGGCGGCTTAAGGTAGACGATTTGCAAAAGTCGGCCCGCCACCCCGAACTTGACCGTCAGGTCACCGTGGCGGATTACGTCCAGATGATGGCGAAACACGGGCCGAACCATCTGGAGCAAATAGAGCGGCTGAAAAAAGAAGCGTAACGATCCGGGGCCCCACGTCACTATTCATTTGGAATAGCAGGATCGAAGTATGGCTGCGCCAACCTCACCAACGGTCAAGCAAGTTCTTGACGAAGAGTTGCAGCAGGTCGAGACCTCGCGCAACCTGCGGCTTGGGCTCGATCCAAGGCGCGCAGCAGGAGAGAGTCTGATCGGGCTGGCGTTTTCCGGAGGCGGGATCCGCAGCGCTACGTTCAATCTTGGCATCTTGCAGTCTCTGGCGCGGTCGCGACTGCTGCGCACGTGCGACTATCTCTCCACCGTTTCCGGTGGCGGATATATCGGCGGCTGGCTGATGGCGTGGATGCACCATCAGGGCATCGGAATCCAGCAGGTTGAAGAGAAGCTCTCGGCATCGCCCGATGCTCCGCGCGAGTCGTCCGACCCTCCCGAAGTTCATTTTCTGCGCGACTACAGCAACTACCTGACGCCGCGAAAGGGCTTGCTCGGTGCAGACTTCTGGGCCTTTGCCGCCTGCTATCTACGCAACACTCTTCTGAATCAGATCATTCTCGTGCTGGCGCTGCTTTCTCTCCTGATGTTGCCGCGCAGCTTTGTCTATCTGCTTCATCTGCTGGAAACTGCGGAAGGGCCGGTGCAATCGATGTTCTCCGATCCCAATTCCGACTCCGTGCAGGACTACGTGACGTCTCAATACTTCGCGCTCGGCCTGGGACTGCTGCTCGCGTTCATCGCCGTCGGTTTTATAGGCATGAATCTTGTCTCGGTCGATCGGCGAAAACGGCACAGAGATTGCTGGTTCACGCACCAATGGGCCGTGCAAGTCTTGATCGTGGTCCCTCTGTTTCTTTCGGCCGCGCTCTTCACCTACGGCCTCGGTGGCCAGTTCTTCAGCGACTGGGACATCCTGAATCGTCCGCTGTATCGCGCCCCGTTTCTCGGAATTGCTCTGTATTTCGGGTTGTGGATGGGCGCTCTGGCGGCTCGCTCGATTGTGCGGGCGGTCATCAAGACTACAGGAAACGGCGGCCCCGAACCGTGGCTCCTGCTGGCTACAGCCGCCGTGACCGGAGCAATCACCGGTTATCTCTTCCTGCCCTACGCCAGAGTTCTGATTCCCGTCGACGCCCTATCCGGGGCCGCATCCAACAACTGGCGCATGATGACCTTCGGAACCCCCGCTGCGATCGGCATGATGCTGATTGCGGGTGTTCTGCACATTGGACTGATGGGGCGAGGGATGTCCGACGCGCACCGTGAATGGTGGGGGCGCCTCGGGGGCTGGCTGATGATCTACGCCTTCTGCTGGTTCTTTCTGTTTCTGATCGCGATCTACTTTCCCGCGGGGATGGGATCCATACTGCACTGGGAACAACAGCGCCACCCCGGTCACCCGCTCACCTTCGCGGCGGTATTGACTTGGCTTGTCTCGACCGCTTACGGGGTCGCCTTTGGCAAGAGCGACAGGACCGGCAACCTCGCGTTGGATGCGTCCCGCTGGCAAAAACTGCTGCATTATCTCGCGAAAGTGGCCCCTTACATTTTCATTCTCGGTTTATTCATGGGGCTTTCGCTGCTGGCGGCGAAGATTTCCAACTGGATCGAAGGACCCATCCTGTTCATTGGAGGCAACTGGTACGAATGGCCCACGCTGTCGTTACCCAGCGACTTGTACTTTCACCCCGGCGTGCCGTTAGCGTGTGTGCTGTTCTTCGCCGCCGCCGTGGTTCTTTCCTGGCGCGTCGATATCAATGAATTCTCCATCCACTATCTCTACCGCAACCGGCTCGTACGCTGTTATCTCGGGGCATCCGTGCCCGACCGTCGCGCCCAGCCGTTCACCGGTTTTTCCGAAACGGACAATTTCCCGCTCGCAAGTTTGCAAATTCCCGATGCGTCCGACAATCCGAGGGATGCGCGTCCCATCCCGATCGTGAACACCAGCCTCAATGTCGTGCGCGGCAAGGAATTGGCACTGCAAACGCGCAAGGCGCGCTCGTTTGCCTTCACCCCGCTTTACGGCGGATTCACGCGGCAGCAACCGGAAGAGAAGACGTGGGAATCCTTCTTCGGTCCCACCAAGAAAGCGGGCTGCCTGCTACCCGGGTACAAGGATGGCATCACCCTCGGAACCAGCATCGCGATTTCTGGCGCCGCCGCTAGTCCCAACATGGGGTCGTATTCGGAACCGCCGCTGGCTTTTCTGATGACGCTGTTCGACGTGAGACTGGGCTGGTGGATCGGCAATCCCGCTCGCAAAAGATGGCCGCACGGCAGTCCGGCGATTGGCTTCTACTGGTTGCTCCGCGAGTTACTGGGAGCGACGAGCGACGACAGCGACTACGTCTATCTTTCCGACGGCGGACACTTCGAGAACCTGGCGCTCTATGAACTGATACGCCGTCGCTGTAAGTTGATTGTGGCGTGCGATGCGTCCTGCGATGCAGCTCGCGGATTCGGAGACGTGCACAATGCCATGGAGCGATGCCGCTCGGATTTTGGAGTGGAGATTCGTTTCGATGACCTCAGTCCGCTGAAGCCGCAGACAGATCCCACGGATGCCAGCATCGCACGTTCGAAGGCTCACTTCGTCAAAGGCACGATTCGCTACAACCCGAATTCCTCGCAAGAAGACGGCACCATCATCTACATCAAGCCATCCCTGGTGAAAGGTGATCCTGACGATGTCCTCGCCTATGCCGGCACTAATAAGAGCTTCCCGAATGACACGACGGCCAACCAGTGGTTTGACGAAACGCACTTCGAAAATTACCGCGCCCTAGGTCAGGCCGCGGGAACAGCGGCCGCGGACACGATTCGCGACGAAATCAGGCGCATCTTGACAGGGTGAACCGGTGTCAGATGCCGAGACTCACGCTGGAAGCGGACCGTACTTTGTTTTCGCCGACGCGGCCCATTGCCGCAGGATATCGACAAATGCAGTGGTGGCGCAGGAGAGTGTCCGGTCGCGACGGTAGGCCAGTCCCAGTTCGCGAAAAAGTTCTGCATCTTCCAGTTCAATCAGTTTCACTCTTCCGGACGCCACTTCGTCACGAGCGAACGACGCGCTGATGATCGACACTCCAAGGTCGGCTGCCACAAAGCTCTTGATCATGCCGACGCTGGGCAGTTCCATTCGAACTTGCAGTTCGTCGCGGTGCGGACGGAACAGCTTGTCCATGATCCTTCGGGTGTGGCCTGTCTTCGGTAACAGCACCGGATGTTTGACGATCTCGCGCACGGCCGCTGTTTTGTGCCGGGCCAGGGGATTCTTGGGGCTCACCATGAGCATCAGCTTGTCGCGGAAGATAGGTTGGATCTCGAGACTCGGAGACTGGATGGGTAACGTGAGAATGCCCACTTCGATGGAGCCGTTCTCCAGCTTCTCCGTGATTTTGTAAGTGAAGTTCCGGTAGATGTTGATCTGGACCGGAGGGTAGCGCCGGCAGTATTCCGCAAACACCTCTGGCAGCACGTACAGGCAGGTAGCCTCGTTGGCGCCGACGCGAAGTGTGCCGCGGGGGGTGCTGCTATGGTCCGCCACCGCCATCAGCGATTCCTCGCGCAGCAGTTTCAGCCGCTCCGCATAGTCAAACAGCACTTGTCCGGCCGGGGTCAGTTTTACCGTCTTGCCCGAGCGGTCAAGCAGTCGATCGCCATATTCCTGCTCCAACTGCCGGATTTGGGCGCTGACCGCCGATTGCGAACGGAAAACCTTCTCTCCAGCGCGAGAAAAGCTTCCCTGCTTGGCAACTTCCAGAAACGTGATGAGCTGATCGAAATCCATTGAGTTTGTGCGGGAATTATAACGGACGCTGCCGGTCTCGTGGCAGATTAGACTGAACTCGCCGTGGGAATCGCTGAAAACCCTGAAATTCGCATCCTTCGTATCTAAATTCTGAATTGTACTTTCCAGCCTGATTGGCGGTAACTAAGAGGTTGCAGGTGTGTGTTCCTGAGCCGAAGTGTGCGACAGCCCCGTCGCCTTTGCCGGGCGAAGTCCCAACTCAAGAACAACCGATTCGCTAGCGGCGAACGATTCCAATGCTGCAAACGTGCCCATGACGACGCGTCTGAAAAAGCCGACTGACCGAGAAACGAACGGTCCTCCGTCTGCGCAGGGTCTCTACCATCCTGCTCAGGAGCACGACGCCTGCGGCATCGGATTCGTGGCCAACGTGCGCGGCCAGAAAAGTCACGAAATTATAAGCCAGGGAATCAAGGTACTGCTCAACCTGACGCACCGCGGCGCCTGTGGCTGCGACCCCGAGACCGGCGACGGTGCCGGCATTCTCCTCCAGATTCCGCACCAGTTCTTTGTGCGGGAGTGCGGCAAGCTGGGTTTCGAACTGCCTCTCCCCGGCGCTTATGGCGTGGGCATGACATTTCTGCCGGTGGAAAAGCATGAGCGCCTGCAATGCGAAGGAATTCTGGAGCGCATTATTCGCGAGGAAGGCCTGACGGTATTAGGCTGGCGCGACACGCCCTGCTTCGCCTCCGCCATAGGCCGCGTGGCGCGAGGTTCGCAACCCTACATTCAGCAGATCTTTGTGGGCTGTGGCGCGTTCACCGACGAAGACGCCTTTGAGCGAAAGCTTTATGTGGTGCGGAAGCGCGCCGAAACTGAGATGGCAACGTCAGGCATCGAGGATGCGACTGTGTTTCATATCCCTTCTCTCTCTTGCCGGACGATTGTTTATAAAGGTCTGCTGCTCGCCCCGCAGATCACCAACTTCTACAAAGAGCTTTCCGATCCCGACGTGACCAGCGCGCTGTGCCTGGTGCATCAGCGCTTCTCCACCAACACGTTTCCGAGTTGGCAACGAGCGCATCCCTATCGCTACATCGCGCACAATGGCGAAATCAACACCCTCAGGGGCAATGTCAACTGGATGCACGCCCGCCAGTCGCTGCTGCAGTCTCCATTATTTGGCGACGACATCAAGAAACTCTTCCCCATCATTGCGCCGGATGGCAGCGATTCCGCCAACTTCGACAATGCCGTCGAACTCCTGTTACAAGCGGGCCGCAGCCTGCCGCACGCCATGGCCATGCTGATTCCGGAAGCCTGGGCCGGTAACTCCCACATGGAGCCGGAGAAACGCGCATTTTACGAGTATCACGCATGCCTGATGGAACCATGGGACGGCCCAGCGGCTATAGCCTTCACCGACGGCCGAGTCATCGGCGCGATCCTCGACCGCAACGGCCTGCGGCCCGGGCGATACGTGGTCACCAATGACGATCTCGTCATCATGGCCTCCGAAGCCGGCGTGCTCGACATCGAACCAGAACAGGTAAAGATGAAAGGCCGCCTCCAGCCGGGGAAGATGTTCCTGGTGGATACGGTCGAAGGCCGCATCGTCCCCGACGAAGAAATCAAACACCGGTTGGCATCGCGGCAGCCCTACGCGCAGTGGCTCAAGGACAATCAGATCACCATCGATCAATTGCCCGCACCCTCGCGCATGCACCACCCGGACGCGGAAACCTTGCTTCGCCGGCAGCGTGCGTTTGGCTACAGCGATGAGGACCTGCGCATGATCCTCGGCCCCATGGCTTCGAAGGGCGAGGAACCGGTTGGCTCGATGGGGACGGATACCCCGCTCGCGTGTCTCTCCGACCGGCCGCAGCCGTTGTTCAACTATTTCAAGCAGCTCTTCGCGCAGGTCACCAATCCTCCTATTGACCCGATTCGCGAAGAAATCGTGATGTCGCTCATCAGCTATATCGGAGCCGAGCGCAACATTCTCTCGGAAAATCCCGAAAACTGTCACATGCTGAAGCTCGCCCATCCGCTGCTCACCAACCACGACCTCGAAAAACTGCGCCGCGTCTCCACCGGCGACCTTCTCGCCATCACGTTGCCAGCGCTGTTCCGCGCCAGCGAAGGAGAAGCGGGACTGAAGCGCGCTCTCGAGGAGTTGTGCCAACGAGCTTCCCTCGCCGGAAAAGCCGGCTACACTCTGTTAATTCTTTCCGATCGCGGAGTGAACAAGGATTATGCTCCCATCCCCAGCCTGCTGGCGCTCGCCGCCGTGCATAACCTGCTGGTTCAGGAGGAGACGCGAACCCAGGTCGCCCTGATTACGGAATCGGGCGAGCCGCGCGAGGTGATGCACTTCGCGCTGCTCAGTGGTTACGGAGCAAGCGCCATCAATCCGTATCTGGCGTTGGAGAGCGTGGAAAGCCTGGCCCGTCGAGGAGAGTTGGCTGAAGGCGTGACCCCCGAACTCGCCGTGAAGCATTTCATCAAGTCGGTGAATAAGGGTCTGCTGAAGACCTTCTCCAAGATGGGTATCTCGACGCTACAGAGCTATCAGGGAGCGCAGGTTTTCGAAGCCATCGGCCTGAGCCAAGAACTGGTCGATTCCTATTTCGCGGGCACGGCGTCACGACTACAAGGCATTGGCCTCGAAGTGGTCGCCCGCGAAGCGCAGTTGAAGCATGAGCATGCGTTCCGTCCGCTGACCGAGTCCGAAACCGAACTCGCGGTCGGAGGAACCTACCACCAGCGCGTCAACGGCGAGTATCACCTGCTGAATCCGCTGACCATCAGCAAGCTGCAGCAGGCAGTGCGCCAGGAGAGCTTCCGGACCTTCCAGGAATACACCGATCTAATCGACAACCAAAGCAGCAACATGGCTACGTTGCGCAGTCTGATGAAGTTGAAGAAGAGCGCCACGCCGGTGCCGATCGAAGAAGTAGAGCCAGCCAGGGAAATCGTCAAACGCTTCAACACGGGAGCGATGTCATTCGGCTCGATCAGCAAAGAAGCGCATGAGACTCTGGCCATCGCCATGAATCGCATAGGGGGAA
>Ga0074044_10003839_pt1 | contig 12628 bp, 2 predicted proteins | sample BogForMeECP23OM1_FD_94443 | JGI IMG/M metagenome (GOLD analysis project Ga0074044, IMG submission 94443) | Bog forest soil microbial communities from Calvert Island, British Columbia, Canada - Bog Forest MetaG ECP23OM1 | ecosystem: Environmental > Terrestrial > Soil > Wetlands ...
GCTTGAGATGTAGTAATTTACGTAGCGAGCCACGCGTCCCGACGCGGCCGTCTGGTAGACCGGATCCAGGCCAATCGCCAATGCGACGGGAACACCGAGCTCGCCTAGGCGAGCAGCCATTTTCGTAACTGCCGTCGCGCCAAGCGAGTGGCCGACCAAAATGATGGTCGGCACGCGCCCGCTTTTGTAGCCAGCCGCAGCCTCTTGTGCAAGCTCCGCCCAAGCCAAATGGTTATGCACGGTGGCGTAGATGCCTTGTTGGTGCAGTTTGGCCGCGATGTCATCCATGCCGAGGGAGAACACATTCATGAAGCCGCGGATCAGATAAACATGGTGGCGCGGCTGCGCCGTTGACATCGCTTTAGCGAGGGTCCCGCCAATCGGGAGGCCCAAGAGCAGGATGCCCAACGCCAGCGCTCGCAGCAGCGACGGCCAACCTTGCGGAGCCAACCTACTTTCGCCGGCAATTCCCGCGCAGCCGCGATGTGCTTTCATTGGCTCCCCCTCTGAGTATCCAGACGCTCCCAAGAGATGACGCCAATACATTTTTATCCGGCGACTAGTGCCTCTTCAACGGCGACCGATCAGGTGAGTTATTTTATCCACAGTCCGTGGCCCATTTGCAACACACCAGCGTGCAAAGCGGCGTATATTGTGTGATCGGGGACCGACGCCCATACATGGAAGGATGGTCTGGTGTGACCAACGATGTCAAGTCCTGCTTGCCATTTCGAGTTTGGCGCATCGATACCGACCAGGTGCCCGACTCCTCTGATCTCGCGGTTGTTGACTCCGCCGAGCGAGATCGCTGGCACCGGTGTGTGCGAGAAAGCGATCGTAACGGCTTTCTGAAAACGCGGGCAGCTCTGCGACGGGTTCTGGGACGGATTATTAGCGCCGAACCGCATACAGTTCGTTTCGTGGAAAATACCTGGGGCAAGCCGGTGCTTGCCAACAAGACCGTACCGCCAATCAGTTTCAGTGTTTCACACACCGACGGCATCTCCATCATTGCCGTTTCCGACGGCCGAAGAATCGGCGTGGATGTAGAACAAGAACGTTGCGTCGCCGAGCGAAACCGGATAGCGAGCCAGGTCTTCGGCGTGTCGATTGCTCGGGCCTTGTGTTCTTTGCAGGACGGCGTCCAAGATGGCGCGTTTCTGCGGCTTTGGACGGCGGCCGAGGCTTACGTTAAGGCCAATGGCACAGGCTTCGCGGGGCATGAAGCACGAATACCACTCTCATTGTCGGGGAGTTCGGGATTAGTGCGGTTGGAATGTTCAGGAAGCTCAGCTCGTGAGCGCTCTTTGTCTCTGTTCCGGCTTTCGCTCCCTCGCGGGTTCGCCGGCAGCCTGGTGATCGAAGGCCGCCAAGAAAACCAAGAGGCGATCGTTCCAGAGCTTATGTAATCGTCGGCCCGCTGAGCTGGTAGCTATGCGTGGAGTTTGGACTATGCGGCAAGGTGCTTTGCTATCCGAGTTTGGCGCCGGTATCGCCATTACAGGAATGAGTTGCATCCTACCGGGTGGCGTTGACTCCCACGCGGCGCTGTGGGAATTCCTGTGCGAGGGACGGGACGCCATCAGCGAGGTCCCGCCCGACCGCTGGAACAACAACGCCGTCTTTGATCCTGATCCTGGCACTCCGGGGATGACGCCGACACGGCACGGCGGCTTTGTCGCCGATATTGCCGGTTTCGACGCGGGCTTTTTCGGAATTTCTCCGCGCGAGGCGGCGGTGATGGATCCGCAGCAGCGGATGCTGCTGGAGACGGCCTGGCGGGCCCTCGAAGATGCCGGCATCCAGGTGGACAGCCTGCGCGGTTCACGAACCGGCGTCTACATTGGCATTTCCCACAGCGATTATCACGGCATTCAGAAACTCGGCCGCCCTGATATCGACGTCCACACCAGCACCGGCGGCGCTTTGAGCATTGCGGCCAATCGTTTGTCGCATCGCTTTGATTTGCGTGGCGCAAGCCTATCGGTCGATACCGCCTGTTCCTCTTCGCTGGTCGCGCTAGACCTCGCATGCGCTGCATTGCGCTCCAACGAATGCGACATGGCGCTCGTCGGAGGTGTCAACGCCATTCTGACGCCCGACGTCACGGTCACTTTCAGTCGCGCCTCGATGCTCTCCCCTGATGGCCGTTGCAAAACGTTTGACGCGAGGGCAAACGGCTACGTGCGCGGTGAGGGCGCGGTGATGGTCGTGCTCAAGCCGGTCGCTCGTGCGCTTGCGGATGAAGATCGAATCCACGCCATTATTCGCGCGACCGCCGTCAACCAGGATGGGCAGACTACCACGATTACCGTTCCCAGCCTGAACGCGCAGATCGCGATGCTGAAGGAAGTTTGTCGCCGTGCGGCAGTCAATCCGGCACAGGTCGGTTACGTCGAGGCGCACGGCACCGGCACTCCGGTCGGCGATCCCATCGAGGCCGAAGCGATCGGCCAAGTATTCGGGAAGCGGCACCATGATGCCGAGCCGTGTCTGCTGGGCTCGATAAAAACCAATATCGGACACCTGGAATCCGCGGCCGGCGTGACTGGTCTGATCAAGGCGGTCCTGTGCGTGAAGCACGGGATGATCCCACCGCATTTGAACTTTGAGACGCCCAATCCCAACATCGATTTCGGCAAACTAGGCATCGAGGTTTGCACCAATCTTCGCGTGTTCCCCGAACGCACCTTCCCACGCATTGCGGCCGTAAATTCGTTCGGCTTCGGCGGCACCAATGCTTGCGCGGTGATTCAACAGCCGCCGCCGCGCCCCGTAAAGACACCGGACGGCGAGCGTAGCGGCTGGCCAATGCTGCTCCCGCTTTCCGCAGCCAATCGCAACGCGCTTGAAGCGATGGCTGGCGACGTTGCCGACAAGTTGGCCGAGGGTACGAACCTGCCGGACGTTGCGGGCACGCTCGCTTTGCGGCGCTCCCACCTCGACCACCGTATGGTCGCGATCGCACACGAACGCGACGGCGCCGTCGCGATGCTCCGGTCATTCGCCGACAAGACGCCCCACGAGCGTGTTGTCAGCGGCCGCCGGCGCGCTGAGCCTCGCGTCGCCTTCGTCTTCACCGGACAAGGTGCGCATTGGTGGGCCATGGGACGCGGCTTGCTGGAAAACGATCCGGTGTTCCGCAAGACCGTCGAGGAATGTGACGAGGAATTCCGGGCGTTGTCCGGTTTTTCCATCATCGCCGAGCTAACCGCGAGTCAGGAGAAATCGCGGTTGGACCAGACGATCTATACGCAGCCCGCCACCTTCGCGCTTCAGGTTGGTCTTGCCGCGCGATGGAAAGCCTGGGGCGTTACTCCAAGCGCCGTGGTCGGGCATAGCATTGGCGAAATGGCCGCAGCACACATCTGCGGTGCGCTCACGTTAAGAGACGCCGTCAAGGTGGTTTATCACCGCAGCCGGTTGCAGGAGCAGACCCGGCTCCAAGGCGGCATGGCCGCCGTCGGACTGTCTGCCGTAGCCACGGGCGCTCTCCTTGAGGACATGCACTGCAACCTCGAAATTGCGGCAATCAACGCACCGGAACTTGTAACCATTGCAGGCTCCAGGCACGAACTGGAGCGTTTGCTGGCGGAGCTTGCGGCGTCGCATCGCGAGGTGTTCACGCGTCTGCTCCGGGTCGACTACGCCTTTCATTCGCAGCAAATGGATCCATTCGAGGAGGAGTTGCGCGCCAATCTCGCGGGCATCGTCTCGCGGCGCCCCGAGATCGCGATGTTCTCGACTGTCAGCGGGCAGACGATCGAGGCTGATGAGCTGTCGGAAGAATATTGGTGGCGCAATATGCGCTGGCCTGTACTGTTCAAGGATGCGGTCGAGGCGCTTCTCGACGCGGACTTTGACACGTTCGTGGAATTAGGGGCGCATCCGGCCCTTGCGGCGCCACTGCGCAGCTGCCTCGCGCATCGTGGTCGCGATGGTACTATTGTCGCTTCATTGCATCGCGACGTACCTGACCAGGATGCCATGGTGATGGGGGTCGCTGAGCTGCATGTTTGCGGCGTGCCGGTCAACTGGGCCAGCATCGCTCCGCAAAATTGGAACTTCATCGAGCTGGCGGGACAGCGTTTTGAGAAACCGCAATATTGGGCGGAATCCGAGGAATCGCGGGCGGCGCGGTTCGACGGGCCCGTTCATCCGCTGCTCGGGTATCGGCTGAAAACGTCGAGACCGACCTGGCAATCGCAATTGAGCGGCGACATGCCGCGGTACCTCGGCGACCATAGTATAGACGGCTCCGTCGTATTCCCAGCTGCCGGCTACGTCGAACTTATTCTCGCCGCTGGCGAACAGCTGCTTGGCGGGTTGCCGTGGGAGCTTGAGGACATAACGTTCCACGGCGCCCTCGTTCTGGCGCCGCATAGCATCGTGCTGATGCAGACGTCGGTTGACGAGACCCGCGGCCTCGTAGAGATCCGCAGCCGGTTCCGCGGCCGCGAAGGCGACTGGGATCTACGCGCTTCCGCCAGGGTGCGCGCGTGGTCTGGTCACAAGCCGACGCTCGAACCATGGTTGCCCAAGATAGCACCGCCGACCCATGTCGAGAGCGGGCGTTTTTATCGCCAGCTTAGGTCGGAGGGACATGAATTTGGCCCCGCCTTCCAGGGCGTGGACGCGATTTGGCGCGAACACGGCCAGGTCCTTGGGATCGTACGAGTGCCGGCCGCAGCGGGTACGCAAGCGAACTATCTGCTGCACCCCTCGTTGCTTGATGCATGTTTCCAGGTCATCCGCGGCTTCCGCGATATTAGCGATGTCGAGCCGGGCGGCGCGACACTGGCGCTCCCCGTCGGGATTTCTCGGCTGCGCTTTTACCGACGGCCCGGCGCCGCCGCATTCAGTCGCGCGATCGCGATCGCCAACGACCCATCACAAATCACGGCCGACCTGACGATTGTCGATGAGACGGGCGAGATTGTCGCAACGGTCAGCGGCTTCCGTTGCCGCCGCATTCGCAAAGTGAAGGAACAAACTGTTCACTCCGGGGCGGCTCTTTATCAGGAAAATTGGCTCGAACTTGCCAAACCGGATCAGGAACTGTCAGTAGCGCCCCCGCTGGTGCCGGCGCGGGAGCCCGAATGTTGGCTAATCCTAAGCGACCGTCGCGGGACCAGTGCGTATTTGGCGCAGGCGCTGCAGCAGCATGGCATCGCTACCGTATTCGCATTCGCCGGCAAGGAATTTCGCAGACTCCATGACGAAGCGTTTGAGTGCCCCGCCGAATGTGACGCGTTCAAACAGGTCATTGCGGCCTGCGGCCGCCACATTTCGCGCATCGTGCATTTTTGGACACTCGACCAAACGGACGATCCGTTCACGCCCGCGATGGTGCGCGCTTCGCAGCACCTCGGAATGGAAGCGCTTATCGCCGTGAGTGCAGCGGCGGCCGAGCAGGAACGCCGGCCGAAGCTTGCGATTGTGACCGCGGGTTCCGTGATGCTCGATGGTGGCGCTAGTTCGAACGCTAGCGTGCTTCAACACGCATCGATGCTGGGTGCGGCGCGCACGATCGCCAACGAATTTCCCGACATGAAGCCGCGTGTCATCGATTTCGATCCGAACGATCTCGAAACCGAGGCCTTGCTACGGGAGCTACTGAGCGACAACGACGAAACAGAAATTGCGATCCGCGGCGGTTCGCGATTCGGCTGCCGGCTTGAGCGTATAGCGGACGACGCGGTCCCGTTGCGACGGGAACTCTGGAATCGCGAGACCCGAAGCCCGATGTTTCGCCTGACCATGCGCACGCCCGGCGTGATCGAGGATTTAGTCGTTCGCGACATGCCTGCGCCCGCGATCGAAGATAGCGAAGTGCTGATCGAGGTCCATGCCGCTGGATTGAATTTTCGTGACGTCATGGCCGCGACCGGTTTGTTGCCGGCTGACGCCGAGGAGGAGCCGGCTTGGCAAAATCTCGGCTTTGAATGTGCCGGTGTTGTCCGCCGTGTCGGAAAATGCGTGGCTTCTTCTCTCTTGGGGGCCCGCGTCGTCGCCGTCGCGCGCGGCAGTTTTGCATCGCACGTTTGCGCCAACGCGGCGTTGACCTTCGTCATCCCCGACAGCATGCCGTTCGCTGAAGCCGCAGCGCTGCCGACCGCTTATACGACGGCGCAATACTCGCTGGCGACGGTCGGCCGAATCCGGCACGGCGAGCGTGTCCTCATCCATGCGGCGGCCGGTGGTGTCGGCCTGGCTGCGGTGTCAGTGGCCCGCAAGCACGGCGCAGAGATCATCGCCACGGCCGGCAGCGAGGAAAAGCGCGCCTATCTCAGACGCCTTGGCATCGCGCACGTCTTCGACTCGCGATCGTTGAGCTTCGCCGATGACGTGATGGCGGCGACAGCAGGCTATGGCGTCGACATCGTGCTCAATTCACTGCCCGGACCGTTTCTGGAAAAGGGCCTCTCGCTGCTTGCGCCCGGGGGGCGCTTTCTCGAAATCGGCAAACGCGACATCTATGCAGACACACTGATTGGATTGCGGACTCTCAGGCACAACGGGGCATTCTGCGCAATTGATCTGGCGCGGCTCGCGCAAGACCAACCAGCGATCCTGCGCGGCGAGCTTGAAAGCGTCATCTCCGACATCGAGCACGGATGTCTCGACAAGTTGCCGATTGTTGAGTTTCCGATGGCGAGAGCAGCCGATGCGTTCCGCCACATGGCCCGAGCGCGTCACATCGGCAAGGTCGTGTTGACCTGCGACGGCGAGTCGCTGTGGGTCGAAACGAGCCACCAGCTCACTCCCGTCATCCGGCCTGATGCCACCTACCTCGTGACTGGAGGGACCGCGGGCTTCGGGTTGACAACGGCACACTGGCTTGTCGAGCAAGGCGCGCGTCATCTCGTGCTGGTAGGGCGCTCCAGCGTGCCTCGCGGCGACGCGGAGGCGACCGTGTGCGAAATGCGCGCAGCAGGCGCCGAGGTGATAACGCAGGCCGCCGATCTAACCAGTTTCGATGATGTACGCCGCCTCCTCGAAGCCATCGGACGGCTTGACCATCCGTTACGCGGAGTTTTCCATGCGGCTGGGGTGATCGACGATGCGCTTGTGTTACAGCTCGGCGTCGATCGAATCCGCCGCGTATTCGAGCCGAAGGTTTTGGGCGCATTGCATCTCCACGAAGCGACGCGGGATCTACCGCTCGATTTGTTTGTCTGCTTTTCTTCAGTGGCAGCTCATCTCGGCTCGATAGGACAAGCCCACTATGCTGGCGCCAACGCGGTGCTTGAAGCATTTGCCACAATGCGGCGCAGGCAGGGGCTGCCGTGCCTGACGATCGCTTGGGGTGCTATCGGCGACGCCGGCTATCTCACGCGCAACCCGGATGTGTTGCGCTACCTGCAGCGCATTGGTGTGGAAGCCATTGCCGCACGAGACGCGCTCGACGCGATGGGCCAGCTCCTGACGCGCAATTGTCATCGCATCGTGTTTGCCGACGTGAATTGGGCGCGTTTGGCGCGCGCCAATCCGACGGTCGCTTCCTCCCAGCGCACCGCCGCGCTTGCACGCGCGCATCCTGACGAAGCCAAACACGGCCAACAACTGCGCAGCCGCGTTCTCGGTTTGCCGCAAGCGGCGCGCACATCGATTGTCATGCGCTTCGTCTGCGAACAGATCGCCGCCGTGCTCAAGGTTGCGCCCGAAACCGTCGAGCCCAAACGGCCTCTCTTTGAACTAGGGCTGGACTCACTCACCTCCTTCGAGCTGAAAAATCGTATTGAAGCGGAGCTTGGCGCCAGTCTTCCGATCGGCGCATTCCTGCAGAAGCCCACAGTGCAGGACCTGGCCGCGGCAATTCTGGAAAGGATCGACACTGTCGCGCTTGAGACAACGGACAAGCTCGTTGCCGCGGCGGCGAGCGAGCCTATCTTGTCGGTCGGGCAGGAAGCGCTCTGGTACGCCGAGCGCCTCGCTCCCGGCAGCCCGGCATATGGGCTTGCCATGTGCATCAGCGTCCGGCCGCACGTCGACGAGACGCTGATGGACAAGGCCGTTCAACTTGTCTTGGCGCGCCACGAGTGCTTGCGATGGTCTTTCCCGGCAGACGCAGCTGGTCCAATCGCCGTCGCGGCGGCACCGGACGGATTGAAGGCGCAATTTCACGACGCCACCGCATGGGATGAACAGAAGGTGCGCCGCACGCTCGACCTCGAAGCCAACGCGCCTTTTGATCTCGCGGCTGGGCCACCGGTGCGCGTGATCGTCTATCGTCGTGACGACTGCGACATCTTGCTTCTGCACGTCCATCATATCGTCGCCGATGCGACTTCAGTGACGATTTTGCTGGAACAGATGTTCGAAGCCTATCTTTCGCTCCGCGCAGACCTGCCCGTACGATGGTCGCGGCCAGCGCCGCTCTATTCCGTCTATGCGCTGGCCCAGCGGCAGATGCTAGACGGCCCCACGGGGGCCAGCCACCTGGCCTTCTGGCGCACGGCACTGGCTAGTGCGCCCGCGGCGATCGCTTTGCCGACCGATTTTTCTCGACCAAGGACTCAGCGCGGTCCCGGTGGTTCGTGCAACGTCGCCCTTTCCGCGGCCATCAGCCATCAACTCGCGCAAATCGCGCAGGAGCACGGCACCACGCTGTTCACGATCCTATTTGGCGCCTTCAACGTGCTCATGCACCGGCTCAGTGGGGATAAGGACATTGTGATTGGCATCCCGGCGGGAGGACGAGTCCGCGCTGAGCTTGAGGATGCTGTTGGGTATTTCGTCAATCCGCTGCCGATCCGCAACCGCCTGGAAGAGGGCCAGTCATTCCGACAGCTTCTGACCAGGATTGAGTCGACCGCTCGCGATGCGTTCGAGCATCAGGAATTTCCATTTGCGCGCATCGTGCGCGACCTCGACGTCGTGCGCGACCCGACCCGCGCACCGATTTTCCAGGTGATGTTCGCCATGGAGCAGTCAGCGGTCATCGATCTCCACGGCCTTCCGGTGAAGCTGCCGCCGCATACACCGATTGCAACCCCGCTCTGGAGTATCCGCGAATTCAAGATTGAGGTCGTTCCCATCAGGGGCGACCGCGCGCAGTTCGACCTGACCCTTATCGTCGAGGAGGTTGAGGGCCAAATCTACGGCGTCGTGGATTACCGAACCGATCTGTGGGATGCGACGACAATCAATTGTTTCGTCGCGCAATACCAAGAGATCCTGCAGGAATTCGCTACTTCTGTCGACGGTTTGGTCGGCGAGCACGTCACGGTGCTCCCGGCGCGGCCGCCGCTCGCGGGTCGGCAGCTGCCGTTTAGCGATGTCGTCGATGTCATATGCGCGGTCACAGACAACCAGCCGGAAAGTGTGGCCATCGAAGCTGGTGGCGAACGTTGGACCTATCGTGAGCTCTTGGCGCGAGCCGACACTATCGCGACTGGCCTACGGGTCCATGACGTCGGAGCGTGCTCCGTTGTCGGACTGTGCGTTGGCCGCACAGCGGACCTGCCAGCCGCGATGCTTGGCGTGCTGGGGGTCGGCGCGGCTTTTCTTCCGCTCGAAGCCTCGGACCCGCCGGGCCGGCTCGCGCGCATAATTGCGGACGCTGAACCCGAACTGATCATCGTCGATGAAAGCAGTGCCAATACAATCGGACCGCTGCAGACCTGCCCCGTCGTCGCCTTAAGCGAACTGACTGCGTCGAAGTCGGACGGCCGATTGCAGCAATCGCGTGGTGAACTCGCCTATATTGTGCAGACGTTCGGCTCGGCCGGTGCTCCAATCGGAGTCGAAATCCGCCGCGAGGCGTTGTCGAGCTTGCTTGCCGCAATGGCACACGAGCTGCCACTCACCTCCGACGATGCGTTGCTCGCGGTGAGCCCGGCGTCGTCCGAGAGAGCAATCCTCGAGCTACTTTTGCCACTCACGCTTGGCGGCCGTGTTGTTGTAGCGGATGAGAACACTGCTCAGAATGGGACGCGCTTGGCAAGCCGTCTGGCCATAGGCGACATCACAGTCATGCAAGCGACCCCCGCTACGTGGCAGGCGGTGCTTGAGGCCGGATGGCAAGGGAGCCGACTGTTCACGGCCCTCGTCGCTGGTGAACGGCTAATACCAGGCCTAAGCGCGGAGATCCTGAAGCGCGCCGGCAAGTGCTGGAAACTTTACGGCCCAACAGAGACGACGATTTGCTCGATCCTTGCGCAGATTCTCCCTGATTCCCCTTTGATCCCGATCGGGCGCCCTATCGCCAATGCGACCTGCCTGATCGTCGACGAAAAGCTCAGGCCGGTGCCGGCTGGCGTGGTCGGCGAATTGCTCGTTGGTGGCATTGGACTTGCGCGCGGCTATCGGGGCGATCCGCAGCGGACGGCCGCACGGTTCGTCACCTTGTCGCACGGCGCCAACGGCGACGTCCGCTATTTCCGGACCGGCGATTTCGTTCGCTCGAGCTACGATGATACGCTGCTCTACCTCGGCCGGCGCGATCGGCAGATCACCGTCCGCGACGTTCGCATCGATCTCAATGAAATCGAGATTATTCTGTCGGCGCATCCCAGCATTCGTGAGGCCGTGAGCGTTGTGCAGGGAATCGAACCCTGGGACATCCGCGTCGCTGCCTATGTTACAACTGAACCAGGCAGAATCATCCGCGAACGTGATCTCTTCGATCACATGAGGCAAATACTGCCCAAAAATATGGTGCCGAGCCAGATCGTCCAGCTCTCCAAGCTGCCACGCCTTGCAAATGGTGAGATCGACCGGGCACGCCTCGTGACGGGTCAAGTAAGAGACGTGGTATCGTTGTCCCGCCGTGTCCTGCCCGGCAACACTACCGAGCAAAGGGTTTTGGAGATCGCAAAGGAAGTGCTCGATCACGCGGACATTGGCTTTGACGATAATTTCTTTGCCTTCGGCGGTACTTCGTTGCTGGCGATGCGATATCTGGCGCGCATCTCAGACGCTTTTGACGTCGATCTCGGCCCTGGCGACCTCATGGCGGCCCCCAGCGTTTCCGCTATCGCTGCCCTTATTGATCGCGTACGCGCCAAAGCCGATCTGGCATCGCCGACGAGCGGGCGAGGACGCGTGAGCGCGCCGTCGCTCTGGCGCCCGCTTGCAATCGCGCGTGCGGAAAAAACGATACCGGCCGCCGACGCAGCCGCGATCGCTTGTTTGCCGGACGAGACGTTCTGTTCAACGCTGTTGCAGACGGAGCTGGGCCGACCGGCAATTCCCGAAGCGTCCAGCCCACACTGGGCAGGCCTGTGCAGCCTCTCGTTCGGAAACCTGGCGTTGCTTATCGTTCCGCTGCCACGTCGAGATTTTTTCGGGCAAGCGAACGCATCATGGAAGCCGCTTATCGGCAACGCGATCGCTTACGCTGCGCGGCTTGGCGTGCGCTCCATATCGCTGCCTGAAATCATCTCTTCCGCTGACATGAGTGACCCCGCTTTTTCCAACATTGAGGATATTGCGCTCACGACCGGTCATGCCGCAGTCGCGGCCTCGATGTGTCTGACCGTCAGCGGGGCCGTATCGGCGGCCGGGCACGCCCTGAGTAAGGCCCAAGCCTGTTTTGTTGGACTGGGAGATATTGGGACCGCCACTTTCCGGACGGCGCTCCACTTCCTTGATCATCCAACGAGCTTGCTGCTTTGCGATGTGCCCGCCAAACTCGAACACCTTCAGGCCCTCGCAAACGAGGCAAGAGACGTGCACCGCTTCCGCGGCCGGATCCGAGTTGCTGAGATTAGCAGTCAGCTCCCGGACGTTGCCTACGAGGCCGATTTGTTTATCGCTGCCGCGAATGTCGAGCACGTGATCGACATTGATCGTCTTGCCCCGGGGTCGATCGTAGTCGATGAATCCTATCCTCGCGGCCTTGACATGGACTGCGCAGTGCGACGCTTCGCCAAGCGGGGGGACGTCCTGTTCGTCCACGGCGGCTCCATTTGCGTCAACGAGCCGGTGAACTGGACCTGTGCGCTACCTCCTGGCATTAAAGCGCCATCGCGGCGATTGCTGTCAAAAACGATGCTGCCGGCAAACGACCGACTCGCCGCCACCATAGTATCTTCTCTATTGCCGCGAGCCGCCAATATGGCGCCGACAACGGGCGGAGTTACGTTGGCGCACTGTCGCGGATATTGGAAGGCTTTTCAACTTCTGGGCATCACCGCAGCACCGCTGCATTACGGTTCGTGGGCACCAACAGCGGCAGATCTTGAGCGTTTTCGCTCTTTCGTTCGTACGCTACGTAGCCCCCGCAAGAAGAAAGAATTCTTGGGCGGCAATATCGGAACATGAAGGTCAATAATTCGGCTTGCCGAAGTAGATGGTGGCGAAATATCGCGCTGACACGAAAGGGGGGAACGCAGATGCGTGGATTCGCTTCAAGGAAGTCAGTGTGGCTGCAAGTGCTGATGGGCTTGTCGTTAGGTCAAATTTTGCTCGGATTGCCCCCCGCGGACGCGAGTGACATTGCCGGCATTTGGCTTGGCCACGATCATGACGGTCATGTTGAGATCAAACCCTGTGGCTCAGCAATGTGTGGGTATATCATTTCGATCCTTGACCCTACGATTCCCGCGAGTCCCCACGACGTATACAATGAAAATCCCCAGCTTCGGGCGAGGCCTATATGTGAGTTACAGGTACTGGGAGA
>Ga0074044_10003840_pt1 | contig 12628 bp, 9 predicted proteins | sample BogForMeECP23OM1_FD_94443 | JGI IMG/M metagenome (GOLD analysis project Ga0074044, IMG submission 94443) | Bog forest soil microbial communities from Calvert Island, British Columbia, Canada - Bog Forest MetaG ECP23OM1 | ecosystem: Environmental > Terrestrial > Soil > Wetlands ...
CACGGAAGAGTACAAGCTGATGTCGGAAGGGGAGAATCCTTATGGTGATGGCCGGGCCTCTGAGCGGATCATCGAGGCCATCACGCGCTGGCATCAGGGAAAGACGCCGCTCCTTGATCCCGACAGGGAATTCAAACTGCCTCCTCGCCGGCACCCATTCCGCCGCAAAACCGACGCCTTGGAAAATGAGAAGGCAGACGTGCCCGAGAGGGTTCGTCCGTAGCCCGCGATCGACTATGATGCTTTGCTCTCTCATCGCTATCGTCGTCCTTATCTCCGTGTACACGGCACGGCACTACCTTTTCACGTTGAACCGCCTCTTTGGATTCCAGCGCCATCCCTACATCGATATCGACACGGCCGACTGGCCGCGGGTCACTATTCTCGTGGCCGCGCACAACGAGGAAAAGGTCGTTGCCCACATCCTGGCGGCGCTGATGGGTGTGAATTATCCCAGGGAGAAGATGCTGGTCGTTCCGGTCAACGACCGCTCGACCGACCGCACGCGCGAAATTATCGATCGCTTTTGTGAAGACCATCCGGGCCGCATCCGCCCCTTTCATCGCGCTGGCGGCAAGGGGGGCAAGGCCGCCGCGCTGAAAGACGCCATGGAGTTGGTCGAAACCGAAGTCATCCTCATCTTTGACGCCGACTACATTCCCGGCAGCGGGTTGATCAAGCAACTTGTGGCGCCATTCTTCGATCCCGAGGTCGGCGGCGTGATGGGGCGCGTGGTCCCTCTTAATGTCGGGACGAATCTGCTCACGCGGCTGCTCGATCTCGAGCGCTCCGGCGGCTATCAGGTGGACCAGCAGGCGCGCATGAATCTTCGCCTCGTGCCGCAGCATGGCGGTACGGTCGCGGGCGTCCGGCTTAGCGCCCTGCGAGAAATCGGCGGCTGGAACGACAGTTCCCTCACCGAAGACACCGACCTCACATTTCGCCTCCTGCTCGCAGGTTGGAAAACCGTCTATCAGAATCGTTCCGAGTGTTATGAGGAAGTCCCCGAGACGTGGCAGGTCCGAATCAAGCAGATCATGCGCTGGGCCAAAGGGCACAATCAGGCGCTGGCGGCCTATGGCTTCGAACTATTGTTCGGCAAGCATCGCGCAACCCTCCGCGAGCGCATCGATGGATTCCTGCTGCTCGGGGTTTACGCAATGGCGCCGCTGACGCTTGTCGCATGGCTCCTCGCGCTCGGCCTCTTCTATGAGGGAGTAGCTCCGCTCCACGGCGTCATCGCGCTGCTCTCGTTCACTGCGTACGCCGCGACGGGGAACTTCGCCGCCTTTTTTGAAATCGCGGCGGCGGCCCGGCTCGATTACACCCGCCAGCGCATCTGCCTGCTCCCGTTCCTCGTTCTCGGATTTGGGGTGAGCATTTTCTCCGTGTCGCGGGCGTTTGTTTCGCAGGTCACGGCTCCCATCACCGGGGCGCAGTTTCACTGGGACAAGACTGAACGCTTTCGGACGACTCCATGACCCCCATGCTCGCAACCATGCTTCTGGTTTTGTCGGCCGGCGTTCTCTTTTTGATTCCCCTGCTTCCGGCTCTGATTGAGCTGCGCGTCAAGCACGATGCGCAACCCCTCAACGTGATTCAGCAATACGCGGGTGAGATCCGGCATTTTTCTTACGGATTCCGCAGTTATATCGCCGATCTGTTGGAGCCGTTGCAGAAATGCGTTGCGTCGGGCACGACGGCGAAGGGGAAAATGCCCGACGGCGACGAATATCTCCTGCTCGGGCGCGCCAATGACGCACTCTTGGTTTCCGCCAGCGAAAAAACGTCGACCTGCCGCTCGGTGGTGGCTGCCGGCGCGGATATGACTTTTCCCGGTGGTGTCACTTTCGCCAAGGAAATCTACGCCGCGGGGGAATTCGTCGGCGGAGAAAAGAGCGTATTCCGCGCGCTCCTCGGAGAGAAGGATATTCACTTGGGGCCTTCCAGCACCGTGATCCGGTGGGCGCACGCTGTCGGCGCATTTCGCGCTCAACACGATTGCGATCTATTTGGGCGCATCTCTTCCGATTGCGAGATTCAATTGGAATCCGGCTGCGCATTTCAGCGCCTAAACGCTCCCCGCATCGCATTGGGACATCCACACGCGGAAGCGGCCGATGTTTCTACAGATGCTACGCCCACAGCGTTGCCGGGCGGCCGCCGGCTCGTCGACGAAGATTTGGAAATCGAAGCCGGTGAGATCGTCTCGACGAACATTGTGACGAGAGGCAGCCTTCACATTGGCGCAGGTGCGCGAGTGTTGGGCAGCGTCAAGAGCGCTCAACACATGTCGGTGGGGGCCGGCGTGCGCGTCGAGGGCAGCCTCATCAGCGCTTCGACCATGCACATCGGTCCCGATTGTCGCGTTAGCGGACCGGTCATCGCCGAGCACGGAATCGCAATTGAAACTGGAACCTGCTGCGGCTCCGCTCGCATGCCCACCACGGTCAGTGCTCCGACGATTGAAGTCGCGGACGGCGTCACGGTCTTTGGCACGGTCTGGGCGCGAACCGAAGGGCAAGTGGTGCCCCAGGGATGAAGAAGCGGGCGATCACGATCGTTGCAGTGGCTCTTTGCGTTTTGGCGCCGGCCACATGGCTGGCGCTGCGCGCGTACGACCATTTTAGTGTTGGGGCCGATGGCCTCATGCTTTTGGTGCCGGATGGCGTCAGCTTTTCCGACCCGCGCGTCACCGTCTGGCTCGATGCCGCGAGCGAAGAAGGTCTGCACGTAATTCCCTTGCACGATTCCGGCTTTCTCGATCCCATCTTCGGAAGGCCGAAATGTGCGGGCCTCATACTTCCCGACTCAATTCACCAGCAGGCGAGCGATCTCTTGCTCCGCGAGATCCGCGGCTACGTGGCCAACGGCGGGAACCTGATGCTCGTGTTCGACGCCGCGACGAAATCGATTCAGGGCTTCTATCCGAGCGGCGGCTCGCGATTAGCCGATCTCGCTGGAGTGGATTACGCACTGTACAAAAGCCTCGGCGACGCGACGATCCGGTCGGGCGACGTGAGTACCACGATCCCGTTGATGAAACAGCTCGGCGTGCCTCCCGGAAAGTACTTTCCCTTTGCGGCGCCTTCCGCCGCGCTCGAAAACACGACCTCGACTCGGCTCAGGCGCTATCAATACGGGAATCTGGAATATCCGAGTTTCGTCACATCGGGCGAATACGCCGGCCAGGTGTTGCTGCGTTCAAGTGCGGGTGTTGCCGCGGGATTGCATCGCTATCAGAAGGGCTCAGTTCTCTTCGTGAATCTGCCGCTGGGATATCTCAAGGGCGATACCGATGGCCTCCCACTGCACGCTTTCCTCCGATATTTTGCGGTGCAAATGCTCTCGTTGCCCCGCTTGCTCTCGGTTCCCGACGGTGTCGGTGGACTGGTGCTGAACTGGCACGTCGATTCCAACGCGGCCATCTCCGCGCTTCAGACCATGAATACGTGGACGATCTTGCAGCAAGGGCCGTACTCGATCCACATCACGGCTGGCCCGGACACGTATGCGTTCGACGATCACAAGGGATTCAACGTCCTTCACGATCCGGTGAGCCAGGACTTGGTACACGAATACGTGCGTCTTGGAGAAGAAATCGGAAGCCACGGCGGTTGGATTCACAACTATTTCGCGGCCCACGTTGAAACGGACCCGCCCAAGGAAATGGCGAAATTCCTCAAGCTCAATAAAGATGCTCTCGAGCAAATCGGAGGCAAGCCCGTCGTCGAATACTCCGCGCCAAACGGCGACCAGCCGGAGTGGGTTACCCACTGGCTGGAGGCGCACGGTTTCGTGGCGTACTACTTCACGGGCGACGCGGGCATGGGACCCACGCAGGGCTATCGCGGCGGCCGGCGCGAGGGAAAAAACATCTGGGCATTTCCGATCACCCAGTTGGATCGAGCCGCCTCGTTCGAGGAATTGAGCGGCGAAGATGTTTCTTTCGACGTGATACTGCAGTGGCTCGAGGCGCTCACCGGCTTCGTCGTGGATCGCCACGAAGTGCGGCTCATCTATTTCCACCCGCCCGGCATTCTTCCCTATCGCGACGTGGTTCATAACTGGTTGGAAAAAACCGCCCAGCTCAAAACGCAGGGAAGCTTTCGCTGGTACACGATGGCTCAAGTCGCGAATTTTCTGAATTTGCGCAAAAAGGTCAAATGGAAGTTGGCCGAGCGCGACGGCATCGCTTCACTCAAGGCTACTGATTCTCGAACCTTGGCCCACCAGACGTGGAGTCTGTCGGCGGATAAGTTTGAAAAGCCTGTCGTGATTCAAGGCGCCGCGACGGTGTCGCAGGACGGCGAAGTGTGGCTCATCGACGCTGGCGATGGAACTCATCTGGAAGTGCAGGCCAGGATGGCTGGGCAATGAGCCTCCGGCGAATTGTTCGCAACCTCGCGCTTTTTCTTTTCTTGAGCCTCGCGCTCGCGTGGAGAGCGAACGCCCAGCAAGACGTCGTGTCCGCGGACTCACCACAGTCATCGCCCCAAACGCCGGGCACGGATATTCCGGCGTCGCCCGTGCCTGAAAAAATCCTCACCAATTTTGTGGAAGCCGGAGGCAGTTACCGCCAGCTCACCAACGGCTTCGGTGATTGGAGCGGCGGCTACGCTCGCGGCGTGCTGACAACCGGAAACAACATTTGGAACGGCGAAATCAACGGCCAAAATGAATTCAATGATGGCGGCGTGTACCTGGCCGCCGGAGATACGTACAACTTCAATTCGGATTGGTACGCCTCGCTCACGCTTGGATCGAGCGTGGGAGGATTTTTCTGGCCGCGCTTCCGCGCCGATGCATTTGTGAATCGCAAATGGAGCGCGCGAAAGCAATTCATCACCACGTTGGGCTACGGTTACTACGCCTCCAAGGACGTGCACCGCGACCAGAGCGTTTTTGTTGGAACCGTCTACTATTTCCAAAAACCGTGGATCGTCGAGGATGGTGTGCGATTCAACATCAGCAATCCGGGCGTGGCCTTTTCGCCGGCCGGCTTTGTGGCAGTGACCGAAGGCCGCAACAAGCATCACTACGTCACGGTGAACGCAGGATTCGGGCAAGAGGCCTATCAACTCGTCGGACCGACGACCGTCCTGACGCGCTTCCCCAGTCAAAATTTGACGATCACGTGGCGGCAGTGGACGGGAAAAAACTGGGGATTCAATCTCGTCGCGGATTACTACCACAGCCCATTCTACGAGCGAGGTGGCGGCAGCTTTGGATTCTTCAAAGAGTTCTGAGCGCCGCGCGTTCTCTGCGAGCGCGAATTACATGGCGAGATTCGCCGATCGTAGCCGCTTCCGCGGGCATCGCGGCGGCGTGATCACCATGCACCGCGCGCTGACGCGGTTCGTTCTCGAGCCGCTGGATTTGATCACCGCCGCCCTGCTCGTTCTGCTCCTTTCGTTCGCGTGGATCCTTTCGCTTCCATGGCTCTGCCGGTTATGGAGTTACACACTGGAGAACGGCATGAGAATTTTGGCGCTCCGCACCGAGCTCGGTCTCACCGAGCATCACATCACTCCGTACATCCGCTTCGTGATCCCATTTCCCAAAATGGAGGGAATCGCTCCCGACGCGTTGACGTGGTGGTCCACTACCGCGGTCGTTGGTCTGATCTATGCGGCGAGTTACTTCTTTCCGAAAAAATGGACGCCGGTGACGTATCTTCTGCGTGCGGTGCTTTTCATTCAGGCCACCGCGCTGCTGTATTTTCTGCTGGCGGCGGCGCGCTTTCCGCACTCGCCCGATAGTTACCTGGAAGGGATCGTAACGTACCGCATCGCGCTGATTTCGGCCGTGCCGTTGCTATTCGGCCTGACCTACTACATCTTCAAATTCAGTCTATTCAAGAAAATCGCGCTCACCGTGCTGACGATGAGCTATCTTTCGCTATTTCTCCCGCTGCAAATTCTGCTTCAGGCGATGATCCTCCAGAAATCCGTGCTCTTCATGCCGGTGCTCTACATCGTATTCGGATTACCCGTGGACATCATCCTCATCCTCGCGTTTTACTCGTGGGGGATGAGCTGGCCGTCGGGGAGCCAAAACGAAATCTAATCCCCCTCACGCTCCGGCTTGAATCTGGCGCAGCAGGCGCTGTTCGCTGCCGTACGGATCGTTGACCAGCTTGCACTCGTCGTTGAAGATCATGACCGCGCGTTTCGTGTTGTCGAACGGCGCCCAATTCGGCAAGCCGCCGTGGTTCGGATCGCCCGTCCGCGCGAATGCGACCCAGGCCTTGCTCATTTTGTCGGCCAGCGCATAGCGATCCTGGCCAGTGCCGGTCATCGACTGCGCCGCATCGACGTTGTCGAAGACGAACGGGATCTCCAGCGTGTGAAACGATCGAAGCTTGCCGTCGCGCACCGGCGATCTCCAGGTGAAGTAGTACTGATAAACCGCCGCCTTCGCTTGCGCCGCTTTGCGCTCCGCCTCGAGGACTACACCCGCGCGGAACGTGGCATCCGACGCGATGATCAAATAGAGATCGGTGTTCGCAGCGCCGGGGCGGCCCGCACGATACGCGGCGATCACTTTATCCACTTGATCGTCGCTCGCATTGCGAAGTGTTTGCTTGACGCGCGTGTGCAGCCCAGCATCGTCGATCGGATCGAGCTGCTGGTTCGGGAAAAACGTGACCTCGGTTTCGACCGTGCCAATCAAAAGAGGAACATCGGCCGACTCCTCCGGTGCGACCGGATCGAATGGATCGTGCGGTAGCGTGGTGCCATCGACGACGGGCGCGAGAGCGAGTCCCGGGCCGCCGGGCACGATGGCTGGACTCGTGACGGAGAGCAACCGATCGGTCGAGAGCGTCTGCAACTGGTCCACCTGATCCGGCTTCAGATTCAACTTCGAGAGATACATTTCGGCTGATTTGTTCGCCGCATCGCGCGAAACACCCTTCACATCCGCGCCGCTCTCCACGATGGCGCGATGGAAAAGCCCCTTGGCCGCCGGCATGGCCATCAGCGAGCTGACCTTTCCTCCTCCGCCGGACTGGCCGAAAATCGTGACGTTGCCGGGATCGCCGCCAAACGCGGCGATGTTGTCGCGCACCCATTCGAGAGAAGCGATGATGTCGAGATTGCCGACATTGCTCGAATTGGCGTATTTCTCGCCGCCGATGCCCGCGAGATACAGGTAGCCGAAAACGGTGAGGCGATGATTGACGGTCACGACGACAACGTCGTGCTTCTTCGCGAGCTGCGTGCCGTCGTAGCAAACGAAGCCGCCCGAACCGCTCGTGAATCCGCCGCCGTGCAGCCAAACCATCACCGGCCGCTTATGCCCGCTGCCTACTCCCGGCGTCCAAAGGTTGAGAACGAGGCAATCCTCGCCCATGGGCTCGTCGCGGTCCATCACCTCGAATTCATGGGGCACCTGACCGTGGAATGCGGAGGGCAACTGCGGAGATCTGTGGCCGAGTTCGTAGCACTCGCGGACATCGGTCCAAGCGCCGAGTTTCGCGGGAGGCATGAAGCGATTTGGCCCGGCAGTGGAGGCCGCGTAGGGGACGCCCTTGAACGCGTGAACCTTGTCGAGCACGGTTCCGCGGACCTTGCCCGCCGTCGTTTTCACCGTGGCTCCCGGAGTGCCTTTCGCGTCGTCGGCCAATGCCCGCGTGAACCTGCCGCCCATGAGCGCTCCTGCCGCAAGCGTGCTGAAACCGATGAACCTTCGCCTGTCCATGTGGATGCCTCCATCGAAATGTGGTGGGGTCCGCAGAAGTGCGTACCGTAATGGCGCAATCGCAAATTCTTGACACTTGTTCGTGATTTCGTTCGTTTGTTTTGAGTGAGATACCGCGATAAACACCTGGTTTTGATTGACACTTGATTTTGGTTTGCTCGAGGAAGGGGCCCCGGGGCAGTGACGGGTAGACATGACGCCCGTCCTTTGTTTTGAATGAGTTACGTGCGTTTCTGTCTGACACGCATTGTCGGGCAGAAGTGCCGCGTGATCACATACAGACGGTAGGCCCCTCGGCTCGCGTTGCTCGCTCGGGACGGCGACCCTTGCCGGGTCGCCGCAGCCATTGTCGGGCAGAAATCGACGCACGAGGGTGGCTTTTGCCTCGCCCTCGAGGCGCCGGGTCCGCTCTTCACATTCGCGAACTGTAGACCGTCGTTTCACGGGCGCCATTCTACTGCACCGGAGCCGAAGTGCAAGCGTGAGAGCCTGTGGACTTTTCGGAGCCGGCTGGGAATTTGACCGCACGCTTTACTTGCGATCAACGCGGATGCTGCACGACGGCGCCTTGTCGGAACGGCGAGACGACGACCTATGCATACGCCGCGGACCGGTTGGAAGAGTCGGCAATCGCTCGGAAAAGCCCCACCCTTCACACACCGAAGGACCCTTCGACTGCGCTCAGGACAAGTGGGGCACCCAGCGGCGTGGATTGAACGCGAGTGAAGCTGGCGAAGTGGTATCATTCCGCTACGTTGTGGTCAAGGGGACAACAGAAACGAAAAGGATGGGCCACCCGCCCTATCCGCGCTCCGACCGACCTTCGAGCGAAAACAAACGAGTTCTGCACTTCGCGCGTGCGATGACGGGAATCATGGAGGGCATCGGCGCTATCCGCGCCATAGATTTGATTAGGTTGCGACAACACGGCACCAGCTGTGGTTGTGTCCTGTGCGAGATAGAAAAGTGGGAAAAGCTGCAAAGAACCCTGTCCCCAATAGTCGGAACCTGCTGAGGCGTCACACTCCGCTCCCCCTCAGCCACCCGCCGATCACTTATTAGTATTTCGTACTTTGGTGGTAAACTCCCTGCGCAATTCAGACTCAAATGCCCGTTAAACAAGACTTCTTCACGAGAGACTACGAAGTAGACACGCGGCGAGACCTGGCTCGGGTGCTCGTGAATATGTTCCTGTGTGGACCAGGCGAGATTGTGGCGAAACGAGGAACGAAGCGCAAAGCCCGCGAAGACATCCGGTCTTTTCTTAAGAGGAAGATCTACGCGGAGTTTACCCAGTGCGAAGTAAAGCTCGGTGAGCATCCGGGCCTGATCAAAGCCTTCAGGAGAGCAGCGGGCAAGGCTGCGGCAAATCTAGCGGACCATGAACTGGGCTTGGCCGCGACGAAGCAGATGGACCTAGTCGTGATTTTTCCGTGCAGTCCGGGGTCTTTCGCCGAATTGGGAATGTTCTGTATGGCCAAGAAAATTGCTCCGAAGATGGTCATATTCTTTGACAGACAGTACAGGCATAAGAAAAGCTACGTGCGCCACGGTCCAATTGAGGCTGCACGACTAAGAAAATCTCGGATTTTCTTCGTTGATTATTCAGATCGAAACCACATCTGGGCTCGCGTGAAGGCGGTCGTCCAGCAGCAGAAGGGAATCAAGAGGGGCGCCAAACTTTTCGCAGATTAGACATAACCCTTGGAAACGACAGATTTACTACTCCGGTTGCTCTACCTAGTTAATCTATTGGAGCCTGTCTCGAATGCGACACTTGAGGCGGAGTTTCAAAGATTCGTGAAAAAAAGTGAATTCACCGGAGACGTTCCAGCGTATAAAACCCTGCTCGATATGCTCAAGCATAGAAAGCTAATCATGGAGAAGAAAGGACGCTATTCCATTACATATCAAGGCTTGATGCGAATAGCAACCGCTGGGCTTTCACGGGCTCGAGACAAGAATCGACTTTTCATCTTGAAACGCATGCTGTAGATTTGAGGCGGCGGCAGCGGGGTGCGCAATCCGCGTACTGACATCGGGTCCGGTTGGCGCTTCGCTAACCACAGAGTGTATGGCTCTATATGTAAGGTCTGCGTACGACGGCACATCTGTGCCGTCGTACGCATCGCTCTAAGCAGGGAAGGTACATGAATCAATCGCCTTCAACTGGTAGGGCCCTTGTGCTGCCGCCCCTGATCTCCTACGGCTCGCCTGCCGAGTTCAAAGAGGCCCTTTTGACGTATGCCCGCCTTTCCACTCAAGAGTTGGAGACTTTCCAAAAGCTCTCCGAGGCTCGTCTGCCACCCTTGGTCTCTCCGACCTCACTAGCCCTGCTGTTGGGTGTAAGCCCCAAGCTAGTCTCCGCGATGTCGTTGTTTCCGAGAAAATATTACAGGGCCTTTAATGTGCGGAAGAGAAGCGGCGGGAATCGGAGAATACTTGCTCCACGGACATACCTAAAAGTTGTGCAGAAGTTCATACTTCGCAGAATCCTTGAGCAGAAGCCGTTGCCCCATTTCGTGACAGGATTCGTGAGGTCGAGGGGCATCGTCAATAATGCGTCGATGCATCTGGGGTCAACACACTTTCTCAACATTGATTTGAAGGACTTCTTTACCTCGGTGCGCAATCCACAGGTGCTCAAGGTTTTCAGGAGTTTCGGCTACCCACCAGCAATGGCCAACACTCTTACGCGCTTATGTACCTACGAAGGCTGCTTACCTCAGGGCGCGCCGACTAGTCCGTACCTTGCTAACCTCGCGTTCCTTACTGCTGATGCGGGGATAGTGCGAATGTGTGACAGGCTTAATATCAAATACTCTCGGTACGCAGATGATTTGACTTTTTCTCGGAGGAAGCCCTTCGCCGATATGTTTCTAAATGAAGTCGAGCGGGTGATCATCAGGCACGGCTTCGAAGTCAACAGAAGAAAAACCCGATACTCTGGTCCCGGTCAGGCGAACTATGTCACTGGGCTTGTCGTTTCGACGAAGATCCAGCCAGAACGATCACAACGAAGACTTCTGCGAGCCATGTTCCACAATGCTTACTCTCACCCCGAAAGATTTGGCGGCAGGAAGAGTGAGTTAGAGGGATGGGCTAGCTATGTGAACGCCTACGATCGGAGACTCGGGAAACGGTATTTAGCAATCGCGCGCTCGATAGGGACTGCGTAGAGGCTTACGTTCGGAGCCTGTCATCGCAACACCGGCCCGGCTCTCGAAAACTGGCCACATCTTGACCACAAAACCCTGCCTCTGAGTTGCGTTTCGAGGGGTACGACGGGGGCAAGGACAACAGAATCAGCGGGACTTGTGGAATATACCGCAATTTCGATCCCCACCGCCCCTACAAGCTCTGCCCGCCCTCCCAACGGTGAGCGTCGGAGTCCCCACGACACGGAAGGTGGCCGCTAGAACGGGAGAAAAGAATCGCGAGGCAAGTGGTGACGGAAATACTTGCTGCGAGAAAGACAGCGCATAGGAAGGCGCTTCGCGCCGGCGTATGTTATGTCGTGGCTGAAGCCACGACCTACAAAGATTCTCAGCTTCTCAACCGCACTCTATCCGCGCCCGAAACCGTGTCTAAGCGGCGCGGCCCCAGAGTTTTTTCGAGGCGATGCGCGCGCCCTCGACGAGCGAGCGGAATTTCATCCACGAGAAGGCGGGGAACACCGGGCCGAAGCCTGCAAATGTGCCAAATCCACAGTCGGACCCAGCCATGATTCGCTCCTTGCCGACGACGTTGGCGTAGCGAATCAGCCTTTGCGCGACGACCTCGGGATGCTCGACGTAGTTGGTGCTCGATGCGATCACGCCGGGAATCAGAATTTTGTCGTCGGGTAGCTTGATTTTGGTCCACGCTTCCCATTCGTGCTCGTGGCGAGGATTCGCGCCTTCGATGAGCAGCGCCATCGGCTTCACTTTGATGGCAATGGGAAAAATTCGCATGCAATCCATGTCGTTGATGTGCGTGCCTTCGTAATTGCCCCAGCAAACGTGCAGCCGGACGCGGTCGGCGGGAACATTCGCGAGCGCATGATTCAACGCTTCGACCTGAAGCTCGGCGTAGCGCAGGAATTCGTCGTCCGTCAGGTTCTTAAACCGCGTGTGGCGTCCCATGGCGAGATCGGGGCAATCGAGCTGGAGCAGCAGCCCCGATTTCACGATCATTTCGTACTCTTCGCGCATCGCGTCCGCGAGCGCCGCGAGATACGTCTCGTGCGAGGGATAGTATTCGTTGGGCTGAAAGACGGCGATCGTGCCGGGAGAAACCGAATTCATGAAGCCCTCGACGACCTTGGCTTTGGACAGGGCATCTTTCATGTGGGCGATGTCCTGCTCGACCGGCTTCAGATTCTTCACCTTGATCGGGCCTTTGCATACGGGCCGCTTGTAGGTGGCCGAATGGCCGGTCTTCACGAGGCGGTCGCGGTACTCGGGAAAATCGTCGAGGTCCTGCGGAGTGGGCCGCGCGGAATCACCTTCAAATCCGGTGAGGCGATGGCGAATGTACGTGGCGTAGCTGATCTTGCTCGTCTCACCGTCGCTGACGACGTCGATTCCTACCTCGGCCTGGTGATTTACAAGGTCGGCGACGGCGCGCCGCATCGTTTCGTTGAAACGCCCTTCGTCAATGTCCTCGCCGCGGTCCTGCGCGAACAGCAGATCGACAACCTCCTGCGGGCGCGGCAGGCTTCCAACGTGCGTCGTGAGAATGCGGTCAGTGCTCAGCTTCATCTGGGGTCCTTGTAAAGCTATTCATGCCAGGGCGGCAGAGAAAATACTCCGCGAAGGCATCACGTTGCAACCTCTAATCCCATTGTATGATTCGTGGCAGGTGTCGCATTGCGTGCAACCATCTGTTTGACCCGCGAGTCAAAATAGCGGTACAGCGGGCGCGGGGCATCCTGACCGTATCC
>Ga0074044_10003841_pt1 | contig 12627 bp, 15 predicted proteins | sample BogForMeECP23OM1_FD_94443 | JGI IMG/M metagenome (GOLD analysis project Ga0074044, IMG submission 94443) | Bog forest soil microbial communities from Calvert Island, British Columbia, Canada - Bog Forest MetaG ECP23OM1 | ecosystem: Environmental > Terrestrial > Soil > Wetlands ...
ATCGCCAACCTTCTTGAAGCATTCGATGGCTTTTTCGCTGTCGCCGAGGCGGGCGTAGAGATCGCCGATGGTGTTGTTGACGGTCAGATCCTTCTCGTCGTTCTTCAGGACCTTTTCATACTCAGCAATGGCGTTCTGCAGCTTGCCCTGCTGCACAAACTTTTCCGCGGCGCTGAGGACCTTCTGCTTGTTAAAACCAAAACCAAACGCCATATAGGGAGCGGACTCCAGCCTTTTTCCTGTCCCACGCCAGCGATATTCGCGGGCGCCGAACGGCTCCGAACCTCGCCGGGAGATTCCCGGACGAAACCCCGCCAACCCGCGCCATCCAGCTCGCCGAGTAAGACCGCGGAGTAAGGTAATTGTAAGGCCGGGTACTCGCAGTCCGATGGTTACCGACGATTACCGGGGTTACCGAAAGGGAGTGTACGTCCGGTTCCGGAAAATCACCGGCTTCCCTCTCCAGAATGGGAGCACAACCGTACCCGGATGCTATGCCCCGGGTGTATTCTGCTACTCCTGTGGCCTTAACAGATTGCTGAAAAACTCGATTTGGTTCCAGTTTTTGGGTGGCGCAGCGGTTTACCGCTGCGGTGAGGTCTTACTTTTCAGTGCCGGCTTTAGCCGCTGCCGGACCATTGCGTAGCATACGAGTTTTTCAGCAATCTGTTAAGGCCACAATTGAGGAAACGTGAACGCATCCAAAAAGGGCCCAACCTCCGCTGGAACAGCAGTTAGCAAAGTCGATCTCTACGATCAACTCATCGCAACCATCCCCGGCATCGAGCGCAAGGGCGATGCCAATCCTTACACTTCTCTAAACGGCAACATGTTTACCCTGTTGCAAGGTTCCCGGTCCCTGGCCATCCGGCTCCCGGAGGACAAGCGTGAGGAATTTCTGAAGAAGCACCAGACCACTTTGTTTGAGGCGTATGGCGCCGTCATGAAGGAATACGTCGCTGTCCCAGACGCTCTACTGAGGAATACGAAAGAACTGCAAAAGTATCTCGAATGCAGCTACGAATACGCGAAGACGTTGAAGCCCAAGCCGACGAAGAAACCGAAGAAGGCGAAGAAAGAGAAAGCGAAGGCGAAAGAATGACTGGCCAGGCTTGAGCACGGCAAGCTACGATCGGCCGGTTCCTGCCGGTGCCATTTTGCCATCGTGCGCCAGTTTATCGGCCCACCGTTGTCGCACTCCCGCTAGAAATTTCGCCTTGTCGGCCCGCATTTGCGACACCAGTGCTTGATTGGCCGTGTCTTCGTGCGCGGCGGCCCAGAGAACCATCTCGGTGAGCACCGGGGCCAGATCGATTCCTTTGGCAGTCAGAGAATAAATCAACTTCCTTCCGTCGGCCGGATCGGGCTGCGTGGCGATGATTCCACAAGCCACCAGCTTATGCAGGCGATCGGCCAGAATGTTGGTGGCAATGCCTTCGTAGCACTCCATGAATTGCTTGTAGCTGCGGAAACCCCGCAGCATCATGTCGCGGATGATCAACAGCGACCAGCGATCGCCCAGCATCTCCACCGAAGCGTTCAGCGGACACTCCGACCGGCGCCTGCGAGTTTGTTTCCTCGGCACATTTTTATCATAATATTTTTCACTTGCATTTAACAAGTAATATGTTGAATAATGCGCGGCAGTGGGAAATCGGAAGTCGCCACATTCGATCCATAATAATCATGCACCTACTTTAAGGAGGAAACACCATGTCAGAAAAGCCCACCCAGGAACAAGCGCAACTCCACCTGCAAATCTATGAACTGCGCCGCGAGGCCAAGCTGCGGCAGGCTCGCGATTGGTTCATGAAGAACTACTTTGTCGACAATCTCGAGGACTGGATGCGAATCGCCGCCCCGGGGACGGAAAATGGCGCGCTCGTGATGATGGTGATCAGCTATTGGGATCAAACTTGCGCCATGCTCAACTACGGTCTGCTCCACGAAGAACTTTTCTTCGAGACCACGGGCGAGTTTTTTGGGGTCTGGGATCGCGTCCGGCCCGTTCTCCCTCAGGCTCGGGAAAAGTTTATGAATAAGCAGTTTCTGGGGAATTTGGAAAAAGCCGCTCTGCGCTACGAAGCCTGGATGGAAAAGCGCAACCCCGGCAACATCGCCGGCATGCGCGAGTGGATGAAGCAGATGCGCCCCCAGCCCACCAAGGCAGCTTGAAGCCGATTCGAACGCGAGCGTAATAGTAATAAAGAGCCTGCGACGCGGTTGCACAACGGTGCTTACGCAGAGCAGGCTCGGATTTCAAAAGCTCTGGAGGAAGGTTCATGTCAGCTCCAACGGCTGCTCCAATCGCCGCCGTCTCCAAGACGAGTCTCTGGGCTGGGCGCATTCTGAGCGGATTGGCCATCGCTTTGTTCGTCGTCACCGGACTCTTCTCATTGCTGAAGCCGGCGGTCGCCGCCCAGGGATCCGCTCACTTCGGCTACCCCGACGGCGCTCTGCTGCCCATCGCCTCGGTGGAGATCGCATGCGCCATCGTCTACGCGATCCCGCAAACCTCCGTTCTCGGCGCAATTCTTTTGACAGGCTATTTAGGTGGTGCGACCGCCACGCACGTGCGAGCCGGTGAGCCCTTCTTCTTTCCGATTGTCGTCGGAACCGTGGTCTGGCTGGGACTTTTCCTGCGTGATGGGCAGTTGCGAGCTCACATTCCATGGCGCGGGCCGAGGACAACTTCATAAATCACAAAAGCGGACTTTCTACCCCAAACATCGGTACATCCGAGGAGAACGATATGCAAAAAATCACCCCATTCCTGTGGTACGACGGAAAAGCCGAAGAGGCGGCAAATTTCTACACGTCCATCTTTAAGAATTCGAAAATCCTGAACCTGGCCCGCAACGGTGACGCCGGGCCGGGGCCCAAGGGAAGCGTGATGCTAGTGACCTTCGAACTCGAAGGACAACGCTTCATGGCGCTGAACGGCGGCCCGCATTGCACCTTTACTCAGGCCATATCATTTTTTGTCGACTGCGAAACGCAGGCCGAAGTGGATGAGCTTTGGGACAAGCTCTCTGCCGGCGGATCGGAGATCCAGTGCGGATGGCTGAAAGACAAGTTCGGCGTGTCGTGGCAGATCATCCCGCGAGCTTTGATGGAACTGATGCAGGACAAAGATCCGGCAAAATCCCAAAGGGTTTTCAAAGCCATGCTGCAAATGACCAAGATTGAGGTCGAAGGGTTGAAGCGAGCGTATCGAGGCGAGTGAAGAAGGGGCAACGAAATCGAGGGGGCGCGGTATGAGCCGAGTACGAGTTCTGGTAGGTACACGCAAGGGCGCTTTTATTCTCGAGTCCGATGGCAAGCGCGAAACTTGGAATGTCAGCGGCCCTCACTTTGCGGGCTGGGAGATCTACCACCTGAAGGGATCGCCCGCCGATCCCAATCGTATCTACGCTTCGCAGTCCAGCGGATGGTATGGACAGATGATTCAACGCTCCGACGATGGCGGCAAAACCTGGTACCAGCCCGGAACGCCGCCAGGGCAGCCGGCTGCCCCGGGTCCTCCGAAGGCCGCGAGCAACAAGTTTGTCTATGATGCCTCGGCGGAAACCGGCAAGCCGCTCACCACGCATCAGTGGTACGACGGCACGCAGCATCCGTGGGAATTCAAACGCGTCTGGCATCTGGAGCCGTCGCTCACCGATCCCGACGAGGTCTACGCGGGAGTCGAAGATGCGGCCTTGTTCCACTCGACCGATGGCGGCGAGAACTGGCACGAACTAGCCGGATTGCGCGGCCATGGCACCGGACCCATGTGGCAGCCGGGAGCGGGCGGAATGTGCCTGCATACGATCATTCTCGATCCCAGGGACCCTAACCGGATCTTTATCGCGATCTCGGCGGCGGGCGCGTTCCGCACCGACGACGGCGGCAAAACTTGGAAGCCGATCAACCGCGGGCTCTATTCGCAATATATCCCCGACCCGAGGGCCGAGGTCGGACACTGCGTTCACCATGTGGCGATCAACCCATCGCGTCCGGGAGTCCTCTTCATGCAGAAGCACTGGGACGTCATGCGCAGCGATGACGCAGGCGACTCGTGGCATGAAATCAGTGGAGACCTGCCGACGGACTTCGGATTTGTCATCGATGTGCACGCGCACGAACCGGAGACGGTCTACGTCGTACCGATCAAAAGCGACTCGGAGCACTTTGTTCCGGATGGCAAGCTGCGCGTCTTCCGCAGCCGCACCGGTGGCAACGAGTGGGAGCCGCTAACCAAAGGCCTGCCGCAGACGAACTGCTACGTCAATGTGCTGCGCGACGCCATGGCCGTCGATACGCTCGACCAGTGCGGCATATATTTCGGTACCAGTGGAGGGCAAGTCTATGCCTCGGCCGATGCCGGAGACAGCTGGGCGCCAATTGTCCGCGATCTTCCTCCGGTGCTTTCGGTCGAGGTGCAGACGCTGGCGTGAGCCGGCTTACGAATTTGCCGATTGTCTTTCCTTTACTTAAAGATATACAATAGCAATGTAGATCAATTCACGATGCGGGGGATTATGCAGGTCTCGAAGTGGGGTAACAGTCTAGCGGTGCGGTTGCCGTCCGAGGTTGTTGAAGCCCTCAATCTAAAAGAGGGTGACCAAATCGAAATTAGGATCGCGGACACGCGGGAGTTTGAAGTACGCCGCGACCCAGGCCGGCAGCGGGCTCTCCAACGTTTACGCCGGTTGCGGCGTCCCTTGCCGGCTGGGTTCGTATTCGACCGGGCGGAGGCGAATGCCCGCTAAGGACTTCTTCGATACCAACGTGCTGATCTATGCGGTGGCGAAGAATGATCCGCGCGCGTCCCAAGCCGAGTCGCTGCTCGCGAGCGGCGGGATTGTAAGTGTTCAGGCATTGAACGAGTTTGTCTCGGTGGCGCGGCGCAAGCTGGGAATGTCGTGGAAAGAGGTAAAAGAGTTCTTGGAGGTTATTTGCGTTCTGTGTCCCAAGCCAGCTTCAATCTCGCTCGATACGCACAGAGTAGCTCTGGCCATTGCAGAAAAGTACGGATATAGCATCTACGACGCGCTGGTCGCGTCGGCTGCTCTGGAGGCTGGGTGTAAAACGCTCTACTCCGAAGATTTACAGGACGGACAGATCATCAATCGCCAGCTGACGATCCGAAATCCGTTTCGGTGACGGTTCGCATCGATAAATGCAGCGTTTATTTTGGCACCGAGAGAAGTAAAAAAGGATGACTAATCGGGCATGATCCGAGTCATACTTCCGCACCACCTCCGAACGCTGGCGCACGTCGGCAACGAGGTGGAGCTTGCAGTCGAGGGCCCGGTCACGCAGCGTTCCGTTCTCGACGCGCTTGAGGCCTGCTATCCAATGCTGCGGGGGACCATCCGCGATCAGGTTACGCGCGAGCGCAGAGCGTTCTTGCGCTTTTTTGCCTGCGAGCAGGATTTGTCCCACGAGCCGGCAGACGCTCCCTTGCCGGACGCGGTCGCATCCGGGAAAGAGCCTTTCATCGTTATCGGGGCCATTGCGGGCGGCTAACAACTGGCCGGGCTGCGCCCGGCTGAGCAGGTGAGGGCACCTGCCCCTACGTAAAACAAACAGTGGACGGGCCGAAGCCCGTCCATGTGTGCTTTGAGCTCTTACTTTATCCGCCGCTACCGCTTCTCGATCGGGATGAACTCCCGCGTCTCATGTCCAATCCACACCTGACGCGGGCGCGCGATCTTCTGCTCGGGGTCGGTCAGCATTTCCTGCCATTGCGACAGCCAGCCGATAGTGCGCGGAATCGCAAACAGCACGGTGAACATCTCCGGCTTGAAGCCCATTGCCTGGTACATGATGCCGGAGTAGAAGTCGACGTTCGGATAGAGCTTGCGCGTCACGAAATACTCGTCTTCCAGAGCGATGCGTTCCAGTTCCAGAGCAATCTCCAGTTTGGCATTGCGTCCGGTGACTTCGAACAACTGGTCGGCAGCCCACTTGATGATTTTGGCCCGCGGATCGTAATTCTTGTAAACCCGGTGCCCGAATCCCATCAGCTTGCCTTTGCCTTCCTTGATCTTCTTGATGTAGGCGGGGACGTTGTCCTTGGAACCGATCTCATCCAACATGCGCAGCACTTCTTCGTTCGCCCCGCCGTGCAGGGGCCCGGAGAGAGCCGCGGCGGCAGCAGCGGTGGTCAGATACGGGTCGGCCTGGGAGCTGCCTACAGCGCGCATGGCGTTGGTGCTGCAATTCTGCTCGTGGTCAGCATGCAGAATAAAGAGAATGTCCAGGGCGCGGGAAATCACCGGATTCGCGGCATACTTGGGCTCGACCATCTTCCACAGCATGTTCATGAAGTTTTCGGGATAGCTGAGGTCGTTGTCGGGATAAACGTAGGGGAATCCGACACTGTGGCGATAGGACATCGCCGCGATCGACGGCATTTTGCCGATCAGCCGCTTGATCTGCAGTAGTCGCACGGCGGGGTCGTGAACGTTTTTCGACTCCGGATACACCGATGCCAGCGCCGCCACCGTGCTCACCAGCATCGCCATGGGATGCGCGTTCGAACCGAAGCCTTCCATGAACTTCTTGGTGGTTTCATGGAGCATGGTGTGGTGGGTAATGTCATTCACCCAGCTCTTCAATTCCGCGGCCTTCGGCAGCTCGCCGTTCAGAAGCAGGTAGGCAACTTCCAGATAGGTGCAGTGTTGGGCGAGGACGTCAATGGGATATCCGCGGTAGCGCAGGATTCCGCGATCGCCGTCAATAAAGGTGATCGCGCTCCGGCAGGAGGCGGTATTCATAAAGGCGGGGTCGTAAGTCATCAAGCCGAAGTCCTCGGGACCGGTCTTGATCTTGCGCAGATCCATCGCACGGATGGTTCCGTTTTCCACCGGAACCGTGTAGCTTTGCCCGGTGCGGTTATCGGTGATGGTTAAAGTGTCTTGCGGCATTAAAGCCCTCCTCAAATTTTCGGCGACCGGCAATGTATCCACTGGCATTTTTCAACCCTCCTTCGCAAGAGCTATTTCGCAGTAGCAATAAAGATAGAGTTTCGGGACGAAACTCGAGCGCGCCATATCGTATCGGTCCCGAACACTCTGCGCTGTAACCTGCGTCACAAGGGGGTGTGCTGTGCCAACATGGGAAATGTTATCAGCAAGCGGCGGTGAGTGCGCACTGGGCAGTGATTTCGAAGTATGAGCCGGATCGAGCCATCGCCCCTCCAGCAACCACAGGGCAACCGCCATCTCCACTACCCGTTGGCTACGCGCCGATGCGGCTTCACCGCCAGGCAACGGGCGAAGATCGCCGACACCTGCGGAATCTCCTCTTCATTCAAACGGATCGCGCTGCCCAGTTTCTTCAACGCCGCATTCAGCGCGGCGGGCTGCGTGCCCGTCAGCTCCACGAGTTGCTGCCACTGCTTCGCGACCGGAATGCGCTCGTCGCTGTCAGCGTCTTCGCAAAACTGGTCGGCCGCCTCGGGGGGCGTTCCGTACTCGTCGGCGACATCTTCATGAAAGTATCCGCGCAGAAACGTGTGCAGCGCGGGAAAGTTTTCAGCCGTGATTTCCGGTTTCGTAGTCATGAGCGGCACTCCGGATAAGAAGTCAGAACATAGTAATCGTTGGGCCCAGCGTATTTCAGCACAACCAGCGCGTGTGAGCACGGATGAGACTGGTCCTCGCCGCGATTGATAGTGCGTCCAATCGGGGTCGGACTGTCATAGTCGAGCACCAGATTGGGATGTCCGCCGGAGCGGCCGAGCCAGCGCTCGATTCGGTCACGCGATTCCGCGATGGCTGCGCCCACCGCATGCTCCGCGGCGGCGCGGTCGGTGTAGGTGGATGCGCCGGTGATGCGGGGTTCGCGGCGCAGACGCTCGAGTAGTTGATCGTCGGTCTGCCCGACGTGCTTGCGGAGGATGTGTCCCCCGGCGGCCTCGTCCTGGCTTAAGTCGCGCACAGGAGGAAGATCGCCGTTCGCGTGGGCCTCAACCCTTGCCGACATCGAACCCGACGGCCCTGAGCTAGCGCCGCTCGTGGCCGCGGGCGGTTGGCACCCCAGCAGACTGCACAGACCGAGCGTGAGACCTACGCGAAATATCGCGCGGACTATGACCCTGCGAATTCCAAACCAGCGAAGCATTCCACTCCAAATTCCGGCCTCGAGCACCGGTATCCATGTAAAGTTCTGGGAATTGTGCTACTAAACAGGGTGTGCGGGCAAGTGTCTACGTAGTAGGTGAGTTTAAATCTGTTTTGAAAGGGCACAGCTTAACAACTTGCTGAAACAACTGATCTCGTTGCGCTTATTTTGGAACCAAGGGTGACACCTGATCTCGTGGCCCGTATTTGGAACGATGGTTGCCCCATCCTTGCGCGTTTTTTGCGCGAGGGTGGGATTCTACGGTAGCGTCCATCTTGGGATGGCACTCGCTGTTGGGGATGTTGCATTTGCTCTTGCTTTTGGGTGGCGCAGCGGTTTACCGCTGCGATAACCGTCGTATTTTCAGTGCGGCTTTAGCCGCTGGGGAAGCGCTTGCGGCGCGCAACCGAGTTTTTCAGCACTCTGTTTAGCCGCTGGGGGAATGTGTCGTCCGAAATGACCCACGACCGTGTTCTGCATACGCTGGACCACTTCGAGCGTTGGGGGAACGCTTGCGCCTACGTGTTTCCCCGCGGCTACCGTCACGAACGCTGGAGCTACGGGCGCGTGGCCACCGTGGCCTATCAGTTTGCCCACGAACTCGAAGCGCGACAGATCGGCAAGGGCGATGCGGTGCTTCTGTGGAGTCCGAATTGCGCGGAGTGGGTCGCGGCGTTTCTGGGATGCGCCCTCTGCGGCGTGATTGCCGTTCCCGTGGATGATGCCGCCAGCCCTGATTTTGCTCGCCGCATCAGCGCGCAAGTGCGAACCAGGCTGGTGGTGTGTCCGCGGGAGCGAGCTGCGGTCTTTGAAGCCATCAAAACCATCGATCCGGTAGATCTGGCTGCCGCGGTCGCCGCGCACTGCTCTGAGCGCTCCCGTCCCGTCTCGATTCAGCCTTCCGACTCGCTAGAAATTGTTTTCACGTCCGGCACCACGGCCGAGCCCAAGGGAGTCGTGCTCACTCACGCCAACGTCGTCAGCAATCTCGCTCCGATTGAGACTGAGATCGGCAAATATTTGAAATACGAGCGGCTCGTGCATCCCGTTCGCTTTCTCAACTTGCTGCCGCTCAGCCACGTCTTTGGCCAGTTTCTCGGAATTTTTCTGCCTCCGCTGCTAGGCGGAACCGTGGTGTTCGAAAATACATTCAACCCGACCGAAGTCATGGCCACGATTCGCCGCGAACGCGTCTCGGTGCTGGTGGCTGTGCCGCGCATGATCGAATCGCTGAAACAGAAGATTGAACGTGATCTAGGTGAAGATTCTCGCACGGCTTTTTCCGCTCGCTACACTGCGGCCGAAAAGCAGCACTTCTTGCGGCGCTGGTGGATTTTCCGCGACGTGCGGCGTCAGTTTGGATGGAAATTCTGGGCCATGATCAGCGGCGGCGCCGCCCTCGATCGCGAGACCGAAGAATTCTTCCATCGCCTGGGATACGCCGTGATCCAAGGCTACGGCCTCACCGAAACCACTTCGCTGATCAGCTTGAACCATCCTTTCCACACCAGCCGAGGGTCGATTGGCAAGGTTTTGCCGGGGCGCGAACTCAAACTCGCAGACGACGGCGAAATTCTGGTGCGCGGCAGCGGCGTCGCCAGCGGCTATTGGAACGGGCGCGAACTGCAACCGCTCGCGAGCAAAGACAAAGACGACGCAGGTTGGTACCGTACCGGCGACCTCGGCGCGCTCGATTCCCAGGGCAACCTTTTTTTTAAGGGACGCAAGAAAGAAGTGATCGTTACGCCCGCCGGCATGAACGTTTATCCCGAGGACCTGGAAGCGGCGTTACGCGCGCAGAAAGAAGTGCGAGATTGCGTGGTCGTCGGACTCGAGCGCGGCGGAAATGCCGAGCCCTGCGCCGTGTTGATTCTGCGCGACCGAGTTGGCAACGCACCGTCTGTTATCGGCGAGAGCTGGGATAGTGATGTGAAGGAAATCGTGCAGCGCGCCAACGCAACCTTGGCCGAATATCAGCGCATGCGCAGCTGGTTCGTCTGGCCCGATGAAGATTTTCCGCGCAGCGCCACGCAGAAGCCGCGCCGCAATGTGATTCGCGATGCGGTCGAAGCCCGGCTCCGTGGACAGCCCGCCGCGCAGGCGGCCAGCCCACTCGCGGAATTACTGACCCGAATCACCGGCCGCTCTGCGCCGAACCTGACGCCGGATGCCAACCTCGAAACCGGCCTCGGCCTCAGTTCGCTCGATCGCGTCGAATTGCTGAGCGCCCTCGAAGACCGCTATCAGATCGACCTCAGCGAAACCCGGTTCGCCAACGTTGCCACCGTCGGCGATCTGGAAAAGCTCCTGCAAGCCGGCAGGTCAGAAGTTGATCAGGAGTCGTCGCTCTTTGCCAGGCCCTCCCAGCGACCAATGACTAACGACCAACCACCAGCTGCACCCTTTCACTATCCCCGCTGGACCCTCCGCTGGCCAACGACCTGGCTGCGTCTGGCGGCGCACTATCTGCTGGTGCGGCCGGCTGTGTTTCTTCTAGGATGGCCCCGCATCACTGGACTGGAGAACCTGCGTGGCTTCCACGGTCCGCTGCTGATCGTCTCGAATCACATCGACGACGTAGATGTCGGTTTCATTCAGACCGCGCTTCCGTCGCGTTTCCGCCACAAACTTGCGACCGCAACCGGCGGAGAAGCGCTTGAATTGCTGCGCTCGCCAGCAGTGGGCCACGGGTGGTTCCATCGCATCTTCGTGCAAAACTATGACCGCGTGCGGTGGACGCTCGGCGTCGCCTTGCTGAACCTGTTCCCCTTGCCCCGGCAATCCGGTTTCCGCAAGAGCTTTGCCTATGCCGGAGAGGCGGTGGATCGCGGTTACAGCGTACTTGTCTTCCCGGAAGGAAGACACACCGAAGACGGCAAATTGCTTCCCTTCCGCACGGGAATCGGACTGCTCGCCAACAATCTGTGCATTCCGGTCCTCCCGATGCGGATCGATGGTTTGTTTGAAATCAAGCAGGCGGGGAAGAAGTTTGCTGCGCCCGGAAAAATTCAGGTGCGTATCGGCAATCCCATCCGCTTCGCCCCGGAAACCGAACCGGCGGAAATCGCACGGGCGTTGCAACGGGCGGTTGCGGAGTTATGATCCTCGCGGAGATCAACCGCAGTTGTCCATATCCCAAGCGCTGCATTATCCTCACAAAGAGCGTACATGGGGGGAGATTTTCCTCTCGCCGGGAATCTCCTTAGCAATCTCAATGTCAACCAGTGGACGTTCCCGAACCGCATGACCTTAACCGGCTTTGTGACCAAGAGCGCGTTTCGCAACAAGCGGCGCAGCACGCTGACCGTGTTGAGCATCGCGTTCTCGCTGCTGCTGCTGACCCTGATGATGACCATCTGGCGCGGCTTCTACATCGATAAGGGCAGCGCCCAGGTCGCGCAGCGCCTGATTACCCGCCATCGCGTTTCGCTAACCGAGAGTATGCCCGTGTATTACCGCGAGAAAATCCGCACCATTCCCGGCGTCGTCGCGGTCGCCCCCACCAACTGGTTTGGAGGGATCTACATCGACGACAAGCCCGAAAACTTCTTCGCGCAGTTTGGCACCGATCCGGCAGAGATTTTCAAAGTCGCTACCGACTTCAAGATTCCCGACGACCAACTCGCCGCCTGGCAGCGCGATCAGGCAGGCTGCGTGGTCGACAGCGAACTGGCAAAAAAATATGGCTGGAAAATCGGCGATCGCGTCGTTCTCAAAGGAACCATATTCCCGGTGGACCTCGAACTCACCATTCGTGGGATTTTCACCGCGCCCCAGCCCAGCATCACGCTTTACTACAATCAGAAATATGTCGAGGAAGCAGTCGCTTTCGCCAAGGGACGCGCCGGCACTTTTAACATCCTCGCCGATTCTCCCGACGACGTTCCCAAGATTGCGGCCGCTGTCGATAGCATGTTCCGCAATTCTCCCGAGCCCACCAAGACCGAAAGCGAGAAGGCGTTTCAGCTCAGCTTTATTAATAGCCTCGGCAACGTGAAGGCGTTCATCTTGAGTATCTGCTTTGCGGTATTGTTCGCCACGCTGCTGGTTTCCGCAAATACCATGGCCATGTCCATCCGCGAACGCACCCGTGAAGTCGCGGTTCTGAAAACGCTCGGCTTTACCCGGCAAACCATTCTCCGGCTGTATGTGAGCGAAGCTGTCACCGTAGCTCTTGCGGGCGGCGTTCTGGGCTGCTTGCTGGCGGTCGCACTGGTGACGGGTTTGGCGAAGGCTCCTGGAATGGGATTCTTTTTTCTGGGAATGCAGGTGACTTTCCCCACTTTTCTGCTGGCACTTTTCGTCGCGGGCATGGTGGGATTGCTGAGCGCCATCATCCCCGCATATCACGCAGCCAAAGTCGATATTGTGGAGGGCTTGCGCTATATCGGGTAGTGGCCAGCGTCGTGACTTTTGGTTGCGCCTATTTGGGGCGGCGGGTGCCCCATCCTTGCGTGTTTTTTGCGCAAGGGTGGGATTCCACGGAAGCGTCCAGCTAGGCTCTTGCTTTTG